>OFFW01000292.1_pt1 | contig 38084 bp, 29 predicted proteins | sample 1521501 | NCBI WGS metagenome assembly OFFW01 (sample SAMEA3504107, study PRJEB24116) | mouse gut metagenome | biome: mouse gut; feature: mouse-associated habitat; material: faeces | place: Denmark | collected 2011
CCACCCGGCCTGGCGGGAAGAGCTGAAAGAGAAGCTGGAACCGGCGGAGGACGGCCTGTACGTGCTGAAAAAAGAATACCGGAGGGGAGCGGGGGAGAGCGGCATGCAGCCCCGCTTCGTGGTCACCGGGGAGATCAGCTCCATCTATAAAAAGGGAGACCGGGTGCGCAAAGTCCACAGCCTCTTGCTCCTGCCTGGGCTGGAGGCCGCGGAGGCACTGGCCAGGCGGCTGGAGCTGATCGGGAACATCCATTCTGACGGTCGGCCCATCCTGGGGATTCCCTGCAGGGATCTGCTGGAAATCATGCTGGAGACCTGCCCGGAGGGAATCTATGTGCCCGCCCACATCTGGACGCCCCATTTCTCCCTGTTCGGGGCCTTTTCGGGCTTTGAGACAATAGAAGAGTGCTTCGAAGACCTGACGCCCCATATCCATGCCCTGGAGACAGGGCTTTCCTCCGACCCGCCCATGAACTGGCGGGTGGCCGCGCTGGACAGATTCCACCTGATTTCCAACTCCGATGCCCATTCCCCGGCCAAGCTGGGCAGGGAGGCCAATCTCTTCGACATGGAGCTCTCTTTCCAGGGGCTGGCAGGGGCTGTCCAGAAGGGGAAAGGCCTGGCGGGCACCATCGAATTCTTCCCGGAGGAGGGAAAGTACCATTTTGACGGGCACAGGAAATGCCGGCTGTGCATCAGTCCTCAGGAGACGGCCAAGTACGGTGGGAGATGTCCTGTGTGCGGGAAGAAGATTACCATAGGCGTTCTGAACCGGATAGAGCAACTGGCGGACGCGGACAGGGAGGAGGGCTTCATCCTGCCCGAGGGGCGGCCTTTCGAGAGCCTGGTGCCGCTGCCCGAGGTGATCGGGGCTTCCATGGGGATTTCCGCCGCAGGGAAAAAGGCTGTGGAGACCTATGAGCGGATGATAGGGAATCTGGGGCCAGAGTTCGCCATCCTGCGGGAGGTTCCGGTGGAGGACATCCGCAAGGCGGCAGGGCCTCTGGTGGCCGAGGGCATCAGGCGGCTGCGGGAGGGAAAGGTGGAGCGCACGCCGGGCTTTGACGGGGAGTATGGAAAGATTGGGCTGCTGACCCCGGAGGACATCAGCAGCCTGGAGGGGCAGATGTCATTCTTTACCGCCCAGGTGTTGCTGCCTATGGTATTATCGCGAACATTTCCCTTGTTGTCGTTGCAATTTATACGGGAATCGCACAAGGCGCACAGCCGCTTGTCAGCCGTTTTTATGGAGAGAATAACAGAGAACAAATCCAGGCTGTATTGTGTTATGCCATATTCACTACATTGGCACTGTCAGGTATTTTGTATGTACTGATTTTTGTTTTGGCACAGCCAATCGCAGCAATTTTCAACAGTGAATGTAATGCAAGGCTTCAAACGATTGCTGTAACAGGACTGAAACTGTATTTTATATCAACGCCGTTTGTAGGGTACAATATTATTCTCGCAACCTTTTTCACATCAATAGAGAGGGCTTTTCCGGCACATATCTTATCCCTGCTGAGAGGACTTATTTTAATTATTCCGACAGCATTTATTCTGTCCTCTTTGTGGAAAATGACTGGGGTATGGTTTGCATATCCAGTAACGGAAATTTCTGCAGCGCTGCTGGGATTTGTAATATATAAAAATGGGAAAAAGCGCACTGCTTGTCATTGACATCCAGCAGAAGGATTTTGTAGAAATGGATGAATCCAACATGGATGTCCCCGAACAGATAAGTATAATAGGGTTATAGGGAAGCGTGCATCCTCCCAGTCAGGCCAGTCCCATGTACTCCGTTCCACACCGGGGATGGGCAAATCAAAAACTGTATCGACATATATCAAAAGCTGAAACCGATACAGCGTGTGGAAACATTACCAAAGCACAAATTCAAGCCATTGAGCAGAACATGGAAAGTGATATCGAACAAGCAGGCAGTCATATAATAGGAAGCAGGAGCAGCTTCCTATTGTCATACAATTATGATGTGCCGGCTTGTTTCTTTATGATAAAAAACAATGCCAGAGGAAAGAGCAAACTGGCGGATCAAGCAGACAGGAACAAATATGGAGATTGCAAATGGAAGAATTGGCAAGGTTAAAAGAAATTGATATCCGAACCGTAAACCGGGACGAACTGATAGACATCACAAGGCTTCCAAAAGATAAAACAGATTGCGGAGACAGAGAAATGCGAATGAAAAAATTTATTGAGAACGTAAGGAATCCCTACTGCTTTGCAGTGGGCGACATAATCGTGAAATCATCCTTTTCTGAAGGAAGCAGCCTAAAGCAAAGGATTCAGGAACTGGCTGCAAGTTTATAAGATGAAAAAAGCTATAAAAGTATGGAAAAACGGAAGGTTATGCGGTAAAATAAAGCTCAGGACTAAATGAATAGAAATCCTTCTTATTCCAGACAGCGGAAATCTTCGGGAGATTTTTGCCGTTCATAGCAGATTCATCTGGCTAATACGAATAAGGAGAGTTTTTTATGCAATCAAACCTCTTATCTAAGACATATCACAGCGGCGGTTATCTGCGTTTATCCCATAGCGACATTGCTGCATCTGGGGATACGAATGCGGCAAATCAAGAAGCCATGCAGAGCAACAGCATTGAAAACCAGAAGGAATATATTGAGGAATACCTGAAGACGAAGCCGGAGATTATATCTACCACATTTTATGTGGATGACGGTTACAGCGGAGTTAATTTCGAGCGCCCTTCTTTTCAAAGGATGCTCCAGGACATCAGGGAAAACAAAATAGACTGCGTCATAGTGAAAGACCTGTCCAGATTCGGACGTAATTATATTGAAGTGGGCAAGTATATCGAGCAGCTGTTTCCGCTGCTGGGAGTGCGCTTCATCGCAATCAATGACAACTACGACAGCGCAGAAGACAGGGCAAACAACAATATCATCCTTCCCTTCAAGAACCTGATAAACGATGCCTACTGCAGAGACATTTCCGTCAAAATCAGGAGCCACCTGGACGTAAAAAGGCGGCGCGGCGAATTCATAGGCGCATTCCCGGTGTACGGCTACAAGCGGGGTGAGGAGAAAAACAAACTGGTGATTGACCCTTATGCGGCAGAAATAGTGAAAGAAATCTTCTGCATGAAGATGGAAGGAATGAGCAACCAGGCCATAGCAGACGAGCTGAACAGCCTGGGAGTGCTGTCCCCCGCCGAATACAAAAAAGAGCAGGGAAGCGGCTACAAAGCAATGCTGCAGACCCATGAAAAAGCCAAATGGTCTGTGCCTACGGTCATAAGAATCCTGTCCGACGAAGTATACGTGGGAACACTTGTCCAGGGAAAAGAAAGCACCCCGAATTACAAAATAAAAGTGCGGGAGAGAAAGCCCCGGGAAGAATGGATAAGGGTGGAAGGCACCCACGAAGCGATTATCAGCCCGGCGGATTTCGAGATAGTGGCGGGCATCCTGAAAAAGGACACAAGAGTCCCCACAGGGAAGAAATCCGTATCCCTGTATTCCGGTTACCTCTACTGCGCAGACTGCGGATGCAGCATGGTCCGCAAATGCGTCCGCTCCGGTCAGATGCCCTATACATACTATATCTGCTCCGGAAACAAAAAGGATAAAACCACATGCAGCAGCCATAGCATCAGCGAGCGGACACTGGACGAAACGGTGACAAGAACCATCCGGATGCATATAAAATACCTCTGCGGACTCCAGGAGAGCATGGAATCTGTCCGGGAAGCCTTAAATAATTCCGACAAGACTAAAACATTGTGCCTACAGTTCGAAAAGCGCCAGGAGGAAATGGAAAAGTATAAAAAGCTGCAGTTTGCCTGCTATGAAGATTATAAAAACGGCCTTATCACACAGGATGAATACAAGATATTCAAAGCCAGCCTGGAAAGCAGGGAAGAGGCGGCAGAATCCGCAATCCGGGAACTGGAGAAGAAAAAACAGCTCCTTCTACAGGGCGGAATGGAGAAAGAAGCCTGGATGAGGGATTTCGTGGAAAACGAAAAAGCACAGTTGACCCGTTCCCTGCTGGTAAGGCTTGTTGACCGGATTTATGTTTATGAAAACCATAGGATAGAGATACTGTTTCGTTATCAGGACGAAATGGAAAAAGCCCCGGAAGCACTTGAAGATTTCCGCAGCTGTATCGGGCAGAAAGGAGGGCAAAATGGCAAGGAAATCCAGAAATAAACCCATCCCCAGAAACATGCCCGCACCGTCTGTGCATTTCGGAAAAACAGCTTTGGATACCCCCCTATATTGGGCAGGCCTGTACATCAGGCTGTCCAAAGAAGACAGCGGAAAGGGAAACCCGAACACAGTGGAAAACCAACAGGCACTGCTCCAGGAGTTCGTGAAAAACCACCCGGATATACAAGTCTTTCAGCTTTATATCGACAACGGTTACACCGGAACGGACTTCCGGCGTCCTTCCTTTCAAAGAATGGTGGAAGATGCCAGGCAAGGGAAAATCAACTGCATAGTAGTAAAAGATCTGTCCCGCTTCGGCAGAAATTACCTGGAAACCGGAGACTATCTGGAGAAAATATTTCCCTTTCTCAAACTAAGGTTTATCTCCGTGACGGATCACATTGATATCTGTGGAAAAGCGCAGAACAGCAGAATTTCCTCTCCTGATGAAATCGAAGTCCCGCTGAAAAATATCGTAAATGAAGTATATGCCAAGGACATTTCCAGAAAAGCAGGTTCCGCAATCGAGATGAAAAAGCGGGAAGGTAAGTACGGCGGCGGTGTAGCGCCCTATGGCTATAAGAAATCCGAGAAGAAAAAAGGAACCTTCGAGGTGGACGAAGAAGCCGCAGAGGTGGTGCGGTACATTTTTGAACTCCGCTCCCGGGGCTATGGCTATTGCAGCATCGTAAAAGATTTGAACGAAAAGAGAATCAAATCCCCCAGCGCATACCGCTTTGAAAAGGGGATTGTAAAAAATCAGAAGATGAAGGATGTCATCTGGAAAAGATATGCCATAGAGGACATGCTGCGCGACCAGGTATATCTGGGGAAAATGGTGCGGGGAAAGACCTATTCAGCCATACACCGGGGAGAAAAGAGGCACCGCGTCCCGAGGGAAGAATGGATTGTAGTATCCGACACCCATGAACCAATCATTTCCCAGGAACTCTATGATAAGGTTCAGGCGGTAAATGAGGAAAGAACCCGGGAACACGAGAAAAATCTGCAAAAAAACCTGTTAAAATCCGCTCAAAACCCGGAAAGTCAGCAGAAGCATAATATCTGGAAAGGGAAACTCTTCTGCGGTGACTGCGGGATTACCATGGGCTGTATGAGCCAGCCGGACAGCAGTTTCAGATACTACTGCCCCAACTATAAAGAAAACGGCGCCCTCGGATGCCGCAAGAAATATATCCAATCCAAAAAACTGGAAAAGGCCGCGCTGGAAGCGGTTCGGGCGCACCTGAAGCTGTTCGTGGAGAGCAGGGAGATGGCCCGGATGTGGGATAAGGAATCGGAAAAGAAACAGGCGGCAGTTTTACAGGAAATAAACCGGGCAGTGGCAAAAGAGAACCAAAGCAGGCAGAAGCTAAGCACTCTGTACTTTGATTACAAAGAAAGTCTCCTCACGCTGCAGGAATTCCTTTCCCTGAAAGAGAAATATCAGAAAGCACTGTCGGATTGTGAGAAGATTCGAAAGGAAAAAGAAGCCCTTTTGGATGAAATAAAAGGGCAGCAGGGGGAGAACAAGGAACTGTCGGATGCGGCAGACAGGTTTGCGGAGGAAGGAAAAGTAACCCAGGCTATGGTAGACTGCCTGATAGAACGAGCGGAGATTTTCAGCGGAGGGCGGATTCAGATTACTTTCCGATATGGAGATCAGTTTGAAGCAGTGCTCCTTAAACGGGAAATGATTGAGATAGGAGCTTAACAATGGGAGAGCCAGGCAGATCAGGAAGAGTTGGCTTCAGACCAGTGAATCAACCAGTTGTTGTAGCTGCCTTTACTTTGAGGATGGTTATTATATAAGGAGATGATGGATGCATGAAAAAGCATCGAAAACACTGTATAGCAGTATATATCAGATTGTCCATGGAAGATCTGGACCTAAGCTCTGGTGAAAAAGACGAGAGCTTCAGCATCGCCAACCAGAGAAATTACATCATGGCCTACCTGAAGCAAAAAGAGGAATTTCGGGATGCGAAAATCAGAGAATTCGTGGACGACGGACACTCCGGTACAAATTTCCAGAGGCCTGCGGTGCAGGAAATGCTTCAGCTGTCCAGACAGGGGGAAATAGACTGCATCGTAGTCAAAGACCTCTCCCGCTTCGGCCGCAATTACCTTGAAGTGGGGGACTATCTGGAGCAGATTTTCCCCTTTCTGGGCATCCGCTTCATCAGCATTAACGACGGCTATGACAGCAGGGAATTTTCCGGACAGACCGGGGGCATGGACATTGCCTTTAAAAACTTCATTTATGAAATGTACAGCCGGGATTTGTCGGAAAAGGTGAAAAGCGGCGTCACAACCTGCATGAAAAGGGGCGAATACCATTCCGGCTGCATGGTATATGGCTATGAAAAGGCAGAGGACGGCAGGGGGATGGCGGTTGACCCGGCGGCCGCAGCCGTAATTCGAAGGATTTTTCAGGAAATTGCAGGGGGAAAGCGTGCCAATCTACTGGCTCGGGAGCTGAACGAAGAAGGAATCCCCACCAGGCTTGCCTATAAACAGGGCAAAGGGGAACAATGCGGCAGACATTATCAGGCAGATATCTGGAATCACGACAAAATCCACTCTATCATCCATAACCGGGTGTACCAGGGAGACATGGTCTACCGCAAGTCCGTCCGCACAAAAATCGGCTGCAGCCGCAAAACAAGACAGCCGGAAGATAAGTGGATCATACTGCCGGACCATCACGAAGCCATAGTCAGCAAGGAACTGTTTCGGAAAGCAAACGACAGCATCCGCAAAGGGGAGACCCCGGAGTATGACCGCTGCGGCCTGGAAAGAGGCAGGATTTTCTGCGGATGCTGCGGAAACCGGCTGGAACTGCGCAGGACAAAAAAGCCGTATTATCTCTGTAAACGAAAAGACCTGCTAAAAATTTCCAGATGCAATATAATCAGGATTGAAAAAGCGGCCATAGAGAAAGCGGCATGGACTGTCTGGCAGGAGCATGAACGGGTGTTTGGATCCCTGCCGGAATCCGGATTCCATCAGGAGAAGCAGAAAAAGATGCAGAAGCAGGAAACAGCGCTGCAGCAGAAGCTGTCCCGAATCCCGGCGGATAAGATGAAGCTGTACGAAAGCTTCCGCGCGGGACGGATGACAAAGGACATGTTCCTTAGAGAAAAGGAACTGCTGAACCGTCAGGAGGAAGAGACAAGAAAAAGCCTGGAAGACATCGCGTTGCAGATTACCCGGCAGGAGTCCAAAGCGAAAAGCTATGACAAGCTGTCCGAACTGGTGGGGAAATATGGGGGAGCAGATGCAGCCACAGATGAATTCATGAAAGAGATGGTAGAGAAAGTGGTGGTATATGAGGATAGGCGGATTGAGATTGTATGGCGGTATGGGGATGAGTTCGGGGATTGCGTCTGAAAGGCTGGCAGGGATGTCTGTGGGCGTTTGCCGTCTGGCAGACCGTCCGTTTCCACATTGTGTGCCAGTCTGCCAGAATGGATAAAAGATAGTGTAAATCATTCTGTTTTGTGTTATGATAGAAGCGAACAGGCAAGGAGATGGATGATAAGAATGCCAGATTTGCGTATATTATGCATAAATATGGCATAGTATCTGGCTGGCGGTCTGCAGTCGGGTTGTACTGCAAATTTAACCAGTGCGAAGTGTAAGTTGGCGTATGTGGGTGTCAGGCTAATTTCTGATTCCAAAGGCGTATGGGCACATGTAAGCGTGGGATGCGAGGTGAGGATAGATGAGCGAGATTGTGCTGAATGATGCTGTCATTAAAAAAGTAAAAGAAGAAGCTGCGGACATGGTAAAAACGGCAATGGGAAAAGACCTGGTAAAGATAGTTTTATATGGTTCATGTGCGCGCGGCGATTATACACAGGATTCAGATATAGATATTGCCCTAATCATGGCCTGCGACAGACTGGAAGCCAAAAAGTATAATGAAATAATTGCCGAAATTTCCATGCAGCTGGCAATGAAATATTTTTCGGTAGTCAATTTCGTCTGTCTGCCATATGCCGAATATGCAAAAAAGAAATCCTGGTATTCCTATTTTCGGAATATAGATTCAGAGGGAGAGGTGTTGTATGGAGCTTGAAAATGCATTTCTGAATCGATGGCATGTGGAAGATGACTTTCATGTGCCTTTCTATACTGTAGACCGCCAGGATTTGCAGTGATTCCTATGGGAGGGTACCTGGCTGGCGGTCTGTAGTCGGGTAATGCTGCAATTTAATCGGTGTGCAGTATATATTGTGCCGTATGGACGGATTTAGTAGTATTACATGTACAAAATAAGAAAAGGCAGAAGTGTTGAGAGACTGTCCATGAGAGTGTAAAATTGGAAATAGAACCTAAAAGACAAAAAAATTGAAAAACTTTTAGTCCTTACTTGACATCAGCAGACGATGGCCCCCACCCCAGTTACACGGCCCAGCTCCTGGACGGGCTGAAGGAGCGCGGCATCCATGCCACCTTTTTCGTCACTGGGGAGCATGCGGAACTGCATCCGGATATTATCGAAAGAATGTTCAATGAAGGACATTTAATCGGAAACCATACATACAGCCATATCCAGCTGACAAAGGGCAACAGGGACAAATTCAAGGATGAGCTGATTAAGACAAATGAGATATTAAAGGAAATCACGGGGGAGGAAGTACAGTATGTGAGGCCTCCTTACGGCTCCTGGGACAAGAGCTTCGAGAAGGAATTGAACATGTTCCCGGTGCTCTGGACCGTGGATCCCCTGGACTGGAGCTCCCGGAACGTGGGGCGGATCACGGAGAAGATCGTCAGCAAGACCGGGGAGAACGACATCATTCTGATGCATGATTATTACGATACCTCCGTGACAGCGGCTCTGCAGGCTATCGACGAGCTGCTGGAGGAGGGGTATACCTTCGTGACGGTGGAGGAGATTTTGTTTGACTGAAAAAATAGTGTAATGATCAGGAAGTATGGCTTTGCGGGGAGCCAGGTATTGATTGTCAAGGCGTGAAGATGTTTTGCCGGAACGGCCCACAGGACATTTTCGGGCTTGATAGGATGAAGGAAAAATGGTAGCATATGAGGTACAAAGAAAGCCGTTGGCAAAGCCCTTGGCTTATCAGAAGGAGAGAGCGTATGAAGACAGTAGTACATATCATTTCCCATTCTCACTGGGACAGAGAATGGTACATGGCGTTTGAGCAGCACAGGATAAAGCTGGTGGATCTGATCGACCAGTCCATGGAGCTGTTTGAAAAAGATGCAGCTTTCAGGAGCTTCCATCTGGACGGGCAGACCATCGTGATGGACGACTATCTGGAGATCAAGCCCCAGAACAGGGAAAGGCTGAAAAAGCATGTCAGGGAGGGGCGGTTTTCGGCTGGCCCCTGGTATATCTTGCAGGACGAGTTCCTGACCAGCGGAGAGGCCAACGTGCGCAACCTCCTGGTGGGAAGGCAGGAGGCGCTGGAATACGGAGGCCTCTGCCCTGTGGGCTATTTCCCTGATGCCTTCGGCAATGCGGGACAGATGCCCCAGCTTTTAAAGCAGGCGGGGATGAAGGCAATCGTGTTCGGGCGCGGCGTGAAGCCGGTGGGCTTCAACAACGAGGTACAGGGCGGCGATTACGAATCCATGTACTCGGAGATGATGTGGGAATCCCCGGACGGCAGCGCCCTTCCCGGCATCCTTTTCGCCAACTGGTACAGCAACGGGATAGAGATTCCCGTGGAGGAGGAAGCGGCCAGGGCGTACTGGGAGGAAAAACTGGCCAGCGCGCGGCAGTTTGCGGGAACCAGACATCTGCTGTTCATGAACGGCTGCGACCATCAGCCAGTGCAGAGAGACCTGGGAGCCGCGCTGGAGACGGCGAGGAGGCTCTATCCGGACATAGAGTTCGTCCACTCGGACTTCGACACGTACGTGGATGCGGTGAGCCGTGAACTGGAGCATATCTCCACAGTGCGGGGGGAGCTGACCAGCCAGGAGACGGACGGCCGTTTTACTTTGGTCAATACCACGTCCTCCCACATTCCGCTGAAACAGATGAACCGCGTATGCGAGAACGCCCTGGAAAAAGAGGCGGAGCCCATGGCGGCGCTGGCCTCTCTGTGGGGAAAGGAGTATCCGGAAGATCTCCTGCGCTATAGCTGGAAGATGCTGATGCAGAACCATCCCCACGACAGCATCTGCGGCTGCAGCGTGGATTCCGTGAACGCGGAGATCAAGACCCGCTTCGACAAGAGCCTCCAGGTGGCGGAAGCGCTGTTTGCGGACAGCTGCGCCTGGATGGCGGACCACATCGACACCAAGGCGCTGGGGGCGGGAAGGAAAATATGTCCTCTTGTGGTGTTCAACACCACCGGCTGGAACCGCAGCGGCATGGTGGAGGTCATGGTGGACTTTGAGAGGAGCTATGGCGGATGGCTTACCAGGCAGTATGGGGAAATGGAGCGTCTACAGCTTCCCGAACTGGTGCTGAAGGACGCGGCGGGGAACAGGGTTCCTGCCGGCATCCAGGATATGGGCGTGCGGTTCGGCTATGAGCTTCCCGATGACAGGTTCCGCCAGCCATATATGGCCAGACAGGTGAAGGTGACCTTTGAGGCGGAGGACGTGCCCGCATTCGGATACTGCACCTGCTACCTGGAGGAGGCGGATGCCGCCGGGGAAGCGGGGGCTGTGGAGGAGATGGCCATGGCAGCGGTCTGCGAATCGGAAAGCGCTGTAGGAGGACATTCCCTGACACCTGCGGACAGGGTGATGGAAAACGGGTTCCTCCGGGTGGAGATTCACGGGGACGGCAGCTATTCCGTGACGGATAAGGAGAGCGGGAAGCGCTACCCCCATGTGGGCTACTATGAGGAGTGCGGAGATATCGGAAATGAGTATATATTCATACAGGATTCCGGCAAAGAAGAGATTACGACACAGGGGACAGAGGCGCGGATCGAGCTGATTGAGGATGAGCCGTATCGCTGTACCTACCGGATCGAACATAGGCTTATGGTGCCCGCCGGCGCGGAGGAGCTGCTGGAGCGGGAGCGCCGCCAGTGCGTGGGGCTGTACGAGCGGAAGGCCGGGCGGAGCAGGGAGCTGGTAGAGCTTGCCCTCACCACGCTGTTGCGTCTGGAGCGCAGCGCGAAGGGGCTCAAGGTGGAGACCACCATCCACAATACGGCGAAGGATCACAGAATCCGGGTGATGATACCCACCGGCCTGCAGACGGAAACGCATTTCGCGGACTCTACCCTTGAGGTGGTGGAGCGTCCCAACCGCCACGGCAAAGCGTGGCAGAACCCCAGCGGCTGCGAGCACCAGCAGAACTTCGTGGCCATGGATGATGACAAGGACGGCATATTGGTGGCGAACTTCGGCTTGTACGAGTATGAGGTGCTGCCGGACAGGGACAATGCCATCGCGGTGACCCTGCTGCGCTGTACCGGAGAGATGGGCGACTGGGGCGATTTCCCCACGCCTGCGGCACAGCTTCCCGGGACGCATACCGTGGCATACGAGATCGTCCCTTACAAAAAGGAGGACGTTGCGGCGGCCTTTACGGAGGGGCATCTCTTCCAGACGAAGCTGTCGGCGGTGAGCCTGGCGTCAAAGCGGGGCTACCTGAAGGACGCGGCCGGATGCATGGAGGACATGGGCGGAAAGACATTGCCGCTGAGAGCGGGCTTCTTCAAATGGAGCGGCGAGGGGCTGAACCTGACGGGATTCAAGAAAAAGGACGGGGACAGGGATATCATCGTCCGCTTCGTGAACGAGACCAGGGAAGCGGTGGAGCTGACCATAGACAGGCAGGCATGGTTCAAAGAAATGTATCACAGCAATGTAATCGAAGAAAGGCTCCAGGCGGCAGCCCCGGGAGGGGACGGAAGCTATCACATGACAGTGAAGCCCTTTGAGATATTTACAGTGGGCATCGTCCCCGATGGCGCATGCGGGGACTGAGACTGTGAGAGGTTCGGGCGGAAAGAAAGTTCAGGCTCCGGTGAAAGCCGGAGCCTGGCATTGAGAGCGCTACATGTTCTGTCTTCTGTGGTAGCGCCTGCGGCGGGGCGCGTCCTTCCGGGCGCGGCCCGGGGCGCCTTCACGGGACCTGCCATCGCCCCGCTTCCTGGCGGACAGCGACGCGATGGATTTGCCCTCCTGCCTTGCCAGGGCGAAGCAACTGTCACAGACGCCGAAGGATGTCTCTAAGGACAGAGGGGCTCCGCAGACCTGGCACTTGCGGATGTACATCTTCTTGTCCTTGGTCAGATACCGCATGATGGTGTCTTCCGTCTTTGAACGCTCCCTGTCCAGACGGGCCAGATCCACATCCTTTCCCATCCGCACCGAGAACTGGTAGTACAGATCCAGCAGCTTATAGAAGGTCTCATAGCGCATCAGCCCCGTATCGGAACACATGATCAGCGCCGGGAAGTGCAGGGACACATCCGCCGTATAGGTCTTGCAGTAATACAGCCACAGTGCCACTACGTCCCGGTTCCTGGTGTCGATGGAGCAGGTCAGCATGCGGTAGAGCATGTGCTTGTCCTCGAACCCGTCGATTTCCTTTCTGTCCTTGTAGGCCCGCTCATACAGGAAAAGCACTTCCTCGATGCTGATTTTCTCAAAGGGCGGCTCTATCTCCACGGATTTCCAAATCTTCATCACTGCGTCCAGGGGCTCGTCCATGTCCAGGAGCACCTGGGGGAAGCCCAGGCTGACATGCTCCACCTTGGGCTCGTCTTCGTAAAAACGCTCTCGGATAAACGTCAGGCCCTCTTCCCCCACCGCGTTCACATACCCGGTGTCATATAGTCCGAAACGCCCTGCCCGTCCCGCAATCTGGCGGATTTCTGAAGTCATCAGAGGGCGGTTCTGCTTGCCGTCGAACTTGCTGGTCTGTATGAAGACGATTCGCCGCACCGGAAGGTTCAGCCCCATGCCGATGGCATCCGTGGACACGACGATGCGGGTCTTGCCCTCCGCGAAAATCTGGATCTGTCTGCGCCGGATTTCAGGGGGGAGGCTTCCGTAGATGACGCTGACCTGGATGCCGCTGCGCTCCAGCCGCCCCGCGATGTCCAGCACCATCCGCTTGGTAAAAACGATCAGGGCGTCCCCCTCCCGCACATCGTCCGGGAAGGAGAAGGGGACATCCTCGCAGAGCAGCCTGGTCTTGCGCTCATATCTGTGGACTTCGAAGGAATCGCCGCACAGCGCAATCAAATGGGTGACGACCTCCTCCGCCGAAGGGCTTAGGCACACATGGACTTCTGCTGCCTGTACGCCCAGGATGGCCCTGGTCCAGGAGTGGCCCCTGTCGGAATCCGCGATCATCTGGGCCTCGTCGATGACGGCCACGTCGTATCTTTGGTCCAGGTCCAGCATCTCCACCGTGGAGGAAATGATACGGCTGTTCTCCTCGTAGATACGCTCCTCCCCCGTGAGCATGGTGCAGGGAATCCCTGTATCCTTCATCTTCTCATAGACCTCCAGGGCCAGCAGCCTTAAGGGGCCCAGGTAGACGCCGTTCTCCGCCTCCTTCAGCCTTTCCAGGGCCTGATAGGTCTTTCCGCAGTTGGTGGGGCCTATGTGGAGGACGAACCGCCTGGACATCTCCAGGGCCTTTGGGAACTCCGTCTCCGGCCTGGTGGGCACCAGGTCGATAATCTGGCCCCGCAGCTCCACGTTCATATATTGGCCTAAAATGGAGCGCAGACTTTTCTGGCAGATATCGAAAGTCTGTTCCGCGCGCAGGAATTCCAGAAGCTTTGCGGTCACCAGCTCCTGCTCCTCGGGTTTCAGGCTGGCCACGTCCAGACGCGCCAGCTCGCCCACGATGAGATCGCGGATCTTCATGATGGCAATCTGGTTGTTCTCCCGGAAAGCGAAATAGGCCAGGTTGCGCAGCTGCCTGTGGTATTCCTCCAGGTGGGCCTGGCTCACCTTCCCTTCCTTTGACCGCTTCAACTCACCAAGCAGGCGGTCAAGGCGCTCCACATATGTCTTTTTTCCCTCATTGTTCTTTTTTTTCAGAACTTTGGCGCAGTCCTTGTATTGGGAAAAGTAGAACTGCGACAGTTTTTCTTTCTGTATCATCTGATCGTCCCGTATCGGCCCGCGGGCCTCCTTTGCTGTACTGTCTGAGTGCATTCATGTCTGGATTAGTATAGCATAAAAATAGGATTAATGATACTAAAATATTGATATTACCGAAAAACATGATATGATGATAGAAGGGCTTTCAAAGCTTCGAAGAGGAAGGGGCGATACGAATGAAGAGAGCGATGCTTGGGTGCCTTGTCCTGGCTGCTGCGGCGCTGTGCATGGCAGGCTGCGGCAGGAAAGAGGAAGTCGTGGTGTATACTGCGGTGGAGCAGGTGTACTGCGAGGAACTGTTCGGGCGGTTCGAGGAGGAGACGGGTATCCGGGTCAGGGCAGTCTATGATACAGAGGCCAACAAGACCACAGGCCTTGTGAACCGGGTCATCTCGGAGGCGGACAAACCTGTCTGCGATGTGTTCTGGAACAACGAGTTCATCCAGACCATCGACCTGCAGGAGAAGGGGCTGCTGGAGCGCTACGTGCCCGCAGGAACGGAGGATATCCCCCAGGCCTACAGAGACGCGGAGGGATACTGGATCGCCTTCGGGGGAAGGGCCAGAGTGATGCTGGTCAACACGGAGCTGACCAAAGAGGAAGATTATCCAGAGAGCGTATACGATTTCGTGAACGGAAGCTTTGCGGGCGAAGACCTGGCGCTGGCCTATCCGATGTTCGGCACCACCAGGACACAGGCGGCAGCCATGTATGCGCAGCTCGGGGAGGATGCGGCCAGGGAATTCTTTCGGCAGGTTCGGGCAAGGGGTGTCCAGATTGTGGACGGCAACTCGGTCACCAAGGACATGGCTGCGGCAGGCCAGGTCATGGTGGGATACACGGATACGGATGACGCGAAGGATGCCCTGAAGGACGGTGCACCTGTCGTCATGATATTTCCCGACCAGGGAGAGGACGGGATGGGGACATTGATCACGCCGTCCACGGCAGCGCTGGTAAAGGGCGCGCCGCACAGCGAGAACGGGAAGAAGCTGCTGGACTTCCTGGTTTCCGCCGAGACAGAGCGGTTCCTCATTGAGAAAGGATTCTTCGATGTATCGGTACGGGAAAACCAGGGGGACTTCCAGGTGAAGGGGATGGATCTGAACCTGCGGGACATCTACCTGATGCTGGATGTCTCGTCAAAGGACATGGAGGAGATATTCTTAGATGCCCGTTAAAGGACACAGCGTATCGAGCCTGCTCCGGAAGGCGGCGGTGACGCTTTACTTTGTGCTTCTGCTGCTTCCGGCAGCGGGATTCTGGCAGGGAGGAGGCCGACAGCAGGCCGTGCCGGGAGCCGGCAGGCGGCTGGGCCTGGCCGGCAATACCTTCCTTCTGGCGGCATTGGCCGGGCTGGGATGCATGGCGGTGGGCCTGGCCGCGGCGGCGTGGCTCCACAATGGCCCTCTTCGGAGGAAGCGGGCCAGGTGGTTCTTCCTGCTTCTGGCACCGGTGCCCTATTATGTCTATGCCCTGACATGGATGTACCTGATTCGTGCGCTGGGCAGAATCGACCGCAGCATTATGCGCAGCCTGGCAAGCGGCCTGCTGCCCTGTGTCTTCGTGAATATCCTGTCATTTCTCCCGCTGACTACAGGCGTGATTCTGTCTGCTATGGAGCACCATGACCAAAAGGCCGAGGAGATGGGCAGCATATACGCAGACGGCGACAGGGTGTTCTTCCGGATTGTGCTTCCGGATATCGCTCCGGCAGTGCTGGCCGCGGGGGCGATGGCCTTCATCCTGTCGGCCACAGATTTCTCCGTGCCTTCCCTTTTTCAGTACCAGACCTACACCCTGGAGATTTTCTCGGAGTACAACAGGACAGGGAACCTGGGACAGACAGGGCTTCTGGCGCTGCCGATGATTCTTCCCGTCCTGGGGCTTCTGGCGCTGGCGGACAGGGGACTTGGCACCATTCCCGTCCGGAAGTCCCCGCTGGACGGGGAGGGGCTGGAGCTGGCGATGGGACTGAGGCTGGCAGGCGGCCTTGCCGTGGCGCTGTGCGTGATGCAGGTCCTGGTGCCTGCGGCGATTTTCTTCCTGCAGGTGACGGACTTCGAGGGGCTGTGGGAATCCCTTCGGCTGTGCTGGGAGGAGCTGGCGGTTTCCATGGGGATTGCGGCCCTTTCGGCGGGGACGTCGGTGCTGCTGGCAGGGCCTGCGGCGGTGTGCTTGGGGCAGAAGAAATGGTACTGGCGGCTGCCTGCGCTGCTTCCCATCGCTGTCCCGTCTTCCCTGATTGGAATGGGGATGCTGAAGGCCGTCAACGGCAGTCCGATTCACGGCATCAGCCAGACGCTGTATTTCCCGGCGCTGGGCTGTGCGGTGAAGTACATGCCCTTTGCTTTTCTGCTCTTTTGTGCCAGGCACAGGAGGATCCACCGGGAAGAGCTTGAGGCGGGCCAGATCCATATGCCGTCCCCATGGCAGTATTTCCGGAAGATTCTGCTGCCCCTGTACCGCCCGGCCATCTGGGGCAGCGGGGCAGTGGTGTTCCTGCTGACTGTGGGAGAGGAAGGGATTCCGCTGGTGCTGATGCCGCCGGGGTATGAGACGCTGGCGGTGAAGGTGTACAACTATCTGCATTACGGGGCCAGTGAGCTGGTCAGCGGCTTCTGCCTGCTGACGGTGCTGCTGACGGCAGGGATTTTCCTCCTGCTTTTGAGCAGGAAGTGGAAATGAGGAAATCCGCTCCGGGCAGGAAGAATCGGGAAGGCAGAGGCCCAAAGCGGCAGGGGAGACGGCAGGAAAAAGCGGGTAGGAGAGCAGAAGAAGGAATACAGGATAAGGGAACGGAAGGCGGACAGAGGAACGCGACAGATGATAAGGATGAAGAATGTGACCAGGCGATACGGGGACAATGGGGTTCTGGAGGGGTTCGGCCTGCATGTGGAGAAGGGGGAGGCGGTTGCGGTAGTGGGGAAAAGCGGCTGCGGAAAGACCACACTGCTGCGGATCCTGGCGGGCCTGGACAGAGAGTATGACGGAAATGTCTTCATTGATGGCAAGCCTGCGGAGCGGAAGGCCCCCTGGGAGCGGAAACTTGCCATGGTGTTCCAGGAACCGGCCCTGTGGAATCATATGACAGTGGAGGAGAATATTCTGTTCCCGCTGGGGAGGAAGGCGCGGAGGACAGCAGGGCAGACAGTGGCGCAAATCTGCCGGGAACTGGAGATAGACGGTCTGGCGGCACGCTATCCCGGCGAGATTTCAGGGGGCCAGGCCAAGCGGGTCTCTCTGGCCAGGGCGCTGGCCTCCGGGAAGGAAATCCTGCTGCTGGACGAGCCCTTGAGCAATGTGGACGAGAGGACGAGAGAGAAGGTCATGGACTTTTTGCGGCGGGAATATGTGGGAAGGAACACCATGGTATATGTCAGCCATGACAGAGAAGAGGTCACATATCTGTGCTCCCGGGTGGTGGAGCTATGAGAAAGCGCAGGATAGCGGTCAACTCGATGTTCCTGAGCATCGCCCTTGTCCTGACGGCGCTGCTGGTCTGGCGGGCAAGGGAGGGGCAGGGGGACGAAGCGGCCGTTCCGCTGGAAGGGGTCCGGGTGTTCTGTGAAGGGGAGGAGATATCCGCCCTCTATGTGGCCCAGGACGGCAGCCTCTGGGTAGGCGGTCGGGACGGCGTCAAAAGCCTGGACATGGAGACCGGCCAGGTGACAGGGTATGTGGCGGAGGATTTGGAGCTGATCTATGCGGCGGAAATCTGCCGTTCCTTTGAGGGCTCGGTGTGGATTGGTCACAACCAGGGAGTCAGCGTGCTGTATCCGGATGGAACCAGGGAGGATTACGGGGCCCCGCTTTTGACCGGAGGAAGGGTCAATGCCATATTGTGCCATGGGCAGGAGATGCTGGTGGGAACCATGGAGGGCGGGAACCGCTTCGTGCTGCGGGACGGCAGGTGGCAGCTATCGGAGCAGTATGACCAGGAGAAAGGCCTGCTAGCGGATCCGGTGAACGTAATCGCGGCCCAGGGCGGTACGCTGTGGTTCGGCTCCTATCTGGCCAATCAGCCCGGCGGAATCAGCATCCTGGAGGAGGATGGCAAGGGCGGGAGGCATTGGCAGTATCTGACCACCGGGGAAGGGCTGGCCCATCCCTATATCAATGCCATATTGCTCCTGGAGGATAAGGCGCTGGCGGCCTGCGGCCAATTGACGGCAGGAGGCCTGAACGTCCTGACGGATTCGCCCCGGGGATATGCCGTGACGGACAGCTTCGGCCTGACGGACGGCATTCCCGGGGAGAAGGTGCGCTGGCTCTATCTGGACAGCGCAGGGCACCTGTGGATTACCACGGAGAGCGATGGGCTGATCCTGTGCAGGGACACCGCCCTTCCGCATCCCCTTGAAGGCGTATGCCTTACCTGGAAGGAGGGGCTGTCAGACAATGAAATCAAGAAAATCGTGGAGTCCGATAAATATTATTTCCTGGCAGGCAGATACGGCCTCACCAGGATTGAAAAGGAGACGGTGGAGCGGCTGCTGGAGGCAGGGGAAGCGCCGGGAAATTCATAAGTTCAGTACAGTAGACTGAGGGGGAACGGCAAGATGGCAGAGAAGAAGGAAAAAGTAAGGATACCGGTCTACCGCATGGGGCTGCGGGAGCTATATTTGTTGCTGCGGATCCGCATGGAGCAGACCGGCAGGAAAAATGTCAACGGGGTAAAGAAGTCTTTCCTTGAGCCGGAGACTTATGAAAAGCATGAAAAGCTCTTGAAATCCCTGGCCAGGAGAAAGCTTCTGGAGCAGCAGGACGGAAATCTGATGCTGAGCCAGGGGCTGTTGCAGGGGCTGGACGTCATTCTGGACTCTGCCCACTGCATGAGCTTCCGGAACGAGGCCCTTCAGAAAAAAGGCCAGATTCTTTCCTTCTACTATGCGGACGGCAGGTTCGCGGGCGTCCTGCAGGACGACAGGAACTCCCTGCTGGTATGTACGGACGACAGGGAAGCCGTCTATATGGCTTTTGAGAAAATCCTGGAGGCGAAAGGAATCAGTGCCGACTTTCATGCTGCAAGGTGGACGGAACTATACGGGGAGGAGATTGCAAAGCCTGTCCGGGAGGCGGCCATCGTGCATACCGGCAACCGGCGCTGGAGACAGCTACGGACTCTGGCCATGGTATCGGACAAACGCAGGATCTACTTGCTCGAAGGGGAGGATGACCAGAGGCGGGAGGACCTGGGGCGGGATACCCAAGCTGCCGCCAACTGGTTCGGAATCGTTCTGCGGGAGCTGGAGAGGCTGAAGGAGGAGGGGGAGGCCGCGGACGGCATGGCCCCTGAGGAAAAGGAGCCTCCCAAAAAGAAAACCGAATATCAGCGGATTGTGGAATCAGAGGGTTTCCCCAGATCAGGGAAGACTTTCTGGTTCTGGGTCCTGCGGAAGATGCTTGCGGGGTTCCCTGTCATGATAAAGGGGGCGGCGGAGAAGAGGTTCCGCTCGCTCCTGCTCTATCTGGCCTGGGCCGTGGCGCTCTTTTTCTACAATATGTACGCCACCTGCTACCTGAACGATACCTTCATGCTGGACAGAAGAGCCGTATGGGGGAACCTGACGCCCTATCTCATGGCGGGAACCATGGATACGCCCAATCCCTTAAAGGGCTTCAATGCTGCCTGGGGCCATATCGACACGGTGTTTCTGGTGTGGCCTTTGATGATGCTGATTACACTAATCGGAAGGCATGTGGTGCTTCAGATAAAAAACAGGAAGCTTGGATTTCTTGCAAGCCTTCTGGGCATCCCGGGGGATGTGGACGCGTGCCGGCGTCTGGGATACGGAAGAGGGCGGCAGATGTGGGTTCCCTTTCTGGTAGTCTGGACGGCGGGCTTTTTCATCATGAATCCTGTCACATTGTTCCTGGCCGCCCTGTATTGCTTTCTTGTCTTCGCCCAGAAGGACAACAGGCTGGTGCGGCTGTGCCTGCTCTGGCGGTGCGCAGGGAGCCGGAAGCAGGTGGAGGCAGGGAAGAGGCGGGAGCCTGAGATTGAGAAATACAGACTTATGGTCTTCCATATGGGCTGCGGGTTCCTTATCTATGGGCTGGTGAGTCTGGCGCTGTGGCATGTAGTGGGATACCACTTCTGGATACGCCTCATCGTCACCATGCTCATGGCCATCTTTGCGCTGCTGCAGATATTCTGGCCGGGCATGCTGTCGGATCCGGAGAAGGCACACAGAGCCAGGACCCTTCTGCTGATCATCGTCGGGGGGATGGCGGCGTGCTGGTTCAGCTCCCGCTATGGGATTGTGCTGGCCGATGACGGCGGATGGTCGGAGTCCGGGAGGACACTGGGGGGATTCCTGCAGAACGCGGGCTTCTCCACCATATTTGGATTGAGCATATTGACCATCGGGCTGGCGCTGGGAGGTACGGCAGGCCTGGTGATTGCGGCATTGGGAGCCCTGGGGGGAGCCGGGATGTTCGCCATCGGCTGCTCGGAGGGCGAGGCCGGGGATTATGTCAGGAAGTCGGCGAGACAATTCTTCTTCGGGCCGGAGGACGGGGAGAGCAAGACGATTCTGTGCATGACTACGGAAGTAGCGAACTTCGTGGCGGGCTTCCTGCATCCGGCTGTGGGTTCAGGCAGCAAGGCGACGAAGGTGTTCTATGGCGGGAGAGTGGTCACGGATGTGGTTTCCCTGGGCGCGGACAGCTATACCATGGGCATGGATCTGGCGAACAGCATTACGGGAAACGAGAAAGTGGGCGCCGGGACGCTGATTATGGACGCGCTGGGACTGGGGCTGGATATCTACGGCTTCTGCGGCGACTGGGACAGCTTCGGGGACGTAAAGTGGGGCGATGACGCTTATCGGTATGCCAAGGACCCGAAATTCACCGATGAATATAAAAGGATGGAAGACGAGAAGAACCAGCAGGTTGCGGACATGTGGGAGGAAAACAGGGCGGATAGGCAGGTGGAGCTGGATTTGGAAACCTCGCGGCACAACGAGAAGCTGGAGGACATACAGGAATCCATACGGAAGACCCAGGAAGGGGACATCACGCCTCCCATGGATATGGACAGGGACGCCTATCTGGAACAACTGAACCGGACGCTTGGAACGGAGGAGAGCATCTTCGCGGACACCATGGCGGAAATCAGGGACAAGTACGGCCGGGAGGCCAGGAAGCTGGAGGACGCGATCATCAAAAACTGCAGCAGGGAAGAGCTGAAGCTCATCGCCGATAAGACAGCGGAATGGGTCGGCAATGGATACAGCACAGAGGATATTTTTGAGAAATTAATGGAATTCAAGGATTCCTGGGATGCGGAAGACGCGGGAGCCGGGGGTGACGCCCCATGATGACATACGAAGAATTCCGTGACAGATTCCATATCCGACTCACCGCCCAGCAGACCGAGGCCGTCCGCGCGGTGGAGGGCCCCGTCTTGCTGCTGGCCGTCCCCGGCAGCGGCAAGACCACCGTCCTGGTGACCAGGCTGGGCTACATGATACACTGCGCGGGGATACCCTCTGAGAATATCCTGACCCTGACCTACACCGTGGCCGCCACGAGAGATATGGCGGCCCGGTTCGCGGAGCGCTTCGGGGAGGAGATTGGCAGGCGCATGGAGTTCCGCACCATCAACGGCGTCTGCGCCAAGATTATCGACTATTACAGTCAATCCGTAGGAAAGAGTCCCTTCTCCCTTGTGACGGACGAAAAGCGCATCGCCGGAATGCTTTCCGCCATCTATCAGAGGGTGGAGGGCGGCTATGCCACGGAGGGGGATTTGAAGGGAATCCGGACATTGATTACCTACATCAAGAACAGCATGCTGGACGAGACGGAAATCAAAAAGCTGGAGCAGGAGAGCGACTGGCGCATAGCGGAGATATACAGGCTCTACCGGGAGGAGCTGCGGGCCCGGGGCCTGATGGACTATGACGACCAGATGCTCTACGCCGGCAACATCCTGGCGAGGAGCCCGGAGACGCTGGCGTATTTCCGGAAAAGATATCCCTATATCTGCGTGGACGAGGCCCAGGACACCTCCAGGATCCAGCATGCGATTATCCGCAGGCTGGCAGGGGGCCGGGACAACCTGTTCCTGGTGGGGGACGAGGATCAGAGCATCTACGGCTTCCGGGCGGCTTATCCCCAGGCCCTGCTTTCCTTTGAGCAGGACCATCCCGGGGCCAGGGTGCTCCTGATGGAGGAGAATTTCCGCTCCTGCGCCCAGATCGTGGAGGCGGCGGACTGCTTTATCCAGAAGAATGTCCTGCGCCATGCCAAGCACATGAAAGCGTCCAGGCCTGCCGGGGCTGACATCAGAGAGATCCCCTTAAAGAGCCGCAGCGCCCAGTACGCCTACCTGGCCAAAGTGGCAGAGGAGTGCAGGATACAGACCGCCGTCCTCTACCGGGACAATGAGAGCGCCCTGCCCCTGGTAGACCTTCTGGAGCGGCGGGGCATTCCCTACAGGATCCGCAACGCGGACATGGTCTTCTTCACCCATCGGGTGGTGCAGGACATCCGGAACATCATCCTCTTTGCACGGAATCCGAAGGACACGGAACTGTTCCTACAGATATACTACAAGTTGTCTTCTTATATCAACAAGCAGACGGCGCTGCGCCTCTGTGAGATTGGCGGGAAAAAGGACATGGACATCCTGGAGGCCGCGATTCGCTTCGGCAATCTGGAGGAGAGGACGGAGCTTAGCTGCAGGACGCTGCGTCTCCATTTCAAGCGCCTGCTGTCGGATTCCGCGGAGGCGGGCCTGGATCGGATTGCCCAGGAGATGGGGTATCGGGACTATCTGAAGCGGGCGGGCATCGGCGACGGGAAGCTGGCCATCCTCAGGGCCATCGCCCACTATGAGGAAAGCCCTCTGGGCCTGGTGGAACGGCTGGATGTGCTGCGCAGGACCATCGAGGAGAAGGCGTATGACGCGGGCTGCAGTTTCCTTCTTTCCACTATCCATGCCAGCAAGGGCCTGGAATATGACAGGGTCTATCTGATGGATGTGGCGGACGGCATCTTTCCGGAGGCTGTGCCGGAGCGGGAGGCGGATATGGACGAGAAGGAGCGGCAGACATATGAGGAGGAGCGCCGCCTGTTCTATGTGGCCATCACCCGGGCGAAGGACATGCTGTCGGTCTTCGGCCTGAACAGGAAGTCGGCATTCCGCACGGAACTGTTCGCCCAGATGAAATACCGGAAATTCCGCGATGCCATCGGGCAGGGGCTGATCGTGAGACATAAGAAGTTCGGGGAGGGTGTCGTCGTGGAGGAGGGGAAGACCCAGGTCCTCATACAGTTCGGCGACCGCCAGAGGCGGCTGGACTTAAAGACGCTGTACGAACAGGATTTATTGATTCTGTGAGACAGTGGCCCCGCAGGGTTGACAGACCCTGCAGAGCCCGCACTGGGACAAAGAGGCTTTCGGCTTTCAGAACATGGAACCTGTCCCCATCATGCCGATGAGCTGGTCGCGCCGCACCGCGTCCTCCGAGCCTTTGGCTTTGGCGGCCAGGCCGTCCAGCTCCATCTTGCTGGCGGCAGCGCGCATGAGCTTTTCCTGGAATTCCCTTTTCTCCTCCTCCGCCTTCCGGGTCCTTCTCTCGGCCCTGGCCCGGTTCTGCAGGCGCAGGGTGTTCTCCATGGTGTGCAGCATCTGAGTCATATCGTTCATATGCGTCCCTCCCATATTTCTGTAACTTGTTTTCTGCTCTCTTTCTACCTTCTATATCGGCTGGCCTTCCGCCTTTCCTGAGACGGCAGACGCAAAATCCGGAAGCAGGGGCAAAATCCGGAGGCAGACGCAAAATTTGGGAACAGAATCCGGAAGGGGCAGGGGGCCTATTCCGGGAGGCCGAAGACAGCGTCCTCCAGGGTGTTGGCCCAGCCATAGCGCTTCAGGTCCACCTTCCAGCCCTCCTCCGTCCGCTTCACCTCCACGCCCTCCGCCTCCAGCAGGAGCTTCTGCAGGTCAGGGGTGTCGAAATAGACGGCCCCGGCCAGCAGACCCTTTGCATTGACGATGCGGTGGGCGGGGATGTCCGCGGGTTTCCCGTCCGGGGTCCTGGCCAGGCCGCGCTTTAAGCCGTAGCCCACCTGGCGGGCGTTCCTGGGCTTGCCGCACAGAAGGGCAATCTGTCCGTAGGTTGCCACCCGGCCCTCCGGGATGCGCCCGCAGACAAGGGCCATTTTCTGATAAAAATCCATGGGGATGCCTCTCTTTCCGGTATCTATAATATATGTAGCGATTAAATCTTGCCCAAAAACCGGATAAACAGCATGACTGGCCGTGCTATGCGACTTATAAATCTATGTCCACACGGTATCCGTCGTCAATCAGGATGTAATCGTTGCCGTATTTCCTGCACATCTCCAGGTTGCGGGCATTTTCCTCCAGGAAGGTATCGGCATCGTACCAGGAATCGTCCAGGCGCTGCTCGATGACACAGGCGTATCGGCGGATGTCGGCGAAGTGGTTCCGGATGTAATCCGGCGTCATGATAAGGCAGCGGTAGCGGATTTCCTTTAAGTAATCCTCCTCGAAGTCCTGTCTCCAGTCAAAGGGGATGTAGCAGCCCTCCACAATCAGGTTCTGGCTGTTCTCGATGGCAGTCTTCACCATCTCCCTGACCACGGGCCAGAGGTAGGGGGTCAGCGCATCGTCGTCCGATGGGGTCAGCTCGGTGTAGCCGCTTCGGATGAGGCCCATCTTCAGGTGGTCGATGGACAGGTAGGGATAGTGGTATTTTTCCAGCAGCCTTTGGGCCAGGGCGGTCTTTCCCGTGTGGGATGCGCCTGCAATCAGGATGATCATTTCGGGTCTCTCCTTGTCTGTTGTGATTTTTGGCTCGGTTTCCTTCTGGGTCAACATTTTACCATAGAATCTGTCTTTTGTGTATACTCGCGAGCGATGAAATTTGCCGCAAGGTCCCCATTGGCTTTTGCTCGTGAGTGGGGCTGCCTGGCAGATTTTAGTGATTGCCAGTATAAAATATTGTGGTGGAAAGGGAACTTTCGGGCGGATTTTCCGTCTGGTTCTATAAGGATTGTATCAGGATTTGCTGAGAAAGAGGGGAGAGATGGGCGTATGACGGTGATTTATTCCGCTCTGCATCTGCTGGTGGACGGCATGTGCGCGCTGGCCATGTTCGGTAGGCTTCTGCCTGGGGGAGACAGAGGGCTCTCCATATTGGTGTACAATTTCTGCGCCTTTGCGCTGCAGATGCCCCTGGGGGTGGCGCTGGATGCCCTGTGCGTGGGGAAAAAGGGGCGGGAGGCGGATTTCCCCTTCCTGTTCGTCCTGGCGGGAGTCCTGTGCACGGTAGGGGGAGCGTTCCTGCATCCGGCGGTTCTGGGGATCGGGAACGCCCTGTTCCATGTGGGAGGCGGCGTGGGAACCATCCGGGAGGATGACCGGGAGGGCTGGCAGGGCAGAGGGCTGGGCGTGTTCGTGGCGCCGGGGGCGCTGGGGCTCTATCTGGGAACCATTCTGGGCAGGGGAGGCTCCTGGCAGATATGGGCTTTCGGGACAGGCCTCCTGATGGCGCTGCTGTGCGCAGGGGCTATTTGTGGCTGGAGGGCGCATCGTTTTGGGATGCTGGGCCGGAAAGCGCATCGCTTTGAGGTGTCTGGCGGGGAAGGAGGGACGGGGAGAAGCCCGGGATCTGGTGCTGGGGAGAGCGGGAGGAAGGCGGATTGGAGGGCAGAGGCCCCGTCTTCAAAAAGCAATCCGCAGAGAACCGAAAAGCGGGCAGCCGGGAATGCAGGGCAAGGCATCCGGAACATCGCTATAGCGGCTGTTTGCTGCATGCTTGTAGTCATCTTGCGCTCCTACGTAGGGATGGCGGTGGCGTTTCCGTGGAAATCCGGATTCCGGGCAGGGCTCCTGGCGGTTCTTATGGTGGTGGGCGGAAAGGTGGCCGGGGGCTTTGCGTCTGCCCGGTATGGGCTGCGGAAGAGTACGGTGGTCTCGCTGGGGCTGGCCGGAATCTGCTACCTTTGCTCCGCTGCCATGCTGCCCGGGCTGGCAGCGCTGTTCCTGTTCAATATGACCATGCCGATTACCCTGTACTGGCTGGCGCGCAGCATGCCCCGGATGCCGGGATTTGCCTTTGGGCTGCTGACATTTTCCCTGTTCCTGGGCTTTTTGCCTACATATTTCGGGGTGGCCGCGGCAGTGGACGGCCCTGTGCTGGGCTGCGTGGGCAGCATGCTGTCCATGGTCCTGCTGATGGCGGGATGGAGGAGAAGGAATGAAAGCTTATCTGATTAAAATGTTCGGCATTTCCCTGGCGCTGACCATTTTGGTGGAGCTGCCAGTGGCGTTTGTGCTGCGGTGGGGCATGAAGCACCTGGGGAGAACAGGGAAGAAGACAGAGTCGACATCAAACGGCGGACGGCAGGCCAGGAAAGCGGCACAAGCCACCGTCAGCACGAGTGGCGGGCGAACCAAACCGGCTCTGGGCAGCAAGCGGCATCTGGCCCTTCTGGTGGTGCTGGTGAACCTGCTGACCAATCCGCTGGCCGTGCTGCTTTGCTGGCTGGGGAGGATGTACCTGCCGCCCTTCCTGTCGCTTCCGGTTCAGCTATTGGTGGAAGCGGCAGTGGTGGCGGTGGAGGCCTGGATCTACCGCAGCTTCATGGAAAAGCCCGGCTGGCAGACGGGGAGGCCTGTGCTGCTTTCCTTGACGGCAAATGTGTGCTCCTGGACGATTGGAATCGTCTGCGGGAGATGGATTGACCTGGCGGTGGCCATAGCACTGCGGCTTGGCCAGGGGTGGTAGGTCGGCGGCAGAGAGCTGCCGGGTAAATTAGCTTTGCCAGGCGGCGGACAGGGCGGATTCCCGGCAAGCCTGTCGGGATATGAAAAATGGCCTTGCCAAGCAGACAGTACGGATTCCTGGCAAGCTAAGACGGGATGCGCGTTCCGGGCAGCGCGAAAAATCATGGACAGTGGATTCCCGGTAAAACGGGACGGAACAGGAGGAGTTATGAGGAAAACAGTGACTTGTCTACTGGCGGTGGTATGCTTTTGGATGGCATGGTCTTTTTCGGTGGTGGCGGACATGATTGCCGAACCCATGGATTCCTTTTATGAGGACCATAGGGAGGAGTGTAGCTATATGGGAAGGGTGTTTACCGCCAACGGACCGGACGGGAAGGTCTACCTGTACAAGAGTCCGGAGCTGCCGGAGGTGGTGGCCACATGGGAGAATGGGTACACGGTGTATATCACATTCACCTATGAGGACAGCCAGGGCATCGTCTGGGGCGTGTATGATGACTATAGAGGTACACTAGGTTGGATGCCGATGGACTACATGGATTTAGTCTATGACAGCATCTCCTTCCAGGAGGAGCACAGAGAGGAGATTACGGAACAGAGCGGAGAACTGAATGCGGAAGAACTGAAGGGAACCATCCGGTTCTGGAAATATCCAGGCTCGGAGGAATGTGAAGCCCTGAGCGTGGATGATACGGAGGATTATCTGCCGGAATACACTGGTGTATATGTGGACGGCAATGGGAACCGCTGGGGCCATGTCGGGTACTATTTCGGCCGCAGGGATACCTGGATCTGCATCGATGCGCCAGGCGCGGAATTTGGGGAGCTTTATCCGGACGGTGTGCCGGAGATTGGGGAGCAGGACGAGAAAGGCGGTGATACGGAGGCAGTGGAACAGGAGGGGCAGCCAGGGAAAAATAGTGAAGAGGCTGCTCAAAGCCAAACCGTGCAAAAGGGTTCAGACCGCATCGTGCCGAAGCCGGATTACAGCATGATGGCGCTGGCGATAGGGCTGGTGTTCCTGGTGGTTGTGGCTACGGCGGCGCTGCTTGTGGTTTTGAGGAAGAAGGGGAGTTCGGAGAAAGAGGGGGATGGCCGGTGCTAGAGCGGGCATTTACCGGATGTTTTTTGCCCCATTGTCTTATATTTAACTATGATCATTTCTCTTGTGTTCCGTATGCTTATAATAATAAAAAAGTTCGCCTTACTGGCATGTAAGGCGAACTTTTTTATTACTTCTAACATTTTATACCTAATGCGTGGGTAGCGCAAGTCTAAATTTATTTTTGTCAATATTTGCTAATTTCGTTTATGTTTCTCATGGTTTTTCATATATCTCGCATAGAAATTTTGGCTAAATTGCCATATTGGGCATTTGGCTGTGCGTCTTGTGCCGTTTTCCGAAGGGAGCTGCGGGAGGGCAAAAAGGGCCGAAAAAGTTCGCCTTACATGCCAGTTAGGCGAACGATTTGGGGGGATGGCAGGAGGTTCAGGGGCCGATTTGATGACTTGGGGATGTATGGGCAGGAATCTGGAGCCTGTGGCATGTGATTAGGCGATAGCCTGTCGTTATGCTGTCCTGCTTGGAAATGGGTGTATGGGGGCGCAGTGAAATGCCTGAGACGATGAAGAGTGAATACGATATCGCAAAACCACACAATGTAGGGCAAGAACAGCTTGCTATCGTCAAGCCGTACAATAGAAAGCAGGAGAAGCTTTCTACTGTCGAGCATTACGAGAGGATGCGGGAGCTGGGATGCTTCACCCTGCAGGACATCACCGAGATGGTAGGGGAGCGTTCGGCGGTGACCTATCTGGTGAACGATTACCAGAGGAAGGGGTACATCGACAGGATACACCGCAATCTGTACACGGTGATGGATACGGAGAGGGAGGAGCCGATGCTGACGCGGTATCAGATCGGCAGTAGGCTGTTCCCGGACGCGCATATTGCACTGCGCAGCGCGTTCGAGGTGTGGGGGTATGCGCCGCGGAGGGGGAATGAGGTCTTCGTGGCCACAGGGACAAGGTTCACGGATTTCCGGTATAACGGGGTGTTCTACCGCAGGGTGCATCCGAAGGCAAAGGCCAGTACGGAATGGGTGGCCGGGGCTTTGGTGACCAGCCTGGAGCAGACGGTGGTGGACAGCCTGCACAGCTTCGAGGGGAGCAGGGGGCTGGAGGATGTGGTGGAGTGCATCGTGCGGCTTCCGAAGCTGGATGCGGACAAGCTGCTGGGATGCCTGGAGAGGTATGGGAATGGGTATCTTTATCAGAAGTGCGGATATGTGCTGGAGCAGCTGCAGGAGTATGTGGGGCTGCCGGAGGCTTTTTACCGGGAGTGCCGGGCTCATTGCGCTAGTACGGTGCGGTATATGGTGAAGGGGGCTGCTGATTTGGTATATCACAAAGGGTGGGGGATTTATGGGCCCTATCTGAAGCGAATGTAATGGTGGTATTATGCCTTTTTAGATAAGCTGAAAAAGAGGAAGCGGACAATATATTCTATGGATAGCCAAAGGAGCTTAGGGCATTCATGAAAGAAAAGAGCAGCAAACATATGTTATTATCTGCGACTATAGTCTTAGGGGGCTTGGAGAATGACTGAGATGGAGCTATCGATAAAGATTATTATTGCAACGCATAAGCCATATGAAATGCCGAAAGATGAGGTATATCTGCCGGTTCAAGTGGGCTCTGTCGAAAAAAACAGCATCGGTTATCAGCGGGATGATGAGGGTGAAAATATCTCTGAGCTTAATCCATATTTCTGTGAGCTGACAGGGTTATATTGGGCCTGGAAGAACCTGTCAGAGGATTATATTGGCATGGTGCAGTATAGAAGGCTTTTTGAGATGGAAGGAAGAATCCTGACAAAAGAACAGCTGGAACCATACCTAGGCAAAATTAAGGTATTCACTCCTAGCAAAAGACGCTACTACATTGAGACATTAAAGTCCCATTATAGCCATACCCATTACCCAGAGCATTTAAGCATTGTGGAGGATGTACTGATTGAAAAGTACTCAGAATATGAAAAGGCCTATCAAAAAGCCACCAATAGGACATGGGGGTACATGTTCAACATGATGATTATGGAAAGAAATCTGCTGTCAGATTACTGCATATGGCTTTTTGATATCTTGTTCGAGGTTTTTCATCGTATAGATACATCCAATTATTCGGCATTTGCTAAAAGATATATTGGAAGAATAAGCGAAATCCTTTTTAATGTCTGGATTGAGCAACAGTTGAAAGCAGAAAGAATTAAAAACGAAGAGATTATGGAGCTTAAGTGTCATGTGGAGGAAAACTGGAAGGTGAAAGTGCCGGCATTCCTTAAGGCCAAATTCTTCGGGAAAAAATATGCACGAAGTTTTTAAGGAGCAAGGGACGAATCATGAAAGATGTAGCGGCCATCGTGGTCACATATAACCGCAAAAAAATGCTGAAGGACTGTCTGTTGAAACTGAGAGGCCAAAAAGATGCTTCCTGCGATGTGCTTATAATCGATAATGCAAGTACGGATGGGACGTATGAGACCATAAAGAATCAGATAGATGAAAAAAATGTCTTTTACTTTAACACAGGTGCAAATCTGGGTGGAGCTGGCGGCTTCAGTTACGGAATTAAAAAGGCGATAGAGATTGGTTACAGATATCTTTGGATATTAGACGATGATGCCATGCCAGAACAGATGGCACTGACGGCATTCTTGAGGGCTGATGAAAGGCTTAGAGGATTATATGGATATCTGACAGGCAAGGTCATATGGAAAGATGGCAGCATCTGCACGATGAACATTCAAAAGAATACAAAATGGAAGAGAATGCATAGCTTTGATGATATGCAGGCGGTACAGTATGCTTCATTTGTTTCGCTGTTCATGAGAGCAGACATCGTAAGGCAAGTCGGACTTCCATATAAGGAATTCTTTATCTGGGCTGATGACTGGGAATACACCAGGAGAATCTCCAAGAGATTTAAGGCCTACTTCATACCTGATAGCATTGTAAATCACTGGTGCAAGACAAATGTCGGTGCTGATATTATTGATGCAACTGCTGACAGATTGGAGCGTTTTGAGTATATGTACAGGAACGATGTTGTCATGTACCGGCAGGATGGACTAGAAGGATATCTATACCTCTTCATCAGGAATGCTGTCCATATCATGAGGATATTGATGAAGTCGGAGGGCAGGGCTAGAAAGATTAGGATGATATTCAAAGCAACCTGCGAGGGAATCAGATTCCGTCCGCAGATAGAATATCCAGATATATAGCCGAAAAGGACATGATGAAATGCGCAGGGTGATAGAAATATTTGGAGAGCCAATTTCATGGGGAGGACAGGAATCGTATGTGATGTCTGCATTGCAGAATATGGACTTAACTGATATTTGTGTGGATTTCTTTACTCCATATTATTGCAACAATGAGGCTAGCAAGATATTTGTAGAGGCACATGGCGGAAGAGTTTATGCAGGCGAACTGCCATTTAAGACAGGAGGAAGCAGAAGGGAGATTATTCCTGTCCTACATTCGATTCTCTGCAATACGGCATATGATGTCGCACATATCCATTCTGGAAGCACATCTGTCCTTGCTTATAGTGCCAGGGAGGCTTCAATGAATGGAGTCAAGAGGATAATCGTCCATTCCCATAGCTCAGGTTTAAGGGAGAATATAAGGCACTTCCTGATAAAAACATATTCGGCGCATATATTTAGAAGTTTCGTGACGGATTATTGCGCATGCTCGCTTGAGGCAGCCAAATGGAAATTTCCCAAGGATAGGATGGAAGAGGTCAAAATCCTAAGAAATGGCATAGATATAGAAAAATTTTCTTATAACAAAATTACACGTAGGGAGATAAGAGATAAATATTGCATTGATGAAGAAACCCTTGTGTTAGGACATGTCGGCAGGTTTACATATGAAAAAAACCAGGCATTCTTACTAGGCATACTGCAAATTTATACCAAAAGGTTTATCGATAAAAAAGTAAAGCTTATACTGGTTGGTGATGGAAATGAACTTGAAAATGTCAGAACCAAAGCAACGGTCTTAGGAATAGAGGATGATGTGCTTTTTGTTGGAACCTCCAGTACTGTTAGCGACTATATGCAATGCTTCGACATATTCCTTTTCCCTTCATTATACGAAGGGCTGGGAATTGTTAGTGTTGAAGCACAGGCTTCAGGACTTCCTGTCATAGCTTCAAAGGGAATTCCGGAAAGCATGAAAGTAACAGATAATGTAAGGTTTGTCGATTTGCATGATGTGGCAGGATGGTGTGATGCAATTGTCGATTTTGAGTCAATAGAGCGTAAAGACACTTCGATAGAAATTAAAGATAAAGGATATGACATTCATGATACTGCTCATAAAGTATATGAGATGTACATGTAAAGCTCTATAAAATCAATTATTGAGGTTTTGTCTAACATGAAAATTAGAAATGGTTTTCGCCTGAAAGTTCATAAAAGGGCTAATATAACTGAAATACTGACATCTTTAACATCACTGTCATTGATTCTGAACTGCCAAAGCATCTGGCAGAATGTGACTGACACGGACTATCACATATATGAGATATGCGCTGTACTCGTCCTGACATGCAGCCTGCACATGGCTATAAAATATGGAATATCAAAAGCGGCCAGGAGATATGTTCTATTTAGTGCAGTCTGGTATTACTGTATCATCTTCGTTGCTGTTTTGTTTTCAGTCTCTACAGATAATTTGTTCCGATTTTTATCTAGATTTATCATGTTCCCGTTTTGTGTCCTCTATTTCGCATCTGCGGCATCTGTAGAACAAAAAATGTGCTTGTTCAAATCGTTTGCAAATTGGACAGGTCTTATTGCCTGGATAAGCATCTTGTTCTTTGGGGGCTCAACTATCGGAATGATTGGCGAATCTGGATTGATAAAAGCAGACTGGTTTGGTACATATGGAAATTACTATAACCTATATTTTTCATCGCCATACCAAATAATTGACTGGTTTGGGACAGGCATCAGACGTAACCTTGGGATTTTCGTTGAAGGCCCAATGTATATGATTGTACTCATATTGGCATTGATGTTTAGCTTGGTTATTAAGGATTATTATCCTATAGCAAAATGGAAAGTGAGTGGGATTGTTTTGGCAATTTTGACTACAGCTTCTGTGACAGGATATATCTTTCTGATGCTTATAGGCTTCATATGTACAATCAATAAGTATCGGAACAAGCAGAATCAGATAATAATAGGAATAACCGGTTTTGTTCTTGCCGCTGTTGCTGTTTGCGTTCTATTTATTGCAAAGAGCGGAACGGCATCATACATAGCCAGATCCGATGACTATATCGCGGGAATCAGGTGTTGGCTGCAAAGCCCTATAATCGGAAATGGTTATGAGAACATAGAGTTGCTAAGAAGGTATATGTCCACAAACCGCGAGTGGAACCAGGGATTTAGCAATACTATATTTTCTGTCCTTGCTTATGGAGGTTTGGTGTTTGCGGTTCCTTTCGTGATGCCAGTTGTCCATGGCATTTTGTATGCAAGTAGTAAACATGATTATAAGAATATAGTGTTTTGTGTTATTTATATCGGGCTATATTTCACTGTGATAGAATATACATTTTTTATAAATTTTTTCATCTGGGCGTATCTGTTTTGTTTAGGCAAAGGTTTCTTCAGGATGCCGGAACCAAGATGGGAGATAAATCTGAATGGTTCAGCACCATAGCTGATTCGTGATAGATAATCCTACAGATGACGCAAGGATGCCCAATGGAGAGGAAATGTAATGGACAAGTGTTTGAGCATAATCATTCCGGTTTATAATTGTCCGTGTGTCGGGCAAGCGATTGAAAGCATTCCGAAAAGCGATTTCATAGAGATGATTGTTGTTGATGGAAAATCCAACAAGGAGACACAAAATGTGCTTGAGAGATATAAGGATAGAATGGATGTATTCATCTCTGAAAAGGATTGCGGGCTATATGACGCGATGAACAAAGGAATCCAAGAATCCACAGGAGATTGGGTTCTTACTTTGGCGGCAGATGACCAACTGGTATGCAGTCCCATTACGATAATCGATAAATATGCCAATCATGATGTTGATTTAATATGTGGGAAACTGATTGCCAGGGATTTAAAAGGCAGATTTTTTATCATTGAGCCTACTAGACAATTGAATAGATTGGATATTGAATGTTCCATAGCACATCCAGGGGTATTTTTTAAAAGGGCAGCATATGGAAAGTATGGAGGATATGACATAAGGTATCGGTGTGCTGCAGACCATGAGTTATTTCTGCGCTTTTTTAGGCATGGAGCAAAGTTCGGTATCATTGACGAGGTGATTACATGCTTCCAATATGGCGGAATGAGTACGCTAAAGCCAAACATGGCGTTCAAGGAAGATGTACAGATATCGGATAGATATGGTGTACCTTTTATTCGAACAAGAGCCTATTTCATGGAACGATATATTAAGCTATATGGAGCAAGGTTAAAGGATAAATTTGATATTCCGCATAAGACACATTATATGGACTTAAAGGAGATGGAGATATTTTTGGATAATCATCCTGAGATAATCAAGAGGGATTTCCTGTAATAGTAATGAATCGATTAATCATTTATAAGTATAGCCGGACAGGTATAAAAAATCATTAAAAATTCGAGATGATAAATGTATAGCAACTATCCATTTTTTTAGAGTTACTGAAAGGGGGAAGAGATTTGAGAAAACATATCGTTTATGAAAAAAAAATTGAGATAAATCTGATGCAAAAACTTATTAAGAAAATGAAATCAGTGACTGGGTTTCGAAATATTGTTTACAATGTTAATGGAACATGCTATGAAAGAAACTGTCTCATAAGTTATATTAAGAAGCCTTTTGAAAGTGGGCCAAGTAACACGCACCAAAACGGAATACAAGTGCTTGAAATAGCCCGACTCATAGGGGAATACGGATATAATGTCGATGTGATAGATTATATGTCCCGACATGTAATCTTTAACAAAAAGTATGATGCAATTTTTGATATATGTGTTAAAAATCAACCAGTTTATAAGAATTATTTAAAAGCTTCGGCCAAAAGAATTGTTTATTTTACAGGTTCTGAATCAAAGTTTGCAAATAACGCTGAAATGGATCGCCTAAAAGCCTGCGAAATTAGAAGAGGAGTTAAGTTACAGCCACGCCGTCAAGCTCCATTGATAAGTAAAGAGATTGAAAAATTTGATGAGGCTATAATAATAGGAAATAAATATAATTTAGCGACATATAATGAATTCAATTTACCGCAAACTTTTTTGGTTCCTAATACAGGTTATAATTTTGGAAATTGTTTTAATTCGGCGGAGAGAAAGCCTACAAACTTTTTATACTTTGGCAGTGCAGGGTGTATTCATAAAGGACTGGATTTATTGTTGGAAATATTTGCAGAGCCGAAATTTCCAGGTACATTATTTGTATGTGGGAATTTTGAAAAAGAAAAAGATTTTAGAAGTGAATACGAAATAGAGCTTTATCATACAGAAAATATTATACCAATAGGTTTTATTGATATTGAAGGAGAAAAGTTTAAAGATGTGTGCAGCTGGTGTAGTTATACGATATTACCGTCTTGCTCGGAGGGTATGGCCGGTTCAATAGCAACCTGTATGTCAGCTGGCTTAATTCCCATATGTAGCGAGATTTGTGGTTATAGCGATAATCCAGAAATAATAACCCTCAAAGACTGTAGTAAAGAATGTATACGAAGTACTATTCTTGAAGCGATGTCCAAAGACAAAAATTGGATAAATGAAAAAAGCAATAAAATGCTAGAGTTGGCTAATGAAAAATATAGCATGAAAAATTTTCAGGCAGCTATGAGAAAAGCCCTTTCAGTTGTCCTTTAAAAGGGAGTATATTATGGTAAAACGTATAAAAGTGTTTTTTGCGGATGAATATGATAGAAATATTTTATTAAATTATGTCTTTAAAGCTGCATCTATACTTTTAAGTCTAATCAATACCAGATTTGTTTTGAGTTATTTAGGTAATAACCTTTATGGATTATGGGTTACAGTTACATCCGTAGTAACGTGGATGAATGCAGGTGATTTAGGAATAGGTAATGGATTAAGGAATGGAATAGCAAAAGCCTATGGCGAAAATGACAGAGAAATGCAGACTAAATTGATTGAGACAGCTTTTTCGTCCTTGTTTAAATTGGCTTTTATTCTATTTTCTATTTTGCTGTTAGTTTGTGAAATCTTATTTCAAACCAATACATTGACTTCAGATGTAAGAATTGCAATATATATTACTGCAATATTCTTTTGTTGTAATTTAGTATTAAGCATTTCGCAATCTGTAGCATTAGGTTATCAAAAAAGTTGGCTTTCTACATTAACATTATGTGAAGTACAGGTTTTTTCAATTCTATTTGTTTTGCTACTTTCCGAATTAGGAATTGATGCAGATTTAAATATCTTTGCGCTGGTTAATGGTATAGTTACTACAATTCCCAACATAGTGCTAATATTAATATTAAATGTTAACGACATCAAAATTATTAATAGGATTAAATTGAAGGAGGATAAAGCTGCGCAAAAAACAATAATGGCTCTTGGTATACAGTTTTTCGTTATTCAAATATGTGCTGTAGTGCTATATTCAACAGATAGTCTAATTATCAACAAGCTTATTGGTAGTGAAATGGTTACCAAATATGCCATGATTGCAAAGGTATATGATACAGGAACAAGTTTATTTTCTATTTTATTAATTGCTCTATGGTCTGCGGTAACCTTTCATGTGGCTCAAAATAATATTGAATGGATAAAAAACAAGATTAGGCAATTATTATTATTATGGGGGATGTTTTCATGTGGAGTAGTAGTAGTTTCGGTTCTGTTCAATTACATCATTAAAGCATGGCTGAGATTACAAGCTATTCATTATGAGTGGCCTTTAATATGGTTATTTGGAGCGCATTGTTCCATGGCAGCATTTTCCGCAATATTTGTTAATGTATTGAATGGAATGGGAGAAGTCAGACTGCAATTAGTTTTAGCGGTAATCTCTGCACTTATAAACATCCCTCTTTCAGTTTTTTTAGCAAAAAATTGTGGAATGGGGATTTTGGGAGTCAAAATAGCTACATTTATTTCGGTAACAATAACAGCTATCGCAATGCCGTTTCAAACTATAATTGAATTAAGAAAAAGAATTAAAATCCGTGATAATAAAATATAGAGAGCAATATGAGCAATTGGTGATAGCAGTATTGGTGTACGATATAGAATGAAAATATTTAATATAGTTTTTAGCGATTCTATAATGAAAGGAAACGATGAATTATGGATAAGCCGATTTGCCAAAAAAATATATTGCTACAGATAATTCGGATTTTTTGTGCGGGGGGTAATGCTAGTACATGTAGGGTGCCGTTATGAGATATTTGGCTTTTTAGGAAAAGTATTTCGATTCGGTCAATATGGACTATATGCCTTCTTTATACTAAGCGGATATTTTGCAGCGACATGGGATGGAAATGATAGGAAAAGATATATTAAGAAGAAAATAGTTAGGCTTGTGCCTGTGTATTATTTTTTATTGGCGATATATATTTTATTACATACATTTATTTTAGACGATGTACCATATGATGCTTATGGATTGGGATGGTTTCGATTTATAACAGGTTTGAATTCACTGCTTCCATCAGAAATCATTTTTTGGAAAGGCATACACGCTATTTGGTATGTAAGTGTTGTCTGGATATTTTATTTAATGCATGCACTATTATGGGACAAAGTAAAGAAATTTTGTATTAGATTTTGGATAATTTTGTTTTTTGTATTAAGCATAATTTCAGTAACTATAGGAAGGATAGATCCATTATATTCTGTAAATATTTTAGCATTTATGCAGTATTTTGTTTTAGGAATTATTGCCCAGAAATACGTTAAAAAGGATTTATATTTAATTAAAAGTTTCCCAATTTTCAGGACTATAGACTTTTGCAAGAAAGCG
>OFFW01000304.1_pt1 | contig 37435 bp, 31 predicted proteins | sample 1521501 | NCBI WGS metagenome assembly OFFW01 (sample SAMEA3504107, study PRJEB24116) | mouse gut metagenome | biome: mouse gut; feature: mouse-associated habitat; material: faeces | place: Denmark | collected 2011
CGGAAAACTTTAAGGAAATGTGTACGGCTGGCGGCGGTAACAGACAGTATAGCCGACTTTGAGGCCGGGATATAATCCAAGCTGCTGCGATTGGCAGGCAATAGAACAATTTTATCAAAAATTAAATTTCTGTTAAATCACTAAAGAGTATATTGACAGGCTTTCTGTTTGTCAATATACTCTTTTTGGTATTGGCCGACCGACTGGTCGGACGGAAAAATTGAAAAATAGAAGGAAAGAGAGCGGAATACATATGTTATCAAAGTTCAGCGTGAAAAAATCCTACACTGTGTTGGTTGCGGTGGTTCTGGTACTTGTGCTTGGAGTGGTTTCTTTTACAAGAATGACAACAGACCTTTTGCCAAACATCAGCCTGCCCTACGCGATTGTAATGACGGCCTATCCGGGAGCCAGTCCGGAAACGGTGGAAATGGTGGTGACCAAGCCTGTGGAGGCTTCCATGGCAACGGTGAGCAACATAGAAAGTATCAGCTCAGTTTCCAGTGAAAATTATTCCATGGTAATTCTGGAATTTTCCCAGTCTGCGGATATGAACGCGGTATCTCTGGAAATGCGGGAGAATCTGGACCAGATTAAGGGGTATTGGGACGATTCCGTTAGCAATCCCATTATTATCAAGTTAAATCCCGACATGCTGCCGGTTATGATAGCGGCAGTGGGAGGCAACAATATGGACGCCGCTTCGGTGACAAAAATGACGGAGGATATCATTATTCCTGAGCTGGAAAGTATTGACGGCGTGGCTTCCGCCAGCGCCACCGGACTTCTGGAGGAAAGCGTCAACGTGATTATCCGCCAGGATAAAGTGGATAAAGTGAATCAGCAGGTTTTCGGCTCCATCGATGAGGAAATTGACGAGGTATTGGAGGAGCTGGATGAAAACCGGCAGGAAATATATGACGGACAGGCGGAGCTTGCCGACGCCAGAGTGGACCTGGAGGAGTCCAAACAGGAGCTTGCGGACAAGTGGCAGGAGCTGGACGATTCCAAAAAAGAAATCGAGGATTCCAGAAAGGAGCTGGAGGATTCGAAAAGAGAGCTTGCCGACGGCAGAGCGGAGATTAACGAAAACAGGACGAAGCTGGAGGAGGGAAAGAACGAGCTTGCGGACAGAAAATCCGCCACGGCGAGGCAGCTTGCCGAAGCGGAAACGCAGATTGTGACGGCGAAAGCGGATTTGGAAGCTACGAAGATGCATATTACGCTTGAGATTGCTACTGCAAAGGCTACCAATGAAGGATATAATTCGGCGCTGAGTCAGGCGGAGAACGGAATAGCGCAGATTGATGATGTGATTGAGATGGTAGGGGTGGCAAAAGAGGCGATTACAGCAATAGATAATATCGGTTCAATGCCAGATGGCGATACTAAAAAAAATGCTATAATTGGAATTTTATCGCAAGCAAATATCCAAACAGACGGAACAGAAGATTTGAATCAGCTTGAAGTAATTTTGGAGGGATATAAAAAAACTTTAAATGATAAAATTGACGGAATTGATATAGATGAATTAGAAGCCAAAAAAGCCGAATTTGAACCGACAATCCAAACTCTGAAATCCAGTATTGAAGCGAACAAGGTGATGATAGCGCAATTGGAAGGCCAGCTTCCGCCTATTGAGGAAAATATTGCCCAACTGGACAATGCATTGCAGGAAGTTTATCAGGGCAACCTCATAGCCGCCATCGAGTTCGCCAATGCCCAGAGCACCATCAGCCTTGGAGAGTTCCAGTTAAACTCTGCGGAAGCCCAGCTTGAAGCCGGGGAGAGTCAGTTAGAAGCCGGCGAGGAACAGTTAGACGCTGCGGTGGAACAGCTCGAAGCCGGCGAAAAGCAGTTGCGGGAGGGCGAAGACCAGATTATCTCCGGTGAGGAACAGTTAAACGATACCGCCGAGCAGCTTGCGGACGCCCTTGAGCAGATTCTTGAGGGCGAGGAGGAAGTGGAAGAAAACAGGCTGGACGCCTACGACAAGGCCAATATGCACAGCATTCTTACCGTGGAGACGGTGGAAGCGCTTCTGACGGCGCAGAATTTTTCCATGCCTGCCGGTTATGTAACGGAAAACGGGATTTCCTACCTGATTCGCGTAGGGGATAAGCCGGAAAGCATAGAAGAATTAAAGAAAATGCCCCTGATGAATCTGGAAATGGATGGCGTGGACATCATAACCCTCGGCGACGTGGCGGATGTGTTTATGACCGATAATTCCGGCGATATATACGCCAACGTAAACGGCGCGCCGGGCATTATGGTAACGCTTCAAAAGCAGACAGGCTATTCCACCGGCGACGTGTCCGACAAGATTCTGGACAAATTCGACAGGCTGATGGAGGAAAACGAGGACCTGATGCTGATTACCCTGATGGACCAGGGAATTTATATCGACCTTGTTATGGACTCTATTTTGAACAATATCCTTTTCGGCGCGGTGCTGGCGATTCTTATCCTGATAGTTTTTCTGAAGGATTTGCGGCCCACGGCGGTGATTGCCTGCTCCATTCCCATCGGTCTGGTGACGGCAATCGTATGTATGTACTTCAGCGGCGTCACCTTGAACGTGATTTCGCTATCAGGTCTTGCGTTGGGTATCGGTATGTTGGTGGATAACTCCATCGTGGTAATAGAAAACATTTACCGCCTAAGGAAAGAAGGATATTCCGCAAAGGATGCAGCAATCGAAGGAGCCGGAGAGGTGGCAGGCGCAATCATGGCCTCCACGCTGACCACGGTGTGCGTATTTCTTCCCATTGTGTTCACGGAGGGAATTACCAGACAGTTATTCGTGGATATGGGACTGACCATAGCCTATTCCCTGCTGGCAAGTCTGGTGATTGCCCTGACGGTGGTTCCCGCAATGGCTTCCAGGGTACTTACGAAAACAAGAGAAAACGCCGACGGAAAGTTTTTTACGGGCCTTATAAATATCTATGAAAAGCTGTTGAATCTGTCCCTGAAAGGAAAACCGGTGGTTCTGCTTCTGGTAGTGGCGCTGCTTCTGATAAGCGCCGCGGCGTCTTACGCTAAGGGCACGGCCTTTATGCCGGATATGGACAGTACCCAGTTTAATATGTCCATTACCCTGCCGGACGACACGCCTTTGTCCAAAACCGCGGAAGTGACGGACGAGGTAGTAGAGCGGCTTCTTGCCCGGGAGGAAATCGAGGACGTGGGAGCAATGGCGTCCACATCCTCCATGTCAATGCTCACGGGAAGCGGAAATACCGCCACCAACGCCACCACGCTGTACCTTACTTTAAGCGCGGAGAAAGAAAAGGATAACGATACGATTGCCGCTGAAATTATGGAAGAGATGGCGGATATCTGCGAGAAAAACGAGGCGGAAATCGTGATAGATACCTCCTCCATGGATATGAGCGCCATGGGCGGCAGCGGCATTTCCGTGCAGGTGCGGGGACGCGACATTGACGTGATGCAGGAAATCGCGGTGGATATTGCGGCCATTGTGGAAGCCGTGGAGGGAACGGAAAACGTTTCCGACGGATTAGAGGAATCCACGGGAGAACTGCGTGTGATTGTTGACAGGGACAAGGCCATTGAACACGGAATGACTGTCGCCGAGGTATTCCAGCAGCTTTCCGCAAAACTGGCCGAAAGCGCCAGTATCACAACGTTGGAAACGGTTGACAATGAGTACAGTGTTTATGTGAAACACGGTTCGGATATTGCTCTTACCAGAAATCTGGTGAAGGACGTGGTGCTTGAGAGAACCAGACAGGACGGAACAAAGGATAAAGTAGCCCTGTCGGAGGTCGCGGATTTTGAAAATTCTATTTCACCCGATTCTGTAAACAGAATTGACCAGAACCGGTACATCGAGGTATCCGCAGACATTGCCGACGGCTACAATGTCGGACTTGTCTCGGATGTGCTGGAGGCGGAGCTTGACAAGTATGAAATGCCAGGCGGCTACAACCTTGTGATGAGCGGCGAAAACGAAATGATTACGGACGCTATGGAACAGCTTTACCTGATGCTTCTGCTGGCGCTGATATTCATGTACCTGATTATGGTGGCGCAGTTCCAGTCGCTGTTATCGCCTTTTATCATCATGTTTACCATACCCCTTGCCTTTACCGGCGGCTTTTTTGGTCTGGTAATCAGCGGAAGCGAGCTCAGCGTAATCGCGCTTATCGGATTTGTCATGCTTTCCGGTATCATCGTCAATAACGGAATCGTGATGGTGGACTATACGAACCAGTTAAGGGACGAGGGGATGGGTAAGAGAGAAGCCCTGATTCATGCCGGAAAGACTAGGCTTCGGCCGGTGCTTATGACGGCCCTCACCACCATTCTCGCGCTGTGCACGATGGTATTCAGCAACGATATGGGCTCGGAGATGGGCAAACCAATGGCAATTGTTACCATTGGAGGTCTTGTTTACGGAACCCTGCTTACCCTGATAGTGATTCCCTGCATCTACGATATTTTTTCAAGGGAAAAAAAGGAAGGCGGCACGATGGCGGAGGCTCTGCCTGTGGAAAAAGAGGATGGAAGGCAGGCGTAAAGCCTCTGCCCAAAAGGGAGGATTAGGTGATGGAAAAAAATCTGGCGCCAAAGGCCGAAGCCCTGTATCAGGCAATTATGGCATTATTTGCGGAAGGAGCGGATTTAAATACGCTGACGGTTGCGGAAATTGCCAGAAAGGCCGGAATCGGCAAGGGCACGGTTTACGAGTATTTTGACAATAAAGAAGAGATGATTGCCGGAGCAATTTATTACTTCGCTACAAGCTCCTGCAAAAGAATGTATGAGAAGCTTGAGGAAAAAGAAAGCCTGCATGAAAGAATGCGCCTGTTTTTTGTGAGCATGGACCAGGAGGCCAACGATATCATGTGTTTTATCCGGGTACTCCATATGATGCTTGACAACACCGCCGTCAGCAGCAGACTGCAGGAAATGGTGAAAAACAAAGAAGCGGGAGAAGTACTGATAACGGATTTGGTGCGGAAAATCATAGCCGCGGAAGTGGACGTTGACGGGGAAAAAGAAAATGACGCCGCCTATCTGGAAATGATGGCTTTGTCCAGAATAATATGTTATGCTTTATATCAGTTTAAGGCGAAAGAGAGAATAAAGGTTGACGCCGGTTTTATGCGGGAGGTGCTTTGCAGGGATTTTGGCCGGGATGTGGAGAATTTCAAGGCGCAGAAGGACGGAAGTCCGAAATGATGCGAAATTCAGCAAAATGAAAATCAATATTTGGATTTAAAACGGGCGATAAAACGTATAATCTAAAACGCCCGGAAGCGGAAGAAAGGAAACTGGCAATGGGAATTTGCTACATTGTGGGTGCGGGGGAGTTTGGAGACGGACTCCCCTGTCTTTTAACAGAGGATATATTGATTGCCTGCGACGGCGGCTATGCTTACTGCAGGGAAAAGAATCTGCCGGTTACGTTGGTGGTAGGTGACTTTGATTCCCTGAAATATCTGCCAAAGCATCCTGACGTGGTGAAACTGAAGCCGGAAAAGGACGATACCGACACGGGATGGGCGGTGAAAGAGGGATGGCGGCGCGGCTACCGGGATTTTGTCATTTACGGAGGCTGCGGCGGGCGTACTTCCCATACCATTGCCAATATCCAGCTCCTTTCCTGGCTGGCCGCTGAGGGCGGAAGGGGCGTTCTGATAGGGAGAGGCTCCTGGTACTGCGTGATAAAAGACGGCGAAATATGTTTTGGAGAGGAAGAAGAAGGATATCTTTCCGTGTTCTGCCTTAGCGACAGGGCGGAGGGCGTTTGCGAAACGGGGCTGAAATACGGACTGGATAACGCCGTGCTGACAAAGGAATATCCGGTGGGAGTCAGCAATGAATTTACCGGTGAAAAAAGCAGAGTGTCCGTTAAAAGCGGAACGCTGCTTTTAATCAAAGAGCGGTTTGACGCCGTCAGGTAAAAAATGCTGTTTGTTATCGTAACAAACAAAATTTGTATTGCAGGCAGTCGCCTGGCCCGCTGCCTGTAAGAGTAAAATATTCCTTTAACCAGAAAATCCATATTGAATTTGAGAAGAGATTGTGATAAGGTTATGAACCATAAACACAAAATCAGACAACCTATGGAGGAAAAGGTATGCAGGAGAAGATGAAAGCAGTAGTGTCATACGCGCCGTATGACAACAGGTACGAAGAAGTAGATGTCCCCCAAATCGGTGAGGAAGAGATTTTAATCCGGGTGGAGGGATGCGGAATCTGCGCCGGAGACGTAAAGGCATATCACGGGGGAATCCGAATCTGGGGAACCTCGGAAAAGGACCGCTACATTGAGGCGCCTGTGATTGGGGGCCACGAGTTTACGGGAAGAATCGTAAAGATGGGCGAAAAGGTAACCGGATTTGCAGAAGGCGAGCGCATCGTCGCAGAACAGATTGTTCCCTGTAATGAATGCGATTTCTGCCGCCGGGGCATCTACTGGATGTGCACGGGTTCGGCGGTATACGGATTTAAGCAGCATGCCCAGGGCGGTTTCGCGCAGTATGTGAAGATACACAAAAACAGCCTGATACATAAAATTCCGGATTCCTTTACTCTTGAGGAGGCTGTTTTGGTGGAGCCCCTTGCCTGCGGTATGCACGCGGTGGAGCTGGCCGGGATAAAGCATGACGACGTGGTGGTGATTGCAGGGCTCGGCGCAATCGGGGCGGCTATGGTCCGGATGGCGCAGTTGATGCTGCCGGGGCTGATTATCGGAATTGATTTGCGGGAGCACCGCCTTGCAATGGGCGAATCCTACGGCGCCGATGTGGTACTGAACCCCTCAAAGCAGGATGTGATGCAGGAAATTATGAGACTGACAGACGGAAAGGGCTGCGATGTGTATATCGAGGCTTCAGGAAGCCCGCAGAGCGTGAAGCAGGGGCTTGGCGTTTTGAAAAATCACGGCAGATATGTGCAGATGGGTGTATTTGCGGAGGAGGTAAAGGCCGACTGGAACGTAATCGGGGACGGAAAGGAACTGACGATTATCGGCTCCCATCTCTCTGCGAAGACCTATCCGGCGGTTATCCGCGGCATACAATCCGGTCTGATTAAAACAGAAGGTCTCATATCCCATACGTTCTCTCTTGCAGACTGGAAAGAGGCGTTTGAAGCGGCGGAAAAGGAGCCTTCGGCTATGAAGGTTATGCTGGTGCCGTAGGGTGGGGAACGAGGAAAAGCCGGAGGAAGATAAGTATAAACTATAAATAAAGAGGTGTGTCCTCTTCACTTTTTCTTGTGGAGAGGATGCACCTTTTCTTTTTAAACAGGTTTGTATATGTTTTTATTTGTAATGAAATCCAAAAGAAATGTATCAATTTATACTAAGATATATTGCGAAGCGCAAGATTATTATAAATACATGACAATTAAATATTATTATATTTTTTCATTTTTTGTCAAAATGTGTTGATTTTTTCTTCAATGCCTGTTATATTATAAACACTACATTAATATGTAAATATATTATTATGTTACTACATAATGAGAAAGAAAGGAGGCGTTTAGTTTTACATAATATATGGCATATTAATCAGTATGAACAGGAGGTATATTCGGGAATAATATGAAATATTTCAGATATTTTATACTTATTCAGGGTAGGACTTATTACGAAGAAAGACAAAACTAGGAGGTTTCAGGTATGAAAAGAAAATGGGTTAACAGGTTAATTGCATTATCCATGACAGCAGTAATGGCCGGAAGCATGATTGGATGCGGAGGGAATGGGAACGACACTTCATCGGGAACAAACGAGACAGTAGAAAACAACGCCGGAGAAACAGTTGATGAACCAGCCGATTCAGGTAGCGAAGGGACCGAAAATGTTTCTTCAGACAAGGATGCCGTCACTGTTGTATATAATACGAACAACGGCGATATGGCGAAATGGAATCTGGAAGGTCTGTATGATGGCGAGGTTAACTGGGTAGGGTATTCGGAAAACGAACTTGACAACAAGATACTTCTGGAAATGACCACTGGCGCAAAGACTTTTGATATTGCAATTACGCAGGCAGCAGGCGCAAAGCAGTTTGGTTCCTTAGGGCTTTTGGAGCCGTTAGAGCCATTGGATGATATGGACGATATTTTTAAAGGTAATGTGGAACAGCACAGCCTTGGGGAAGACCTTTACGGATACCCTCTTACAGGCGACGCCATGATTATGTATGTTAATACAAAGATATGGGAAGAAGCAGGATATACGGAGGATGATATCCCGAAAACTTTGGAAGAGTATGGAGAGAAAGCAATTCATCTGACCATGGATTCCTCAGGAAAACGTGGAGATGAAGAAGGATTCAATAAAGACGACGTAGTACAATGGGGAACGATGTATATGGGCGGTTCTGTTGTAGGTAATCCTTGGGAGCTTGCAACTCTTTCTTACGGCAATGGCGCAAAATATATCAGAAAAGACTACAGCAACAATACCTGCGAAGTAGTCTGCAATTCGCCGGAAATGGTTGGAACGCTTCAGTTTATTAAAGATTTGGCTGACGCGGGCGCTATGCCGGAAGGTTATGTGGGATATGATTATAACGAAGTTGACGCTCAGTGGATTAGCGGAAAAATCGGTTTGTTTATTAACTGGCCTTATCTTCTGGACCGCTGCACAGGCACAGAGATGGAAGGAAACGTAAAAGTTTATGGTCTGCCTGCAGGCTCAACCGGTAAGAGTGAATCCTGTCTGGGCGGCTGGTCTGTGAATGTGTTTAAGGATGCTCCTCATAAGGAAGAAGCGCTTAAACTGGCAAAGGCGCTTGCATCCGCCGAGGCTAATTATAATTACTGTAAGCTGCAGGGCTCTTCCACAGCGAGAACTTCTGTTCTGGAAAGACAGAATGAGGAATATAAGGCTGCGGGAGAAGACATTCTTCTTGAGGTAAACGAGGCGTATCTTGCTTCCGCGTCTGCCGGAGCAGAAATGGATTTGGCTCAGACAAACGCTGCTGCAACGGATTGTCAGCAGACGGCAGCCCAGTATATTAATATGGCTTTAACCGGACAGCTTTCCTGCCAGGAGGCAATGGACCAGCTTAAGGTTGAACTGGAAGATATTCTGGCGGCAAATGACTATATGCAGGGTAACTGACATAGGAAACGGGGCAGAATTTTTACTTCTGCCCCTTGCTGATAAAATAGGAAAATGGTGAGGAATATTGAATAAAAAATATAAAAAAAGTACTAGACAGATAAAAGATGAGAGATTTGGATTTTTAATGTCTTTACCTTCCATGATATTGCTGGGGCTCTTATTTATATTTCCCATTATATATTCATTTGGCGCCAGTTTCACTAACTACAGGCTGGTGAAGGGAGACCTGAAATTTATTGGATTTGAAAACTATATAAAAGCGTTTACAGACGCAACATTCTGGAGTTCCGTAAAAATTACTTTACTGATTACAGTGGGAGCGCTGGTAGTTGAGTTCTTTTTTGCAATGCTTTTGTCAGGGCTTATTGTCAATATCAGAAAGGGCCAGGGGATTCTGAAAACCGTATATCTCATTCCTATGATGGTGGCGCCCACAGTGGCCGGACTTTTGTTCCGTTTTATGCTAAATGATGATTTCGGACTGTTGAATGTCATTTTGAAATCGCTTGGAATTATATCATCTAATATTCACTGGCTTACAGACAGCAAAATCGCATTAATCAGTATAATGTACGTGGATTCTTGGGCAATGATTCCTTTTGTTTTTCTTTTGCTTTATACGGGACTTTCTTCTGTGTCGGAGGACGTCGTGGAGTCAGGGAAAATTGACGGCGCTAACAGACTTCAGATTTTTTTCAGGATTCAGATGCCTATTATAAAGCCGACAGTGATTATTGCGCTTGTAATCAGATTCATGGATGTATTCAGGATTTTTGATTCCATCTATGTGCTGACCAAGGGAGGACCCGGCAAAGCGACAGAATCATTATCTCTTCTGATTTACAGAACGAACTGGAATAAATATAATGTGGGATATGCTTCTGCCATGTCTTATATTATGTTGGTATTTATGATAATTGTAGCCTTAACTATCCAGTATATAGGAAGAGATAAAGATAACTTAAGACGGCGGAAGGGGTAGGACTATGAGTATACGAAAATTGCGTACTTTTATAATATATTTCATTTTATGCGTGGCTGTCATATTTGTTTTGCTTCCTATTGTATGGCTGGTGATAACGTCCTTTAAACCCAGAGGGGAGATTTATATGGCTTCCCTTCCCAGTAAATGGGTGCTGAACTCATATACGGAGCTGCTTGAAAATTTTTCTTTTGATTTGTATTTTGGAAATTCACTGATTGTAGCGGGTGTTACAACCGTGCTTGTCTGCCTGATAAGCATTCCCGCAGCATATGGCTTTACCATGTACGGCTTTCCGGGCAGCCGCAATATTTTCCGGGGATGCGTTTTTTTAAGAATGTTTCCGTTTATAACACTGTTAATTCCTTTGTATATATATATTTCAAGGCTGGGAATTATGAATACAAAGCTGGCGCTTATAATAGCGGATACAACATTCAACCTGCCTATGAGTTTGTGGATTATGGAGGCATGCTTTGAAGGGATGCCGAGAGAACTGGTGGATGCGGCAGAGATTGACGGGGCTTCCAGAATGAAAACTTTTTTGCAGGTGATTATTCCCATTGCGAAGCCTTCCATTGCCACAGTGGTAATCCTGACGTTTTTAAATGCCTGGAATGAATTTATGTTTGCGTTTATAAGCACTTCCAGTGAAAAGGCAAAAACGATTACGGTTGGTATGACTATGCTTACACAGGAAAAGGGAATCCGGTGGGATTTGATGGCGGCGGCAGGCTCGCTGTATATCATACCCATGCTGATTATCGTAGTGATTTTCCAGAAATCCATTGTGCGTGGAATGACGCTGGGGTCGGTAAAAGGATAACACGGAAAATGCAAAATAAAATAGCAGGAGGAAGAAAATGAAAGTCGGTTTTTTAGGAGCAGGTCTTCATGCGGCCAATATGGCCTATACGATGTTTAACATGAAGGATACCGTAGAACTGTACGCGGTCGCGGCGAGAGATTTGGAACGCGCCCGGCAGTTTGCGGATAAATATGGCTTTGAAAAGGCATACGGAAATTATGAGGATATGCTGAAGGATAACGAAGTTGAACTGGTGTTTATTTCCACCACGATTGCCATGCATTACGACCATATTAAAATGTGCCTTGCCCACGGCAGGCATGTCCTGTGTGAAAAGGGATTTGTCTTAAACAAAAAGCAGGCAGAGGAAGTGTTTGATATGGCAGAAAAAAAGGGCCTGCTTTTGACAGAAGCTATCTGGACCAGATATATGCCAAGCCGCCGGTTGCTTGACGAAATTTTGGAGTCCGGAATTATTGGAAACGCAACTTCCCTGAACGCGAATCTGGGATATTCTCTTGCGCATATTGAAAGACTGCAGGATATTGCTCTTGGCGGGGGGACGGTTCTTGATTTGACTATTTATACCCTGAATTTTGCCTGTATGGCGTTTAAAGAGAAAGTGACGGATATCCGTGCGGTGTGTACAAAGACGGACAGGGGCGTGGATGGACAAAACAGTGTGGCGCTATTGTTTGAAGGCGGAAAAATTGCGCATCTGTTCAGTTCTTTTCTGGTTCAGACGGACAGAAGAGGCGTCATTTACGGTGACAAAGGGTATATAGAGGTTCAGAATATCAATAATTGTGAGAAGATAACCGTCTATAATCTGGACAGGGAAGTGGTTTTGGAAAAAATAGTGCCGGGGCAGATTACAGGACTGGAATATGAGGTGCTTTCATGTGAGAAAGCGTTGCGGGAGGGAAGAATTGAATGCCCGGAAATGCCTCATAAGGAAACTTTGCGGATGATGGGAATAATGGATGAAATACGGCGTCAGCTTGGAGTTGTATTTCCACAGGAGGAAGCGCAGGGATGAAGAATGCGGTTAAATTTGCGGAATATCTGATGAAAAAATACCCCCGGGCGGATTTGTACCCTTACAGAAGCTGGACCTATCCGCAGGGATTCTTATTGTGGGGCTACATACGGCTTTATGAAAAGACCGGGCGGGAAGATTTTTACAATTATATTCTGGCGTATTGTAAGGAACACGTGAATGAGGACGGGGAACTGTCAGGTTATACGGGCGTCAGCCTGGACGATATTATGACAGCGTCGGTCATTGTGTGGGCTTATTCGGTTACAAAAGAAGAAAAATACAGGATTGCGGCAAAAAAAGTCAGAGATACCTATGATACTTATCCGAGAAACCCGGATGAGGGGTTCTGGCATGGAAAGGACAGACCTGGGGAAATGTGGGTTGACGGACTGTTTATGGGCCTGATGTTCCTTGTAAGATACGGAAAATATATAGGAGATAGCGAATACTGCTATTCGGAAGCGGTAAAGCAGCTTAACGTTATATTCGCCAGGTGCAGAAAGGACAGCACAGGACTTTTGTATCACGCATACAGCGAAGGGGCGAAAGCGGAGTGGGCGAATAAGATTACAGGATGTTCGCCTGAGGTCTGGAGCGAAGGGCTTGGCTGGTATGCCATGATTCTGCCGGAGGTACTGGCGCTTCTTCCCGAAAACTGTCCGGGAAGGGAGTCTTTGGTATTTCAGCTTGAAAGTCTGCTTGCCGACCTTATAAAAGTACAGGATGAAAGCTGCGGGCTCTGGTATCAGGTTGTGGATAAGCCGGGATTTCCAAGAAACTTCCATGATACGTCAGGAAGCGCGATGTTTTTATATGCCATGAAAAAATCGCTGGATATGAAGCTGGTTGAAGGAAAAAAATATGAGGAAGCCGTTAAAAAAGCATATACCGGGATTTTGTCAAAATGCGGCTGCGGACTGGACGGGGGATTTCATGTTTTTGATGCCTGCAACGGATTATGTGTTCAGAAAAACTATGATATCTATGTGGATTATACAAGGACAACAGATGCCCAGGAAGCTGTTGTGGCAGTGCTGTGGGCGCTGACAGCCGTGGAAGAAGGAACGGATGTACTGTAAAAATGGAAAAGGGACTGTTGAAAAGTTGATTGATACTATGATATAATGTAATTACAAAAAAATATCAGTTATAATAGGGGGAAGTATGCTGTTCGATTGTAAAAAACTTGACAAATCAGTTCCGATTCCATTGTATTTTCAGTTAAAAGAGCTGGTACTGAATGAAATCAAAAAAGGAAACTATAAAGAAGGGGATATGATTCCGACCGAAAACGAAATCAGTGAGGAATTTCAGATAAGCCGTACCACGGTCCGCCAGGCGATTACCGAGCTGGTTCAGGAAGGGTGGCTTTATCGGGTAAAAAGTAAAGGGACTTTTGTAACCCGCCCCAAAATTCCGCAGGATTTTTTGAGGAAACTGGAGTCTTTCAGAGACCAGATAGAACGTCTGGGTATGAAGCCGTCTACCCAGCTTATAGAACTCAAACGGGAAAAGGCGGACGAGGAGGTTGCCAAGGCGTTAAACGTAGCAGAAGGAGAAGAGGTAATTTATCTTTTCCGAAAGAGATTTGCAGACGGACAGCCGATTGTAACCATACATACCTATCTTCCTTATGATAAATGTTCTTTTATTATGGGACATGACTTGGAGCAGGAAGCTTTATACGAGGTTCTGGCGCAGGGGGACAACACCAAAATATTAAAGGTAAAAAGAAGAATCGAAGCAGTGGAGGCGGGAGAGGAGGATGTCAGGCTTCTGGATATGGAGAAAGGCAAGCCTGTCCAGTATTTTATTACGGTAGGGTATACTTCCGAGGATGTGCCGCTTGAGTATTCCAAGGCAAGATACAGAGGAGACAGAAGTTCCTTTGAAATTATGGTATTGACAGAATGAAAATGAGTAATAAGAAACCGCTGTACGTAAAACGGATACAGCGGTTTTTGTTATAGTATCTTGACGTAAGGGGGATTATATAATATAGTAATAAATAACAAAAAACGATAATAAACAAAAGGAGAAAATGACTTATGAAAGCAAAAGCGATATCGTTGTATTTTGAAGGCAGGAATGAACGCGAAATTGAAGAATATAATCAACAGCTTGACAGGCTGAAAGAAATGTATGCGGATGAGGTTTGTTTTATGGATTCTGTCTGCATAGGCAGCGAAATATGCCGGGAAGCGGATATTGTAATTATTCCTCAGTTGTTCGGTGCGGTATTCCAGGAAAAGGAAAGGCTTGAGGCCATCCGGCAGCCTGTTATGATTCTGACATCGGAATTTGGTACGGTAGAGATGTGGGACTGGGAGATTGTAGCGTGGCTTCGGGACGAATTGAAGATGAATATCTTTTTCCCATATAATAATGAAATGGCAAGAGTAATATTCCGCTCTCTGGCGGCAAGAAAGCTGATGGGAAGCGGCATAAAATTTCTGATGTTCCAGGATGAGCCGGGAGAGGGCATGCAGGCATATCTTTTCAAAAAATTTTACTGGTGGGATAAAAGCTGTACCGAGCAGATGGAAAATGCCTTTGGAATTAAAATTTTGTATAAAAGCTATAAGGAACTGAACAGGCGAGCGGATACCATAGAGGATGAAAGGGCAAAAGCTTTATGGGAAGAGAGAAAAACGCCCTGTGAGAATGTAGCGGAAAAGTGCATTCTGAAAGCCGTAAAGCTCTATATGGCAATAAAAGAGGTGATTGATGAAACAGGGGACGTTTACGGAGTCGGGTGTAATTGCCTGAACGAATCTTTCCATTCCTGCACAACGCCGTGCCTTGCATGGAACTGGATTTTTGAGTATGACCATATTATCTGGGCATGTGAAGGCGATACCATTACCATGCTGAGTAAATTTATGCTGCATATGGCTCTGAAGAAACCGATGATGATGACGAACATTTATCCTTTTTTGATTGGAATGGCGGCCCTAAAGCATGAAAAAATCAATGAGTTTCCGCAGATTGACGACCCGGATAATCACGCGCTTGGGGTACATTGCGGATATTTCGGGTTTGCGCCGCAAAGCTTTTGCAGCAGGTGGGTGATGCGGCCTAAGGTATTGGAGATTGTAAATGATGACGCAATTGTGATAGACTGTGAGATGAACAGGGGAAAAATAACCATGGCGAAAGTCCGGCCGGATATGAAGAAAATAACCATAATAGAAGCGGAGATAGAGGATTATGTTCAATATCCGGGGAGCGACTGCAGAAACGGCGCGCTGATTCGCTACAGAAATAACAGCGGACATAAGGTTATGGAAAGCCTGTCGTCCCATCATGCAATTTTAATTCAGGGAGATGTTACCTATCTGTTGGTTCAGATGGCAAGAGTTTATGGGATTGAATGGGAGGTTGTGTAAAAGGTCAGATATAAGGAGGTATGGGGATATGGAACTGAAATTCATTCTTAGGAATGAAGAAACAGAATCTGAGCGGAAAATGATAGACAGCCTGAATAAAGTGTGCTTTGGCATTCCGGGATGCTTATTACATCGATTCATTGGGGAAAGAAAAAAAGACGGTGTTATGATATTGGGATTAAGAAAAAGGGAATTAGCTGATAAAATTCTTTCCACAAATGATAAGTTTCATTATGGAAATGATGAGGGCTGCTGGTGATATTATCAAATTACCATTGACGCGAAGGGGGAAATAAGATGAAAGCAAGGTATATTATAATTGGGTACGGATGGAGAGCGGATTTTTTCTATCGGATTGCAAAGGCGCTTCCGGATGAGTTTGAAGTTTGCGCCAGTGTTTTGCGTACGGAGGAAAGAGCCGCACAGGTGGCTGTGGAAAAGGGGGTTTTCGCGACTGCAGACCTTGAGGCGGCATTGAAGATGAAACCGGATTTTGCGGTATTATGCGTACCTCGCATAATTGTAAAAGAATATTTGTGCCGTCTTATGGAAAGGGAAGTACCGGTACTTTGTGAAACGCCTCCGGGGCAGAGCGTAAAGGAACTTAGTGAACTCTGGAGAGAAGTACAGTTGAAAAAGGGACAGATACAGGTAGCAGAGCAGTATTTTCTTCAGCCTTATTATGCGGCGGTGGGAGAGATTATAAAGGCCGGATATTTGGGAGAAGTGTCGAATGTCATGCTGTCCGCCCTTCATGGGTATCACGCTGTCAGTATGTTCAGGAAGCTGTTAGGAATCGGTTATGAGAACTGCAGTATCAAAGGATGGAATTTTTCTTTTGATGTGACTGCTACAAACAGCAGGAAAGGATTTGATTACAGCGGACGGATTATAACGGCTGACAGAACGGTTTCGGTCATGGAATTTGAAAATGGAAAAACAGCCTTTTTTGATTTTTCAGGAGAACAGTATTTTTCACTTATCCGCACACGAAGATGGAATGTTCAGGGGATAAAGGGGGAAATCAATGATGACACGGTGAGATTCCTGACAGAAAAAAATCTGCCTGTGGAGCAGATTCTTAAACGGATGGACGTAGGCGTAAATAATAACAAGGAATGGTCCCACAAAGGAATCATGTTTTTGGATAAGATGGTCTATGAAAATCCCTTTTATCCGGCGAGATTAAATGACGATGAGATTGCCGTGGCCTCCTGTCTTAAAGCGATGAAAGAATATGTGGAGACAGGAAAAGAGTTTTATCCGCTTCAGGAGGCTCTGCAGGATACTTACCTTGCTTTTTCCATGGAGGAAGCCGCCGCCGGCGGTGATGCTGTATATACAAAAAGACAGATATGGGCGCCTTAGAAACATAATTATTTTATTATGCGAAAATCGTCTGAAAGGAATCCTGCAATTCTTCCAGATAACGGCGGGATTCAGGGGTAATCTGCGAATCGGTTATCAGTTTGTCAATATCATGGAGACCGGCAAATTTTATAAAACTGATTTTACCGATTTTGCTGCTGTCACAAAGCACAATTTTCTCAACGGCTGATTTTAACATTGCTTTTTTCACTTCCGCCTGATTCATGTCAGGGGTCATAAAGCCTTTCTCGGGAGAAAAAGCATTGGTGGCAAGAAACACTTTGTCAATATTTAAGGAGGTTAAAGTTGATAAGGTAATGGGGCCGACAGTGCACTGCTGTCGTCTCCTTAGGTTGCCGCCAAGAACTATAATGTTGGCGTTGCTGTTATGCTCAAGAAACAGAGCGATATTCAAGTCGTTGACCACAACAGTCAAATTCTTCTTTTTCACAAGCATTTTTGATAATTCCATCATGGTGCTTCCGGCGTCTATGGCTATTGTATCGCCGTCTTCCACAATTTCAGCCACAAGTCTGGCAATCGCCTGTTTTTTTTCTGCATTGCAGATTTTTTTATCGTCTGTCGAAGGCTCAAACAGGGTTTGTCTGATAGGAATCGCTCCGCCGTGGGTTCTTTTTAAGCGGCCTTTGGAAGCAAGTTCGCGCAAATCGCTACGGATAGTTGCAGGTGAAACCTGAAAATGTTCACATAATTCCGGAACTAAAAGTTTTGTATTTTTGTTAAGTAAAGTAACAATCTGTTCTTGTCTCTCTTCTGCAAATAAGGGTTGATTTTCTGTCTGTTTCATAAAAATATTTCCTTTGAATAGCCGTTATATAAGTGTTTTCCTGTATTTACCAGAATATCATATATTCTTTATCAAGTCAAATAACAATAAATGGATTATAAAAAATAATAAACATTGACAAATGACAATAATAATATATAATAAATAACATAAATAGAAAGTAAATAACAGAAAAGGAGAAAGAAAATGGCGAAAATTGTATTGTTGGGGGCGGGAAGCACATCTTTTTCAATAGAATTGTTAAAGGATATATCTACCCTGCCGTCGCTTGAGGGAAGCGTATTGTCTCTGGTGGATATTGATGAGCACAGGCTTCATATGGCAGAGTCTCTGGTGACAAGATACTGCAGGGAATCTAATATGAAACTGGAGGTGCATTCCTTTACTGACAGAAGAAAGGCGCTTAAGGGAGCGGAATATGTTATCTGCGCGGTTAAAATCGGTGGATACGGCCCTTTGGAAAAAGAGAGGGAAATCGCGGAGCGGAGAGGATTTTACCGTGGAATAGGTGACCGGGTGTCCTGCTACTATGGCGGGATTGGCGCTTATCATCAGATACGCTTTCTTGAGGAAGTTGCAAAGGATATGGAAGAGCTATGTCCTGACGCCTGGCTGGTTCAGACTGCAAATCCGGTTTTTGAGGGAACTAATTATGTGACAAAGCATTTCGGCATAAAGGCGGTAGGGGTTTGCCACGGGCATAACGCATACAAAGAAATTGCCGAGGAACTTGGTCTTGATTTACAGTTTGTCAATGCCGAAGTGGTGGGATTTAATCATTGTGTCTGGCTGACAAAATTCCTGTACAAAGGAAAGGACGCTTATCCTCTGCTTGACAAATGGATTGAAGAAAAGTCGGAAGAATACTGGAAAAGTGAGAAATATATGGACCCGAACAGAGTTTTTTCCAAAGACCAGCTCTCTCCCGGGGCAATTGAAGCTTACCGCCTGTATGGCGTAATGCCGATAGGAGATGCGGTTCGTTCCGGAACGCCCTGGTGGACGCATACGGATTTTGAAACAAAATGCAAATGGTATGGGAAAAACGGCGGCTTTGATTCAGAGATTGGCTGGAAAAGCTATCTGGATTCCAAGGTGGATATTCAGGAACGTCTGAATGAAATTGTGGAATCCGGTAAATCTGTAATGGAGGAGTATCGTCCGTCAGAAACCACGGAACAGCACATACCGTTTATTGATTCTATGGCCAATGGAAATGAACGGATTCTGACTTTAAATGTTCCGAACAAGGGAGCAATTGAAGGGCTGCCTGATGACATTCTGGTAGAAATTCCGGTTTTATGCAATGCCACGGGAATCCATAATGTGCAGATAGGTAAGCTTCCTTACAAGGTAATGAACCATGTAATTCTTCCAAGACTGGCAAGGGCTCAGAGCATCATAGACGCCTATGAGAACCACAGCCGGGAAATGCTTGTTTTAATGTTGTGTGAGGACCAGAGAACGAAGTCCTATGAGCAGGCAAAGGCATTGGTGGATGAACTTTTAGCTCAACCGTGGAATAAGGATGCGGATGCTCACTATTTATAATACTGAAGGGTTGACAGGAGGATGTCCCGAAAGAAGAGACATCCTTCTTTAAAGTTACAAGGAGGTGAATCCGTGAAATATTTAATAGGAGTTGATATCGGAACACAGGGGACGAAAGCGGCGCTGTATGATGAGAATATGACTTTAGCCGGAACCGCCTTTTGTGAATCCAATCTGATTATGTCTGATACGGGAGGAATCTGGCAGGAAGCGGATGAAATTTACCGTTCTGTGATTTTAAGCATCAGGCAGCTTGTCTCCGAGTCGGGGGTATCCGAAAGATGCATAGAAGGAATCGGTATAGATTCCCAGATGGCCGGGATTATGGGAATTGACAGAGACGGTGAGGCCGCTACGTACTTTGATTCCTGGCTGGATACCAGATGCGGGAAATATGTGGATTTTATGGAAAAAACAGCCGGAGAAAGAGTTACCCGTATTACAGGAAGTCCGGTATCCTACGCTCATGGGCCTAAAATCCTGTGGTGGAAAAATGAGCATCCTGAAATCTATAAAAAGGTATGCAAGTTTGTTTTGCCCCATGCCTATGTGACCGGGAAACTGGCCGGCATAAAAGGCGGGGACGCCTATATGGATTATACCTGTATTCAATATTCCGGTTTCGGCGATAATCAGGCAAAAAGCTGGTCGGAAGAACTGCTTGCTGACTTTAAGGTGGAAAAAGAAAAAATGCCGCAAATTGTCTCGCCTTTTGAGATAGCCGGCCGGCTGAAAAAAGAAGCGGCTTTGCTTTGCGGCCTTAAGGAAGGAACTCCCATAGTAGCGGGGGCCGGAGATACGGCGTCTTCCATATTTGGCGCAGGTCTTTTCAGGAAAGGTACTATTCTGGACTGCGCGGGAACGGCTTCTGTTTTGTGCAGCGTGGTGGATGAGTATAAACCGGACATTAAGAACAGAACTATGATGATGATGCGCTCTCCGATAGACGGCCTGTGGTATCCTCTGGCATATATCAGCGGCGGAGGACTGTGTCTCAGATGGCTGCGCAACCTTTTTCCGGGAACGTCCTATGAGGATTTGGAGAGAGAGTCAAAAGAGATAGAGGCAGGCAGTGAAGGGCTTGTCTTCGTACCTCATTTTGAAGGGAGAGTTCTGCCCAATAATCCCAATGTGAGAGGGAGTTTTACCGGCCTTAACTGGCGGCATCAAAGGGGGCACATGTATCGGGCGGTAATGGAGGGCATTGCATATGAATACCACTATTATCAGAACGTTTTAAGGCAGTTATATCCCGGGAACGCTTTCCGGAAGATGTGGGCAATCGGCGGCGGCGCAAAGTCGGAGCTTTTCCTGAAAATCAAAGCGGATGTGATGAATGCGGAAATATCTTCGTTTGAAATGGGAGATACGGCGCTCACCGGAATTGCAGTTATTGCCGGTATGGGAATCGGAATGATAAAAGATTATGAAAAAATAATTGAAGGAAACCGTCAACTGAGGTGGAAGTATGTGGCAGGAGACGATGGAACAGATAATTCTGAAAAGTACGGGAGACTTGCGGAAAGATATCTTCAGGTGATGGAGAGCCTTGGCCCCGTTTATAAGGAAAGATGGTGATGAAATGACAAACGAAAAAAAGATGGAAAAAACGATAGGCATTTGTCTGATTGGAGCCGGCAGGGCCGGTATGATACATGCCAGAAATTTTGCGTCAAGAGTGCCTTATGCAAAAATGACGGCTATTGCGGATACGGTGGAAGAAATGGCAAAGGCAGCGGCTGAAGAACTGGGGGCCGGATATTATACTACGGATTATACAGAAGCGCTCAAAAGAGATGATGTGGACGCCGTGGTAGTGGTTACGCCCACAAAGTACCACGTTGACGTGGTAGTGGCTGCGGCACAGGCAGGAAAACATATATTCTGTGAGAAGCCTATGGCAATGAATAAGGAAGAATGCGAAAGAATGATTCAGGCGGCAAAAGACAACGGCGTAAAGCTTCAGATAGGTTTTATGAGAAGATTTGACGGGAACTTCCGTCGTGCCAAAAAGCTGATTGACGATGGTGAAATCGGCGATGTGGTGACGGTAAAATCTTTAACCCACGGACCCAGCACGCCAAGAGAATGGATGTATGATATTGAAAAGAGCAATGGGCCGCTGGCAGAAGTGAACAGCCATGATATTGATACGGTGCGCTGGCTCACAGGAGGAGAAGCTAAATACCTGTATGCTATGGCTGGCAATTTCCGATGCGGGGAAGCAAGGGAAAATTATCCTGACTTTTATGATACGGTTATGATGAATATCAGGATGGATAACGGATGTATCGTCAATATTGACGGAGCCCAGGGTGTACAATATGGATATGACGCAAGGGTTGATGTGGTGGGAACCAGAGGGATTATCCAGATTGGTGATTTGAAACAGGGAACCACATTATCGTATACAAAAGACGGTATGAGGGGAGAGGTTGTAAAGAGCTGGACGGACTTGTTTTCGGAGGCTTATCTGAACGAGGATATCAGCTTTATTCAAGCTATTTTGGAGGATAGAGAACCGGAAGTGACAGGATGGGACGGAATGAAAGCCGTCGAAATCGTAAAGGCGGGAAATGAGTCCATCCGGACGGGACAGGTAATAAAAATATAAACAGAAAGACATTGGAAGTATTGATATGGTACTGGAAATGGAGGAAACCAAATGAAAGCGGCACGAATGTATGGTGTGAACGATATACGGGTTGAGGAATGCGCAGTTCCTCAAATCGGCCCGGACGAAATCTTGCTGAAAGTAAAGGCGGCTGCTATCTGCGGCACGGATCTGCGTATGATTCAAAACGGAGACAAACGTATTGACAGGGAACACCCCAGGATTCTTGGCCATGAGATAAGCGGAATTATTGAGGCTGTGGGAGAAAAAATAACCCGTTATCAGAAGGGGATGCATGTCTGTCTTGCGCCCAATATGGGATGCGGGGTATGCAATCAGTGTGTGTCGGGCAACACCCATCTGTGTAAGGATTATCAGGCTTTTGGCATTAACATTGACGGAGGTTTTGGAGAATATATGCGGATTCCGGCGGAAGCGGCAGCGCAGGGAAATCTGATGATTATCGATGAAAAAGTGGATTTTGGGGAGGCGGCGCTTCTTGAACCGGCTTCCTGTGTGATGAACGGACAGAGCAGGGTAAACATTCATTTAAATGACACGGTTCTGGTAATTGGGGCCGGCCCTATTGGATTGATGCATGCGCTGATTGCAAAAGCGTCCGGAGCGTCCAGAGTATATATGCGGGATTTGTCCGAAGAAAGGCTGCGTCAGTGTACGGAGATAGATAATGACTTGATTCCGGTATACGGTGAGAATCTTTTGGAGCAGATGATGGATTTTACCGGCGGGAAAGGCGTGGACGTGTGCATTGTGGCGTGTCCGTCCAGACAGGCGCAGGCGGAATCCTTAGAGCTGATGGCCATGAACGGAAGGATTTTGTTTTTCGGTGGACTTCCTCAGGGAAAGGATATGGTATCCCTGCCCAGTAATCTGATTCATTACAGACAGCTTACGATTTGCGGTTCCACGAGAGCAAATGTTGAGCAGTACAGAAGTGTGGCCGATATGGTAGAAAGCGGACGTCTGAATATGAAAAAAATCATATCCGGAAGATACGCGCTGGAGGATATAGAAGAAGCGCTTACATATGCCAGAAGCGGAAAAGGGTTGAAGACAGTGATTGAGTTTTAGGCATGGAGGATGCTGCTGTTGGAATTGTTAATTACAAATATTCAGAGAACCTCTTTCCATGACGGTCCGGGGATACGCACTACAGTTTTTTTGAAAGGATGTTCGTTACGATGCTTTTGGTGCCATAATCCGGAAACGCTCCATATGGGCAGCGTGCTTCGTTATGTTGATTCGCGCTGTATCCATTGTGGGATGTGCACGGCGGTATGCCGGGAAATTTCTGGTCTGGACAGCCTGTATTCTCCTGAAGATTTGGTGAAGTATGCGGGGAGTCAGAAAACCTGTGCGGAATGTATTCGATGTACAAACCTGTGCCCGGCTGGGGCGATAACTTTCACAGGACGGAAGTATGGAGCGGACGAGCTTATTCCCTTACTGCTGGCAGACAGGGATTACTATGCAGGCAGCGGCGGAGGGGTGACGTTTTCAGGCGGGGAGCCCTTGCTTCAGGCAGAAGGACTGTCATATGTTATGGACAGACTCAAAGCGGAGGGGATATCCATAGCCGTGGATACGGCAGGAAATGTTCCGTGGGAAGCATTTCAGAAGGTGCTGAAAAAGACGGATTTATTTCTGTTTGATATAAAGACGGCAGATTCTAAGCTGCACCGGAAAGTTACGGGAAGCCCTAACGGAATTATACTGGAAAACCTTGGAAAGCTTTACCGGGCGGGAGCGGCTGTCAGGATTCGTATTCCGCTGATACCCGGAGTCAATACATCGCCAAAGGAACAGGAAAAGATTTCGGAAATTTTATATGCATATCCGGGAGTGGAAGAAGTGGAGTTACTCCCGTTCCATCGTACTGCTTTGTCAAAGTACCGGCAGTTGGGGATGGAGTATCAGGCTGCCGGGTTGGAACCTCCTGACAGCCTGACTTTGCAGCAAATAGAGAGAGATATGAAGCAGAGGCTTTCAGTTCCGGTAATTTGCCGGGGATTGTAAAGATTTCAGATTTGTTTTGCGGAAAAGCTGTACAGGAAAGGATGATATCATGTATGATGATGAAAGACGGATTGACTAAACGGGTTCGGTTGGTACTTGGCGGTATCTCAAAAGAGGAACCGGCGGCTTCAACACAGGATTTTTTATCTCTCTGGGAAAAAAGCGGGGAACGGGGAGAGGATACTGTTTACCGTCGGGGAAAGTTTTTCAGGTTTTGTATGGGACAGATTGTAACGCCTGTCTACGATAATGAAATAATTGTCGGGGATTTTCCTTACAGGGAATGGGATTGTAATTGCTGCTGTCTGCCAGATACTATAGCAACAAAAGAACGGGAACTGGCGATTGCGGAAGTCGGGCGGGAATTTCTGGAACGTGCGAAATTGAAAAAAGTACCGGATTTTGAGAAATGGAATGAAGTATTCTGGGGTGGAATCAACTTCGGACATGTAATTGTGGACTACGAGAAGGTGCTGCAGGTTGGATTTGGTGGATTGGAAAAAGAGATTGAAAAGCGGTTGGAGGACCCAAATCTGGAAGCAGGCCAGCGAAGTTTTCTTAGTTCCGCCAGGGAAACCGTTTTAGGCTGTGAACTATTGATTCGCAGATATGGTGAAGAGGCATTGCGGCTGGCAGAAACTGCCGAACCGGGACGGGCCGGAGAACTGCGGGAGATAGGGAGTGTGTGTAAGCGTATTGCCGAGCAGCCGGCTTCCGGTTTTCGGGAGGCGGTGCAGCTTATATGGTTTATACAGCTTCTTTTGGAGATTGAGTCCGGAGTATCGGCGTTTTCCTATGGCAGGATGGACCAGTATTTATACCCTTTTTATCAAAAGGATGTGGAAAGCGGACGTCTGACAAAGGATGATGCTCAGGAACTGATTGATTTGTTCTGGCTGAAAAACTGGCGGTATCCTTCCAGGATGTCTGACCCGGGACGGGCTGTCAGTCTGGGCGGGATTCTTCCCGACGGAACAGATGGCGTTAATTCTCTTACCTATCTGATGCTTAACGCAACCCGTCGGCTGAAAATTTTTCAGCCTAAGCTTAATGCACGTATATGGAACGGCGCACCGGATGAATATGTCGAAGCCTGTGTCCTGACGGCACAGGAAAACTGCGGTCCTATGTTTTACTGTGATGAGGTTTCCATTGCGGCTCTGAAAAAATACGGATATGCAGAAGATGAGGCTGCAAATTACGGCCTTATCGGTTGTTATGAGATGGCAGTTCCCGGAAAAGAGTGCGGAAACCCCATGGGGGGAGCCGTTAATGTGGGGAAATGTCTGGAACTGGCGATGAATAACGGTGTTTCCATGATATCGGGGGAACGGCTCGGTCCCCGAACCGGATATCTGAATCAGTTTAAGCAGGCAGGGCAGTTGGAAGATGCCTTTCGGGAACAGACTGAGTTTGCGCTGGATATGTTAGAACAGCGGTTGCTATATGAAGCATTATGCAATAGCCGTCTGACACCTCATGCATTAGAATCTGTATTGATAGATGGGTGTATCCGGCAAGGAAAAGATGTGTCCTGTTTTGGCGCCGGTCTGACCACAATAGGGATACGGATGAGCGGACTGGTTCAGACAGCGGACAGCTTTACTGCTGTGAATAAACTGGTATATCAGGAAAAAGTTCTGTCTATAGAACGGCTGTGGGAAGGCATTTCCACAAATTTTGCTAAGGATGAAGCGCTTAGGGCTATGTTGGTAAACAGGGCTCCGAAGTATGGAAATGACTGTGATGAGGCTGACCGGACGGTACGGGAGTTGGGACAGTATTTATGCAGAGCCGTTGGAAGGAGGCATCACATTTCCGGGAGTTCGCTGAGGCCGGGGCTGTTCAGCTATCTGGAGTTCATGGACGGGGAGCGCTGTGCGGCGCTGCCTGACGGCCATCGGGCAAGACAGCCTTTTGCCAATGGCGTCAGCCCGGCCCATGGCCGTGACAGAGAGGGACTTACGGCCATGCTGCGTTCTGCCGCAAAACTGGATTATTCACTTTCAAATAATGCCGCTACTTTAGATGTAAAGCTGCCCTTGAAACTGTTTTCCGGAGAAAATGGCGTTCGCACATTATCCCGGATTTTACAGACATTTTTCCGGGACGGCGGGATGCAGGTACAGCTCTATTTCCTTTCTGCCGGGGAACTGATTAAAGCACAGGAATCACCGGAGGAATATGCGGGGTTAATTGTCCGGGTAACCGGATACAGCGCCTATTTTACGGAATTGGATAAAAATCTTCAGGATGAGGTTATTATGCGGACTGCTTCGTTTTAGAAAATAACCGCTGATAAAAAAATAGAAATAACTGAAAAAGACTTGACAGCGCTATGATAAAGATATATCTTATGTACATAGGAATGTAATGACATAGTAACTTATGCGAACATATGAGAAAATCACATGTATCGGGAAGATATGATTTTAGCGCTTTATGTTTGCAGGAATAAGCGGAGGTGAAAAATGCAGATACCTAAATTATTTACAAAGCTGCCGGAATATATATGTACGCCGGACGGGATGGAAATTGACAGAGACGGCAATCTTGTACTTTCCTGCCCTAATTATGCAGAGCTTACCAGCAGCGGATGCGTTGTGAAAATTAACAAAGACAGGCAGATTACAAAATGGTTTGATGTACCGGTACACCCGGAAACCAAAGTGGCCAGGAACATGGGCATTGCCTTTGATTCTGAATGGAATTTATATATCTGCGATAATCAGGGATGGTCCGGGGCTCCGGAACTTATGTTTAAAGGCCGGGTACTTAAGATGATATTTGACGAAAACGGTGAAGTTAAGGAGTCTGTTGTTGTTGCGGATGGAATGGAGCATCCCAACGGTATCAGGATTCATGGGAATTACATGTATCTGACGCAGAGCTGCCTTTCAAAGGTAAAAACAGAATCCGGCAAGCTGATGAGCTGCGTTTACCGTTTCCGCTTAGATGAAAAGGATATCCAGATTACAAATACTCTGGAAGATAAGCATATTTTTACCACTTTTATAACCGAAAATCCCGATTGCCAGTATGGCGCGGACGGGATTGTGTTTGATAAAGAGGGAAATCTTTATGTGGGTAACTTTGGCGACGGCGAGGTAATCAAGATTATTGTTGATGAAAACGGTGATTTTGTGGAACAGTTTACCTATGCCAAAGACTGGTCTCAGCTTGAAAGTACAGATGGTATGATTTTTGATGAAAAGGGAAATCTATATATTGCTGATTTCTGTGCCAATGCCATCGCAAAAGTAGCGCCTGACGGAAAGGTGACAAGAATTGCCCAGAGTCCTGACACGGACGGTTTTCACGGGGAGCTTGACCAGCCGGGCGAGCCAATCGTATGGGATAACAAGATTATCGTATCCTGTTTTGATTTGGTTACAGGGCCGGGCAAGGTAAATACGGCCCATGAGATGCCGGCAACAATGTCACAACTGGATTTGGAATAGAGGGCGGCAGTACATAGAGAAGTAATGATTGGCAGGTGAATCGATGAAAAAATATATACTGGCCCATGACCTTGGAACGTCAGGGGACAAGGCGACTTTCTTTTCCCTTGACGGTAAGCTGGCCGGAAGCCATGTGTATGCTTACGACACGGCGTATTTTAACGGAAACTGGGCGGAGCAGGACGCCGACGACTGGTGGAGGGCGGTGCAGGTTTCCACGAAGGAGCTTTTGAATGAGACGGGAATTTCGCCGGATGAGGTGGCGGTTATCTCCTTCAGCGGACAGATGATGGGATGTCTTTGCGTTGACAGGAAAGGAAATCCGCTGCACAAGGCGATTATCTGGGCGGACCAGCGGGCGCAGAAGCAGGCGGAGCTTCTTCAGAGTAAAATCAGCCAGTGGGATTTTTATAATATAGTGGGCCACAGAAACACGGCTTCCTACGGAATCCAGAAGTTTATGTGGATGAAGGAAAACAGGCCGGAGATTTATGAAAACACCTACAAAATGCTGAATGCAAAGGACTATATTGTTTACCGGCTGACAGGAAAATTTTATACGGAATATTCGGACGGAAACAGTTGCGGCTGTCTGGATATCAAAAAGAGACAGTGGTCGGAAAAAATTCTGGAAGCGGCGGGAATCGACGGGGACAAATTTCCCGAGTTGCAGCCCTCTACCTTTGTAGCTGGCGGCCTGACAAAGGAGGCAGCAGAGCTGACGGGGCTTGTTCCCGGCATTCCCGTGGTTTTAGGCGGCGGAGACGGGGTGACGGCAAACGTGGGAACCGGCTCGGTTGCGCCGGGCAAAACCTACTGCAGCATGGGAACTTCCGCATGGATTACCACCACGGCGGAGGAACCTATTTTTGACGAAAAGATGCGGATTGTCAACTGGGTTCACATTGTGCCGGGATATTACGCGCCCAACGGAACCATGCAGAGTGCCGGAGGCGCCTATAGCTGGCTGAAAGAGACGATTTGCAAGATGGAGCAGTACGACGCCAGATTAAACGGCAAATCCCCCTACGACTATATGAACGGGGAAATCGCGAAAAGTCCGGCGGGAGCTAACGGCGTTTTGTTTCTTCCCTATCTTATGGGCGAGCGGGCGCCGAGATGGAACCCGGACGCAAAAGGGGCTTTTCTGGGGCTTAAGGCGGAGAATACCAGAGCGGATATTCTGCGCAGTGTGCTGGAAGGTGTGACCATGAATCTTTCCCTGTGTCTTGACGTGCTCCGCACGCAGGTGTCCATTGACGAGATGGTGGTGATTGGCGGCGGCGCCAAGGGAAGCGTTTGGCGGCAGATAATGGCGGACGTTTACAATACCAGAATACTGGTGCCTTCCGTTCTGGAAGAGGCAAGTTCCATGGGCGGCGCAATCACGGGAGGCGTTGGCGCCGGGCTTTATAAGGATTTTAGCGTAAGCGAAAAATTTCTTGAAATCCGGGGCGTCCACGAGCCGGACCCGAAAGCGGCAAAGGATTATCAGGAGAGAAAAGAAGTGTTCGACGCGTGCTATTTTGCGCTTGAAAGCGTATTTAAAAGGCTGTAAAAATTTATGCCTGGTTATGTAATGACAATAGAACATAGTTATGTAATATTGATAGATTTTATAATGGGTAAAATGATTGAAAATTAAAAGTTTCAATCGGGAGATTTGCGCTATGCGCAAAGTTTCCGGGCTTTGGAAAGGAGCATGGTTATAAAGATGAAAACATTAGTGGTAACCCAAACAGGAAGCCTTGAAATTCGGGAAGTAGCTGTTCCCGAATACAATGATTGTCAGGCGCTGGTGAAAATGGTGTGCTGCGGAATCTGCAACGGTACCGACGCCAAGCTGGTTCACCATACCTTCAAGGGATTCGGGGAAGACGCCTATCCGTTGATGCTGGGCCATGAGGCCGTGGGGCAGGTGGTGGAGCTGGGCAGCAAAGTTTCTTCCTATAAAAAGGGGGATTACGTTCTGCTTCCTTTTGTGAGCGAAGTGCCGGGCGGCGGGGAGCTGAAATCCGGCTGGGGCGGGTTTAGTGAATACGGCGTGATTGACGACGCCGCGGCCTACCCGGAGGGTGAAGCGCCGGAATGCGCCTATGCCCAGAGCGTGCTGCCGCAGTTCGTGGACCCGGTGGACGCAAGTATGATTATTACTTTGCGGGAGGTTCTAAGTTCCATCAAGCGTTTCGGCATGTCGCAGGGGGAGAGCGTGGCGGTGTTTGGCTGCGGTCCGGTAGGGCTCACCTTTATCCAGTTTATGAAGCTGCTGGGAATAGGGCCCGTGATTGCCTTTGACGTGATAGAGGAAAAGGTAAGCGAGGGACTGGCAAAGGGCGCGGATTACGCGTTTAACAGCACGCAGACTGATGTGGGAGCGCGCGTAAGGGAAATCTGTCCCGGGGGCGTGGATTATGTCCTTGACGCGGTGGGGATTTTACCGATTATCAATCAGGGCATGGAGCTGATAAAGGACGGGGGAAAAATCTGCTGTTACGGGATTTCGCCCCACTTAAGCATGGAGCTTGACTGGTCGGGGGCGCCTTACAACTGGCAGCTTCAGTTCCAGCAGTTCCCCTCAAAGGCGGAAGAGGGCGAATGTACGGATACCGTGCTTGGATGGCTGAAGGACGGAACCATAAATCTGAAAGATTTTATATCCGATTATTTTCCCTTTGAAAATGTACTGGAAGCCTTTGAAAAGCTGGAGCGCAGAGAAATCAGGAAAAAGGGAATTGTGGTTTTTAAATAGGAAAAAAGAAGTGTGCCGGCAGGATACGGCGGTACTGGAATGGAGGACATGATGGAAAACTTTAACTGGAATCAGGGATTTACCCTGGACTTTAACTTGCAATCCGGATTTTCACAAAATGCGGGTACGACGAAGCGGTATCTTTCCGACATGAGAGACTTTTACGGGGATACGGAAACCGTTGAGAGCATTCTGGAAAAGGACAATCCGCTGATTTACGAGTTTTATGAATTAGGATGTCCCGAAAGGGAGGGGGATTTGGCTTTTGGGACAACGATTGTTTATCCCGGCCTGGTAGGAAGCGAATATTACATGACAAAAGGCCATTTCCACAAGAAAGTCGATACGGCGGAAGTTTACTACGTGCTTGAAGGGGAAGGCTATATGGTTATGGAGGACCCGGGCGGAAATACAAGGGAAATTTCCATGAAAAAAGGGGAAGCGATTTACGTTCCCAGAAGTTTTGCCCACAGGAGCGTCAATACGGGGGAGGGGCCGCTTGTGATGTTCTTTACCTTCGCGGCCGACGCGGGACACGACTACGGGACAATCGAGCAGAAGGGCTATCATCATATGATATGCCGCAGGGACGGGGAAGCCGTCGTGATGGAAAACAGGAAATGGAATTAATCATTAATGAGGCAGGAGGAGTGAAGGCATATGGCGAGGTATGAAAAGGCGACGCAGCCAACCATGTATTTTATCGGAGTGACAACAGGTAAATCTTCTATTATGAAAGTTTTTCCCGGATGGTCGGAAGAACTGAAGCTGGGAGCGGTAATTAAAGGGATTGATTTTAAGCCCCATTCAGAGGCGGAAGAATACAGAGAGGCGGTTATGTTTATCAAGGAGGACCCGCTTTCTTTGGGGGCTTTGGTGACGACGCACAAGATTGATTTGTTTCGGACCTGCAGGGACTTATTTGACTATATAGACCCTTATGCCGAGCAGCTTGGAGAGGTTTCCTCCATTTCCAAAAAGGACGGGAAGCTGTGCGCCCACGCAAAGGACCCTATTTCCAGCGGTCTGGCGCTTCAAAAGTTTGTGCCGGAAAATTACTGGGGACAGTATGATGGGGACGTGATGCTGATGGGGGCCGGCGGCAGCACGCTTGCCATGTCCATTTATTTTGCCAGAGCCTGCAAGGGAGGCGACTGCCCGGGAAAAATCTATATCACCAACAGAAGCGAGCCCAGGCTTACGTCCGCAAAGGAGATATTAAAGGGACTGAACCCGGAGGTTTCGTTTGAATTTTGCTATAATCCGAAGCCAAAGGACAATGACGCCACGCTGAAAAGCCTGAAACCCCATTCCCTGATAGTGAATGCAACGGGACTGGGAAAAGACGCGCCGGGGTCGCCCCTTACGGATAACGCGGAATTTCCGAAAGACAGTCTGGTATGGGAAATCAACTACCGGGGCGATTTGATTTTTGCAGAGCAGGCGAAGCGGCAGCAGGCGGAAAAGAATCTCCATGTGGAGCTTGGGTGGGACTATTTCATTTACGGCTGGACACAGGTGATAGAGGAAGTTTTCCACATCTCGATTGATGAAAACACGATTGTAAGGCTGAGCGAACTGGCGGGCCAGGCTTAAAAGAGGCGCGGAAACGGAGAAAAAATGAGAGAAATCATGTCTGTTCTGGGTAGCATTGCCGGGGAAGCGCTGGGAATCTGCCAGTGCCATGAGCATTTAATGCTGGGAAAGGGCGAGGGCTATTACATAAACTCCGATTTATGCATGGACGATAGGGAGAAGTCCGAAGAGGAGGTAAGGCGTTTCCGGAAAGCGGGCGGCACAACCCTTATCGACGCGCAGCCCCTTGGATGCTGCCGTATGGAGGAGGGGCTGTGTGAGATAGCCGGGCGCACAGGAGCGCGGATTATTGCTTCCACCGGTTTTCACAAAAGGGCTTTTTACCCTGCGGGCCACTGGCTTTTCGGGAAGTCGGAAAAGGAGCTTCAGTCCCTCTTCGAGGACGAAATTTTTCAGGGAATGTATGTGGAGTGCGACGAGGGCTTTTCCGGCAGGCAGATAGGGTGGAAAGCGGGAATCGTGAAAATTGCGCTGGAGGATTCCGACTGCCTTCGGGCAGGCAGAAATCTATTTACAGCGGCCATACGCGCGGCAGTCCACGGGGAAAAAAGCCTTCTGGTGCATACGGAGCCGGATAGTCCGGTAAGGGAGTTCCTTTCTTTTGCCGGAAAGCTTGGAATGGAGCCGGGACGGATTGCCGTCTGCCATATGGACAGGACAAAGGCGGACAGAGACCTTCACCTTGAAGTGGTAAAAAGCGGCGCGTTTCTGGAATACGACACAATCGGGCGTTTTAAATACCATGATAACGAGCGGGAAGCGGAGCTGATAGAGGAAATAATAAGCCGCGGTTTTTCCGACAGGCTGCTGCTTTCCCTTGATACCACGGCGGCGAGAATGAAAGCTTATAAAAAGGATGCGGTAGGGCTTGACTATATTCTGAGAGAGTTTATTCCTTTTATGGAAAAAAGAGGGACGGATAAGTCGGTCATTGGGAAGATGCTGACAGACAACAGCAGGCGGTATCTGGAAGCATAGGAATAAGGAAAGACGGATTAAAAAGAGACGGATTAAAAGAGGAATGGAGAATAAAAATGAACGTAGCAGAAGTGATAGAAAAATTAAAAGTAGTTCCCGTTATAAAACTGGAAAACGCAAATGACGCGGTTCCCCTTGGAGGGGCGCTTGCTGAGGGCGGCCTGCCGGTGGCGGAAATCACTTTCCGGACGGAAGCGGCGGAAGAGGCAATCAGAAAGATGAGCAGCGCCTATCCTGAAATTGCCGTGGGAGCCGGAACATTAACCAATGTGGAGCAGGCGAAAAGAGCGTTGGACGCAGGCGCCTCGTTCTTTGTGTCGCCGGGTTTCCACAGAGGAATCACGGAATTTGCCATCCAGAATAAGATACCCGTTTATCCCGGCGTGTGCACCCCTACGGAGATAATGACGGCAATGGAATACGGACTGCCGGTGGTTAAATTTTTCCCGGCGCAGCAGTACGGCGGCCTGAAAACGATTAAAGCCTTAAGCGGGCCGTTCCCCCAGATGAAGTTTATGCCCACCGGCGGAATCAATCAGGATAACATCAGGGAATATCTGGCGACGCCCTGCGTGATTGCCTGCGGCGGAAGCTGGATGGTGAAGGATGAGATGCTGAAAAATCAGGACTTTGACGGAATCAGAAAGCTTGTGAGCGAGGCTGTGGCGCTGGTTTCCGGAGAAGGATGCTAAGACTTGAAATTTTCAATGAGGAGACTTGTGCTATGCGCAAAGTCTCCGGGCTTTGGAAAGGAGAATGGTTAAAAAGATGAAAATACTGGTAACGCCCACTTCCCTGCGGGAGGACAGTCCCCTGGAAGCTATGCGGATACTGCGGGAATATACGGATGATTTGGTGTTCAACCCCTATGGGCGGCCGCTTTCCGAGGAGGAGCTGTTTCCCCTTTTGGAGGAATGCGACGGATACATAGCGGGGCTTGACTGGATAACCGGAAAGGCGCTGGCAGGGGCGAGAAGGCTTAAGGTGATTTCCCGGTACGGCGTCGGTTATGACAGAGTGGATATACAGGAGGCAAAAAAGCGCAACATTACGGTCACAAACACGCCGGGCGTTAATTCCAGAGCCGTGGCGGAGCTGACGTTCGGCCTGATTTTATCTCTGGTGAGAAAAATTCCCTGGCTGAATGAAAAGACAGGAAGCGGAGAGTGGGTCCGCTACAGCGGCGCGGAGCTGGGAGGAAAAACCCTTGGCGTCGTGGGCCTTGGGGCAATCGGAAAGATTGTGGCGCAGTACGGAAAATCCTTTGGCATGACGGTGCTTGCCTATGACCCGTACATTGATAAAGAATACTGTAAACGGGAAGATATTGAGGTCAGCGGCCTTTTTCCCCTGCTGGAGAGAGCGGACGTGATTTCCCTTCACGTGCCTATGGTTGCCGAAACCCATCACTTAATAAATGAGGACGCCTTTGCAAGGATGAAACCGGGCGCGTTTTTAGTCAACACCGCAAGAGGCGGGCTGATTGATGAAAATGCGGCTATTTGGGCCCTTGAGAGCGGGAAATTAAGAGGGCTTGGACTGGATGCCTTCGAACAGGAGCCGCCCCAGGAAAGCCCGCTCTTTGGCCGGGACGACGTGGTTTTAACGCCCCATGCCGGCGCCCACACAAAGGAGGCCGTGGAGAAGATGGCGCTGCTTTCTGTGGAAAACCTGATTCAGGTGCTGGAGAAAAAGCCCTGTAAGTATGTGCTGTGAAAATAAGTAAATAAGGAAATAAAAAAGCGGAAACCCTGTTAAAATCAAGGTTTCCGTTCTTTCATTCAAAGCTGCTGACGGGAATCGGACCCGTGACCTCCGCACTACCAATGCGACGCTCTACCGACTGAGCCACAGCAGCCTGTAATGCTTGTCTCTCACATCACGAATTGTATTGTAACACAGTCCAAAGTGTTTTGTCAATGCTGGATTTCTTTTTTATCAACTGTTATAATAATATACGTCAAAGCAGGAAAAAGCGGGGGGCGCATGTACGAAAGAACCGGTTTAAGGGGACAATATATACAGGTGAAGCGGAAGAGAAGCGGCGAAATTACCTTTGGGGGCGACCAGGGGTTTTTTGCGGGCGCGCCTATGCGCTCTGCGGACGAGAGAAAGCAAAAGCAGGGGTGCGGGATTACCGCGTTGGCGGATACCTTTCTTTATCTGGCCGGCAGAGACGCCGGTTATGTCATTAAGGAAAACGAAAGCTGTATTTGCCGGGTTCTTGCCGAGGAGGAGTATAAAGAGTATTATAACCGTATTTACGAATTTGCCGGTGGGCTATGCGCCTGGGGAAACAACGGCCTTACCTTTATCCGGCTGCAGAGAATATTCAACCGGATGGCGGGAAGGCAGCGCTGGCGGCTTCGGGGCAGGTGGGGCTTTTGCGGCGGAAAAATTTACGAAAGAACGCTGGAAATGCTTAAAAAGGATATCCCTGTCATTTTATGCATGCCTTATATGGTAAGGAAAAAGGATAAAGGGCGGGGCGTCGTTTTTTATCAGAAAAAAGAAAACGAATTTGTCAAAGCGGCCAGCGTTTCGGCGCATTATATTGTTGTGACGGGAATCATAAAGGAGAGCGGGCGCGTTTATCTGGAAATCTCGTCCTGGGGAAAAAAGTATTATATTGACCGGGCGGAATACGACGGGCTTATACATAGCTGCTTTCTGGGAACAATATTGGGGAATATGCTGTACATCAAAGGGCGGAAATGAGGAAAAGATTGAAAATTTTCAATCTGGAGATTTGTGCTGTGCGCAAAGTCTCCGGGCTTTGGAAAGGAACATGGTTATAAATATGAAAAAATACAATATGCTTACGGACAGTCCGGGAAAGTCGCTGTTTTTCTTTGCGCTTCCCATGATTTTAGGAAATCTTTTTCAGCAGTTTTATTCCACGGTGGATTCCATCATCGTGGGCCAGTTTGTGGGGGAGGACGCCCTTGCGGCGGTGGGAGCCTCTTATTCTCTGACCACGGTTTTTATTATGATTGCCATAGGGGGCGGCATCGGGGCTTCGGTGGTGATTTCCCAGTATCTGGGGGCGGGGCTTAACCGCCAGATGAAAACCTCCGTTTACACGGCGCTGCTTAGTTTTCTGGGAGTCAGTATTGTTTTGGGAGTCGTGGGGCTTGTTTTCAGCAGAAATATCCTGACGGCGCTGAATACGCCGGGCAATATTCTGGAGGACGCGCTGCTGTACTTAAATATTTATTTTGTGGGACTGCCATTTTTGTTTATGTATAATATTTTGTCCTCGGTGTTTAACGCCATGGGCAATTCCAAAACGCCGCTGTATCTGCTGATTTTTTCCTCTCTTCTCAATATTGCCATGGACCTGGCTTTCGTGAGAGGACTGGGATTCGGCATAGCGGGGGCGGCGGTGGCTACGGTTATCGCACAGGGAATTTCGGCGGTCATCTCTTTTTGCCTGCTGCTTTGTTCATTAAAAAGTTACAGGGAACAACCCGCAAAAAGCGGCGCCGGAGCCGAGGCGGTGGGTTTTGCGGAAAGTCATGCCGCGGAAAGAGCGCAGCCGGCCCCGGAGGGGATACGTCTGTTTGACACCGCAATGCTGGGGAACATGATAAAGGTTGCCATTCCCTCCATGCTGCAGCAGTCCATTGTTTCAATCGGTATGCTTCTGGTGCAGTCCGTGGTGAACGGATTCGGCTCGTCGGTGGTAGCCGGTTATACTGCCGGAACAAGGATTGAATCCATCTGTATTGTGCCGATGATTGCCTCGGGAAACGCGGTTTCCACCTTTACGGCCCAGAATCTGGGGGCGGGAGCGCCCGAACGGGTGAAAAAGGGCTATCTGGCGGCGGTTAAGATGGCGGCGGCCTTTGCGGTGATAATCTGCGTGATTCTCACCTTTTTCCACGAGGGGATTGTGGGTTCTTTCCTGGAGGCGGGGAGCGAGCCGGCGGCCTTTGAGACGGGCAACGCTTATCTGTCCTTTATCGCGTTTTTCTTTATATGCATCGGCCTGAAGGCGATTACGGACGGGGTTCTGCGGGGCGCGGGGGACGTTTTGGTCTTTACGCTGGCAAATCTGATTAATCTCGGAATCCGCGTGACGGTCGCTTTTGTGTTTGCGCCCGTGTGGGGCGTGCAGGCGGTCTGGTTCGCCATTCCCATGGGATGGACAACCAATTACCTGATTTCCTTTGTGAGATATTTGTCCGGGAAATGGAGCAGAAAAAAGTTGATAAAGGTGACGGAGCTGGAGTAAAATAGAAGTGGCAACCGATAAACGACTACAGAGAATATACGAGAAGATGAACGGAGGGAAGCGGTATGCGGCTTTTGGAGGAACGGATTCGAACGGACGGCAATGTGAAACCGGGTAATGTACTGAAGGTAGACAGCTTTTTGAACCATCAGATGGACGTGGAGCTGTTTAACGAGATGGGGAAGGAATTTCGGAGATTATTCCCCAGTGAAAAGATTAACAAGATACTGACGATTGAAGCGTCGGGAATCGGCATTGCGTGTATTGCGGCGCAGTATTTTCATGTACCGGTGGTTTTCGCGAAGAAGTCCCAGAGCATTAATCTGGACGGGGAACAGTATGCTACAAGGATTGAATCCTTTACCCATAAAAGAGTTTATGATGTAATCGTATCAAAGAAGTATCTTCAAAAAGGAGACAGAGTGCTGATTATCGACGATTTCCTTGCAAACGGCTGCGCGGTGGCGGGGCTGATTGATTTGATAGAGAGCGCCGGAGCCAGCATAGAGGGCGTGGGAATCGCAGTGGAAAAAGGGTTCCAGGAGGGCGGAAAGCTTCTTCGTGGAAAGGGAATCCGGGTGGAATCCCTGGCAATCGTGGAGAGCATGGACGACAAAACGGGAGAGATTGTCTTTCGCCAGTCCGACGAGTAACGGACGGGAAATCTTATCTGACAAACAGGACGGCAAATATAAAA
>OFFW01000305.1_pt1 | contig 37288 bp, 29 predicted proteins | sample 1521501 | NCBI WGS metagenome assembly OFFW01 (sample SAMEA3504107, study PRJEB24116) | mouse gut metagenome | biome: mouse gut; feature: mouse-associated habitat; material: faeces | place: Denmark | collected 2011
CTCACCGGTTCCGCAGCCGCCCGGCCAGCATGTTCAGCATGGCCCCGCAGGCCGCAAAGCAGATCAGGTACACCTTCCCCACATTGCTGGTGCACACCTCCAGGAACGCGCCCACCACCGGATAGTGCAGACACACCCTGCCGATCAGCTCATTGTACCCCACGGGGTTCATGTCGTTCTCCTCGTTGGCGTCCCCCTTGGTGATGAACTCCCCCTCGCCCACCCGGTTCTTCACCACACGGTGGGCGATGACGGAGTTCCCGCCGTGGAAGGCGATCACATCCCCCTCCGCCACGTCCTCCGCCCGCAACGTCTCCACGTAGATCACACTGCCCACGGGAATCGCGGGCTCCATGCTGCCGCTGACTACATTATAGACTTCATATCCCCTGGCATGGGCCAGCGTAATCGGCAGATAGAGGGCGATCACGCTCACCAGGATCAAAGTGCCGAATATGTTGCAAAGGGCGGGAACCAGCTTCCCGCCCCGCCTATTCGCTTCCAGTCCCTGTGGACTACTGCTCATCTTCCTTCTTCCCTTTCTTCCTGGCCGCCACGATCAGCCAGATGCCTACACCCGCCAGAGCCGCCAGCACTGCCAGGATGCCCGCCTTGGCCGGTGTGGGAAGCACTGCCAGCGGCGTGGCGATATCGTCCAGGATGGATGTCATGATGCCCTTGTCATCGTCAGTCCCATCCTCCCCGCCATCGTAGCCGCCCAGCGGCGTCTCCTCATCGTCAAGGTTCCGATAGTCATCCGGCGGCGCCAAAGGCGTCTCATCGTCCTCTATGTCGTCCCCCACAGGCTCTATGGGAGCCTCCGGGCCCTCCTCCGGCTCCACCACCGTAACCCCTTCAGGCTCCTGTACCACAGGCTCCTGGGGCTCGGCAGGCTGCCCCGGAACTACCACCGTGTCGGTGGTGACCACTGTGGGTATCCGCGTATAGATGAAATCGAACACGTTCTGGGAGGCATCCGCCACCAAAGTCTTGCCCAGGTTGTAGGCCTGGGGCTGCCAGCCCTCGATGTACTGGTACGCCACCACAGGCATGTCGCCTACGTTCCCATAGTATACCGCGCTGGGGTACAGCTCGTTCCCCTCTGTGTCCTGGTAGGTGACGGTATAGGCCACCGTCTCTCCCTGTATGCCGTAGGCCACCACATAGTCCGCATCCCCGTTCACCGTGACGGAAGGATTCGCCAGCCGGTTGCTGTTCGTGTCCTCCCCGCTGACCCGGAAGCCCTTGCGGTAATACTTGCTCCCCTCCTGCAGGGCTACGCCCCGCTGTATGTCGAACACCACCTGCTCCCCATAATGGAGCCCGCTGACCACGCAGACCTCCCCGTCCTCTATGCTCACGGTAGCGCCCGCGTCAGAGAGCCGCTGCACCACGGAGGCATCGATGGTTCCCTGGGCCCCCGCATAGAGGCGCAGCGTGTAGGTATAGTCCTCCGCGGCCTGTGCCGGGACGGACATCCCCCACGCCAGGCTCAGCGCCAGGCACAGGGCCATGGCCTTCATGCCCTTCTCTGCCTTCTTCCGCTCCTTTATGCCGATGATGGCCAGTATCAGGAGCAGCAGGCCGCTGACCCCGGCGGCTGCCACATAGGGCAGCAGATCGTTCTCGTCCCCCGTGCGGACGATTCCCGTCCGTGCATGGCTGCCGCCATCGTCATCCGCCACCGGGTCGCCATTGTCGTCCACCAGTATGGGGTTCCCGTTCTCATCCACCACACGGGTCACCGTCTGGTTGTTTACGGTGGTGGTGTCCACCGCGAAGTTCATCTGCAGGCTTGCCAGTGTGTTCTGGTAGTCGTTGCCCTGAGTCTCGCCGTCCAGCGCCACCCGCAATGTGACCACGCCCCTCTGCCCCGGGCTCAGGGTGTCCAGGTACAGGAAATCCTCCAGGCCGCTGGTGGCAGCCTTCAGGCCCACCCGGCTGCTGCTGTTCTCGCCGCCCACGGTGTCGCTGGTGAACAGGACTTCCCGGGCCCCGGCGGGATCCGTGTAGATCAGTTCGTATTCATACGCGCCTCCGCTGGCCCCGCTGCCCGCGGTCTCCTCCAGGGACTGCAGCACCTCGTTGGTCATGTACCAGTTGGCCGCAGACGCATTGTCGTTTTTAAGGTTCAATGTAATCGTGATGTCGTCGCCGGGCTGCAGTTCGTAGACCGCGCTGTTCATGTCCGCCGCCGAACGGTCCTCCGACAGCTTGTTGTCGCTGGTGAAGGATATGTTCCTCTCCGAGGTCAGCGTCTCCGCCCGCGCCGCAGCCGGAGCACAGATGAGCGTCCCCGCCAGGAGGACCAACGTCAGTAATCTTTTCCTCATTGTCTCTCCCTCCTAGTTCAGGCTAAGCACGCCGTTGTCTATGGTCACCCTGCGGCCCCAGGCGCTCCAGATGGCATCCTGGGCGTTGTGCTCCTGCACGCCGTCCACCTTGGCCTCGATGCAGAACCGGGCCCCGTCATACTCGTAGGTCACGGTAATCGTCGTATATCCTCCGGAGGTCTCCCTGGTCTCCCCCACCCTGTCCGCTATGCTGCCGTCGATGGTCAGCTTATCCGCGAAGAGAGGGGTCTCGCTCTGGGAGGCCAGCAGCTTGTTGTAGTAGAGCACTGTGCGCTCCCTGGTGGAGGCCTCCTGGTCAATCAGCCAGTCCGTCCCCAGGTTCACCAGGTTCAGTCCGATCAGCTCAGGCGACAGGGTGCGGATCTTCTCCCCCTCCGAATCCACCCAATACTTGTGGATGCTGACCCGGACGTACTCGTTGATGACGCCGCTGTTGTATACGTTCAGTTGTTCCTGATAGGCCGTCCCCAGCTTCAGCTCCTCCCCTTCCGCCAGGAGGCCCTTCAGCAGCTCCCCTTCCACCGGGGCTCCGTTCTCCACCAGCGTGACGCCGATCTCGTGGAGCTGGATGTTGGCCGCATAGTCATCGGAGAAGTAGGTCAGCGCCGCCCTGGCCCCGCCTATGGAGCTGAACAGCAGCAGCCCTGCCGCAACGGCGAAAGCGGCTACGGTGGTGACCGGGGAGGCAATCATCTTCTTCAACTTCTTCATCAGTCATTCCCTCCTTCCGTGCTGCCGCTGACCAAAGGCACCGACCAGTCCGCAGCCTGAGGGGCCAGGGCGTTACCGTCCGCGTCATACTGCACCGAGATGGACTCATAGATGACGACTACATTGCACTCGTCGCCCTCTTCCGCGTCCGCCGGAAACTCTATCTGGACCAACAGCTCGCTGGTCCTGGCCCTGCTCACCGTGCCGTCCTCCGCTGTCACCGCCCCGGCCAGTGGTTCACTGAAATAGTAGTATCCGTCGTTTCCCGCCTGCCAGCGGCCGTCCTCGCTGCTGTAGGCCAGCGCGCACTGGCTGCCGCTGAAGGCCCTGGCCCTGACGTACACAGGCCGGGTGCCGTCATTGGTCACCACCAGGCGCTTGGTATGATTGGAATATTCCTCTACAATCTGCGTCTCATTGTTCAAATCAATGGTATAGCCTCCGGAAGCGCTGGTGTAGGTAGTGAAGTACGCCCAGGCCTCCCCCATCCCGGCGGTGAGGACAAGGCCCGCCGCAAGAGCAGCAGCGGCACATCCTGCTGCCGGAAGAATCTTCTTTCTTTTCATCTCGTCCCACCCCCTTAGTCAGCTACGCCCGGCGTCCGGCCCGGATTCTGCGTCCAGTTCCAGATCAGGCCTTCCCCGTCATCCATGTATTCAAAATGGTTCGTGATCGCCGCGCCCTCCCTGCCGGAGCCGTCGTAAACGTTCTGGAAGGATGCGATATTGGCAAAGTCCGCGCTCCCGGCATCCGCGTTCGCCATGGTCACGGTCTGCACCTGGGCGCTGCCCGCAGCCACCTGGTAAGCGGCTCCGGAGTAGACCTCCGTGACGGTGACCTGGGCTCCTACCGGAATCCTGTCCGCTATGAGCTCGCTCTGGATCCCCGGGCCGTCAAAGGTCATGGACACCGCGTTGCTGTATACTATGTTGTCATGGAGTACGGCTTCCACGGTGAAGACGAAGGTGGCCGGGCTGCCTGTGCGGAAGCTCAGCAATTCCTTGTCGATGCGCAGGTCGGCGAAGCGCCCGCTGAGCGCAGGTTTGGACTCGGCTGCATCCGTCCCCGTCAGTTCATATATCCACTCCCCCAAATCGGAGGTGGCGGCAGAGCCCTCCACACCCTTTCTCATCGGCAGCGCCACCAACTGAGGGCTGTAGGTAAAGGTATAGGAATCCGAATAGGCCACGGTCTGAATCGTCTCCGTGCCATCCTCCCCGCCTGTATCGCGGAAGAGATAATCCTCCTGTTCCAAATCCGCCCCTCTGGGAACCATCAGGTAAAGGCCCGGCTCCAGGTCTGCAAATCCTACCTCGCTGGCTTCATCCGCTTTCACGGCGGTGGCAGACGGCTCCATGGAATTTCCCTCTGCAAAAACAATGGACGCAGCCTGTCTTGCCTGCCCCATCCATACCTGCGCCGCATCCGCTTCGCCCACGGCGATATCCACGTCCAGACCGGCAAAGGAATCTATTGTCTCAAACCGATAGGCATCATAGCCCTCCAGCTTCACGGCATCCGCCACCTTGTACAGGTCTATGGCCACCTCCGGTGCCTCCGCCTCCCCGCCTTCTTCCATCGCCTTGGGCTCTACCTTCACCTGCAGCACGCATTTCCTGGCTAAGTCCAAAGGCTCGGCCGCATGGGCCGTCCCGCCAAGCGCCGCGATGATACAGGCCGCAGTCATTACGAATGCCAGCGCAATCCCCGTCAGGCGATTCCTGAACCGCTGGCGGCTCTTCCATCTCGTTTTCATGGGCGTTTCCTCCTTATTATACCGACACTTATTTATATCCATTGTTTTTCTTGAATTCCTCCAACAGCTCTTCGCCCGTTTTCTTCGGCCGCTTCCTGCCGGAGACTGTCAGCATGATAATCAGCGACACGAACAGGAGCGGTATCCCTACGGCGGGTATGACGTAATAAGTGGGGATCCTCCGGGCTTCCGCAGCAATAACTACAACCTTCTCTTCCTCGATATTGTCAATCCGGTGCCCCCGCACGAACATCCGATGACTGTTGATTCCATAAGGGGTACATGTCAGCAGGGTGCAATAGTCCCTTCCATCCGTCACATTCAGCGCCTCCATCTGGGTCGGCTCCACAATCAGTATCTGATCCACCTCATAGGTCAATATCCGGTTCAGCACCGTAACCGTAAAAATATCCCCCTTCTCCATTCGGTCCAAGTCCGTGAACAGCTTCGCCGAAGGCAAGCCTCTGTGGGCGGACAATACGCTGTGCCGCCCCTCCCCGCCTATGGGAAGGCTGGATCCTTCCAGGTGCCCCACTGCTATGTTCAGGACGGCATCGCTGGTACTATGATAGACAGGTAGGCTGACGTTGATCTTCGGAATAGCGATATGGCCTATGATTCCATTACCCGCCACATCCAGGACATCGTAGTACAGCTCTTCAATCTTTTCATGCTCCGAGAAGGGTGCACCCAGTTCACACAGTTTCTGATTGTACTCCTCGGCCGCGGCGAAGAGCGCTTCGTAGTCAGTATCATCCAACTCGGCCACAATCGCATCATAATCGGCAATGGCCCTGGTCTGGTGGAAGGAGTTCCAGTAGTCGCTGACCATGGGGTAGAGCATGACACCCAGCCCTGCCAACAGAATCATCATCAACAGGATGGTGGAGAGGGTGCCCTTCCTCTTCGCCTTTCGAATCTTTTCTTTCTTCTTCATCGGTTTCCCCATCAGTTGCATTCGAATCCCTGCCCCGGAAGGGAATCTTCCGCAGGCTCTTCGCTGAGCTTTGCCGGACACGCGCTGCATTCATCATACAACAGCGTTTCCGTTGCTCGCCGCACACCACGGGAAGGTGTCAGCTAAGTGCGGCATCCTCCGGGGCGGGAAGGTCGGATTTTTCCCCGCCCCAGAGGCTTTGGTTCTTATTTGGCGCTAATTCGGTTCTGTCTTATCGTCTTTGTCTTTTGTGGCTTATTTTTTGCCTTTAACCTGATTAGTCACGTCCGCTCATGCGCTTCTTGGTAATCAGAAGGATGCCTGCCGCTGCTACCAGGATGCCGCCTACTACGTAGAAGATCGTGGTGCCGATGCCGCCGGTGGAGGGAAGGATAGCACCTGTCAAGTTCACAATCACTGCAACCGAGGCCGCTAATGTGTCATTATCACAAATTACAGTATTTACTTTCTCGTCCTCCCCTACCTCATTTCCATCCGCATCCAGATAAACCGTCTTCGTTGTCGTCGTCTCAGATGTAACTGCCGCAGTAACCGGCTTTGTGCCCACCAGTTTGTTATACCCGGCGGGAGCTGCTTCCTCAGTAATCTGATATGTTCCACTGGCTACACCCTTTACAATCAGAACACCATTGTTATCTGTCGTCATCACAGTGTCTGTTCCGCCCTCAGCAGTCAGACCTGTTACGGTATATACACCGTTGCTTCCTTCAGTCTGCAAGCCACCCACACTGAAAGTTGCTCCTGTCAGATTTTTTCCGTTTTGATCCACTTTTTTGATGAGCAGCGCATAGGTTTTGATTACCTCTGTAGATTCAGACTGTGTCGGTGTTTTGTCAGTATCGTCATTTTCTACCTTATAGGTCAGGCTGAAAGTATTGCTGCTTCCCGCTCCTGCAATCTGAACCTTTTCATTTACTTTGGCCGTGTAAGTCACTTCCACAATCGCGCCATTCTTATACAGAGATTTGTTATCTGCATCAATCCAGGGAATGGTTATGGTTCCGGCACCTTCGCCATCTGTTCTCACGAATTGGGGCACCTGACCATCTACCTGATATTTCTGGTCTGCTTCACCATTCTGCTTAATGGTTATGTCCGTTACTGTTACATCAGACAGGTACTCCGGCAATGTGTCATGTACGGTATAGGACACGATTTTCTTTGCAGCCTCTCCGCTCCCGTCATAATTGGATGTTCCAAATGTCAGTTTATAAGATACAGTCTGGCCAATGTATACATCATCATCATTTACCTTCTTGCCTTCATCCGGGTCAACGGAGGGGGTAGATGCATTCTTGTCATAGACACTGGCATCAGGGTTCGTGCTGGTCACAGTCAATGCATTGCTGCCCTGAGATGTAGTCACGACATAGTAGCCATATTCGAGTCCTACGAAGTCCAATGCGGAGCCATCGGATACTGCTGTCGCTGTAGCAGTCTGGCCCTCTGCCCAAGCTGCCAAAGCATCCTGCAATCCCTCTGACGCGTTTCCAGAAGCGTCCTTAGCCGCAGCAGTCGCTGTAACATTGCCTGAAGCATCCTTTGTAAAATATGTGGCTAAAGAGTCGGGAATATCGCCTGTGTAAGCTATAGAGCCGTCTTCTGTTCCAGTTACAGAAGCGCTGAACAGCTTATATACCGCATATGTTTCACCCTTCGATGCGTTGTTGATTGTAATAGTGGCTGTATTATCAGCCCCTGTTCCTACTTGCTGTGCCGAAGCAGTCATGCCCATGGCCAGGACCATGATTGTTGCCAGCATAAAGGCAACCAGCTTTCTCATTTTACCTTTCATAAGTAAACCTTCCTTTCTTTCCCTCTAATGATTTGTTTTTAGTTACATAGATTTATTTGGTCTTGCAGTCGGCGCGTATCAGCGTCGAGCGGAGGCTTTATCTCAGAATCAGGTCCGACCTCCTTTCTCTTTTCTGCGCCTCATGCCCAGACCGTACATAAGACTGGCCGCGATTACCGCAAGCCCGCCCAATGTATACACTACAGTGCCGGAGCCACCTGTTTCGGGAAGCATGATTCCCTTTGAATTAAATATTTCCAGGACATATACTGTACTGCCTGTTCCTTTATCTGGTGTGACTGTTATCGCCTCGCCGGTTGTTCCTCTTTGAGCCGAGACGCCATTCCCGTTTACGGTAATCCTGATCGGCTCTGACAGCCGGTTGTACCCATCCGGCGCTTTCTCTTCATACAGATAATAAGTGCCGAACGCAAGGTCTCCTATCTCACATTTTCCATCTTGTCCAGAAACAATATCTTTTTTCACAATCGATGTCTTGTCGATATCAGCATAAAGGGTAAACTCTGCGCCAGCCAGAGCCTGCTGTCCATCATCGCCACGCTTCTGCAAGGCCACCGGCAACATGCCGCGCTCATTCTGCACTGTCAATTTGTAGCTGTACCTTGTTGCGGGAATATTGTCCCCATTCACATCCTGGGTGGTCTGTACTACGCTTGCATCGACAGCATATCTGCTCTTGTCAAAGTCCGGGACCTCCGCCCCATCTATCTCCACTTTCGTAACCACCATTCCATTATTGTAGTCACCGTCCGCAACCGGGTCGTTGATTTCAAAGTAAACTGTGGTTTTTCTATAGCCTGCAGGGACCTTAGTCTCTTCCAGCTTGTATCTGCCATAGGAAAGTTTTGAAATTTCTTTAAAGTCAAATACGCCCTTCGCATCAGATTCAGAACTTGTTCCTATTTCCTTATACTCACCCTCTTCTTCCCTCCACAGCGTGAACTGTGCACCGGCCAACGGCGCTCCAGTCTCATCCGTCTTTCTGAAAAAGACTTGTTGCAGAATCGCCTCATCCTTGATGGTAAAGCGGATATTGGCGATGCCTCCTGTACCCGATGTGCCGCCTCCTGTATATTGGGTTTCCAGCCACTCCGGGTTTTCGATTTCCTGGGCATTGGCATCCAAAATGGAGATAGACATCACTTCCTGCTGGATTGTCGCGTTCTCCTGTGTAGAAGCAACTACGACCGAAAAGTATATTTCATTCCGCTGTTCATAGCCATTCGGCGCATAGCTCTCTTCCAGGCAGTAATAGGTCTCATTCTCCAAATCATGAATCGCCAGTATGCCTCCTTCGCTGACCGCGCTGCCTCCTGGTGCTGTCAGCTCCCTGCCTTTTTGCAGCCTTCCGTCTGTCAAGGCGCATTCATACAGTTTGAACTTTGCGCCTTTTAGCGGATTGCCCTCTGTATCCGTCTTTGCTACCGTCAAAAGGTTCGTACCCTTGGCCCATTGCGGGTAGAGGATGACTTCATATATGCCATTGGCCTTTTTTGTAGCGAACAGGCCATCCACCTTTTCACCATTCTTATAGACCTGGCCTTTCCCGGCATCCTGGCCCTCTGCAATCACCTCTACGGTAATGGTATCATTGTCACTGAAATCAGTGTCCGCCGCGCCATTTTCCGACTGATATGTCCCTGCCGTGAACCAAGTTCCGCTGCCATCCGGGCTGGTATTCCATCCGGCGAAGTTGTATCCTGTCTTCTTCGGAGGGATATCGCTCTGTAAAAACGCATCTCCGCTGGCTGTCAAGGTATTGTGCACTGTCGCCAGGCCGCTTTGATTTCGGAACGCATACTGTGTGCCCGGAATGATGCTGTTCTTATCTGTTATTCCATTATCAGCGTATACCAGGTTCCATTGCTCCGTTTTCTTCAGCAGTACGCCATCGATATGCCAGCAGTCACCAAGCTGGTTTCCAGCGTCATCCATATCTCTTCCGTCTTTACATACGTACCAGGCGACATAATAGTTTTCTGTAAACTCTTCAACTGTCATCTGCGAGAAATCAACTGTCTGACCCGCTACCTTTATAAAACCGTTCTTCGCCTTAATTGCCTCCAACAAATCCTCATCTGTTGGCTTATATGCCAAATTGGCTTCAACGGCATCTCCATTCTGGACACCGTATATATGCATCCAATATTTGAGCGGCATTCTCTTTACCTGGCCCATGTCATCCTTCGCAAACACATGCCCTGTATAGTTGGCTCTGTTCAGTATCCCTTCCTGGCCCTTATTTGCCGGCTCGTTGGGAATCTGTCCGTCAAGCCTTACAAAGAACATTACTCCTCTTCCTTTGCGCTCCTCGTCCTTAGCAGAAGTGTTCAGTTCTTTATAGTTCGTGCCGTAATACTTAACACCATCGGATCCAGCGACATTACTGGGCGCAGCCCATATTGCATGTAAATCTATTCCACCTGTCCTACCTGTCACATCCATGGTAAGCATACCATCGGTCACATAGGTCGGAACAGTGCAGCCATTGATTTGAACCGGGGTTCCGCAATATATCAAATAATCAATGTCCGGCCTGTAATTGGAATTGCTTCGCAGGGACCAGCCGTAAAATTTGTAGGTATTGCCATTGAATGAATAATCTTCCAGAGCTCCGATGTCATTCTCCTCGCCGCCCTGCCCCGTCACGGTTCCTGTGAGAGGTATCCGGATAATATCCCTCCCGTCTATCTCCTCCACTGCCACCTGCATGCTTCCAAGCAAAGTCCCCTTCTCTGATTGATCTCCTGCTTCGGTCTGAAAGCGTGTAACGCTATTTTCGTTCTTATAGTAGTTCACCTTGATGGTTTTCTCGATTTCGAGGGTCTTAAACTTCCAGGTGGTTGGTTGAGGTATATTTTCGTCTGTGATGTGACCATTTGAATAACACAGGCTATAACCCTCTATACCGCTAATACTAATTGCATCGGTACTTGCCCCCCAAAAACTCAACACCCTAATTTCATTGTTTGTCACAAACCATGTTTTACTACCATACGGATCATTCGGATCATTCCGCAAATAATATGTTACATTGGCGCTGTCATACTTTAATGTAGCCCCATATCCATTATCCTCATACTCCCACACAAAGTCTGCCTGCGCATAGCCCGTAGGAACTACCACGCCACTGGCATCTACCTCAACCGCAATAGCTTCCAATTTATTATCTTTGTGGGACAATGCCACCGCATTGCCCCCACTTTCACAGTAAATCTGATACGACCTTCCGTTTTCCAGAAGGGAGCCGCCTTCTCCGCTTCTCCCAAGGGCATAGGGCGAAAAACTGCTCGCCTCGAAGCTGGTGGCCTTATTCCCCTCTTCGTCTGTCCTGATTTCAGAGGCATCCAGTTTCTCCGTGGCATCATCCCCAAAGTGGACTACGCTCATCTGCTCGCCGTCCTCATACTGGTCATCCAGCATCTGAATCGTGATGGAGACAGGTTTCTTTGGCTCAATCTCCGCACCGTCCGCATCGTAGAAGCCAATATTCAGGAGCATATCCATCTGGGCCCCCTGGCCTGCCTGCTCCAGATATTCCGCCTCACATTGGGCATAGTATTCGGGATTGCTTTCCGGTGTAATCGCTTCTGCTTTCAGCTCTGCTTCCTCTGGAATCTCAGCCTCCAGATCATATTCGGCAATTACGATGATGTTCAGAGCATCAATTCTGCACTCTTTCCTGACGCTGAAGTTCCTTGGTTCCGCCTTACCAACCGCATAAGTCGAAGGAATGCTCTCCCGGAATCCTGCGGACTGCTTTCCTGCCTCATCTGCCGAAACACAGTCCTCCATCTCTTCAGCCCCGTTTTCGTCAAAACGGACTACGTGAATCTCTTCGCCCTCTTCCGCGAAACCTTCTGGTATCTGAATCGTGATAGATACCGCTGCCTCCGGCTCTATCTTGACGCCTCCCACATAGAAGCCGATGTCAAAAAGCAAATCCATAGTGGCGCTTCCGGCAATCTGTCCAAGATACTCAGCCTCACGCTGTGCATAGTACGCAGCATCATTTTCTGCCGTAATCTGCCTTACCCGAAGCTCTGCCTCCTCAGGAATGTTCGCAGCGGCATCGTATTCCACAATCACAGATATATTGCCGTCCTGGGCCTCTTTGCGGAATTCATGCCGCACCTCTGCTACCGTTTTCCTGACAAGAGTTATCACCATGGCATCTTGGCTGTCGTCCTTATCGCATACCAGTATCACAGGTTGCCCTGCATCATTTCCATTTTCATCCAGGCCCTGTACGGTGAATGTCACTGTGCCCTCCGGCCGGATTTCTTCTCCATCGATAAGGAAGCGGAGCCTGTAGGATGCTTCTTCTGTCGCGGTCTCCATGCCATCCTCTCCCGGGACGGTCCCGGCATCTTTATCCTCTGCCTCCGGCGCGTCGGGAAGTTCCTGTCCGTCCCCTGCAGATTCCATGTCCTGTCCACCCGCCGCTTCATCCCCGTCTTCCTCCGCAGCCTCCGGTGCATCGCCCTCAGCCTCCGTGCCGATGCGTTCTGCCACAAGCTGCGCTTCCTCCGGGATGTTCGCGGACTTATGGTATTCCGCCACTACCCTGATTTCCGCGTCCTCATATGTCTTCCGGAAAAGCTCCTCTTCTCCCTCGCTGTCCTCTGGCTCTCCCTCACTGTCCTCTTCCGCTTCGCTGCTCTCTGCCCCGGACTCATCCGCAGCAGCATTCCCCTCCTGGGATTCCTCCGATGCTCCGCTTTCCTGATTGGATTCTTCGCTCTCCTCGCCGGAAGCGTCAGGCTCTATGATTTCGAAGCAGTCGTCCGCGTGCACATGCTCCAGGAGCTCGATCTCCTCGCAGATGAGGTTCCCCTCCTCGTCATAGCAGCCGTCCTCATGTGCATGCAGCTCCAGTTCGCCGCAGATGTAGTTTTCCTCTATGGTATAACAATCCTCCGTATGGGCATGTGCGTCCTCTCCCTCCGGTATCTCGCAGTTTAGCTCCTCGCTCCAGGCGTAGCAGTCGTCTGTATGCTCATGCGCCTCCTCGGCGAGCCCGCAGGCCAGCTCCTCGCTCCAGGCGTAACATTCGTCCGCGTGCTCATGAATCTCTTCCGCAAGCCCGCAGGTCAGCTCCTCGCTCCAGGCGTAACATCCCTCGTTGTGCTCATGGCCCTCCTCGGCGCTTGCGCAGGTCAGCTCACCCTGCACTTTTGCATAGCACTCCGGGCCGTGCCGATGCCCTGTCCCGTCTGTGCCGCAGATTGGCTCGCCCTGTACCTTCGTATAGCACTCCGGGCCGTGCCGGTGCCCCGCCCCGTCCTGGCCGCAGGTCAGCTCGCCCTGTACTTTTGTATAGCACGCCTCGTCATGCTGATGGCCATGGGTTTCCTCCAGGGTGCAGGTCAGTGTCTTCTGCTCCTCCAGGCATGCCGCGTCATGTACATGGGGCTTCCTCTCAGGCAGTGCGCACACCAGCGCGCCGTCCTCCCCATAGCAGTCGTCATTGTGGATATGGATCACATAGTCCGCCTGACCGCAGACAAGCTCCCCTTCGCTGTCCCGGCACTGTTCCGTATGCTCATGCACATCCAACCCGCAAATCAGCAGCTTCTCCTTGCGGTTCAGCGCCTGGCCGTTCATGGTCAGTGCCGCCACTGTTCCGGCTGTGACCAGTACAGCCATGCACAGGAATGCCGTCAGCCAGAGCTTATATTTCTTCTTCTCCCGCAATATCCTTGCAGCCTGCTTCCTCAATGATTCCATCATGCCGTCTCCTTCCTTGTATCTAAATCCGTCAATCTGTCAGCCTTATGCAGAACGCCCCTGTGCGTTTCCGGTATTTGTACGTTACCTCATAATAAACATTACGTGGTACCGCACAGCCGGAAATATATACTGCGCACTGGTTAAATTTGCAGCGCAACCCGACTACAGACCGCCAGCTAGGTACTTTCCCGGGGACACCACTGTAAATCCTGGCGGTCTGCTGTATAAGCTTTTGGTTGGAAAACCCATTTTTGCCGTAAATTTAGACGTATCTTTTGACTAATCATCTGTTATAGTGGATTTGCAGACAGCAAAAGAACAGCCACACCCCATCCGGGTGGCTGACAGAAAAGCTCTGGAAGGAAATTCTTTCGGAAATTCCCCCTCAGATATTGAAATATAGGGACCGGGAGAGTATAATAAGGTAAGATAGAATCATTTTCCGAATGTTACCGCATAATGTTTATTATGCGGTATTTGTGTCGATGAGCACCAGCCCCAGCCCGTCCAGGCGCTGTTCCTGCATCTCGCAGCTTATGAGGGTGTAGATGCGGGTGGTGTTCACATTGGAATGCCCCAGCAGATCCGCCAGGTGACAGATGTCTTTCTCTACATTATAATAAGTGACCGCGAACAGATGGCGGAGGTTGTGGGGGAACACCTTGCCCGCCGCCACGCCGGCCTCCTGACAGAGGGCCTTCATGGCATGGAGGATGTTGCTGCGGTCCATGGGCCTGCCGCCCCGGGTCACGAAGACGCTGCCGGACTGAATCCCGCTGGATTTCACATAGCGCTTCAGCTCCCGGCACAGCTCCATGGGCAGGATGACGGTGCGGGTCTTGCCTTTCAGGGAGACCCGCGCCCGTCTCGTATGGAGGGACTCCACGGTGACGAAGGGCAGCTCGCTGATGCGGATGCCGGTGGCGCAGATGGTCTGCATGACCAGGCACAGGCGCCGGTTCCCACGCCGCTTCGCCGTCTCCACCAGGCGCACATATTCGTTCCTGGACAGCTCCAGCTCTCCGGAGCGGAAGACGGCCTTCTGGACCTTGAAGGTGCGCACCACGCAGTCGGCGCATTCCAGGAAGCGCAGGAAGCTGTTCACGGCAGCCAGCATGGAGTTGGCGCTGGCCACCGCGTAGTTTTCCGACAGGTGGCTCTTGTATCGGATGACCGCGTCCTTTGTGACAGGGGCATCGCCCAGGAAAGCGGCAAAGGCTTTCGCGTCCCGCAGATATTTTTCGATGGTGGCCCTGCTCTTTTCCTCTTCCTTCAGTCTGCTCTCGAATCGCTCCATGATTGTCTTATCTGCTGTAAGTTCCATCTGCGTACCTCCCTGGGCTTTTTTGTCCTCCTGTATCCCCCGCAGGGTCTCTGCGGAAAATATTTTCCATCGTACCATATCCGCCCGGGGTTTGTCATCCTTATTTCAGAGATGGTGGATTCAGCTCCCTTTCACAATCAGCAGCTTCTGTCCCGCCTTCAGCTCATCGCTGTCCAGCCCGTTCAGCTCCCGGAGGGCGTCTACAGGCACGTAGTACTTCTTCCCGATGTTCCACAGGTTGTCGCCGTCCTTTACCATGTAGACCACCATGCCCGGAAGGCTGCTCATCTTCCCGCTGTCCAGCTCCGACACGTTGACGGCGCTGATCAGCTCCACGGGGATGGTCTTGAACACCACGGTGGAGAAGCTGAGCACGGCCTTGACGTCCATCTCCTCCCCGTCCAGCATGGTCACCTGGAGCTGTTCCACCTCCGCGCGCACCTCCCCCATGTCCTCGGGCGCGATGTCGGGCACCTCCAGGGTATACTGGTATGGGATATTGGCCTGGGCGCTGCCGTAGGGCGCCTCGTCCTCCCCTGTGACATACATCACCCGCACCTGCAGAGCCCCCTGGAGCAGGATGCCGTTCTCCACGGTGCTGCGCTGCTCCAGCGCCACAGACCCTTCGCTGTGCAGGAGCTGGAGCACTGTGCCGTCCGTGACATGGACATGGTCCGTGACCTTGGTCTTGCCGGTGACCCTGGACAGGAGCCTGCGCAGGTCTGCCTTGTGGGTCACGGTGCTGACTTCCTTGGTCACGCCGTAAAGGTCGGAGATGACCTCCAGCTTCTCCTCCTGGTAGATCCGGATGGCGATGTCCAGCACCAGCTCCAGGCCCACGCTGCGCTCTTCCCCGTCCAAATCCGGGCGCACGGACAGCTCCTGCTGGCCCAGGCGGTAGCGGATGTCCGGCAGCATCCCCTCCCTGCAGCCATGGCATTCCAGCGCGCCGCTGAAGGGAATGGTGGTCTCGAAACTGCGGCAGGGATGGTCCTCCCCCTCGCCCTCATATAGGAGGAACAGGTGGATGTCCCCGGAAATGGCCAGCTTCTCCTCCATGACCTTGAACTCCATATCCCCCAGGGAGATGTTGCTCCAGAGAATCTGGAAGATGTTGGGATAATTGGAGGGCAGCGCCACCTCCTCCTTCAGGCGGAAGATGTCGTTCTTCGCGATGGCGATCTGGGCCAGCTCCAGGGGCATGCGGCGGTATTCCACCTTTTCGTCCCCGTGGACGGCGATGGGGGCCTCCTCGTCGTAGAGCTCCTCCACCCTGGCCGTCAGGGTGATCAGGGACTGGATGCCCAGCTTGCGGGAGTTTATCATGTTCACGGAGAGGTCCTCCACCTCGCCGTCCACGGCCACCGTATCCGAGGGCACCACGCCCTGCATGTTGATTTTCTCCTCAAAGGGCATCCTGCCCTCCAGCACCACCAGGCTGCTCCCTTCCTCCATGGTGTGGTAGAGCGCCACAAAGGAGAGCCTGCCCCGGACAGTGACGGAGTCCGTCCCCGGCCTGATCTCGTCGATGACCAGTTCCCCCTTCTCCAGGTTCAGCGCAGCTACGTCCGGCTTGTTCTCCGGGATGTTCACATCGTCCTCCAGGGTGAACTGGGTGACGGCCTGGACTCTGACGCGGTCCATATGTATATTTCTCTTTAATAATTCCACGAAAAATACCTCCATATATACTCGTATAGGAATATATATGAAGGTATTCCGCAGGATATGACTGGGGCGATTCCCTCGCCCGGCATTCTTTCAAGGAGATTCGAACCTGCCCCGCTGTAAGGGCAGCCTGAAAAGGACTGAATCCGCTTGCGTACCTGGAACTTCAGCCCCGCACCGCTCCAATCAGGTCCGTCACGTCCTCCACATGGTACTGCTCCATGTAGCGCTCTATGCCCTCCACCACCTCGGTGCAGGTGTAGGGGTTCACGAAGTTCATGGCGCCTACGCTGACGGCAGTAGCCCCGGCCAGCAGGAATTCGATGGCATCCTCGGCGCTCCCGATTCCGCCCATGCCGATGACAGGAATCTGCACCGCCGTGGCCGCCTGGTAGACCATGCGCACAGCCACCGGCTTGATGGCGGGGCCGCTCATGCCGCCGGTCCTGTTGGCCAGGGCGAAGGTGCGCTTATGGATGTCTATCTTCATGCCCGTGATGGTGTTGATCAGGGAGATGGCATCCGCCCCTGCCGCCTCCGCTGCCCGGGCCATCTCGGCGATGTCGGTGACATTGGGGCTGAGCTTCATGATGACGGGCTGTCTGGCGTGCCGTTTGACTTCCCGCGTGATATCGAACAGGGCGTCCGCTTTCTGACCGAAGGCGATCGCGCCCTCCTTGACGTTGGGGCAGGATACGTTGATCTCCAGCATGGAGACCGCGGGCTCCTCTCCCAGGCGTTCCACTACTTCTACGTAATCCTCCACGGTCTTGCCGCAGACATTGACGATGACTTTGGTGTCATGCTGCTTCAGGAAGGGGATGTCCCGCTCCAGGAACACGTCGATGCCCGGGTTCTGGAGGCCGATGGCATTGAGCATGCCGCCGTAGACCTCCGCCACCCTGGGGGTAGGGTTGCCGGGCCAGGGGACATTGGCCACGCCTTTGGTCACTACGGCTCCCAGCCGGTCCAGGTCCACGAATTCCGCGTATTCCATGCCGGAGCCGAAGGTCCCGGAGGCTGTCATGACAGGGTTCTTCAGGGTAATGCCTGCGATGGTTACCTGCGTTTTCATATTTGCACCTCCTTCGCTTCGAAGACGGGGCCGTCGGTACAGATGCGGGCGTTGGGCACATGGGAGTGGTGGTGGACTTCCTTCGTCTTCACCACGCAGCCCAGGCATGCGCCCACGCCGCAGGCCATGTGCTCCTCCAGGGAGATGTAGGCCGGGATGTCCCGCTCTGCCGCGTATGCCTTGATGGCCCGCAGCATGGGCATGGGGCCGCAGGCGAAGATGACCTCCGCCTCCAGGCCGTTCTCCCGGATGGCGTCCATCACGTTCCCCTTCGTCCCGGCGCTGCCGTCCTCGGTGGCTATGTGGAGGGTGCCGTATTTCTGCAGGTCTTCCTTCAGGAAAAGGTTCCCGTCACGGTAGCCTACGACAATCTGCTTCTCCGCTTCCAGACGCCTGGCCAGCTCCAGGATGGGGGGCACGCCGATGCCGCCGCCCATGAGGAAGGCTTTTTTCCCGGCTCCCTGCTCTAAGGGGAAGCCGTTGCCCAGGTTCCCCAGCAGGGATATGGCATCCCCCTGGCTGTAGCCTGAGAATTCCCTTGTCCCTGCCCCGGCGACGCGGTAGACGATGCGCAGCGCGCCCCTGGCCGCGTCTGTCTCGCAGATGCTGATGGGGCGGGGCAGAAGGGTGCTTCTGTCCCTGGGATAGACGCCCAGGAACTGGCCGGGCTTCGCGTCCGCCGCAAGAGGGGTCTCTATCCACATGTCGAAAATGTCCGGTGCTATCTCCCGCTGGGAGAGCACTTTTGCTGTGTGCTTTTGTTTCATGAGTAGGGTCCTTTCTGAATACTACTGTTACAAATCATTTTACTACAAGTGCCTCTTCGTAAGCTGTCCTCCCGGCGCAGATCGTCCGCACCACCTTCCCCCGCAGCTTCCACCCCGTGAAGGGCGTGTTGGCCGATTTCGAGGCATAGCGTTCCGGGACGAATTCCGCGGCGGCGTCTACCAGGACGATGTCCGCAGGGCCCCCTTCCGCCAGGTATCCTGCGTCCAGGTGGTACAGATCCGCAGGGTTGGTGCTCATGAGCCGCAGGAGCTGTGCCATGGTCAGATGCCCGGCTTCCACCAGCTCCGTGATCCCTAAGGCCAGCGCGGTCTCAAGGCCGATGATGCCGCTGGGCGCTTCGGTGACGGGCTTTTCCTTCTCCTGGGCCGTGTGGGGGGCATGGTCTGTGGCGATGATGTCGATGGTGCCGTCCGTCAGCCCCCGGATGACGGCCAGCCTGTCCTCCTCCTCCCGCAGGGGCGGGTTCATCTTCGCCAGGGTGCCGTACCGGATGGCCGCTTCCTCCGTCAGGGTGAAATGATGGGGCGTGGCCTCCGCATGGATGTTGCCGCCCCGGGCCCGGGCGCGGCGCACCAGTTCTACGGCTTCCCGCGTGCTGATATGCTGTATATTGATATGCGCTCCCGTCTCCAGGGCAAGCTCCAAATCCCGCTCCACCAGGCCTATCTCCGCCTCTCTGGGAGAGCCGCCGATCCCGAAGTAGGCGCTGGCTTTTCCTCTGTTGATGCCGTTATTGTCTATCAGCGCCGGATCCTCCTCGTGGAAGCTGACGGGCATGTCCAGGGCGGCTGCGCGCTCCATGGCCTTCCGCGCCAGCTCCCCGTCCAGAAGCGGGATCCCGTCGTCCGTGAAGCCCGCCGCGCCGAGCTGCGCCAGCTCCTCCATGGGCGTGAGCTCCTTTCCCTGCATCCCCATGGTCACATTGGCGCAGGAGAGCACATGGATGCCTGTCCCACGCCCCTTCTCCAGCACGTATCCAAGGGTCTCCCCGTTGTCTATGGGGGGCCTGGTGTTAGCCATCATCACTACGGTGGTAAAGCCCCCGGCGGCCGCCGCTGCCGCCCCGGTCATTATGTCCTCCTTTTGGTGGAAGCCGGGATCGCGGAAATGGACATGGACATCCACCAGGCCCGGCGCCGCCAGCAGCCCCTCCGCGTCGATTACCTGGCAGCCCTCCTCCGGCTCCTCCAGCCCCGCCCCGATCCGCAGGATCCTGTCCCCCGCCGTGAGGATGTCCAGCTTTCCTTCCCGGCCGGATTTGGGGTCTATCATATATCCGTTCTTTATGAGCAGCATGTCATACCTCCTGTAGCCTTCTGGCCCGCTTCGGTTCGTTTCCTGTCTTCCAGTGTAACATAATTCCGCCGTAAAAGGCAAGAGCGTCCGAAATTCTGACGCAAAAAGGACGCGGAACCGCGAAGGCAAAATGGGGCGCTACCACAGCCTCCCCATTCCTTACAAAAGCTCTGTCCGCGCTTCTGCTGTGCATCAAGACAGAAGCCTCCTACAGAATCTCCGGATCCAGCGCATAAAACTGTGATTTTTGTGCGGAATATGGGCGGAGAGCGTCAAATAACGTCATTGAAATCAGAGATATAGACAAAAATAAAAACGGACTTGCGCAAACTGAACATTCGATATAAAATGTTCGCAGCAATAAAAAAGTTCGCCTTATAAGCAAGTAAGGCGAACTTTCTTACTTTAATTTCATCCTTGTCGCTGTATCAGCACCGTCATTTCCTCAGCTTCTTCAGCGCCTTCTCCGCAATCAGGCACTCCCCATGCTCCTCCAGCTGCACTGTCTGGGAGGGTTCTGCCGCATAGAGGCTGGCGAATTCCAGCGCCTGTATGCAGGCCCTGCTGTAGCGCTCATAGGAGGCCCGCCCTTTGAGCAGATATAGGAAATAGAGCCCATCCATCTGGTACAGGCTGCTCTCCACCTGCAGGTTCGAGGGCAGCATGGCGGCGAACTCTATGATCCGGCCCAGCTCTGAAAAGGCGAACACAGCAAAGCTGGGGCGGCTCACCTGCTGCGCCTGTTTGCCCTCCGTCTGCTTTCCCTCCGCCTCCCCGGCATTCGAGCCAGGGCCGCTCTCCGCCGACTGGACGGTCCCCTCTCCGCTTATCTTCTCCCTAGTCCTCTGGAGGATCCGCTTCATCTCCTTCAGGCATTCGATGAACTGGTCGCTCTCCTTGATCTCCGGATCCCTGTCGGAGAAGGTCAGAATCAGGCCCTGATCCGGCAGCATCATGATCTGCAGATCAAAGGCGAATTTCGGAGGCTTGTAGCCCACCTCCTCCGCAGCCTGCTCTATAATCTCCTGCACCACTTCCCTGGCTTTATCGCTGCGAAGGACGAAATCTTTGTAATCAATCTCATACTCTTCCAGTTCTTCATTGGACAGGAAGCACTTTACCGTCTTTTCATCCACACGTTCTATTCTCATATCATTGTCCTCATAAAAATGTACCTGCCACATAACCACATTCCTATGATACCATGATATTCGGAAAAATACAATTATATTTATTTTGGATAATAGAATCATTTCTTATGATTCTATTATATAAGTTTTCCATTCTATGCATTATTTTATACCTTTTTTTAGACAATTTTTAGCCTGTTCCATCCCCGGCGGGCCTATAGCTCCAGGCCATAGCCGGCCACCTTCCAGCCGTCCCCCTCCTTCACCGCCGATATGGTCAGGTACTCCAGATAATCCGCATCCGCTGCCGGGCGGAACTCCATGGAGATTATGACATTGTCTTCATCCAGCGGCCCTGCACCGTCCAGCCCCTTTACGGCCAAAAGCTGTGCCTGCGCCGCCACATGGCCATCCAGGCCGTCCGGGAATGTCTCCACTCCTCCCCCGTAATCCGCCGACAGATACTGCGCCAGCTCCGCCGCGTCTCCTGCCAGATAGGCCTCCCAGAAAGCCGTTGCCAGCTGCTCCATCTGCCGGACGTCCGCCGACATGCCCTGGGCGTCCGCCGACAGGTCCTGGTTATCCTCCTGCCATATGGCGAAATTGGCGGCGATGACGGGCAATATGATTCCAAAGCCCTCCTCATATTCCGAGACCGCCGGATAAGCATAATGGATGCCCATGACCTTGCTTCCGCTTCCGCTGAGCCGGACAGAGAAGACCATGCCGTCTTCCTCTTTCCTCAGGACATCCGCGGCCTCTGTCCCGGCATAGCCCTCCTGTTCCAGGATATCCCGGGCCTCTTCCCATGTATTCCCGCTGTAATCGGCCACCCAGAACCGCACCTGTCCGTCGGATTCCCACATCCATTCGTCAGGCACGCCGGACTTCCACCCTGATTCGGGAATCAGCAGACCATAGCCCTGGCCCTGGTACAGGTATGCGGGCTCCTCCTGGGGAATGCCCTCCTGCATATAGCGCAGCGTGTATTTCCGCTCTGGATGCGCCTCCGTCCCAGAGTCCTCTCCGGATGCATCCCTGTCAATCACGGCGGGCTCTTCATTCCTGCCCTCCGCCGCCCCTCTGTCCAAAGGCGGATCCAGGGGCAGACCATCCGCATCGTCCCCGTAGGTATCGCTGTCCGCGCCGCTTTCCAGATTCTGCGTCTGCCCCTCTGTGGCCTGCGCCGTCCTGGCAGAGGTGGCGAACACCAGCGCCAGGCACGCCACCAGCAGCGTGGACGCCATGATGGCCGCATGTTTTATTTTCTTATATCTCATGATCAGGCAGACTCTCTCTTCGATGGCGTTTTTGCTGAATCCGTTGTACAGGGGCAGCAATACGCGCTTCCCCTCCTCCATCCCGATCAGCGTCATGGCATATCCCGCCCTGGCCTCCTCCCCGAAGCGGCGCAGCACGCCCTCGTCACAGGCCAGCTCCATATCCCGGTTCATGAGCCTGCACATGACCCAGACCAGCGGATTGAACCAGTGGAGGCACAGCGCCGCCACCATGGCCAGCTTCAGCGCCGCGTCGTGATGGCGGATGTGCACGAACTCATGCTGCAGGATATATCTCAGCTCCTGTCCGCTGCCCTCCAGCGCCCTTCCGGGAAGCAGGATGACAGGGCGCAGGCAGCCGTAGGTCAGCGGCGCCAGGATTCTGTCCGACTGCCTCACCGCGATCCGTCCGATCCGGCCCCGCCGCCGTCCCGCGCACCTGTCCAGCCACTGCTGCACCCGTCCGTCCTCCACAGGCACGGCCACACGGAACTGCCACAGGCTGCGGGCATATGCCGCCGCAAAGAATACGGCCAAAGCCAGGACCCCCGCGCCCCAGACCGCCCCCAGCAGCCCCAGGCCGTCCTCTCCGGCCAGAGCCGTGGGCTCCTGTCCCAGGGCCAGGTTCTGCACCACAGTCCACGCGGGCTGGCTGCCCGTAATCGTCACGCCCTCCCACATCCTGGCCGAGTACGGCTCCTGCACGGCCTGGCGCTGGACTGTCTGCAGAAAGCTGTACAGGCTGAACACGGAGGAAAAGGTGAAGGGCAACAGCAACCTGGCCAGTGCCAGGCACCAGAGGACAGGGAATGTCCTCTTGGGCAGCTTATCCAGCCAAAGGATGCGCACCGCGATGATGACCAGTATCAGCACGCCTCCGCAAAAGCTTCTTTGAATCAGTCCCATAGCCATCCTCTATTTCCCCTCCTCCACGATCCTCTTCAGCCTCTCGATCTGCTCCCCGGATAGGGCCTTTCGGCTCAGCAGGGAGGCGAAGAGCATATCCGCCGACCCATCGTAGATCCTGTCTATCAGCTCGTCCGTCTCCGAGGCCTGCACCTGGGCCTTGGAGACCAGCGCATGGCACAAAAAGCCCGGCTCGCTGCGCTGGATGGCCCCTTTCCTGACGCATTTCTTGATCACAGTATAGGTGGTGTTCACGTTCCAGCCAATCTCCTCCTTCAGGATATCCGAGATACGCTTTGCCGTGGAATCTCCCTCCCGCCAAAGCACGGCCATCACCTTCAGTTCCGAGTCAAATAATTTCATGTCAGATTCGTCCCTTTCTATACTACTGCAATAGTTGTTGATTTCATACTATCACGATAGTAAACGGCTGTCAATACTATTGCAGTAGTTTTCCAGTCAGCACCGCAGCCGCATCCGGCTCAGCACCGCCAGGATTTCATATTTCCTGGGCATGTCCATCCACCTGGAGCATTCTGTGAAGAAGGGGGAATAGGCGGTTTCCAGCCCTGCCTCCCCGATTTCCCCGAGCAGGCGCTCCACCTCCCGCTCCCTGCAGATCCCCCTGCAGATCCACTGGGGCGGGGCTGCGCCGGGCCGGTTTTCAGCCCCCTCGGCCGCCTGCCCCTCCAGGGAGAACTTCCGGAAGCGCTCCAGGGGGTTCACCTGATTGATCAGCTTCCTCACCAGGAAGGCGATGGCGTTGAGCTGGGGGATGGTGGCGATATCGTGGAGCATGCGGATGTCTATCTGCTCCTCCCCCAGGATCAGGAAGCCTAAGTCGGATACCTTCAGCACCTCCGAGGCGGAGCCCTCCGGGCGGGTGCTCAGGCGGGCGGCATCGATCTCATCCCGGAAGCTGAAATCCGCCGGTGCGGAAATCTGCCTGTGTTCCGGCCCTGTCCCCCGGCCATCCCCTCCAGGGCCTTCGCCGTCCTTCCCATCAGCCGCCCCAGGAGCGCATCTGCGCTGCAGGGCCTTCGCCGCCTCCGTCACCTGGCCGATGCAGTAGTCCTTCATCATATAGATCCGGTCCGCCGCCTGCAGGTACTCGCTGCTGCCGCCAATCACCAGTATGGTGGACACGCCGAGCCTCCCTGCAAGCTCCCGCACCCGCTCCACGAAGGGCGTGATGGGCTCCTTTTCGATCAGGGTCTTCATGACGGCATCCTGGATCATGAAGTTGGTGGCGGATTTGTCCTCATCGATCATCAGCAGCTTCACGCCCCATCCCACCGCCTCCATGATGTTGGCAGCCTGGGAGGTGGAGCCGGAGGCATGCTCCGTGGAAAAGTCCGCCGGGTCTCCCCCGGGAATCCATTTGATGAAGGGGGACAGGTTCACATGGCGGATGCTCCTGCCGTCCTCCGCGGAAATCTTCATGGCGGTGGCATCCGTTATCACCAGCTCCCTGCCGTCCCCCTCCACATGGTCGTAGATGCCTGCGCTGAGTGCGTCCAGCAGGGTGCTCTTCCCGGAATATCCGCCGCCCGTAATCACGGTGACGCCTTTTCGGAAGGCCATGCCTCTGACCCCGGCCACCCACACCGCGTCCTCCGGCGTGGACAGGAAAGGCACCGCCCCCTGCATGGGAGCGCCGCTGCCCTTCTCCCTGGGCAGGATGCTGCCGTCCGCCACAAAGGCGCAGCAATCGCTGTCCTTAAGCCAGGCACGAATCTCCTGTTGCTTGGCGTGGAGGGCCAGGGCCCGCTGTAGCCCGGCGCGGTCGAATTCGTTCACGAAGCAGTTCACCGCCTCCGGCAAGTCCTTGGTCAGCATCTGCACCGCCTTCTTGTGCTTGCCCAGGGGGAGCTGCACCTGGAGCATGATGCTGACGCAGCTATAGGCAGGCACCTCCATGGCCCCGTCGATGGGCGCGATCATGCACATCACAGCCGTGGAGGATTTTACGCCATTGTCCCCCAGCCTGTCCAGGATTTCTATGGTGTCCCCCTTCAGGATCCGGTAATACTTCTGGGGAATCAGGTTCACCGCCGCCACGTTCCGGGCCAGCACCTCGCTGCCCGGCTCATAGATGAAATAATGCCCGTTCTCCCTGGCCGTGCGCTTGCGGTTGTCGTTCCCTTCATTCAGGGCCCGCACATAGGGCAGGAACGCGCGGAAGATATAGTCCAGCGCGGCCACTCCCACCTCCGCCTCCTCCAGCTTCAGCAGGTGCATGGGGATGTGAATCGTCACCGTGGGCTTCGACAGCTCCAGGCGGTTACTCTTGGTGATCTCATAGCCGATCTCCCCGTCCCAGTACAGGGCGTGGTTGTGCACGATGGGGTCTTTGTCCATGAAGCTCTCGCACATCCTGCCCTCGTAGATTTCCTCATAGGTCTCGCTGGCAGACCTCATGTTCAATAGATAATATTTTAATCTCTTCAAATTCTGGTCTCCTTTTATGCAGTGTCGTCTTCTTGATTTCGTTTTCCTGATATTGTTTTCCCGTCATCCTGTCTCTCTTTTCTCTCATAGCACATCACCTTACCCTTTCCCGGAATCCCTCGCCCGCGGCCATGGCCTCCCCAGCACATAAAAGGCGCGGCAGACAGACCTTAATCTGCCCGCCGCGCCCGTTTTCCGCGCGCGAAAAAGGCACACCAATATGTGTGCCCTGTCGTCAACAGTTATGCATAAAGGTACTTAAAAAACGGCATCCGAAATGCCCTCTGTTCAGTTGATTCGGTCCACCATCCTTCTGCTTTTCTTCATATCAAGTCTCCTCCTTCAACTGAATTTTTTAAGTACAACATGAGTATAGCATTGCACGCCGGAAATGGCAAGCAGAAAATCGCATGTCTCTCATTTTTTATGCAGGGATTTCCGGTACTCACCCGGCGGCATGCCCTCCCGGTTCTTAAAGGCCCTGCTCATGTTATACGCGTTCGTAAAGCCGCTGAGCTGCGCGATGTGCTCCAGGGTCATGTCCGTAGTCTTTAAGAGCCTGCGTATGTAGGCCATTTTTTCTTCCATGATTAGATCGTTGACGCTTTTTTGAGCCTGTGTCTGCAGAATCCTATTTAGATGCCTTGCGCTGATATGCGCATATGCGGCGACCGTCTCTGTGGTAATGCCCTTGGACAGATTAGAGGCAATATAGTACCTTATATCCGAAACCAGGGATTCCTCGTTCACCTGCAGCCCCTCCGATGACGGCATGACCTGCCGGGAGAGCTCCAGCAGGAGCAGGCAGATATTGAGCGCCACGCCTGTGGGGAGATAAGGTTGGCTGTGCATCTGCCTTATGCAGTCCTCCATATACTGCCGCAGCGGCTGGCTAGAGGCAATCGGCTTCCATGGCACTACATCCTTCATCGCGTTCCTGATATATCTGCCATCGAAGCCAATCTCGGAAAAATCCAGATAGAAGCCTGCCACGAATTCTTTGTACTCCGGTGAAATCTCGAGAAAGGAATGGGGGCACTTTGAGGGGAGCAGAAGACAGTTCCCCTTTTCCAGGCGGGTCTCATGTCCGTCCACCTCCATCCTTACAAAACCCTCCAGGGCCACATGCAGCTCATAGAAGGAGTGGTGATGCCGCTTCATGTTCCATTTTAAATCATGGGCACAGTCGCCCGTAATCCGCAGCCATACCACTGATATATTGACAAAGTCTGACTGTAGAGACCCTTTGTATTCTTTTTCGGGAAATTCATCCGTTTTGAAGCCTGACATATATCCTCCCCGACCTAGAAAATATCAATTGTTGCATCTGCGCAATAAGTAAAAATCTTTAACTTATTCTACCATAATAGATGCGGGAAAGCAATCCTCCATATTCTTCAAGGCAAACAAAAATGATAAAATGATAACCCAAGATGATATCTATATGTCTGACAAGGCTACTTTATTTATGCCGCTCGCAGTGTATGATTTTTACTATAAATAGAAATCCTATCACAATATATTTGTATACATCACACATGCACATTCAATAAACCGGAATTGTATAGCGCAGATTCGACAAGGAGGTTCTATGAAAGAAAAGATTATTTATTCAAAAAGGAAATTGCGGATCCGTCTGAAACAGCACTGGCAACTCTATCTCCTGCTTGCTCCGCCCATGCTCTATCTGCTCATTTTCAACTATGCGCCGCTGTATGGACTGATCATCGCGTTCGAAGACTACAAGCCGTACCTGGGATACCTGAAGAGCCCCTTTGTGGGATTGCAGAACTTTGCCCGGTTCTTCAACTCCAACAAATTCGGGCAGGTGCTTCCGAACACCGTCATCCTGGCGTTCTATTCCCTGTTGGCAAGCTTTCCCTTCCCAATCATCCTGGCATTGTGCCTGAACTATATCCCTTCCACCAGGTTCAAGAAGGCCGTGCAGAACGTCAGCAATCCCTTCATCTGCCGCCTGGCGCCGCGGGAAACCGACTGCGAGGCAGAATGGCTGGGCGAGGGGGATTCCTTCACCCTCTGCTATTCCCTGCGCGGGCAGGATTCCTTCACTCAGGTGCAGACGGATACCCACTTTTATCGAATCGAGAACCTACAGGCAGACAGGGAATATGAACTATATGTGGTGGATTACAAGGGCAGACAGAGCCCCGTCCGCCTGATACGGACAGGAGAGTGCGTGGGGACAATCGTAAACTACCTGCACCCTGAGGACACCGTGTATGGCTTCTCGGGACAGTATCTCTGCTCCCCCTCCATCATACGGCTTCCGGGCGGCTCGCTTCTGGCCTCCATGGATGTGTTCCGTGGAAACGCCCCTCAGAACCTGCAGCTCCTGTTCGGCTCTGATGACGGCGGCGGCCACTGGCACTATGTCACGGACATTTTCCCCTGTTTCTGGGGAAAGCTGTTCTGGCATCAGGAAAAGCTCTTTATGCTCGGCGTCTCCAGGGAATACGGCGATCTGCTGATTGGGTGCTCCGAGGATTTGGGCAGGAGCTGGGGCACCCCCACCGTCATCCTGCGCGGATCTTCTTCCTCCGCGGAGGACGGAAACCACCGGGCACCCATGTGCGTGCTGCACAGCCACGGCAGATTGTGGACGGGGACGGAGTATGGCTCCTGGCATAACCGGCAGTTCTATGCCTCTCTGCTGTCCATAGAGGAAGGCGCCGACCCAATGGTGGCCGCCAACTGGAGCCTCACAGAATTCGTCCATCCGGACGTGGCGTTCCATGCGGACCTATCCGGAACGCCGGGCGGAATCGAAGGAAATGCCGTAGAGCTTCCGGACGGAAAGGTGGTGGACTTCCTCCGCTATGAAAAAGGCAAGGCCCTCCTGCTGGAAGCGGCCCCGGAGGATCCGGAAGCCCCCATGACAGCGCAGCGCATCGTGGACTTCCCACTGGGCCATACCAAATTCGACATCGAAAGGCATACAAGCGGCGTATACTACGCCTGCGGGAACCCCTTCCCCGGAAGAACTGTGCTGGCCCTGTATTCCTCCCGGGATTTCGTCCACTGGAAAAGGGAGGCAGATGTGATAAACCGCTCGGAATATGATATAAAGGAAATCGGATTCCAGTATCCCTCTATCTGCTTTGACGGCGATGACATCCTGATTTTAAGCCGCACGGCCTGGAACCGCCCCCATAATTTCCATGACAGTAATTTCATTACCTTCCACAGGCTTTCCCTGACCTGAAAGGCCAGAACCGCACCGGGGTTCCGCTTCCCGGTGCGGCCCTGTGCTTCAATCCTCCAGCACGTCAAAGGCCGTACCGCAGGCCCAAGGGCTTCCCACATCGCAACGGCCATGGTGGTACTGGCGAGCCACTACCTCTCCCTGTCCCTCCACTATGTCCAGCTTTATCCGGCTGTCCCCTGCCTGGGTACGGCCGTCCAGCAGGGCAATCAGCGCATCTACATCATTTTCCTGTATTTTCCTGTTCTCCATCGTTTCCTCCTCATCCTTTCCAAAAATACTCATGGCATAGCATCTGGTACAGCATTTATCGGTATAGCATTTATCCGCTCCATCCCTTGCAAAGAATCCCTTCCTATGATAAAATGACACCGTCTACAGCAACGTGATAGCAAAGGCATTGCGCCATCACATCCAACGAGAAAAACGAGGAATCCAAATGAGTGAGTTGAAGCTGAACAACAAGCGGACCGTCCTGGTGGGCCTGGCCTTCCTGTCCATCTGCTCCTTCTGGCAGATGTACGACAGCGTGGTGCCCCTGATCCTGCGGGAGACCTTCGGCATGGACGAGTCCCTGACGGGAATCATCATGGCCGCGGACAATATACTGGCCCTGTTCCTGCTGCCCTTCTTCGGCGGGCTGTCGGATCGGACCAGCTCCCGGCTGGGCCGCCGCACGCCATACATCATCGTAGGCACCGCGGCGGCGGTGATCCTGATGAACCTGCTGCCCGCGCTGGACAACAGCTACTCCCAGGCGGCCGCTCCCTTCAAGCTTGTGGCCTTCGTCATCGTGCTGGGGCTGCTGCTGGTGGCCATGGGCACCTACCGCTCCCCCGCCGTGGCCCTGATGCCAGACGTGACCGCAAAGCCCCTGCGCAGCAAGGCCAACGCCATCATCAACCTGATGGGGGCCGTGGGCGGCATCCTGTATCTGGGGGTGGCGGCGGTGCTCTACCCCACGGCGAAGGTATCCCAGCTTGCCCATGTGGACTACCGGCCCCTGTTCGTCATCGTCTCCGCGATTATGGCTGCGGCGGTCATCGTGCTGCTGCTCACGATCAGGGAGCCCGCCCTGGCCGCGGAGAACCAGGCCCTGGAGCGGCGCCATCCCGAGTGGAACCTGGCCCAGGACGACGGGCACGGCAGCGAGACCCTTCCCGGGCCGGTGAAGCGCAGCCTCTGCTTCCTGCTGGCCTCCATCGCCCTGTGGTTCATCGGCTACAACGGCGTCACCACCTGGTTCACCACCTATGTGTCCCAGGTCATGGGCGAGGGGCTGGGCGGCGCCTCCACCTGCCTCCTGGTGGCCACCGCAGGGGCAATCGTCTCCTATATCCCCATCGGTATCCTGGCCTCGAAGTTCGGCCGGAAGAAGACCATACACGCCGGCATCATCCTGCTGGCCGCCTGCTTCCTGGCGGGATTCTTCCTGACCACCCTGTTCTCCTCCATCAATGCCGTCATGTATGTGGCCTTCGCTTTGGTAGGGCTGGCCTGGGCGGCCATCAACGTGAACTCCCTGCCCATGGTGGTGGAGATGTGCCGGGGCGGGGACGTGGGCAAGTTCACGGGATATTATTACACCGCCTCCATGCTGGCCCAGGTGATCACGCCGGTGGCGGCGGGCTCTTTGATGAAAAGCATCAGCTACCAGATTCTCTTCCCCTATGCCGCCTTCTTCGTGATGCTCAGCTTCCTCACCATGTGCTTCGTGCGCCACGGGGACAGCAAGGCTGAAGCCAAAAAGGGGCTGGCGGCTTTCGAGGACATGGATGACTGATGCATCCCGTCAGGCTGCCGGGAAGGCCCGGAGCCGACAACAGAATTTTTATTTGCAATACCAGAAAGAAAGGTGTGTTCCAATGATAATCATATGCAGGATACTGTTGGCGGCATTCATTGTAGTCATACTCTGGTGCCTGATGCTGCTGCCCAGACGGGGTCACTTCGGCTGGGACAGGCTGGCGGATGCCAGATATGCCCACCGGGGGCTCCACGATATGAAGCAGAATATCCCCGAGAATTCCATGACGGCCTTCCGCCGCGCCGTGGAGAGCGGCTTCGGGGCGGAGCTGGACGTCCATCTCATGGCAGACGGCCATCTGGCGGTGGTCCACGACAGCGACTTGAGCCGGGTCTGCGGCAGGAGCGCAGTCATCGAGGACCTGCGGGCGGAGGACCTGAAAGACTATCCTCTGCTGGGCAGCGGCGAGTCCATCCCCCTGCTTCCGGAGGTCCTGGCATTGTTCGAAAAAAAGACTCCCCTGGTCATCGAGCTGAAGGTGGAGCACGGCAATGCCTCTGCCCTCACCGATGCGGTGATGGCGCTCCTGCGGGACTGGGAGGGCACTTATTGCATCGAGTCCTTCCACCCGGCGGTGCTGCTGCATCTGAAGAAGCATTATCCCAATGTCATCCGGGGACAGCTGTCGGAAAATTTCCTGCGCACCAATGATGCCGGGACCCTTACATGGCCTGTGCGGGCCGTGCTGACCCTGCTGCTGACCTCCTTCGCCACCCGGCCGGACTTCATCGCCTACAATTACATCGACCGCTCCTGTCCCAGCCTGCGGCTGATGAAACGGCTCTACGGCGTCCATGAGGTGGGCTGGACGATCCGCAGCAAGGAGATACTGGAGCGCCTGGAGCAGCAGGGGGTCATGCCCATCTTCGAGGGATTCCTGCCATAGGCTGTCAGGGGTGCCGCCAATGCCACCCACTGCGCAGGCCGCTTACAGCTCCAATCCCCGGAAGAAGTTCAGCACCCCGTCCTCCACGGCCAGATGGTCTGTCCGCTCCCTGTCCATCTCGTAGAAATACTTCCCGGTGCCCAGGCTCACGGACAGGCTGTCCAGCGGGAAGCCTTTCTGCCGCACCCCCGCATAGGGCACGGCGGTGATCAGGAACACCTCGCTGGCGGTGCTGTCGTCCATGGCCTCGTAGATATGCTCCCTGTCCATCACCAGGCATACCGCATTGCGGTATCTCGCCCGGAGATTCCCGTACTTTTCCGCCAGCCCGCCGTAATACGCCAGCATCTCCTGATCCGTCAGGCATTTCCCGCCCACGTTCCGCACATGGATGCCCGGCTGGAGCTCCTGTGGCAGGTCTTCGAAATACAGCCCCGAATCGCAGGAGAACACCGGCATCTGATAGAAATCATAGTAGCACAGGGCCTTCTGCCTGGCGTTCTCCAGCGGGGTGCTCCCGTCCTCGGAAGGGCTTGGCGCTTCCCTGTCCATGTCGGCCAGCCCCAGCACCTCAATGTCCAGCTCCGACAGCCTGCGGCGCATGGCATTCAGCTTAGCCGGGTTTCCGGTTCCAAACAGTATCTTCTTCATAGCACATTCCATCCGTATACTTCCATCTGGGTCAGGGCCGGGAAAGGCGAAGGGTCGTCCGCCTTTATCAGATTGGACAGCTCTATCCAGTCGGTCTCCTTCTCCGGGAAGGTGAGTACATGGCCTGCGACGGATTTCTTTAGAGGGAAGTCCTGGCTGCTGCCATCGGAGAATTTCAATGTCACCTGTGTCCACCAGTTGTCATGGGGAAAATCGGCCCGGGTGTAGAGCACCACCTTGTCCGTGCGGATCCGTCGGCCGAAGTCCACCCGCATGGCGGCATCGTCCTGCCTGTTGATGCCCCAGGACTGATAGGGCCAGGCCCCGTGGGACAGATTGGCGCGCACTCCGTCTATGGCGTTCTTGGCGGCGAACACGGACTCCCCCCTGGTCTCCACATTGGCTGTGGCATGGGGGAAGCAGGGCACGTCCCGATGTTGGTCCGCCGGGTTCAGGGCCAGGTTCCGATAGGCCTCTATCTCGTCTGGCCTGGCGGCCTGGACGTAGAGGTAGTGGCGGCTGCCGGAGAACACCTTGGGCGACAGGCTGACGCGCTTCTCCCCGAAGGGAATCTCATAAGACACATTGTCCGTAATGTACACAAAGGCGGCCCCCAGTGCATCGTCCACCTGCCAGTTTACATAAGCGTTCTTCTCTGAGGTCTCCAGGACAATCCTGTCCCCCTCCTCATAGGCCCGCATGCACACCAGGTCTACGAAGTCCTCTCCGCTGCTGACGCAGATGGTGCTGTCGTTTCTGTCAATTACTTTCAACGAAAATGTAGCCATAGCTGATATGCTCCTTTTTTCTTTATTTGAGGCTGCCGACGGCGTTTCGCCGGGGCATCTGTTCCGCCGTCCTGCCCTGTCCGCGGCCCTTGATTCCGCCTGTAGGCGCAAGCCCGTCAACCATAGATGCGGAAGGCCTCCGTCTCCTTCTCGAACCGCGCGCTCTGGCCCCTCCACTCCTCCAGCAGCTCCTCCAGGGAAAGGGTCCCATAGAGGTAATCGTCTATCCGCCTGCTGCCGGCCAGATAGTGGAGATGCTTGTTCCCCTGGCCCTGGTCGCTTAAGGTGAACCGCTCCGGGTAGAGCCGCACCACCTGGCGCATGAGCTGGAGCGCCGTGGGGATGAAGTCCAGGGTCTTGTCCAGGGGCGCGAACTCCAGGCCGAAACAGACCTCCCCGGCGTACTCCCGCTCCACCGGCACAAAGGCCCGCTGTCTGAAGATTACCTTGTCTTCATTTACCGCGGCCTTCATCTCCCGGTACAGCTCTTCCATCTTCACATAGGGCGCGCCGTACATCTGGAAAGGCTTTGAGCTGCCCCTTCCGGCGCTTAGGGAGGAGCCCTCCAGGAAGCAGCCGCCGCAGTAGCAGATGGTGCTGTGGAAATCCACCAGGGCTGGGGAGGGGATGTTCCAGAGCAGCCCGGTATCGCTAAAATACGTGTCCCTGGTGTAGTTTTCCATGGGAATCACCCGGTAGTCCAGCTTCAGGCCCCTGTGCGCCAGAAAATAATGTCCCACCTCCCCGCAGGTCAGGCCGTAGCGTACCGGCAGCCCGTAGTCCCCGATGAAGGAGGCGAATTCCGGCAGGATGGTCCCGCCGCTGACGATCCGGTTCCCCAGAGGATTCGGGCGGTCCAGCACCACGAAGGGGATGCCTGCCCTGGCCGCGGCCTCCATGCAGTAGGTCATTGTGTAGATATATGTGTAATACCGCAGCCCTACATCCTGGATATCATACACAAGGATGTCGATGTCCGCCAGTTCCTCGGCCTCCGGCCGCAGATGGTTCCCGTACAGGGAGCAGATGGGAATCTGATATCCGGGGTAGACATCGTTTCCCACCTCTTTCCCCGCGCCCTCCCCGAACATGCCGTGCTCCGGCGTGAACAGCTTCCCGATCCGCAGGCCCCTGTCCATGAACAGGTCCACGTTCACCCTCCAGAGGGAATCCACCCCGGAATAATTCGTAATCAGCCCGATGCGCTTCCCCCTGAAGATCCCTTCGAATTCCTCCAGCCGGTCCAGTCCCAGTACCGTCCTCATATCCGCCCCTGCCTTTCCTGGCCTGTAAGGCCATGTGTTGCATTTCCAGCATCTTCCAGCCCTCTTATTGTACCATACAATCCGCGTATTGGGAACCTGGTTTTGCCCCGGCGCGAATGCCGTTTTACGGGATTGCCGTTTCTATGGCGGCATGGTATACTATGGTATGTTATTCGGAAAAAGATGCACAAAGGAAGAGGATTGATATGACATACGTTTTGACAGATCTGGTCTGGCTGTTTTTCGTCTACTCCTTCGCGGGCTGGTGCGTGGAGGTGTGCTTCGCCGCGTTCAACCGCAGGAAGTTCGTGAACCGTGGCTTCGTGAACAGCCCCTACTGTACCATATACGGCTTCAGCGCTGTGGTGTTCGCGGTGTTTTTGCCGGAGCTTACGGACAATCTGTTCTTCCTCTTCCTGGGCGGACTGCTGCTGGCCTCGGTGGTGGAATACACCACGGGCATGCTCATGGAGAAGATTTTCCGCAGGAAATTGTGGGATTATTCTGAAATCAAGTACAATTTGGGCGGCTATGTCTGCCTCCGGTATTCCCTGCTGTGGGGGCTGCTGGCCGTGGCCACCATGCGCTTCCTGAACCCGGTGCTGTGCGGTCTGCTGCGGGGCATCCCCCGGCCTGTGACTTTGGTGGCGCAGTGGACTGCCGCAGGGCTTCTGGCGGCGGATTTCATCACCACCTCCATGGCGGTCCTGGGCATGAAGGTCACAGCGAAGCGCCTGTCCCAGCTCTCCGAGGGCATGCAGCAGACCTCCAGGCTCCTGGAGAACCGCCTCACCGCCGGGGTGCAGAAGCGGATGCAGCGCTCCTTCCCCTCCATCAATCCGGAGGACATCGCGGCGGACATCCGGGCGAAATCGGAGCGGGCCAAGGCGGGGCACGCGGTGTTCGCGGAAGGGTGCTGCTTCTATAAGCTGACGGCGCTGTTCTTCATCGGGGCGTTCCTGGGGGATCTGACGGAGACTGTCTTCTGCCTCCTGACCACCGGGGTGCTCATGAGCCGCAGCAGCGTGGTGTACGGGCCTTTCAGCATCGTCTGGGGCCTGGGCTGCGCGCTGCTGACCCTGTTCCTCTACCGCTATCGGAACAGGAGCGACAGGCACATCTTCCTGGCGGGCACGCTGCTGGGGGGCGCTTACGAGTATGTCTGCAGCGTGTTCACGGAGCTGGTCTTCGGCACGGTGTTCTGGGACTACAGCGGCTTCGCCTTCAACCTGGGCGGGCGCATCAACCTGCTTTATTGCTTTTTCTGGGGGATTGCGGCTGTGGTGTGGCTGAAGATGATCTATCCGAAGCTGTCGAATCTGATAGAGAGGCTGCCGGTGCGGGCGGGGAAGATTCTGTGCAACTGCCTGATTGTGTTCATGGTCCTCAATATGGCCGTCTCCTCCCTGGCGCTGGCAAGGTATACACAGCGGCAGACGGACGGCGCCGGGAAGGAAACGGCAGAAAGCGCTGCCTCCGCCGACAGGGCCCAGGATGCTGATCCGCTGGCCGCCTTTTTGGACGAGCATTTCCCGGACGAGCGGATGGAGCGGATCTATCCCAATGCGAAGCTGGTGGAGTGAGCGGGCGGTCTTCAATCTTCAAATATTCTCAGCCGCCTTGCTATTTCTTCCGGCTCCGGCAGCATTGCTTTCATATCTTCCGGCAGCGTGCTCCGAAGCTGATATGTCGCAACGCCAATCGGCGCATTCGTTTGCTTTAAGGCATATTCCACATAAGTCTTATCTTTGCTTTTGCAGATAATGATTCCTATAGACGGGTTCTCGTCCGGCAGCTTCACCTGTTCGTCCAACGCGGTCAGATATAATTGCATTTTCCCCGCGTATTCTGCTTCAAACTCGCCTATTTTTAATTCTATGGCAATCAGGCTTCTCAATCTCCTGTGAAACAGAAGTAAATCAATATATATGTCTTTACTTCCCACAGCCAAATGATATTGATTCCCGATAAATGTAAAATCGCCGCCCATTTCTGTCAAAAAAGCCCGGATATTATTCACTAGCTGCATTTCCAGCTCGTGTTCTGAATACTCTGGAGAAAGTTCTGCAAAATCAAACATATATTCATCTTTTATTGCCAGTTTTGCCTGGATTTTCCTCTCCTCTGGCAGTGTCAGATCAAAATTAGTCTGGTTCAGCAGATATTTTTCATATGTCTGGGATTCTATAAAATTGGCCAGTATCCGCTTTGTCCAGCCATATCGCTTTGTCATTTGAATGTAAAATTCTTTCTGCAGATCATCTTTGCATTTCTCCATGATGATGATATTATTGCTCCAACTGATTTCTCGCACCAGCAGTGCGAGTTTTGCAGACTCCCGATATGTCAGATAAAAATTACGCATACGCCAGAGATTGGCTGCCGAATATCCTTTTGCTCCCGGAAATTCTTTCTGCAGTTCCCTCGATAATACTTGGACAATGGATTTTCCCCAGCCCTTCTCCTCCTGCTGTTTATATATTTCCTCCCCAATCTCCCAATCAAATACCCCGCTGCAAGCAACGGGGTATCAAGCTTGCAACGCTGCAGAGCAGCGGGGTATTTGACCCTCGCGGCATTCGCCAACTGGCCGTGCAAGCACGGCCGCTTGGCTCATTGCTCGCGGGAATAAAGATTTATGGTTTCAGAATTGATCATCTGCAAAGCCCGATATTGCTTTTGCTGAATCAGATGTTTTAAACCCTTTACCAATGGTTCATATCCTACAATCTCGCTCTTCTCCATGCCTTTCTCCATTTCGCTCCGCGCCCTCACCGACAGCAGATTTCCCCGTACATCTCCGGCCTCCTGTCCCGGAACAGCCCCCAGCTGAAGCGCATCTCTTCTATGGCATCCAGGTCGAAGGTATGCATGATCGCCTTCTCCTGATCCCTGCCCGCGTCCTCCAGGATTTCCCCCGTCTCGTCCGTGATGAAGGAGGAGCCATAGAAGGTCAGGGCAGAGGACTGGCCATTGTTCTCCTTTGAGGGTTCCACAATCTCTTCCCCGATGCGGTTAGCTGCAACTACCGGCACCACATTGGCCGCGGCGTGGCCCTGCATGCAGCGCCGCCAGTGGGGCATGCTGTCGCACTCTATGATGGGCTCGGAGCCGATGGCCGTGGGATAGAGCAGGATCTGCGCCCCCATCAGGGCCATGCACCGGGCCGCCTCCGGGAACCACTGGTCCCAGCAGATGCCCAGGCCGATTTTGCCGTAGGCAGTGTCCCAGACCTGGAAGCCCGTATTCCCCGGGGTGAAGTAGAATTTCTCCTGGTAGAAATGGTCGTCGGGGATATGGGTCTTGCGGTATACGCCCTTCAGCTCCCCGTCCGCGTCGATCATGGCCACGGAATTGTAGGTCACGTTCCCCGCCCGCTCGAAGAAGCTCACCGGCAGCACCACCTTCAGCTCTGCGGCCA
>OFFW01000313.1_pt1 | contig 36819 bp, 35 predicted proteins | sample 1521501 | NCBI WGS metagenome assembly OFFW01 (sample SAMEA3504107, study PRJEB24116) | mouse gut metagenome | biome: mouse gut; feature: mouse-associated habitat; material: faeces | place: Denmark | collected 2011
TTAAGTTCTAGCAACCTTAATTTCCCTAAATCACTTAAAAAATATACTTTAAATCTTGAGTTAATAGGTTTATAATACATATAATCTTTTTTTAAGAAAAAACAGAAATGAGGTGCTATTATGGCAAAAAATGATGAATTACTTCACCAAGAAGCTCGCAGTTTAGCTTCACCATCACGGATCAAATACTTTGATCTCGTGATCGCACAAGGAAACGGCGCCCTCCTGACTGACGCTGATGGCAAAGAATATATCGATCTCTTAGCCTCTGCCTCATCGACCAATACTGGGCACTGTCATCCGACCGTGGTCCAAGCGATCACCCAACAGGCCCAAAAGTTGATCCAATACACACCAGCCTATTTTGCTAATCCGATCGCTGCTAAATTGAGTACACGCTTGACCAAGCTCGCACCGATGACGGGTCCTGTCAAGCTAGCCTGGGGAAATTCAGGCTCAGATGCCAATGATGCGATCATTAAATTTGCGCGCGCCTATACTGGGCGGCAATACATTGTGACTTTTACTGGTGCTTACCACGGTTCGACCTATGGCTCACTTACTGCTTCAGGTGTCAGCTTGAATATGACCCGAAAACTCGGGCCCCTGCTTCCAGGGATCATCAAAGTTCCCTATCCTGATCCTTGGCAAAAAGCTCCATATGAAACAAAAGAACAATTTGTAAACCGGATGTTTGAAGCCTTTAAGCTCCCCTTTGAGACCTATCTTCCTCCCGATGAAGTAGCTTGCATCTTGATCGAACCGATCCAAGGTGATGGTGGGATCATCAAAGCCCCCACAAAATATCTCCAAAAAGTCTATGAATTTGCCCATGAACACAAGATCTTATTTGCCGTCGATGAAGTCAATCAGGGAATGGGCCGAACTGGCAAATGGTGGTCGATCCAACAATTTGGGCTTGAACCCGATCTTATGAGTGTCGGTAAATCACTAGCATCTGGTCTTCCACTAAGTGCAGTGATCGGCCGAGCTGAGATCATGGAATCATTAAAAGCCCCAGCTCATGTCTTTACTACCGCAGGAAATCCACTCACTGCTGCAGCTGCTCTAGCCACTATTGAAGTCATCGAAAAAGAAGACCTTTTACATCGCTCGACAAAATTAGGGCGAGTAGCACAGACCTTTTTCCAACAAGCTCAAGCCAAATACGATTTTATCGGTGATGTCAGAATGTATGGTCTCAATGGTGGGATCGATATCGTTGATCCCAAGACTAAAAAGCCGTCCACTGAAATTGCGACCAAGATCATCCATCGCGCCTTTGAACTGGGTGTGATCATGATCAGTTTACGAGGCAATATCTTACGCTTCCAACCCCCACTTGTGATCACCACAGCACAATTAGACCGCGCTTTTACGATCTTAGACCAAGTCTTTAGCGAAGAAGCAGCGCAAAAATTACGCCTTCCTAAAAATGCCTCAGAACTAGGATGGTAAAATTAATATCCAAAAGTTGCCTTAGTGGTTTAAAATGATAAATGTAATTTTAATCGAAAGGACCACAATTATCATGAAATATCGCTTACAGGCATGTTTATTTGTTTTTATCGCTTTTATGCTCGGATGTAATGAGTATATCATCGTCGGGGTCTTGCCAGACATTTCGAGTGAATTTGGTACGGGACTGTCTCAACTTGGGCTATTAGTTACCATTTTTGCACTTGTCTATGCGTTGAGCACCCCGCTTGTAACATCATTTGGCAATCGTTTTTTACGACATCGTGTTTTACTAGCACTGATCTTGATCTTCTTTATCGGTAATACTTGGACTGCTTTAGCCACTAATTTTACTTCGCTTTTATTATCGCGGATCTTGACAGCTAGTGTAGCTGGAGCGATCATTTCGATCGTTTTGGTCATGGCAAACTACATTGCTCCCCGCCATAAACGTGCCAGCCTAGTTTCTTGGGTCTTTGCTGGCTTTAGCTTAGCCTCGATCATCGGGATCCCCCTTGGAACTTTGATCAGTACGACCTTTTCTTGGCACGATAGTTTTTGGCTGATCAGTGCGATCACATTTATCGTCTTATGTCTATTGTTTGGGCTAATTCCTAAAGATACACCACAGTTCAAAGGAACACTCAAACATCAATTTGCGCTCCTCAAAGAAAAGCAAGTACTCCTAGGTGTCACCTTTGTCGTAGCTGTATGTGCTGCTGACTATACGATCTATACCTATATCCGCCCGCTTTTCACTAATGAGATGCACTTCAATAATACTTGGCTCAACTGGTTATTGTTTGGCATGGGGATCTTCTTTATCATTGGAAATAAGTTTGGGGGCTATTTAGCCGATAATGGTGGATTAAAGCCACTGCGTTACGTCTATATCACGATGACACTGTTGATGTTACTTTTAGGCTCTGCCATTAAGCTTCCTTGGCTAGGAGCAGCGACTATCGCTTTACTTTGTGTTTGCTTTGCCAGCTATGGTGCTTCAACTCAGCTCATGTTTTTAGAAATTGCTGAGAAAAAATATCCGCAATCTCTTGATCTAGCATCATCACTTAATTCGATCTTTGCTAATCTAGGGATCTCACTAGGTTCACTTACAGCAGCGCAAACAGTTGAATTTACTTCATTAGCAAATGTAGGTTATATCGGAGCTTTGTATGGGTTCTTAGCTACTGGTTTGACTTTTATCCTTTATCGCGACCTGCTAAGGGAAAATTAAAGCAGTAGGCCAAAAAGCAACTGCGATATAAGTAAAAAGGCATCTTCAAATTCCAAATATTGGAATTATGAAGATGCCTTTATTAATATCTCTGACACACAAAGCTCTTATGGCACACTTTTTAGGTGATCTTTTCTACTTATTTTTTTACTCGTCCTTGAAATAAGCTGCGATCTGTTCGATCTGCTCAGTTGCCGTCGTACAACATCCTCCGATAATATCGGCACCAGCTGTATGCCACTTAGCGACTAACTGGGTAAAAGGTAAGGCGTTATCTGATTTTTGCCAGGTCTTAGTTGTTGGATCATAGATCGATCCTAGGTTAGGATAAACAATGATCTTTTTAGTTGTCACCTGTCTGATCGTCTTGATCGCCTTTTCGACTAAGTCAGGAGCGACACAATTGACTCCGACTGCAAAAACTTGTGGGTAACTAGCAACTTTTTTGACTGCTTCTTGCAACTTTGTCCCATCACTTAAGGTCTTTTCATCTTGTAAAGTAAAGGAAACATAGACTGGCAATGTACTTTGCTTTTGTTTCAACCACTCCAAAATAGCTAACGGTTCAGAAAGTTTGGGCTGCGTTTCTAATGCAAGACAATCGGGATCTTGTTTTAAGATCGTTTGTAAACGCGAAACATGAAAATCCAGATACTGCGCTGTATTCAGCAAATAATCTCCCTTATATTCGCTTCCATCAGCCAAATAGGCTCCGTACGGTCCGATCGTAGCAGCAACCACCGCATGTTTCCCCGTTTCAAGCTCGTAATCATCGCGAGCTTTTTTAGCTACTAAAATGCCGATCGCTATCAAGGTCTCTGCTTGTCTACGTGAATAACCCAAGCGTTCAAAAGCATAGACATTAGCTTGATAAGTATTAGTCAAGATCATTTGAGCACCAGCCTTTAAATAGGCACTGTGAACTTCATAGATCGCCTCGATATCATCGATCAAAGCTTTAGCCGTCCAAAGTTTATTATTAGTAGCGACTCCCCGTTTTTCTAACTCGGTCGACATCGCCCCATCTAAAACATGTAAGTTATTAAAAATTTTTTCTGTCATTAAAAAGCCCCCTTCTAAAATTAAATTCTGTTATAATTGCACTCAATATTTTATCACTTTTATCTTCAAATGTAAGCCTATTATTTAGCAGGTCGATCTTTATGGAATATAAAACACACTTGAACCGTAAAATGCAAGCACGACATATCCAAATGATCTCACTAGGCGGTGTTATTGGGGCTGGTCTTTTTTTGAGCTCAGGTTACACCATCCATGAAGCAGGTCCGATCGGGACGATCATTGCTTATCTGATCGGAGCACTTTTAGTCTTTTCAGTTATGCTTTGCTTGAAGAAATTAAGTGTTGCGATGCTTTTCATGTCTATGCCAAACGCTACTTAGAGCCTGCAACTGGCTTTTTAGTCGCGATCTTATACTGGTTGACTTGGACGATCGCTTTGGGCTCTGAATTTACAGCTGCTGGTCTTATCATGCAAAACTGGCTTCCTAATATCCCGATCTGGTCATGGGGCTTACTTTTTATGATTTTGATTTTTTTAACTAACTTTTTTTTCCGTCAAAATATTTGCCGAGACTGAGTTTTTCTTCTCGTTGGTCAAAGTTCTAGCGCTCATCTTATTTATCATATTGGGTAGCGCTGCGATCATTGGAATATTACCTTATGCTGACTTTAAACATGCACCTGGTCTAAGCAATCTGACTAAAAATGGTTGGTTTCCTAATGGTTTTGGGGCGTATTCACCACGATGCTAACGGTCAATTTTGCTTTTTCTGGTACTGAACTTATCGGGATCACTGCAAGCGAGGCTAAAGACCCACAAAAAACGGTCCCACAAGCCATCCACACTACCCTTTGGCGTCTAGTTATCTTCTTTATTGATAGTATCGTCGTCATGTCATCCTTGATCCCCTACGAAGTGGCAGGTCGTTTGTCTATGTCTTAAAACAACTACACCTGCCTTTTATCTCTGATCTGATGAACTTTGTTGTCTTGATAGCGATCATCTCAGCTGCTAATTCAGGCCTATATGCTTCGACTAGAATGCTTTGGTCATTAGGAAATGAGCAAACGCTCCCCGCCACTTTTACTAAGACTTCTAAAAATGGTGTTCCGATGATCGCCCTTTGCACTAGCATGTTAGGTGCGATCTTAGCTTTGATCTCAAGCGTTGTAGTTGCAAATACTGTTTATCTGGTCTTAGTCTCGCTCTCTGGTTTAGCCGTCGTTATCGTCTGGATGACGATCGCTTTATCACAGCTCAAATTTCGAAAGGCTTTTTTAGCCAGTGGTCATCAACTCTCGGAATTAAAATATAAAACACCACTTTTCCCCTTTGTTCCGTGGTTTGCCTTTAGCTTAAGCGGGGCCTCTTGTCTTTTGATCTGGTTTGATCCAATCCAAAGGATCGCTTTATCCTGGACTATTCCCTTTGTCATTGGTTGTTATCTTGCGCACTATCTTTTTGAAAAAAGAAAATAACTAAAATATAGCTCACCTTATTGCAAAGTGAGCTATTTTATATTGCCTAGCTATTTTTTTATAAGATCTGCTCAAGTTCTAGTAGCGCCTGTTTGCGATCAAGGCCACCAGCATAGCCATGCAAACTGCCATCACTTGCCAAGACGCGGTGACACGGGATAAAAATACTTAAGGGATTATGTGCTACAGCCCCACCAACAGCTCTTGGGTGTGAAGCTAATTTGTTTGCTAACTCTTGGTAGGTCACCGTAGTTCCATAAGGGATCGCTCGTAGTTGGTTTAATACCCGTTGCCTAAACGGCGTAACTTTGGGGGCTAAGGTAAGCTCTGTAGTCGGGAGCTGACCATTAAAATACTCTGTTAGCCATGCGCTAGCTTGTTTTAATGCTGGTGTCTCGATAGTTGCGATTTTTTCGAGTGAAAGCTCAGGCGCAAAATATTTTTGATCAGTAAACCAAGATCCCACAAGCTCAGTTTCGGTCCCAACTAACAGTAATTCTCCTAGTGGCGTAGAAAAGCTCTGCGTCAACCACCACTGACTAAAGTCAGTGGCTTGTGAGCCGAAAATCCTTACAGATTTCGAACCACAATTTGCGTAGATAGGGACAACTTATTTGACCAACCGAAATTGTAATCAAACAGCGGTCGTCTAATTACCAACGCCTTTTATGTCCCCAGGTTGCCATAGGGACAGATAAGCTAAGCTAGTTTAGCTATTCCCTTATCAAGAATATTTTTAGCTGCGTTCCAGTCACGAATATGGTGAATACCACAGTTAGGACAAGTCCATTTTCGGTCATCTAACGTTAGTTTGTCCGTCCCATTAGTGCCCATCACAAAGCCACAATCGCAACATGTTTGGGTAGTGTTTCTTGGATTGATTGTGATAAATTGACGCCCATAAAGCTTTGCTTTATAAGCCAACATGCCAAGAAATGTTCGCCAACCAACGTCAGAAATACTAAGTGCCAAAGCATGATTTTTAAGCATATTCTTGCTACGCAACTCTTCGGCTACTACTAAATCGTGGTTCTTGATTAATGCAGTAGAGATTTGTTGGAGAAAATTATGTCTTTGGTTCATTACTTTGGCATGAAGTTTGGCAACTAGCAAGCGTTGCTTTTGGTAATTTTTACTATCGCGTAAAGAACGATGTTCTTTTTTTGCACGTTGTTGCCGTCTAGATAAAATGCGCTGTTCTTTGGCTAATTTACCTTTAATAGTGCGATAATATCGTGGATTAGGAACTATGTTACCTCCACTGTCGGTTAAGAAGTTATCAGTATTAAGATCAATTCCAACATGCCCATGAGTAGCTTTGGCCACTTTAACAAAAGATTCATCTGAAGCTAACTGCATTGATAAGAAGAAGCGATCCGCTGAATCTTTAGTCAACGTCACAGTACCAATTCTAGTCTCGCATATTCTTTTCAAAAGCCGTGCTTGCGAACCGGCAACACGTAACAGTCCGATTTTAGGGACTTTGACATGGCTATTATCTAGAAAACAGACTGTACCGTTAGTTAGCAACGCAGTCTTTTGCCCTGGGTATTGACAATTGGTTTGATAACGCCAGCGATAATTCTTTCGATGAAACTTAGGAACACCAGCGGTGTGAACCTTCCGAAAAGCATTCCAAGCTTTCCGATAGTTCTGAATGGCATTAGCTTTCGTCAAACTATCAATTCGTTTATCTTCTAAGAATTGATAGTGATTAGACATTTGCTTAGCGTTTTGGCGCATAGTTAGTTGCTTAATACGATCCCGAACTATGTCAATCGGTAGCTTAACTCTGCGAAGCTGCATCAGTTCCTTATTGATCGCAACCATTTCGTTATAGATAAAGCGACTAGCGTCACTGTTGATTTTAATCAACTGCTTTTGTTGGTCACTAGGATAGCAGCGCATTTTTAGGCCATAATGATATTTCATTTTTGCCATTGATTTCATTTGATTTCACCTCCCTTATTGATATAATAACATTATATCATGATGTCAATGTATTAACAAAGGAGACCATATTATGACTAAAGAAAAAATCAAAGAGGCCATTTATACTCGTCGTTATATCTATAATTTCCATTACCATTTGATCTGGGTAACTAAATATCGCAATCAGACTTTTACAACCGAGGCCTTATCTAACGAAATGAAAGCTATCTTGCAGCAAGTTGCAGATAACAATGACATCGTAATCGAAAAGATGGAAGTCATGCCGGATCACATTCATATGCTGATCAGTTTTCCGCCAAGCAAAGCGCCGGCTAGTGCCATTAAGGCGCTCAAAGGACGTAGTGCCTATATTTTTTTACAAAATCATCCAGAAATACGACGTAGCCAATATTGGGGCGGTCATCTTTGGTCGCCAAGTTACTATATGAGTACATTGGGCAATATGAGCAAAGAAGTTGTAGAGAAATATATCAATGACCAAAAATATACAGAAACAAACAAAAAGCCCCATAAAGGGGCTCAATAGTGGCCTATCCATCCCATGACTAAAGTCACGGGATTTCCGGCTAGGCGTCATTAAAACGTACTATAACACTTTTGTAAGCGAAATACAAACACACACCTGAAACTAGCAAATAAGCCAGCCCCTACCACAATACAAAATATAGGCTGGCTTTATTTTGCTAGACGCTAAATCGCTATCTTATTTGTCCTTGTCCACTGATCACGTACTTGGTCGTTGTTAAAGCTTCTAAGCCCATCGGTCCACGCGCATGTAATTTTTGCGTCGAAATGCCGATCTCAGCTCCAAAGCCAAAGACAAACCCATCGGTAAAACGCGTCGAAGCATTGATGTAAACACTTGAAGCATCAACTTCATTTACAAATCGTTGCCCATTTGCATAGCTGTCAGTCACGATCGCTTCTGAATGCTTTGTATTGTGCGCGTTGATATGCACGATCGCTTCTGTCAAAGTATCAACGACTTTTACCGCTAAAATATAGTCATTATACTCTGTATCCCAGTCACGTTCGCTTGCTGGAATGGCTGCATCCCCCAAGATCTCACAAGTGCGCGCATCCCCACGTAACTCGACATTGTACTTAGCCAAAGTATCTGCGAGCTTAGGCAAGAACTCTTCTGCCACATCGGCATGGACAACTAAAGTCTCAGCCGCATTGCATACAGATGGACGTTGACACTTAGCGTTGACTACGATCTTTTCAGCCATCGCTAGATCTGCTTGACTATCTACATAAACATGACAATTGCCCGCTCCCGTTTCGATCACTGGCACAGTTGCTTTTTGAACGACGGTTTGGATCAAACGCGCTGAACCACGTGGGATCAAGACATCTAAATAGCCATTTAGTTGCATGAACTTTTCAGCAGTTTTATGCGAGGTTTCTGTGATGATCTGGATCGCTTCTTTAGCGATATTATTTTCAATTAGGACCTGTTGTAAGACCTCAGTCAATTTGATGTTTGTCGCTAAAGCTTCCTTACCTCCACGCAAGATCACCGCATTCCCAGCTTTAAAGCACAAGCCGGCTGCATCGACCGTCACATTTGGTCGCGCCTCATAGATCATTCCCACAACACCTAAAGGAACGCGACGCTGTACGATCTGAAGCCCATCTTGATTGATCCAACCCTTATCGATATTTCCGATCGGATCTGGCAAAGCTGCGACTTGCTTTAAGCCCTCAGCGATATCTTTGATCCGCGCTTCATCTAAAGTCAAACGATCAACAAAGCTTGCCTTCATCTCAGTTGCTTTGGCTAGATCGACCTGGTTAGCTGTAATGATCGTTGCTGCATTATCCACTAAAGCTTGCGCCATCGCTTTTAAGATCATATTTTTTTGTTCGGTGCTCATCTGTGCTAATTTAAAGGCCGCATTTCTTGCGGCAATGCCCATTTTTTCCAAATCAAGTGCCATTATTTTTCCTCCTTTACAAATAGCGTCCCTAAAGGCTCGCCTCTGATAAGCTCAAAAATGATTGCTGGATCTTGTCCGTTAGCTAAGATCATCATCTTGTCATTTTCAAGCATTCTTTTGGCTGCTTTCAACTTGGTCATCATCCCGCCAGTTCCAAATTTAGAACCTTTGCCACCAGCCGCTTCTAAAGTTGTCTCATCGATCTTTGTGATCCGCTCAAAGAGTTTAGCATCGGCATATTTGCGCGGATTCTTATCAAAGAAACCATCAATATCAGATAGCATCACCAAAAGATCAGCATCCACGATCGAAGCCACGATCGCTGAAAGTTGGTCGTTATCACCAAACTTAGTATGATGGTCCATCTCATCGACAGCAACCGTATCATTTTCATTAACGATCGGGATCACGCCCCACTCCAATAAACTATTGAACGTATTCAAAGCATTTTTTCGACTCAAAGGGTATTCTAAAACGTCATGCGTTAACAAGATCTGTCCGATCCGTTGACCGTAAAGTGAGAAACGTTGTTGATACACTGACATCAAACCACTTTGTCCGATCGCTGCTAACGCCTGTTGATCTGGGATCGATTCGGGTCGTTCGTGTAAGCCCACTTGTCCCATGCCAACACCGATCGCCCCAGAAGAGACTAAGACGACTTGTTTACCGTCATTGACAAGACCGGTCAAGACGTAACACAATTGGTCAATAGCATGGAAATTGACTTTACCGTTGGGGTGGATCAAAGTACTTGTCCCCACTTTAACTACGATCCTTTTTGCATCAAGCTGGCGTTTTTTGGCCATGTTTTTTCCTCCAAAATAAAACTTCTTGCTTTAATTATACTATATTTTGTGCTAACTGTTTTCTTTGAGCTTCTTAGTCTTTTGATTTTGCTCTTGCTCTAAAACATATCGATCGATCAACTCGATGATCTGATCATTTTGGGGTAAGTCAGAGTGCTGGGCATCTTCACCAGTCACCGTGATCTGAGTAAAATGCTTCACGATCCCTTGATAGATGTATTTACCCGCTTCAACACTTCGCTCGGGAACTAACCCATCAGAGTCATAAGTCTCCGTTCCCGCGACTGTATAGACTAAAAGATCGCTCGGGAGCTTCTTACGATTCTTGATAAAATCCGCTAACATTTGCGTCTTTCGTTGTAGCGAGGTTTCCGAGAAGTTATACGGCGTTCCAACTGTCATCAAGACCTTGGCTTGAATATCGTATTTAGGTAAATAATTTTCTAAAAAGGCTGTATAGATCAAGCCACCATTTGAATGTCCAAACGCTTTGAAGTTATTGAACTCATATTGCTCACTCAACTGCTCAAAAGCTTTATCAAACATTTTGGCCTGCTTTAAGATATTGCTGTAACCATCTTTATTATTCTCAAAACCGACTACGATAAATGGCTCATTATCTTTGGCATTGATCTTGCCTGAATACTTGATCGTGCCATCGTTATAGACTTTGACTTTCAACAAACTATGCTTTTTTTGGCTTCGACTATTGATCTTTTTGATCAGGGCGTCAAACCGATTTTCGGTAGCCGAACTTCCTGGGATCATGATCACAGGTGAAAGGCGCGAATTATGCCACCGTGCCAGATCTTTAACATTTTGCCGCGTCCAAATAAATGAGGGGATCGCTAGCCCCAAAAGGATCAAAAATATCAGTAAGGTCATCCCCATACCACGCTTATTGATCTGCATCTACTTCACCTGCTCTCTTACGTTCATTATCCAAAGCCCCTGCGATCTTCTCTGCAAATCTGACAAAAGGTAGATATAGTAATATATCACAAAGTAACAATCCAAAAGTAAAGATCAAGACGCCCCAAGAACCATTCGTCCCGATAAAAGCGTATAAAACACCTGGTGTTGTCATCAAAACAGGATAGACTGCTGGTGGAACTAAACCACTCAATAACGCTAAAGCTCCAATTACCATATTAAATAGTGGAATAACTAAAAATGGTAACAGATAAAACGGATTGAACAGTAGTGGTAGCCCGATCATAAACGCTGCATTAGTATTGAACATGCTCGGTAAAACGGTCCAACTAGCTAGTTTACGCGTATTTTGACGTTTAGCCACCAGAAATATCGCTAAGATCAATCCCAAAGTTGCCCCCGTTCCACCTAAAGCACCATAACTAAAATATAGCGTATTAGCATTGAACTTCTCAGGTACTTTCGCTAGCTCATTATGACTCAAAGCATAACTCAAATTTTTGAGCGCACTTTGGTCACTATCAAAGGTATTGTTAGTGTACGGGCCACTAAGTCCTAACCAAGACAGCAATAGAGTTATACTAGCAAAAAACATCACCGCCCAAAAACCACTTTGCTTAGTCGCTTGACTCTGAAGCCAACTACCAGCGCCTTCAAAAATCTGATATTTGAACAAAAGGCCTAATAAAATATTGCAAACCACCGCAAATAATAGGGCTACGGTCAATGGTAATAGACTTTTAAATGAGCGGGCTAACAGTTCTTGACCATGTTCTGCCTTTTTATTTGTTTGTTTACTCAAATATTTAAACACCAGTCCCACACCATAACCGACTGCTAACCCCAAAATCAACCCGGAAAAACCCAACAAATCAAGGCGAAAGTTGAACTGACTGCTATTTCCCAACGATCGCTGATAACAGATAGCTAAAAAGACTAAAAATCCAGTCAGGCTGGCTAATTGTTCGTCACGCTTAAAGAAGCGAGCAGTATACTTCGCTGAAGTTCCCGCAGCCAACAAAGCGATCACACCAGCAGTCAGCATATAAACACTGCCAAACAACTGATTAGCTGCTCGATAATGCGGTAACCATTTATCGATCAAGATCAGATTTCCTAGATAGCCATCGGGATGCAGTAAAGAAAATTCGATCACTTGTGCAAAGCTTCCCAATAGAATAAATGGAAATAACACTGCAAACGTGCGCTGAATTATTCTAAAAAAAGACCATTTGCGAATTCTTAGACCTAAGGCAATAATTCTTTGTTCCATCGCTCTTTCCCCCAAAAGTTCATGCTTTGTTCTAGTATAGCTTAATTCACACTGCTTTAACATATGTAGCCCGCAAATGAAATCTTGCTTTTTTTAGTAATTACGGTATATTAGATAACGTTGCTTTAAATCAATTTGTATTGTGAGGTATTTTTCAGTGAAAACTGCATTAGACAATTTTTTTGATCTGACCGGTCTTAAAACTAACGTAAAACGTGAGATCCTTGCTGGTTTTACGACCTTCATCTCAATGGCATATATTTTATTCGTCAATCCTGAGATCTTAGGCGCTTCTGGTATGGACAAAGGAGCGGTCTTTACCGCAACGGCTCTAGCTAGTGCGATCGGTTGTTTATTGATGGGGCTTTTAGCCAAGTATCCGATCGCTACTGCCCCAAGTCTTGGGATCAACGCTTTCTTTGCTTATTCAGTTTGTATCGGGATGAATATTTCCTGGCAAACCACTTTAGCAGGAGTTTTGGTGGCTTCGGTGATCTTTTTACTCATCACTGTTTTTAAATTACGTGAATTGATCATTGATGCCATTCCAGCCGATCTAAAAGCAGCGATCTCAGCTGGGATCGGCTTGTTTATCGCCTTTATCGGCCTCCAAGGCGGTGGGCTGATCGTTGCTAACAAATCTACACTCGTTGGCTTAGGCAGCTTTTCTGGCTCAACTTGGGTCACTATCTTTGGCTTGATCGTCGTTTCGATCCTAATGGTCATGCGAGTTCCGGGAGCTATCTTTATCGGGATGGTCCTTTCTGCGGTCTTTGGTATCGCAACGGGCAATATTCAAATGCCCCATGCTTTGGTAGCACCTGCACCAAGCATGGATCAAACTTTCTTAGTTGCGCTATCACACCTAAAAGATATCAATACCCTACAAATGTGGGTCGTAGTGCTCACTTTCTTATTGGTCACCTTCTTTGACACGGCCGGAACTTTGATCGCCTTAGCGCAACAAGCTGGCTTCTTACAAAATAACAAGATGCCCCGGGTCGGGAAAGCTTTGATGTCAGATTCGACCGCCATGCTCTTTGGTTCACTTTTTGGAACTTCCCCAGTGGGGGCTTATGTTGAATCTTCCGCCGGAATCGCAGTTGGCGGACGTTCTGGTCTGACCGCTGTTACGACTGGGATCTGCTTTATCCTAGGGCTATTCTTCTCACCGCTTTTGACAGTGGCAACTTCACAAGTTACCGCTCCAGCTTTGATCATCGTTGGGGTTTTGATGGCACAAAGCATGGCGCAAGTAACTTGGACTAAACTTGAGCTCGCGATCCCAGCCTTCTTGATCGTTGCTGGGATGCCACTTACTTACAGCATTTCAGACGGCTTAGCCTTGGGGTTCATCGCTTATCCGATCACGATGATCGCAGCGCGTAAAGGTAAAGAAGTCCCAGCTTTGATGTATGTTTTATTCTTTGTCTTTGTGATCTTCTTTTGGGTCTTAAACATCGAAAAATAACCAAATAGACACCCATTTTCGGGTAGCTATTTTATATCACGCGGCATTCTTATCTGGGTGTTTACCAATATGCAACACCAATAAATAAAGCGGATCTTCTCATGATGCAAAACCATCATGGAAAGATCCGCTTTATTTACTTTTATTTTTCGTAACTGGCAGCTTTAGCTTGATACATTGCGATCTCATCTTCAGAACAACGAACATAATGTCCTGGCGTGATCTCATGTAACTTGCGCGGCTTGCCTTTCTTATCGTCTTCGATCGAAGCATCGTATTCTTTTTGCTTACGATTGCGTTCAAATTCTGGATCTGGCTCAGGTACAGCTGAGATCAAACTAGCTGTGTAATCATGCAAAGGTTTGTTATACACATCATCTGCTGGGCCCACTTCCAGCAAACGACCATAATGCATAACACCGATCCGATCTGAAATGTACTTCACCATGGAGAGGTCATGCGCGATAAAAAGATAAGTCAGACCTTTTTCTTCTTGCAATTCCTTCAATAAATTGACGACCTGCGCTTGGATCGAAACGTCCAACGCTGAGATCGGTTCATCGGCGATGATAAACCGCGGTTCGACCGCTAAAGCACGTGCGATCCCGATCCGTTGGCGTTGTCCGCCTGAGAATTCGTGAGGATACCGGCTAGCGTGATCTTTGTTCAAGCCAACTGTTTCTAAGAGTTCTTCAACTTTAGCCCGACGTTCTTCTTTATTTTTAGCCAGACCGTGGATATCGATCCCTTCAGCGATGATATCTTCAACTGTCATCCGGGGATTCAAAGAAGCATATGGATCTTGAAAGATCATTTGCATTTCACGGCAAAATTCAAGGTGATCTTTACGCGAGGTCAACTTGCTGACATCTTTACCGTCAAAGAGGATCTGACCGTCTGTTGGTTCATACAAATGGATCACGCTTCGACCAGTCGTGGTCTTACCTGAACCCGATTCACCAACTAAGCCAAATGTTTCCCCTTCAAAAATGTGGAAACTAACATCATCAACGGCTTTGACCATGCTAGGTTTACCCACGCCGAAGTATTGTTTTAAGTGCTTGACTTCAAGCAATTTTTTGCGTTTTTCTGGCATGTTAAATTCCTCCTGGTCTATTCAACATCTGCATGCTTCATCGCTTCTGCACGCCGATTTTTTGCAACTTCTTCTTGTTCTTGGATCTCACGCCAGATCTTTGCTCGGCGTATGATCTCTGCTGGTGGCTCGATCTGTGGTGCATCTGGATGCAAAAGCCAAGTCGCAGCATAATGCGTATTTGACACCTTAAAGAATGGTGGTTGCTTTTGAGCATCGATCTGCATCGCATACGGATTACGGGCTGCAAATGGATCACCCTTTGGCGGATCTAAGAGATCTGGTGGTGTCCCTGGGATCGCTTCAAGTTTAGTACTTGAAAGGGTTGGCATCGAGTTTAGCAAGCCCCAAGTATATGGGTGCTTTGGATTGTAGAAGATCTCATCGACAGTCCCATATTCAACGATCTGTCCCGCATACATTACGGCGACCCGATCAGCCATCCCAGCAACAACACCTAAGTCGTGCGTGATAAAGATGATCGAAGTCTCGATCTTTTCTTGCAATTCTTTCATCAAGTTCAAGATCTGAGCTTGGATCGTTACGTCCAAAGCAGTCGTTGGTTCGTCAGCGATCAAGATCTCAGGATAACATACCAAAGCGATCGCGATCACGATCCGTTGCCGTTGCCCACCTGAGAATTGGTGCGGATAGTTATTGAAGCGTTTTTCAGCATTGGTGATCCCAACTAATTTCAAGATCTCTAGTGCTTGTGCCATTGCTTTTTTCTTATCCATGTTCTTATGGACCATCAAAGGTTCTGCAATTTGCCGTCCGATCTTCATGGTCGGATCAAGGGAAGTCATCGGATCTTGGAAGATCATTGCGATATCTTTTCCACGGATCTTTTGCATCTCTTTGTCAGATTTCTTCAAAAGATCTTGTCCTTGGAACATGATCGAACCACCAACTACTTCGGCATTACTTGCTAACAAGCCCATAATACTCTTAGTTGTGACCGATTTACCTGAACCAGATTCACCTACGATGGCTAACGTTTCACCTTTATTCAAATGAAAACTCACATCGCGAATGGCTTTAACATCACCCGCATAGGTATGGAAATTGATTTTAAGGTTTTTAACATCTAAAATTCGTTCAGCCATACTACAACCTACCTTCTAGTTTTTGGATCAAATGCATCGCGCAGACCGTCACCTAACAAGTTAAATGAGATCATCAACACACACAAGACGATCGCTGGATACCACATCTGATATGGTAAGAATTGGAAATTCTTTTGTCCTTCATTCAATAATACCCCAAGAGAAGTTTCTGGGGCTGAGATCCCGATCCCGATAAAGCTTAAGAAAGCTTCAAAGAAGATCGCAGCTGGGATCGTGTACATCGTTTGGATGATGATGATACTTGATAAGTTTGGTACCAAGTGTTTCCAGGCGATCTTAGTCGGAGATTGTCCCAACGTCCGCGCTGCTAACACATACTCTTGGCTCTTTAACTGGAGCGTCTCAGCTCGGATCATCCGTGCCATCGTCGTCCAACTAGAGATCGCGATCGCTAAAATGATCGATCCGATACCTGGTTTAAAGACCAACAACATCAAAACAACGATCACTAAACTTGGGATAGAAGAGATAACTTCGATGATCCGTTGCATCACGTTATCGGTCCTGCCACCCTTCCAACCGGATACGATCCCATATGTGACCCCGATCGTTAAGTCAAAGAACGTCGCAACTAAAGCAACGATCAAGGAGATCTTTGTTCCATAAACAACACGTTGTGCTAAAGAACGGCCTAAATAATCAGTTCCCATGACAAAGTATTTATCTTTTGCCACACCAGCTTGAGCATATTTATCGACCCAAACATCGCCAACTTTAGCCTTACCATTAAAGCCATTAATGTTCACCCCAGGGATCTTAGACGGTAAATTAGCATATTGTGGTTGCGATTTTACTAACGTATCGCGGTTGATAAATGGGGTCGACCCAAAGGAAACGACGATCATGATCAAGACGATAAAAAGCGAGATAACGGCGCCTTTATTCTTCTTTAACCGGCGCCAAGCATCTTGGGTGAATGTCAAGGAAGGCGCAGCGATCTTTTCAGCATCAAGCTCTTCTTTTACTTCTAAAGCTTGAAAATCTTTTGGTTGTAATTTCATCTTTTCTTCCATAAAGCTTAGCCCTCATTTCCAGCAAGTCTGATCCGCGGATCGATGATGCCGTAGATGATATCTGTCAATAAGATAACAGCCACTAGTCCCGCAGAATATAGCATTGTAACACCCATGATAGTTGGATAATCGTTAGTCAAGATCGATTTAACGAACTGCTCTCCGATACCAGGGATCGAGAAGATATTTTCGATGACCATCGAACCTGTCATCAACGCAACTGTATATGGTCCGATCAAAGTTACTAATGGGATCAAACTGTTACGTAAAGCGTGATGGTAAACGATCTGGAACTTGCTTAGTCCTTTAGCCTTGGCAAGCTCGATATAGTCGGAATTTAGCACGTCGACCATCCCAGTTCGCATAAACCTAGATGTTTCAGCCAACGGTCCCACACCTAAGGCGATCGTTGGTAAAACTGTATAGGCAAAGCCACCCCAATCAGCGATCGGGAACCAGCCAAGTTTCAAAGCGATATAGTATTGGAGTAAAACAGCTAACACGAAGTTCGGGACTGATTTACCAAGGATCGATAGGATCGTAACGCCAGTATCGACCCAAGTGTTACGGTTGATCGCAGCGATCGAACCAAAGATAACACCAAAGAAGACCCCAAAGATCATTGCTTGGATCCCTAATTGAGCTGAGGCCCCGATCCGACTTGAGATCAGATAGGAAACTGGTTGATTACTAAATTGGAATGATGTTCCCATATCGCCATGTAACATCCCCCCAATATAAAGCAAATATTGCATCCAGATCGGTTTATCTAGACCGTATTGTTGGTTCATGATCGCGATCTGTTCGGGCGACATTTTTTCTTGGTTTGAATATGGCGTACCCGGCATGAGTTTCATCAAAAAGAAAGTGATGGTCGCTACTAAAAAGAGCGTCAACGCCATATAGAAAACCCTTTTTAACAGGTATTTCTTCATATTTTATATCCTCTCGTTTCTGAGATGTCTTTTTGCTAAACAACGCAGGATGAATATCCTGCGTTGTTCGATATTTTAAATTATTTTAAGTCTGAAACTTTTCAACGTCAACTAAATTAGTTGCCTGAAATGTAAGTTTCTTTAAAGTTATAGTTTACACCGGCACCGTTGTAGATGATATTCTTAACAGATGGTTTGACCATCCATGGTTGTGAACGTTGATAGATTGGCGCAACCCCTTGATCTTCCATCAAGATCTTTTCTGCTTTGACCATGTCATCCCAACGCTTAGCAGGATCATTTACGTCAGCATTCTTAGAAGCATCGATCAAGCGATCATATTCTTCATTTTTCCACTTACCATCATTTTGGGCGTTATCAGATGTCATCAACTCAAGGAAGGAGATCGGATCAGCGAAATCAGCACTCCAAGCTGTCATCACGACATCAAAGTCACCGGAATCAGAGCGTGCTAAACGTGTCTTGAATGGTACGTTTGAAACTGTGATCTTGACTTTATCAGTCCCAAATGTTTCTGTCATGGCACTTTGCAAGAATTCAGTCGTCTTCTTACCAGCATCGGTATCATCACTTAAGATCTGGAATTCAAGTTTATCACGGCCTAATTCTTTTAAGCCTTCATCAAAGAGCTTCTTAGCTTCTTTTTCGTTGTAATCAACGGCACTCTTGACTTCAGAAACGGTAGCAAAATCTTTACCGTCACGTTCAGCAAGACCACTAGCCACAAAGCCTTTAGCCGGCACAGACGCACCTGCTAAAACTTGCTTGACATATTGTTCACGGTCAACTGACTTAGCGAGGGCTTGACGAATCTTTTTGTTTTGGAATTCAGCTTTTGTTTGGTTGAATTGTAGGTAGAAGACTGCTGGTTCTTTTCTTTCTAAGTAACCAGTTTTACCCTTGAGCTGCTTAGCTTGTTCAGCCCCTAAAGCTGTAGCATCGATCTTACCTGATTGGTAGAGGTTATATGCTGTTTGATCTTGTTTATTAACTGTGTAGTTGATCGCATCAAGCTTAACTTTCTTCTTATCCCAGTACTTGTCATTCTTAGCCAATGTCCACTTGAGGTTAGAACCTGTCCAGCCTTCAAGTTTAAATGGTCCATTGTAGACCATTGCCTTTGAATTTGTTCCGTACTTATCACCATATTTTTCGACTACTTTTTGGTTTTGTGGGAAGAAAGCTGGGAAGCCCATCAATAACTTGAAGTAAGGAACTGTTTTTTCAAGTTTAACGACTAACTTATGATCGCCTTCAGCCTTGACCCCTAATTCAGTAACTGGTTTTTCGCCATCTGTGATCGCTTTGGCATTTTCGATCCCGTCAAATAAGAAAGCGTATTGGGAAGCCGTCTTAGGATCAACTGTTCTTTGCCAAGAATACACAAAGTCTTTTGCAGTAACGTTGTCGCCGTTTGACCACTTAGCATCTTTACGTAGCTCAAATGTATATGTCATCCCATCATCTGAGACCGTTGTTTTTTTAGCGACCCCTGGTTCGACTTTCGAATTTTTCCCTAAACGATACAAACCTTCCATCGCATTGTTCAACTGATCAAAACTAACATGATCTGTCGCTTTGGAGAGATCCATCGTTGGTAACTCTGATTTTTCGCTCCAGTTAAGTACTTGCTTGCCGCTAGCACTATCATTTGAGCTCTTGCCACAAGCGGCAAGGAAAACAGCTGACAACGCCACAACGGCGCCCGCTTTGGCTAATTTAGCTAATTTCATAGATTCACAACTCCTTAATAATTGCTTAATGACTCTAAATTACATCCTACTTTAATAACTTTTGACTTAAATAATATATGATATTAATATTAAAATCAAGCATTTATTCTAATTCAAAACGTATAAATATATATATATAAAATTATATTTCATTCAAAGAAGTTGATGTATCAACGAGTTTCCCCTTTATTTTGGCTAATTTTTGTCTAAATTTTTTTTGTAATTCGGAAATATTTTCGTTTAGTCCTAAATTAGCAGCAGAATAATTCGGAATGTGCAATTAACTAAAACTGAATTCAAAAAAAGTATTTTCTCATTTAGATCTTGAACCAACTAATTTACTAGGACAGTGGTATAATTTTAGTAATATCACTTGATCGAGGGGGAACTTTATATGACACCAGTTATCATTGCGGGTATCGAAAATGAACAAGAAAATTTTGATTATACGATGGCAGAACTCGCTTCTCTAGCCGAGGCTGCCAATATGGAAGTCACCCGCCAGTTCAAACAAAAACTTGAACGCCCGATCGCAGCTACCTATCTAGGCAAAGGTAAAGCCGAAGAGATCAAAACAGCCGGTGCGGTGACCGACAGTCAGATCTTGATCTTAAACGATGAATTGACTCCCACGCAGATCCGAAACTTAGAAAATATCACTGAAATGCGCGTTTTAGATCGTACAGCCTTGATCTTAGAGATCTTTGCAGCGCGGGCCAAGACTAAAGAGGCCAAGCTCCAAGTTCAAGTGGCTAAACTACAATACCAATTACCCCGTTTGCATACTGGACTTGCCGATAAGCTCGACCAGCAGACCGCTGGAAACGCTGGTGGTGGCTATACTAACCGTGGGGCGGGGGAAACTAAGCGCGAATTGAATCGCCGGGTGATCGAAAAAAAGATCAGTGCTTTAAATAAAGAGCTCAAAACGATCGACAAAGAACATCAGACCCGCCGCAAACAACGTCAACGCTCGGAGATCAAGACGGCTGCATTAGTCGGTTACACCAATGCTGGTAAATCGACTACCTTAAACGGACTTCTCCGGCTATTTGGTGAAACAAAAAACAAAGAAGTCTTTGAAAAAGATATGCTCTTTGCTACTTTAGACACATCGGTCCGTCGGCTCCATTTTGATGACAACAAAGAGATCTTGTTAAGTGATACGGTCGGTTTTGTCTCCAAGCTGCCACATCAGTTGATCAAAGCCTTTCGCACAACTTTAGCCGAAGCTGCCAACGCTGATCTCTTAGTTCAAGTCGTTGATCTTTCCGATGAGCACTATCAAGCGATGATCGAAACGACCGAAAAAACTTTGACCGAGATCGGTGTAACTGACATCCCGATGCTTTATGTTTTCAACAAAGCCGATAAACTTGCTGTCAGCTACCCTAGCTTAGCCGGCAAAGAATTGACCTTCAGTGCTCAAGATGATGAATCGTTAAAAGTGCTAGCTGAACTATTGAAACAAGAGCTCTTCAAGGACTATCAGATCCATGAATATCTCATCCCATATGCCAAAGGAAACATCGTTGAAGAACTCAATCAAAAGGCAACCGTGCTTGAAACTGAGTATCTCGCTGATGGTACTAAGATCAAAGCTGAAGTCGCTCCGGCTTTGGCGGGTCGTTTAACTAAATATCAACTCAACTAAAAAATAGACGCATTTCTTCTTTATATAAAAGCAAGAATGCGCCTATTTTTCATAAATATGATCGAATATAGCAAAATTTATCTTTATCAGATTTCCTTATAATTTGTCACTGATTTTGCTTAAAAATCATATGAAATTCTAAAATAAACTTTCTTTAAAATCTAAAATATGCTAACTTTTATCTTAGATATTATAAAAAGGTTGGTAATTTATGGAAAAAAATGAGCAAGTTCACTTAGATCGTTCGATCGATCTATTTTCCGCGTTAGCTTTAGTGATCGGGACCGTTATCGGCTCTGGGATCTTCTTTAAACAAGCTTCTGTTTTAAGTTACTCACATTCAACGACCCTAGCTTTACTTGCTTGGTTCTTTGGAGGTGTTTTGACTTTGACCAGTGGGTTGACGATCGCCGAGATCGGCTCGCAAATGCCACAAACTGGTGGCTTATATATTTACATGCACAATCTCTACGGTAAAGTCTGGGGCTTTTTATCCGGCTGGATGCAGATCACCGTTTATGGACCGGCTGTTATTGCTGCGTTAGGTTCTTACTTAGCGATCTTATTACAAGCCTTCTTTGGCTTTCCCGCTAGCTACACACCGTTTATCGGGGTCTTATCGGTTATTTTGATTTCTGGTTTTAACTTCTTATCTAACCGTTATGGTTCTGCTTTACAGATCGTCACGACACTTTGTAAGTTAGTTCCGATCGCTGCGATCATCATCTTTGGTTTGCTCTTTGGTGATCAAAATGCAGTGGGTCAAGTTTTAGCTGAACGATCAGCTAGTGTGGCAGGCAATTTTGGGGTCGCAATTTTAGCTACCTTATTTGCTTATGACGGTTGGATCTTGATCGCTAATATGGGTGGTGAGATCAAAAATCCACAAAAGATCTTACCGTTAGCGATCGTTTTAGGCTTATCAGCAGTATTGGCCATCTATGTTTTAGTTTCCTACAGTATTTTCAAAACGATGCCGGCTGATATGATCGCTCACTATGGTGAAAATGCTACTCCCCACTTTGCGGAAATGGCATTTGGCAAGATCGGTGGTAAGATCTTAAACATTGGGATCATCATTTCGATCGTCGGCTGTATGAATGGTAAAGTCATGACCATCCCACGGATCATGTATGCGATGGCTAAAAACAATGAGTTACCATTTTCAAAGCAATTAGCCTATCTCAACAAAAAGATGCACACCCCAATGGTCTCGATCTCTGTGGTCGCAATTATCGCTTCAGCCATGGTCTTGACTGTGGATGCTGATCGTTTGACTGAGGTCTGTATTTTTACGATCTATTGTTTTTACGTGATGACCTTCTTTGGTATCTTCAAACTGCGTAAAACAACGCCAAGCTCAAAGCGCCCATTTTCAACGCCACTTTATCCTTTGACACCGATCGTAGCGATCTTAGGTGCTGCTTTTGTCTTAGTCAGCGAATTATTTTCTGACTTAAGTGGCGTCGTGATCTCCTTAGTGATCGTTTTATGTGGTCTACCGATCTATTATTATAAGAATAGAGTGTAAGACAAAGCGGGTAGTGCCGTTTGAATAACGGAAAACCAAACATAATGCGGGTTTGGCATTGGGTTTGGTTTTTTGTTATTCACTAGGCATTGCTTTGTTGCAGAGTGTAGTTTACCCAAATAGCCTAAGAGCCCCGTTTGTGTAGTTGCCAACGGGACTCTTAGGCTATTAGTGTTTATCAAATTTATTACTGGTGATCAATTCGATCGTTTGATCCATTTTAGTACGGTGATCTTTTTCATCTAAGAGAAGTGTCGTGATGATATCCACAATATAAGTCATCGCAAATTGTGAATTAATGAAGCGCGCGTTATCCACAAAATTACTATTCTTGACTAAAAGCGCAAGATCACTTAATTGGTATAACGGACTATCCTCGATCCCGGTGATCGCGATCAAGGTCGCCCCTTTCTTTTGTCCAGCTTTAGCAGCTCTATTGACCTCGGCCGTGTTCCCAGTTGCGGAAAGCGCCAAGATCACGTCATCTTTTTCCACGATCCCACTACTGATATACATACTATGGCTTTCAGTCATACCAAAAGCCGCGATCCCCATTCGGATCAAGCGTTGGGTCAATTCTTTAGCCGTATACCCTGAACTACCTAACCCAAAAATATAGATCCGACGACATGTGCTGATCTTATTTACGATCTCTAACAAGACCTTTTCATCGATCCGTTGGCGAGTCTGGGTCAAAACTTCTTCATAAAAACGTTGGACTTGCATTGCCAACTTTGATTCACTTTCTTTAGATTCAAGTTGTTCATCACTGACAAGGCGTAATTTAAAATCATAAAAATTAGCACAATCAAGTCGTTTGACTAAACGCGTGATCGTAGCATTGCTCGTTCCCGCTAACTTAGCTAATTCATTGATGCTCAAACGTTGGATCTTTTTGGGCTCCTGGATAGCCTGTAAAGCAACTTTGCGCTCCTGACGTGGTAAGCTAGGATAGATTTTTTCCAACTCATTTAAAATATTCATACTCCTGATCCTTCATAAAAAATAAATAGTTCACTGACTATAGCATATCACATCAGCAAACTACTTATTAACTATTTATTCATTGATCGCTTGAACAAATCGACTAGCGATCTCTAAGGGGCGGGTGATCGCTCCACCGACTACGACTGCATGACAGCCTAATTCTAAACATCGCTTAGCTTTCGCAGGAGTATCGACTTTTCCTTCTGCGATCACTGGTGCATCAGATAACGCCAAGACCTCCTTGAGATAAGCAAAATCGTTATCCGCTAAATTTTTACCCGCTGTTTCAGGCGTATAACCATGCATCGTAGTTCCGACAATATCAAAGCCTAATTCATTGGCCAACTTCACATCTTCTAAAGTCGCGGTGTCAGCCATCAACAATGTCTCAGGAAATTCGTTGCGCATTTGGTCTACAATGTCTGCAATTTGTTCGCCATTTGGGCGCTTTCGACGTGTTAAGTCACAGGCCACGGCTTGAGCGCCAGTAGCTGCAACCGCACGCATTTCCTTTAAAGTTGGGGTAATATAGACGGAGGAATCGGGATAATCGACTTTGCTCAAGCCAATTATCGGTAATTCAACTTCATCTTGGATTGCCTGAATATCGACGACAGAATTAGCTCTGATCCCAGCAGCACCTGCCAGCTGAGCCGCTAAAGCCATTCGTGACATGATAAACGAACTATGCAAAGGTTCGTTTGGCAATGCTTGACAAGATACGATCAACTTACCCTTGACTTGTTCTAAAAAGTTCTCTCCCATGATCCTCACCTCGATTTACTTGAAATATTTTTCGTAGATCCGTTTTGCACCGGCTTTGACTTCAGGCGTAGCTTTAGCCATTGGTTCACGGGTATAACCAGCGTGAACACCCAATTCTTCAAAGACCAATTTCAATGTTGCATAGATCCCGTTGTTCAAAAGATCTGTGATCAGGTCGTTACTTTCATGTTGTAATTGGCGGGCTTTAGCAATATCACCTGCTTCAAAAGCTGCGATCTCAGCTTTTGCCTTTTTAGCATTGATATTAAAGGTCGAACCGATCGCACCATCAACATCCAATGCTAAAGCTGGCAATAACATTTCATCAAAGCCTGACAAGATCAATTTATCTGGGAAACGTTCACGTAAACGTTCTAACAAATAAAAGTCAGCATTCGTATACTTGACACCAATGATCTTTTCATTTTCAAAAAGTTTAGCAAAATTATCCAACGAAAGTGCGACCCCTGTTAGTGCCGGGATCGAATAAACGACTAATTTGGTATCTACATCTTTGACGATCTCATCATAGTAATGCTTGATCTCATCAAAATTGAAGTTATAGTAAAATGGTGTAACAGCTGAGATCGTCTTATAACCTAGCTCTGTCACAAATTTAGCTAGTTCTTTAGCTTCGTGTAAGTTAGGTGAGCCGACTTGGGCGATCAGATCGATATCTGAGCCCTTAGCTTCATCCATTGCGATCTCAAACACGCGCTTCTTTTCAGCTGTTCCGAGCATGAAGTTCTCACCCGTGCTCCCACCTACATATAACCCATCAAGTTGATTGACGTCAATATTGTAGCGCACCATTTCGCGTGTGCCTTGCTCATCAATGTTTCCGTTTTCATCAAAAGCCGTCATTAGGGCCGCATATAATTTTTTCATAGGAAAGTTCCTCCAATGTTTATTATGTAATAGAAATCCAGATAATTCAACCGACGCCTACAGCATAAACTATGATAAAAATTATTTCAAGTTTAAAAAACGGTAATTATTTTCATTTATTACAAATAACCTTACCTAGATAAGCGTTTACACGGAAATAAAATTTTTTTCTAGTTTTTGATTTGAGAAAATTATTTTCTAATGCTATCATGAAAACGCAAACATAATCTTACGAAAGAAGTGACGTCTTATGCCAAATAAACCACTGCTTGCATTTGATGTTGGTGGCACAACGATCAAATATGCACTGCTCACACCTGAACTTACGCTAGAACAAACCGGTAGTGTGCCGACTAATAAAAATAAAGATGGTCAGATCTTAAAGACCTTACTTGAACTCAGTCAAAAGTTCAACCATGAATATGAACTTGCGGGGATCGGCATCAGTACCGCTGGGATCGTGGCCTCAGATGGTAGTATCCAATATGCCGGCCCAACGATCCTCGATTATCAAGGGACCCCGATCAAAGCACGACTCGAAGAAACAACGGGGCTGTCAGTTTTTGTCGTCAATGATGTGGATGCCGCCCTTTTAGGTGAAGCAGTCCTCGGAGCAGCTAAAAATGCCAAAAGCGCTTATTGTGTAGCTCTAGGAACTGGGATCGGCGGGGCATATTTAGCCAATGGCCAGCTTACTTCTGGAGCACACGGGACAGCCAATTCGCTTGGCTACACGCTCTTTTGCCCTAAAACCCAGACTAATTTTGAACAACGCGCGTCGACTCTTAGTCTAGAGGCTAAACTTGCGCCATTTAATATCAGTGTCAAGGAAGGTTTTGAACTCGCCAAAGCAGGCCAAGAACCTTATCTATCGTTACTTAAAGCTTGGGCTAAAGAGGTCGCTCAAGGCTTGAGCAATATTTTACTGCTCTTTGATCCTGAGGTCCTAGTGATCGGGGGCGCTGTTTGTCAGCAAAAAGACTATTTATTACAACTCCTAAATGAACAATTAGCTTTGCTCCTCCCACCAGGGCTTTGTCAGACCAAATTAAAAGTCGCTACTTTAGCGGATAAAGCACAACTTTACGGTGCTGTCTATCCATTTATAAAATAAAACGTTTACATTAGTTTCTAGTTATGCTATGATCTGTGTGTAATAGAAATCCGACAATTCAAAATAAATAATTCAACCGTACTGATAAAGGCTTACTTCAAGTCCTTTTTAGTGCGGTTTTTGTCTTTTTTACCAACTTAGCGAGGTGGATAAAATGCAAGTCTCACTTAACACAGCTGTCTTTTTACCCCAGTTAGAACGCTCTAAAAGTCAGTTAGCCTGCCTTTTAGCCGTTGATGCTTGGCCGATCGACAATATCGAAGTGCGGGGCGAATTCTTTGCTCCGGCGACCAAAGTACGGGAATTAGAACAAATTGCAAAACTCTGTCAAAAAAACGATTGGGAGCTCTACTATTCAGTTCCTGAAGAATTATTCTTAGGTGATCATTTCGCACCCAAGTTAAAACAACAGCTAGCTCTAGCTGAAAAGGTCGGGATCAAAAATCTTAAATACAGCTTTGGTCACATCGATCTATTGTTCAGTGACGCTAAGCTAAAGCAACTCCACGATCTCTTGGCTAACAGCCCCGTCAACGTGACGATCGAAAATCAGCCCAATGCTAACGGTAAGCTCAGTGCGATCACCCAAGATCTAGCGTTTGATCGTACCGAAAAACTACCTCTAGGCTATACCTTTGATTCAGGCAACTGGTATTGGATCGATGAGGATCCTACAAAAGCTTTCTTGGCTCTACGCGACCAGATCAGTGTCTTTCACCTAAAAGATATCCATGCCAAACAGACCGTTCTCTTAGGTAAAGGCGATACAGATTGGCAACCGATGCTAAAAGCGCTTAAAACAGATGTCCCCGTTTTCTTGGAATATGGGACTGCTGACCTAGACGAACTGGCTGGTCAAGTCGAATTGGTAAATCGCTTATTGGAAAACTGAGGTGATCTTAGATGTCTTATCTGCTCCAATTAGTCATCATCTTATTACTTACCAAACTCGGAGCTCATCTATCAAACATCTTCAACTTTCCTAGTGTGATCGGTGAGTTGTTGGTCGGAGTCCTAGCTGGTCCAGCAGTCTTGAACCTCCTAGCCCCCAATACTTTTACCCACTACTTTGCTGAACTTGGAGTGATCGTATTGATGTTTATCGCTGGGCTGGAAGGTGATCTCAAGGCTTTGCTCCACTATTGGAAGCCTTCCTTGACTGTGGCGATCTTAGGGGTGATCGTCCCGACGGCAAGTGCCTTTTTGTTGTGCTATTACGTTTTTGGCTTTAGTGCTAAGACGGCGATATTTTTAGGACTGATCTTAAGCGCTACTTCAGTCAGTATCACTGTTCAAGTCTTACGCGAGATGCAACGTTTAAACAGTCCCGAAGGCTCCATGATCTTAGGCGCTGCAGTGGCTGATGATATTATCTGTGTTATTTTGCTGGGGATCTGTGTCTCACTTTTTGGGACCACAGCAACTTCACCACGATCGATCTCCTTGATGCTTGGCTTGATGTTATTGTTCTTTGTTCTTGCTCTTAGCTTAGGTAAATGGTTCGTTCCTAAGTTTTTAGCTGTTTTTAGTCGGTTAAATGCAAGTGAAAATGAAACGACCGCAGCTTTGGTCCTTTGTTTTGGTTTTGCTTTTTTAGCAGTCAGTCTGGGGATGAGCGATGTTTTAGGAGCTTATTTTGCCGGTTTGGCGATCTCCGAGACCAACTTTAAAGAACGACTCGCTTTAAAGATCGAACCGATCGGCTATGCGGTCTTTATCCCCGTCTTTTTTGTCAGCATCGGGTTAAATATCAGTTTTGTTGGCATGAGTAAAGATATCTTATTTATCACATGTTTGATCATCATTGCTATCTTGGGCAAACAGATCGGTTGTGGTTTGGGAGCAAGATGTTTTGGCCTATCTACCAACGCTGCAAACATTGTTGGCGCGGGGATGGTCTCACGTGGCGAAATGGCGCTGGTCGTTACTAACGTTGCCTTAAGCACCCATCTGATCGATCAAAATCACTATACGGCAATGATCGTCGTTACCGTCATTACAACTTTGATCGCACCACTGTTATTGAAATATTACATTCAAAGATCCACACAATTAGAAGTTTAAATTCAAATACGAGGTGAATTTTATTATGGAAAAAGTAGGTTTTGGACTGACAAACTGGATCGTCGTTATCTTATATTTAGTCGGAATGTTACTAGTTGGCGCATACTTTACCAAACGTTCAAGTAAAGATACCGATGCTTTCTTCAAAGCTGGCGGTAAGATCCCGGCTTGGGCAGCTGGGATCAGTATCTTTGCGACCACACTTAGCTCGATCACTTTCATGTCGGTGCCTGAGCGGGCCTTTCTCTCAGACTGGTCATATGCGATCGGATCATTAGTTATCATCCCGATCATCCCGATCTTAAATCATTATTATGTCCCTTTCTTTCGCAAGTTAAAAGTCACGACCGCTTATGAATATCTTGAAGCGCGCTTTAGTCCGCTGATCCGTGCCTTAAGTAGTTTGCTATTCATTATTTATCATATCGGACGGGTCGCGGTGGTAACTTACCTACCTGTATTAGCGGTCGCTTCAGTGACTGATATCGATCCTTTACTCGTTGCAGCCTGTGTTGGGATAATGTGTATCATTTATACCTTCCTTGGTGGGATCGAAGGGGTCATCTGGAGCGACGTGATCCAAGCCTTCGTTTTGATCGGTGGGGCTTTGCTCATCATCTTTATCGGGGTCTTCTCGATCGATGGTGGCTTTGCGACTGTTGCCCATACCGCCGCTAGCAACCACAAGATCCTCTCCAGTGCTGACTTTAAGATCAATGATCTAGCAGCTTTTGTTCCATTGATCTTTGTTGGTCAGTTCGTCAATAGTCTGTATCAATACACTGGTAGTCAAGACGTTGTCCAACGCTACCAAACCACTAAATCTTTGAAAGATACGATCAAATCACTTTGGACAACTGGTTTTCTTGGCATTTTGACGATCCCCTTGTTCTTTGGAATGGGAACGATCCTCTACACCTTCTACCAAAATGCTGCTAGCTTACCAAAAGATTTCAACACCAGTGCGATCGTACCTTACTTTGTCATCACACAACTTCCAGCTGGGATCGCAGGTTTTGTTATCGCCGGGATCTTTGCGGCGGCACAATCAACGATCGCCTCAAGTTTGAACTCGATCTCTGCTTGCTTTGTAACTGACTTTAAACAACGCTTCTTTAACAATAAATTCAAGGGGATGTCAGACGTTACTTTAGCCCGTTTGGTGATCATCATCGCTGGTGTCATCAGTACTACGATCACAGTTTACTTCACGATGGGTAACACTTCCGATACTTGGAACGTCTTCTTGACTGTTTCTGGGCTCTTCGGGGTCCCTGTGGCTGGGCTCTTTGCACTAGGGATCTTCACCAAACGGGCCAATGCACGCGGAGTCTTGATCGGATTTGCTTTAAGTGTGCTTTTGGCCTTCTACGTTGATTCTTTGCATATCTCTTCTCTTTTAGTAGCAACTGTTTCCTTCACTGCCGCTGTTGTTTTAGGCTACCTAGCTAGTCTACTTTTCCCAGGAAATAACAAAGATAACCAAGGTTTAACGATCTACACGCTCAAGGATAAAGTAAAAAATTAAAGTGAGAGGAATTTAAATTTATAATGAAAGATACGATGAGTTTAGTTGCAATGCAAAATTATCAGGGGTCCTTCCCCACGCCTAATGATTTTCATGAATTTTGGGATCAACAATTAGCCTCACTTAAGATCCCCACTAAAAAATTGACCCCACTTGCCTTCAAGATCCCTCAAGTTGAATGTTATAGTTTAACTTTTCCGGGAACAAACCACGGTCAAGTCTATGCTAAATGCCTTTTCCCTAAAAGTGAAAAACCCGTGCCAACGATCTTTTATTTCCACGGTTATATGGGACGATCTCCTGATTGGGCAACTTTGTTAAGTTTAACGGCAGGTAAAGCTGGTGTCGTAGCTATGGATGTCAGAGGTCAAGCAGGGCGTTCACTTGATCACGCCACTTTTGATGGGACCACCGTCAAAGGCCAAGTCATTCGAGGGGCGACAAAAGGACCGAAACACCTTTTCTTCAAGGATATCTACTTAGATGTCTATAGTTTGATCGAGCTCGTTGCCCAGTTACCTCAAGTCGATGAAACTAAACTCTATAGCTATGGCAGTTCACAAGGCGGGGCGTTGGCGTTAGTCGCTTCTGCGTTAAATCAGCGCATTCAACAAACGATCGCGATCTATCCTTTTTTAGGTGACTTTAAGCGGGTTTTAGAGCTGGGCAACCACAGTGAAGCCTATGATGAGCTTTTCCGTTACTTTAAGTTCTCCGATCCTTTCCATAAGACCGAAACTAAACTCATGGAAACTTTGGCCTATATCGATATCAAAAATCTTGCCCAACGGATCCAATGTCCTGTCAAAATGATCACCGGGCTTGAAGATGAAGTTTGTTTCCCCTCAACGCAATTTGCGATCTACAATCAGATCACAGCACCAAAAGAACATTTGATCTTACCAGAGTATGGCCATGAAGATATTTATGTTGGGGTCAACGATCAAGTCTTTAACTGGTTATTTGAAACACAGATCACTGACTAGTAAATAAAGTTTTATCAACAGCATTGACTCTTTTTACTTGTTCGATGTCTTCTCTGATCTCAGAGCCTAAACGGGACAATTCCTCTTCTTTAGGACGATATGCGACCTGGATCTCTAGTTTATACGGTTCATCTTTTTGCATCATCGTTGACCGGCCCGCAAACTTATATGGACCACCTGTCAAAGCGACAGCTGCTAAAGAAAGGCGATAACGTTTCAAGGCTTCGATCCCTCGTAGTAGCCCTACTTGGGTCACTTCGCCGAGTTCTTGGCGTTCGATCTGATTGACGCCACCATAGACTAACAATTTACCATTGACCTCACGCAACTCGTAATATGGTAAGGCTACCGGTTCATTTAGTGCAAAGAAACGATCACCACTTTTAGCCTTTTTAAAAAGCTCTTTATCTTTACCACCAAAATCAAGCTGGAGATACCCGACCTGCTCTAATTGAGCCACGACCTTTTGTAAATTCTCACGTTGCTTATGGTTTGTTCGCAATGTTGATGGCAAAAACTCTTCATCTTTGAAGATCCCATTAGTCTGCATAAAACCTGGGGCTACTCCAGCATTTTCTGCGGCACGTGTATCAGGGATCTTGACGCCCAACATTTTTTCAACTTTAGGCGAGATATCGAGCTTTGAGACCCGATCTTCCGTAAAGAAGTACAAAATATTGAGATATGTGAAATACAGTAACGCTAAGAAAGCTAAGATAAACAGCAGACCACGAACGATAAAACCATTCGCAAAAAAGCGGTAAGCAACATAAAGCAAATAGAAATTACCTACACCCCCAACGACCGTATAGATCCGATTTTTGAGCGTAGCATTCATATTAAAATAACCAATATAACTATTGATCATCCCTAAAATACTAAACACATTCTTACCCCCTATTGCGCATTATTATCCTGCGTTGATCATTTGGTTGCGTATTATTTTGTACGCCATCTTGTTTGGTCGACTCACGTTCAGTTTGGTCAGTTTTTGCACTAGAGCTACTACTTTGACGCGTGGCCGAACTTTGTGCTTGACTATCATCTTGTGTCGTATCGTCTTCAACACTGCTTGAGGTCTTATTTGCTGAGCTTGTTGTCTCCTCATCATCCGTCGTTGAAGTTGAACTGACTTTATCTGAGCTTGAACTCTTATCCTCGTCATCACGCTCGCTACTACTTGCTCGCTCACTATCTATAGAACTTGAGATCGAGCTAACACTGCTGGAGGAAACTTTTTCAACGGCTTTTCCTTCAGAAGTATGAGTCACTTTGTTGACCGCCACATTGGTAGCCCCCAAGGCCAAAACGATCGACAGGATCGCAAATGGTGTCAACAAAGGCGGTGTACGATATGCCATTTTATTACCCCCAATTTTTTTCTTACTACTCTAATCCTACTACATCTGTGGACCTAGCTGTTTAAAGATTTGCTAAATTTTATTGTAACTTAGCACATTTTGGACAAAGACCATAGAGCTCGAATCGGTGGCCTTCGATCACACAGCCTTCCAATTGATCTTGAAAGATCGCCAAAGGACACATCTTGACCTCACGTACTCGCCCACAATTTTGACAGATGAAGTGATGATGGTGTAACCGATCAAAATCACATTGATATTTAACACAGGCACCTGTAGGCTTATTCTTGGTCTCAATGATGCCTAATTCACTAAAATCTTTTAGATTCCGGTAAACCGTATTATAACTCATCCCTGGATAAAGCTGTTTCATATGCTCAGTCACTTGGGTAATACTGACATATTGTTCTTTAAAACCACATAAGTACTCTAACAAGCTACGTCTTTGCTTGGTGATCCGATAATGGTGGCTTTGCAACACTCTGAGTGCTTCATTGATCAAGCCTATCCCCCCTAAAGAATAATTATTACTATTTACTATGATACCATGCTTTACGTTAAAATATCAGCTACGAGTTGTTCGAGTTTAACATAGGTCTGCTGGAGTTCTGCATTTTGCAGTACATTGGCCTTAGCACGCAATTGTGCCGGTAACTTCGCATCTCGTTTAGCTTCCTTACTTGCCAGTCGTTGCTTGATCTTAGCTTTTTTGTCACCGCGCGCATACAAACGCTTGACTTGCACTGCTTTAGAAGGTAATTCTAAAAAAATCACCGTCAGTAACTTTGCTGGCAATTTATCTAAATAAGTCAAAACACCCTGGGTATCTAAAACGATCACAGCCCGCTTAGTTTGGTTTAAAGCACGCTCAAGGCCTTCAAATGAAGAGCCATAATAATTATCATCGTAAGTAACATACTCTAGATAGTGTTTATCAAAGAACGTTTCTTTTGTTTCAAAATAATAATCGCTACCATCTTGCTCACCGTTTCGCTTGGGACGTGTTGTGTGAGTCACCACTTTAGTAAATCCTAAATTTTTGGTCAAATACGTTTGGACCGTCGTCTTGCCACTACCAGGAGCACCACAAATAATAAATAAATTTCCGTCTAATGTTTTCAAAAAAATCACCTATTACTCTATCTTAAACTAAACTTGATCCTTTTTTCTTGCAAAATAAAAGCATCCATTATAAAATTGTAAGCGTTGACAGATGTTGCATCTATTTTTTTAGATACAACATTGCTGTCAACTTTATTCTATACTTAATGGAGGGGTATTACTATGGAATTTGGCGAATTTTCAAAAGCAAACTACTCGATTTCCCTGGATACGAAAAGCCAACTTTTCAGTGCCCGCTCAAATGATAACCCTAAATTTGAAGCAACGGGCGTGACGATTCAAGATGCACTCTCTGAATTGTCGAAATTAGACGCTAAGATCCGCTTATAATCGTAGTTAATTAAAATATTCAACCTTGAGGCCACAATTGATCGTGGCCTCTTTTTATTAAAAACTAATTGACATTTAATAATACAACCCTTATTATAAAGTAATTAATATTATGCAAAGAGGTATCTTATCTATGAGTATTAAGGAACGCGTCTTCAAAAAAGAAAGTTTAGATCGTTATTTAGCTGAAGACGGCAAGTTTAACAAAACGCTTAGTGCTAAAGATCTTATCTCCATGGGGATCGGAGCCGTGATCGGTACGGGGATCTTCATCTTGCCTGGAACTGTTGCCGCCCTTCATAGTGGGCCAGCGATCACGATCTCCTTTGTGATCGCAGCGCTCGTTTGTTCGACGGCTGCAATGTGTTACGCTGAATTTTCTTCTGCTTTACCGATCGCCGGCAGTGCCTATTCGTTTGGTAATGTCGTCTTCGGTGAGATCGTCGGTTGGTTTTTAGGCTGGGCTTTGATCTTAGAGTATATGCTGTCTGTTGCTGCGGTCTCAACTGGTTTTTCCGCCTATTTCAATTCTTTATTAGCTGGTTTTGGGATCCACTTACCTAAAGCGATCACGGGACCCTTTGATCCAGCCAATGGGACTTTTATCAATCTGCCAGCTGTGTTGATCGTTTTATTTATTGCTTACGTGCTTTCACGGGGCTTACGGACTTCAATGACGATCAATTCGATCGTGGTTGTCATCAAGATCGCGATCATCATCTTATTCCTATTAGTTGGAATGTTTTATGTCAAACCCGCAAACTGGGATCCATTCATGCCTTTTGGTACTAAAGGTGTCCTAGTTGGGGCAGCTCAAGTCTTTTTTGCTTATCTGGGCTTTGATGTGGTCGCTTCTTCGGCAGCTGAAGTCAAAGAACCCGCTAAAAATATGCCTCGTGGGATCATCGGAACGTTGGCGATCTGCACGTTACTTTACATCTTAGTTTCGATCGTCTTGACCGGGATGATCTCTTATACTAAGTTAAACGTCGCTGACCCAGTTTCCTTTGCGCTTTATGCTGTTAAACAAAATTGGGTCGCAGGAATCATCTCAGTCAGCGCTTTGGCGGGAATGTTCACGATGATGGTAACGATGGTCTATAGCTCTTCACGTTTGATCTACTCGATCGGGCGTGATGGCCTTTTGCCTAAGTTCTTAGGTCAGATCAATGAAAAGACTAAAACACCAGAAAAAAGTATGTTGATCGTTACCGTGATCATTGCCTTGACCGGTGGCTTTTTCTCCCTCAACCAATTGACAAACTTAGTCAATATCGGGACATTGTTGGCCTTTATGTTCGTCTCACTTGGGGTCTTACCATTGCGTAAGCGAAAAGATATCCCAAATAAAGATGGTTTCAAAGTACCATTTTATCCTGTCTTACCGATCATCTCGGCTATCTTGTGTGCTGTGATGTTAGCGCAACTTTCTTTGGAAACTTGGACTGCTGCATTCGTCTGGTTTGCAGTCGGAATGGTCATCTACTTTAGCTACGGGATCAAACACAGTAAGATCAACGAATAAGCGCCATATGCATAAAAAATGGACTCATTACATCGTTGTAGTGAGTCCATTTTTTATTATCCTTTAGCTGTTTTCTTTTGGCGCATGATCGCTTGTTTTAACATGAATGGCGCAATGATCGTTGTCAAAATGATCACGATGATCACACCTGAATAGTATTCACTCGTCAAAAGTTTGGCACTGTACCCTACTTGCGCAATGATCAATGCCATTTCACCCCGTGAGACCATCCCGGCCCCAATGATATCAGCCGAATGCCAATCCATTCCTAAAGCTTTGGCTCCAGCACCACAGCCGATCCATTTGGTCAACAAAGCCAAGATCGTCAACGGAATGATAAATACGAGATCTGATAAGAAACCCTCAAAGGTCATATGCAAACCGATGCTGACAAAAAACATCGGAATAAACACGGCATAGCCGATCGGTTCCACACTTTCTTCAACTTCACGCTTATAACCAGTTTGAGCTACTGCGACCCCAGCGAAAAATGAACCAACGACGCCACTTAAACCAACTAATTCAGCCAAATAAGCCATTCCTAAGCAGATCACTAAGGACATCAAGATGACTGAAGCCGAAACTGACATCTTTTCACCGATCCGCATCAAAGTTGGGGTCACCCACTTGAAGACCACATAGATCCCTATAAAATACAAGACTTGTAACGTGATCCCTAAAGCTAGATTAGACTGAACATGACCACCGCTACTCTTAGCCACATCACTGAAGATGCTGACTAACACACTTAAAATGATAACAGCTAAAATATCATCGATCACGGCCGCTCCCAAGATCGTTGTCCCTTCCTTTGAGTCAAGGCGACGTAATTCTTTAAGGACTTCAACAGAGATGCTGACTGAGGTCGCTGCAAATGTGACCCCTAAAAAGATCGCTTGCTCATTATTAAAATCAAAGAAACGCCCTAAAATATAGACCAAAGCTACTGGGACCATGATCCCACAAACCGCTACTGACATCGATGGTTTGAAATACTTCTTGAGTAAGCCAAGATCACTTTCGAGCCCTGCCATAAACATCAACAAGATAACGCCGATCTCGGAAAAAGTATGCACAAAATCATTTTCAACGACCCAGCCTAAAACTGCTGGGCCTAAGATGATACCAACTAATAATTGCCCAATTACAGCTGGCATACCGATCCGGCGACTAAAATGTCCAGCTAAAGCCGTTGACAACAGCACCAGACACAGGATTCCTAAATGTTCCATTATTATTTTCCCTTCCCCTCTTAAAGCTACTAATAGCTATAGTTACAGCATATTCAATAAAATTAATTATAACTAAAATTTAACCCTCTATCTACTAAAATACTTATACAACAATTAGAAAAAAAGCCGATATGATTATGAAGTGAACCCATAAAGTTGGACACTCTATTTATACTATATTTCTTAAGGCAAGATGTCGGTATTCTACCGGTGTCTTGCCTTTTAGTT
>OFFW01000317.1_pt1 | contig 36244 bp, 57 predicted proteins | sample 1521501 | NCBI WGS metagenome assembly OFFW01 (sample SAMEA3504107, study PRJEB24116) | mouse gut metagenome | biome: mouse gut; feature: mouse-associated habitat; material: faeces | place: Denmark | collected 2011
TGTGCCATGAAAATGTCCTCCTGAATCACTAAACTCGTTCATGACATATATTAACATAGATTCCAAAAATATACAAATTATTTCACGACAGTTCCTAAAGAGACAGCTTTACAAGTTATTGATAACAGCAGCCTGCATTATCTGCGAATGTATCTAGAATCATGTGAACAGGCTGGTAAGTCCCCCGGCACAATAGGACTTTACAAATTCCATATCTCACATTTTTTATCTTACGTAAATAAAGACGTTATCTATATCAGTGATGATGATCTTTACTCTTATCTATATAACTATCGCCATCAGCGTACTGTAAGTAATGCATATTTAAATCAGTTACGTCTTGTACTCAATGGTTTTTTTAAATGGCTTATCAAAAAGCGAATACTGGCATCCAACCCGGTTGACTCTATCGATCCCGTAAAATGCCAGAAAAAAGTTAAAAAGCCGTTGTCGGCAAAAGAAGTTGAAATGTTACGTTCTGCCTGCGCGTCAGAAAGAGATCTGGCAATCATAGAGTGTCTTTACAGTACAGCTGTCAGGGCCTCCGAATTACTGCAGCTTAACCGCTCTGACATTTCCTTTTCCCAAGACGACATCATCGTACTTGGAAAAGGAAATAAAGAGCGTATCACCTACCTTAATGCCAGATCGCATATCCATCTGCAAAATTACCTCGCGCTACGCACTGACGACAATCCTGCACTATTTGTCAGCAGTAAAGCGCCTCACGACCGCCTGACAAGGCGCGGATTAGAAGATATTCTAAGTAGGATTGCTCTGTCAGCTAATGTTGAAAACGTGCATCCACACCGGTTTCGGCGTACCAGCGCTACAGATCTCTTGAACGCCGGTATGCCGATTGAACAGGTGCAGGAATTACTCGGACACAAAAGCATCGAAACGACTCGAATCTATTGTACGATCAATCAGGAGGCCGTAAAACATAATCACAAAAGATTCATGAATTTTTAGGCTTATTTCTGCTCTGGCCTGCCGTTGGGAGGCTTATTTTTGATGCTTTCAAACTGTTTTATACAACTTACCTGTGATATTCATGATCTTTGCGGTATTCATCAGTTGCTCCGCCTGGCTCTTACTGATCCCATCTGTCATAAATATATAGTCTGTCTTATCTCCCTGCTCACCTGATCCTGTGTCTGTGATTGCTGTGATAAGAGTTTTGGGATCATGATATAAAACATTCAGATCCACATTGGTAGATATCCCTTTTACTTTTCCTTCACTCGAGAATTGCCAGCCGTAAAGCTCTCTTCCGACTGCAGGAGTATATTTTTCTGCTGGGATATCCGTAAGTTTTTTTGCCCCGCCGATCGGATAGCGTGCAACCCATAACGGACAAGTAAACTGCAGAAAATCAAACCAGTTTTCCTTGTATACATTTAACCCAATGTATAAACAGAATTGCAATTTCGCATCTTCGATCACTTTTTGCGCCGCTTTGATGATTTCGGTCAGTTTGTTCTTACCCAGTTTGTACAGGTATTCTCTATCTTCCACGTCCCAAAATACTTTACATGCAAGATTATTCACTTTTAAGAGATCAACGACCTGTTGTGCCTCTTTCTGGGCCTCCTCAACAGTCCTTGCATAAGTATATTTATAGACTGCAACAGGAATATTGTTATCCCTGCAGCCTGCCAGATTAGTTTCAAACTGATTATCCGTTTTGCCGGAATGTCTAACACTCCTTAAAATAGCAAATTGACAGCCGTCTTCTACTACCTGTTTCCAGTCAATTTTGCCCTGATTGTCTGATACATCAATTCCCATATATTTTTTGCTCATCTTCTTCTCTCCTATTTTCCTGCATTGTTTGTTTTACCGTCATCCAGCAGATCTTTGATCCCATCGAACCAAAATTGTACCAGTTTTTCAAACATTTCTTCTGTGATGATCATCTGTGCCCAGGCAGGTAAAAGTCCCCTTGCTCTGTTAACTACCCATTTCATTTTCTGCTTTCCGGTATGAGATTCTTCAAACTCGTGCTCTGCTTTCAAGAACAGCTTGTACACGTCCTGCCGGATTTCATCAAGTGATTTTTCCTTAAAATACTCTACTGCCCAGATCAAGCACAAAACTGCAAAAAAGATTGTAATAATAACTAACGCCATATTCATGATTTTTTCCTCCATCTAAATAATGTGTAATGTGGTTTTTCTTCGCCAAAACAATATCTAATATAATCTTCATAAATGATTGCTGGGCCTGCTAAAACTACCCAGTAAAAGAAAAATAGTAAACATACTTGTCCCATTATATTAAACAGTTGATCAGAATAATCCCACACATCCCATCCTAAATGAATGTTGATGATACAACCTGCGATAAACTCTACAAGCGTTGTGACCAATCCACCTAATATGCACTGTAGCGCTAATGGCATTTCCCACGGAAATATCTCATTTATCGCCCCGATTAGTAAAAAACAGATGCCTCCGACGATCAACATTGTCCAGTGTGTTTTCCCTTTATATGCCACTTCGACAAGCATGTAACTTATTCCGCCAAGCAGAAAAATGGAAAGTATTTTAAATATTTGCTTCATCGCTTTCTCCTCCCTGCTGCTGCATATGTCTCTTATATACTTCATTTTGATATTCTTCCGGGATGGCAATTCCATAGCTGATCGACTCTACCTCCTCTTTTGTTTTACACAGATCTACCCACTCGCACAGGTTGTTTCTGTATGTTGTCTGCACATTAACAAAAGTCAATGCTGCTGTGATGATCGCCTGCATATCTGCACTTGAAAGGAACATGCAGCGGTTGTTCGAATCCTGATAGGATACCTCTGCGGCACCTGATTCCAGTTCGATCTTTTTTCCCATCAAAAAAGTGATGTCTTCGCTTCCAAGCGGGAAATGTTGCCTTCCAACCGACAGATTTACATCTATCCCGTTAGCCGTAACAGACTGGTACATCAAACGGATTTCCTGTTTTTTTCCCTCTTTAACCTCTTCCAGTGTTGGCACGTAAGGTTCCGGATCCGGTAACGGCTCCGGCTCTGGCGGTGCAACATAGACGGATCCATCATCAGAAAACTGCACGCCTCCGTTAATCTCCCGATATACAGTATTGTATCTGGAATAATCTGGCCTCCAATTATCTGGTACAAGCCTTGATAATGTGAATCCGCTTAACTTGACAGGTATCTTTCCTGTTACTTGCACAACATGATCACTAATCCTGCGGAAATTAACAGGATATTTTGTTGTGTCACCTACATACTGTAAATTAAGCATTTTATCATCCTTTCTCCCTTTCGGGCATAATAATAGAGCCTGATATGGCTCTGATAAACATGGTTTAAAGTACTGTTAAAACTGCGTTAAATAATAAATTAGCACATGGAAGGATAGAGCTTGTGGTCACAGACGATAATAAACTTGGCTACAAACTCGATGGTGCTGATACAGTAATCCCTTTTATTAATAATGATACTATATGTATTCCGGGAAACATTATTCTTTACGGTTATCGTACTGGTGCCAGTAATCAAAGTGACTTAGTAACCACACCATTTACTCTAAAAATCAGAATAAATAAAGGGATTTTTGAAATATATAGCAATACGGCGTTTATATCTGGTGAGTATCCTGGTGGATGGCGAGGAAAAGTTACTTTTGGAAATCCGTCTATATCAAAGTAGATTCTGGATTAACCTGAAAATTAAACATATGCGTACAACTGGTAAATAAGATAAGCGCAGAAAGGTCTATCCCATTCAGTTACCCCAATAACATATTCGTTGACGGTTACGATTCCGGTCGCAGGATTATAGGATATCCCATAGCTTCCCCTGGAGCTGCCACCACCTTGGCCATGTACTGATGGGCGCAAGAAAAAATTATCACTTGTAAGTTTATTGTAGCCATTAATAGATGTTGCGCTAAAGGTTTTTGTCGCCGTTGTATTGCCACTACCAATTAAAACTATTTTGGGTTTGCTTTTAAAAGGGCGGAATGTATCCGCACCCCGCGCAGGATCTGTATTGTACCCACGTTCTCCGTCGTGTTCATCCAAGTAGAATTCTGTGCCGGATGGGAACACTAATTTATTATTTAACGCATCAACAGCATCCGCACCTGCCCAGTATCCTTCACTTGTATTCGCTTCGATCTCTTCCAGCGTCTGTAACGTCTTTTCCTGCATAATTGCAAGAAACGTACCAAGTGCACTTAATATCTTGCCTTTAATTCCCATCTTTATATCCTCCTTATGATTTATTTACCGCCGACTGGGTATGATTAAATAAGGCCCTTAATTCTTCTTCCGTGATATCTTCACTCATGTGTTCTTCAAGATTGTGCCCATCACTCATAAATACTGCAATGGCCTCCGTGTGCGGGTGAATAATATTCCCGCTATAATCCTGCAGCTCAACTACTTTCCGTACTGCCATAAGTTTATCCCTCCAATCCTGTGATGCAGTAAAGCATTCCCTCCTGCCGCTCTGTCTGCTGGCCACTTTCCAGATAGACTATATTGCTAAAGATCCCTTTATATATATTCTCATCCGGTTCCGTTTCGGATGGAGCCGTCACTTCCACCCCATACAGCGTACTTTCGACCGGCGGATCTTCCATGCCTGTAATATAACGGTCAAAAAACAGGATGATAACACCCTGTATGAATGTCTCTAATCCGTACAGGCATCCCGGCGTCCTGCGCTTTGGCGGGATATAAGTCGCTTCTGTCATGAGTGTAAAAGGATCATCCGCTTCATTAAAGCAGTTTACTTTCATATCCGCGAAATATTTCTGTATCTTCCCGAACAGGATACTTAACGTTTCATCCGTCTGAATGTTCTTTCGCACGTCTGCCATGCGGAACGCTGCAGCAAGCTCATACTCTTTCAGCTCATCTTCCGCATCTCTCTCGCGGATCCGCGTGACCTTGTTCGTTCCCCGCAGCGTCTCAAACAGGATCGTGTCCTTCCTGTCAAGCAGCTTCTCTGGCCCGATCCGCACCCGCGGCAGCGCTTTAAACCTGTTATCGACCTCGACCTTATACTCTTCAAACTCGGCACAATGCTCATAAAAATATTTTTTCCGCAGGAAATCATTTACGGAAAAATCAAACGTGACCTCTGCCGCATTGCTGATCCGCATCCCGATATTGTATTGATACTCAACTTCCTTTTCAGAAAGCACCGGGATCCGGTCACCGTACTGGTCCTGCCCGATGATGATCAGTCTTTCCTCACCTTTATCATCTACCGCATAGATGCCAAGCTGTTTTAATACATATTCCCGGTCAAGCTCCAGATTGGTCAGCAGGCACTCGATAAAAGTGTACTCACCCTCTGACCGTACCGCATCCAGCTGGATCTGCTGCCGTTCATCTACAACACTTGTGAGGATGTCAAGATAAGATGAATTGCCGCTGCCTGCAACCGCTCTGGTCAGATGCATCGTGATTTCTCCTGCATTGACCCGTGCTATATACTTTTTCCCTTCGTTTGTAAGACAAAATATCATTTGATCATTCCTCCACCATGCCCCTTACAATCCCGATATAACCGCCTGCGATCCCGTAATATACTCGTGAGGTCGAATTCCTTATTAAACGGTTTACGAACTTATAAGACAGATGTGCCGGCCTCGCCAGCCGCACCGCCTCATCTGCGATCGCAAAGGTCTCGACAAGATAGTCTGTATTTACATAGACTGTAAAGCAGTACTCCGCCGGATGCTCCACGATTGTTACCGCATTTGCGGTCATGATCTGCAGTACAAGATTTTCAAGCATTTTTACCGTTGCCGGCGGGTTGCTGTTTAACTTTGCCAGCACCCGCGCCCGGCGCTGCATCAATGTCAGCGCACTGTTACGCTCCAGACCGAACTCATCTTCCCATATATCAAGAGAGTATGTCGCTGTCTTGATATAAAACTGACGTAGCAGCTCTGACAAGTCTGCCTCCATCTTGTCGAGTTCCGGCTGCTCTGCAGTAAAAAGCTGCGCGATCTCCATCATCTGTGCCACAAAGGTCGGCACGCTCTTTTTAAGCATCTCCACCGCCTCCTGTCCCGCCGCCCGTTATCCATCCGCCTGTTCCCGCATCACCCTCTGCAGTAACCGTGATTGTCGGGATCTGCGCGATCGGGAACTGTCTCTCTGCCAGACGCAGGCTTTTTGCCATCCCGTTTATCGTAAAGTCTGCAACATCTACCACGCCTGGGCAGTCAAACAGCACGTTGACCATCCCCAGATAAGAGATGATCTGCGTGTTAAAAGCTACAGCCTCACAGTGCTGTGCTAAAAGCGGGTAAAAGCTGGCCTGAATACTCTCTGCCGTATATCCTGCCTTTACGATTACATCCGCCACAACGTTGATATCCACCGCCTCACCGCTTACTACAAGCACATCCGCGCCGATGGGCCGCACCGTTTCGATATGTTCCTCCACTGCCTCGATCAGCTTCTGGGGCGCTGCTGCATTATCGTCCGCTATGAGTACCACATCCACCGTACCGGGGCCGCGGGCAAGGTCATAGATCCTGACCTTTGACACGCCGGGAACCTCCTTTGCCCATTGCCTGTAATGCGCGATATTCCCGCTGTTTGCCGGCGTCCGGATATGTTCTAACGTCCTTTCCCGGAGCGCATCGTCTGACTCTGTATCAAACCCGCCCTCCGCCGCTGCCGGGTTGGTGACTTTCCGTATCCGTCTGTCATCAGCCTTGTCGATGCTCCCGGCTGCAACGTTACCGATGTCCCCTAATTGCTCACAGACTGCCCGAACGGATACCGTGCTGCCTCCTGCCTCTTCATCGCTACGCGTGATCGTAAAAGGCTCCTGTACGATAAAGACGATATCTCCTGCAGATAACTGCAGCCAGCTATATGTCCCCGGTTCTCCTGTTATTTCTACGACTACCTCTGCCCGTGTTGCTGTACGGCGGGTAATGCCGTAATCGCTGCAGCAGCTGTCAAGATTCCGGCCTTTTGCCGTCATCACAAAAGCCTGCGGCAGAATCGTGTCGATATCCTCCTCATAGATCCGCGCCAGCTCATTTGCTACCGCCTGCAGGTTGTCCGCTGTCCATGTGCCCTCACGGCGGTCCGCCTCCGTCTCGATCATGGACTTCATACTGTCTAAGATCTCTTTAAAACTTCTACTCATTATAAATCTCGCTTTCATGTGTAAACCGTCCGTAGACGGTTGTTACAACAAACTCAACAGTGACAATGTCCCGATCATGAGCAAAAGCAAAGTCTGACAGCTCCTGCAGATAAGGATTTACCATGAGCGTCTCGGTGATGTAACGCTTGATCTCACTGTCTATGATCGCCGGATCGTTACTGATCCCGATCACGTTCTCGATCTCGCTGCCATACGTGTGAGTATACGCCGGCCAGACAAAACGCTTTGTCTTAAGGGCTTTATAGATCCAGATCTGCAGCGCATCGTCCTTTTCTATAAGATAAGGTTTACCGCCCTTGCGCAGCAGGCAGTTTTTCTCATAGTCGTAAGCCAGTTCCCGGAAGATCGGAAGCTCTTCTTCCCTGTCTTCCAGTTCCGGCACATCGACCGTAAAGGGAAATACGCTCATTGTTTCGCCACCTTTCCGCAGATGTAGTAGCCATTCTTCACACGCTGCACCAGCACTTCATCGTCCTTTTCCACCCTTAATTCCTTGTAAAGATCCTTTAAAAACTGTTTTAATTCTTTTGAGATATTCTTTTCGTTTGCCAGGATCTCGTCCAGTTCTTCGTCCTTGTCAGACGGTATCAGCTTATTGCAAAACAGGTTCCGCTCGATCAGATTGCCCTTATCAATGATCTGCAGCGGCTTTACGCTTACCACCTTCGCGATGCTCATATCATAACCGTTTAAGTTCGCGCCCTGGCGTTCCATCATCTTGACCATGCGCGCAAATGGATCCCCGTTTGCCATCTGCCTGCCCCACTCCTTTCCCTGCCTTTTTGTTTATGACTGCCTACACGACGCTTTCAAACCGCAGCCCCAGCGTCGTTATGTACGATGCGTCCCGGATTTCATGTGCATCCGAGATGATGATAAACCGGCCCCGGATCTTCGAATTGACCTTTTCAACAATGATCGCTTTCCCTGTCACGAACCCCGGATTTCCACGCACCACGATCTTGCCGGACTCCTCCAGTCCTTTCAGCAGCTTTTCCGCCTCTTTGTTCACATCCAGCTCATCCCCGGAAATCTTGTAAGCCTCACTGATCGTCCCGTATTCGGTAAAGCCGTTTGTCACTTCCCCGACTGGTTCCTCTTCTTTGTTCAGAAGCACGACCTTGTTTATGAGATTCTCTGCGCTACTGGTGTAGCTTGCGTCAGTCACGTAGTCATCCCCGGTCACGGTTCCGGCCAGCTCCGTACCGTACTTTTCTGTGCATAAAGATGTCCCACGCATGAATACATGTACATCCTGCCCTTCGTAAACAGCTTTGATCACCTGACTGATGCTTTTTTCCCCAGCGGTGATGACTTCCACCTCTCCGCCCTGGTCATACAGTGCTCCGCAGGGGATACCATTCTCGCTGCATACCTGCGATACTACTGCTGCAGGTGATCCTTTATAGACGCCGAATGCTTTGCTGCGCAGGTACCAGGCATAATCATATGCTGTATTTGACATCGTGATCGAGTTCTCCGACCGCTCTTCGTTTAACACGATCCCTTGAAAGAGACCACCGCCCAGCGTGATCTGATCGCCTTTTCGGGCTGCTCTGGTATACGCCGGAGTGCTCCGCGGGGCATACAGATATGTTATCTTTAACTTTCTCGCCAGCTGGTTTTCATCCCCGCTCCAGCTGATCGACTCAATCTCTTTTGAAAAATCTGCTCCATTTACGGATACTTGCATATTCATGTCAATCTATCTGCCTTCTATAATAAAAGTCACAGCGGTATGATCAGCCGTGTTCCTGGTAGCAGGTTATCCTCATACATATCGTTTGCCATTGCGATATCCTTCCAGCGGCTGCCGTCGTCATAGTAGCGCCTTGCCAGATTCCAGAGGGTGTCACCGTTTTGGACGGTGACTGTCTTTGGTACGCTGCGCGTTGTCCTGCGTGTGCACAGCCCCGTATCCGTATACCTGCGCACGAAGCTGGCCACCTGTCCGGTGTTCAGATCCCTTAATTCCACGAAAGACCATGAAATGTAGATATCGCCCTGTCCTTCTTTGTAAATTTCGTTCATGCTTGAAACATTAAACTGCGTATTGACATCGCTCCCGCTGATGATAATGCGGATCGCCTTCTGTCCATTCTTCGCTTTTTTGACCGCCTGCACGATCTGTTCCGGTGCAACACCTGTGTAAAACGGGCTGTTGCTGTCCGGTAAAAAGGTAGCCAGGGATACCTTGATCAGGCCACGCATCCCCGACACGTTGATCTCCCCCACATTTAAGAGGTCGATCGTCTTATCTTTATTGTCCTGTGTCACGGAGATCTCCGGAGGATTAACGGAAAGCTCAAATTGCCCGTCACCCGTGACTAACAAAACCGTCCTTGTTTTCCTCATCACTGATTCTCCTCCGCTTCCTCCAGTCTCTTTGCAAGCTCCTCCGCCACCCTCTGAATGTCGGCGTCACTCCTCACTTCCATATGTTCCACGTTGATGGAGATCTTCCGGTCTCCCTTTTGGACATTATTGCTTGCCTGATTCGACAGGATCTTTGTGCCTGCAGGAAGGCTCATTAATTCCGGCCCGTGTTCTCCAACGGTTGTCCATCCGCCCGAGAAATAAGGCGTCCCGGTTGCATTAGCCGCAACACTTCCGCCTGCTCCGCCGCCTCCGGATCCACCGCCGCCATCATCTACGCCGCGGATCTTTTTGATCGCCGACGTAACAACACCAATGCCTTCACCGATTTTGCTGAATACCGGACCGATTACATTCCAGACACTTTCTACTATGCCCTGAATATACGGGAATGCCGCCCCAAAGGCATCTGCCAGTAATCCGATGCCTTGAATCGCAAGATCCAAAAGCGGGCTTGCCACTGACCACGCCGTGGAAAGTACAGATGATATAGCCGGGCCTGCTACCTCGAACAGCTGCTGCAGTACGCCCGTCTCATTGCCCATCGACGAAAATACGCTGGATACTTTCGCGCCTACCTCAGCCACAATCTGTGAGATAACCGGCATGACCTGTGCGATCACGGAGTAAACCCCGGAAAATATCTCTGCGATCGGCGGTACTGCAGATGAGATCACGCTGGCCAGCGCTAAGATCACCGGCTCTGCCGTCGTATGGATCGACACAAAACTGTCCCTTAAGGACGCGATCGCCGGCAGCGCCTTTTCGAACGCGCTCCCGAACATGGTGCCGACCTGCATCATGACCGGCTTTGTATCCGCAAGGAATCCGGACACGCTGCCTGCCAGCCTGTCAAATACCGGTCCCGCTTTATCTATAAGGGCGCCGGCTGCTTCCGTCATTGCCGGCATCTTTTCGATGACGCCTTCAAGCGCGCTCTGGATATAAGGCAGTGCTTTCTCGCCCATGCTGGTGAGCATCACGCTTCCGGCATTCTTGACCTTCGCCGCCATCTCCTTGACGGACGCCGTCTGCGTCTTAAAGGCTGCATCTGCCGCACCGGACGCCTCGAACATGGCCGCAGTCTTCTCCGCAAAGTTCTCTGCCTGATTCCCTGTTAATGCCAGGACCGCGTTCTTTGCCTCAACACTGGAAAACAGGTTCGCGAAGGCAACCTCATCTCCCTTGACCTGCTCTTTCAGCTTATCTAAGATACCGCCAAGTCCTTCGCTTTCTAACGCCGCTGCGCCGGATGCATAGCCCATCTTTTTGAGTGTTTTTGCCATCTCCGTGGACGGAGACAGGAAAGACTGCATCGTCGCTTTTAACTGCGTCGTGACCTCGCTGGTGGAACCTGTAACGCCGGTCAGGGTAGACATTGCGCCGAACAGCTCTTCCTGACTGATCTTTAATGTAGATGCAAGCGGTACGACCTGCCCCATGCTGGATGCCAGTTCCGGGAAACTTGTCTGCCCCAGCTTAACCGTCAAAAACGACAGGTCAGATGCTTTTTGCATTGCTGCAGCAGAAGTATCGCCGTAACCTTTTGTCACCGCAGACAGCAGGTTGATAGAATCCACCGTAGTGGCGTTCCCGGCCTTTGCCGCTTTGGCTGCGATCTCCATCTGTTTGACGTTATCCGCAGACTCGCCAAACGCAGATACCACCTGATATAGCCCTTCGGTCAGATCGGATGTGCAGACGCCTGTATCAAGGGATACCTGTTTGAGCTGTTTTGACATCCCCTGCAGCTTGCCCTGCACATCACCGTCCAGCAGGGTGCCGACGTTCTGCATCTGCGCCTGGTAGTCGATCGCGGAGCTGACCGCCATCGTCCCTGCTGCCGCAACAGTAGTAAACGCTGCTGCAGTCCCCACCAGCGCTGCCTTGCCAAGCGCTTTGACTGCTTTGCCCGTACCCTCTACCGCCACACGCACGACCTTAGAGGTCTTGACCTTATCCAGTACGGAGCCAAACTTTTTTACTTTTTCCTGTGCCCGTTCTGTCTTCGCCTTGATCTCGACCGTCTTCTTCGTGATCGGCTCCAGCTTCTTCTTTACGTCCTCGATCGCCTTATAGGCGGAAGAGTTTTTGATCCGTAGCTCCTTTGCAGCGACCTTCTGTTTATGTAACTTTTCTAAGTCTTTTTTTGCTTTTTCAACTTCCCCGCGAAAGCCTGTCGTCGATTCCTTTGCCTGCTTCATGACACCTGATACGTTGTCACGGACAGAAAGGACCGCCCCGAAGACTTCCGTCATCAAGTGTCACCCCCTCATCTTCCGAGTGCCTGCAGGATATCCGAGAATGCTTCTTCCACGGCATCCCTGATATCATCTTTTCGCTGCTGCCTGTTTAATTCCGCGATCGCCTGCCACACAGTCCGCTCCTGCGGCGACAGGGACAGGATCTCCTCCGGCTTAAATCCGCCGTGCTCCATCCAGTACCCCACCACCCACATAAGACGTGACTGCTTTAAGAGTTTTTTACTTCTTCCTTCTCCTTGATCCTGATGTCCGCTTCACCGCCTACGCCGGAAAGCTCCAGAATGCGGCGGGCGATGAAGTTACGTTCTGCCTGTGTGAACATATCCGTGATGGTATATTCTTTCCCGGGCCGCAGGCTGCCCTCCTGTACCATGACCTTCGCCGCCTCCTGCAGCGTGCTGCTCGCATAATAGATCGTATACTTATCAACCTCGATCGTATCATCCGAAAACTCCAATACCTCGCTGACCTCCGCATCTGACAATCCCCGGATCTCCATGTCCATGCCGATGCTGCCAATCACAAGTTCCTCCTTCCGCATCTGTTTCCTTGCCTCGATCCGTTCCTTCGCTTTCTTCGCGAACTGCTCAAAAATAAGAACTTTGTTTGCTTCCATTTTTTATACCTCCTGTATGTATGTTTATATTGAATCTTTACGAACTGCCTGTATCTATACATCCTGCACTGCGTCAAGATTGATCATATCGGACGGTGTGAACGAAAACGGCACTTCCTGCTTTACGACAGCACCTTTTTCATATTCAAAACCAAATTCTGACAGGGCCATGTTGCTGATCTGGTATCGCTCCGTCTGCCCGCCTATAGCGTCAGGATCCTTTAACTTTGTGATGACCGTGCTTCTCGGGTCATGCCCTCTCATGATCTCCTGGCGAACATCCTCAAACCGCGTATAAGCCTTGATCATTGAGACCGTGCCCTCGCCCTTTACTCCGGTTATCTTTGTGTCCACATCCAGACCCAGCTGCACATCCTCCCTGTTGACCGTCACCTTGACGTTGATCTTACTGACTTCTAAGACTTTGAAGCCGTTCCACCAAAATTCCGCCCAGGTGCCCGCCAGCGTCCTGTTTCCTTTGATTTCATTCATTTTGTGCTGCTCCTTTCTACATGGCCATATTCAGATCAAGATCTTCCGAAGCATCCAGAAATTTACATACCCCTTCAAGGATCATATAAGATCCGGTATCTGCTTCTTTTAATTCCTGTTCTGTCATGTCCTCTGTATTGATACCATGCTCTTCCAGATATTTCCGGTTTCCTTCCGCGCTGATCTGCACGTAGTTTTCCGCCTCCGCGTTAAGTACGGAATTATACATTGCCCGGAAATAGCTGTTTACCGCACCGACGAACAGCTGCTTATTGTCATAACCGTTTGATATTTTCCCGACATAATTGTCCTCATACGTGGAAAAGATATCATGCCTGATGACGTCCATCCCCTCTACGATCTTGATCTTTTTAAAGTCTTCCGGTGTTTCCGGCGTCACCGTCTGCAGACTGGTCACACCCCGTCCGATCTTATGTTTCTCGCCGTCAAAGACAATGACCAGCCTGCCTGCGTCGATGTCAGCATCCGGATCTGCTGGGATATCTGCATCTACGATCTCATCCAGCACGTAAAATGTGCAGCTCTGCGTCAGCGGCAGCCCTGCCAGAACCCCGGCTACGCGACAGCAGTATTCCGCACCCGTATAGCTGACCAGCGCCTCCTCGTCAATCCACTTCGCTGTCACATAACTGGATGCAAAGTTGATGATATGCATGTCATCCGCTTCCACTCCGGGAAGCACCGCCTTTACCTTTTTTCCCTTTTCGTGCGCATCCGCAATAAAATCCCGCAGCGTCCCCAGATCCTTTGCAAGATATCCCGGATAACAGAGATAATCGACGTTGATATGCATGATCTGTTGTAATGTCCCTGCAAGGTCAAGGCTCCCGTCACTGCGCATCACGCGCACGGCCAGCACCTGTCTGGGGCCTCCTTTAAAGATAAGTTTAAGCACTTTTAAACTCTCTTCCGTCCACTCTGTTTCTTTTACATCCTTCCATCTCGTGCACGGCGTCAGAAACTGCTCCGCCGTATCATCCTGCAGCAGCACGGCCACCATGCCGCGGGTGCTCCTTGAGATCGCGGCAGATGCTTTTTTTCTAAATGTGATGATGATCTCGGGCAATCCCATCTCCATCTCCTCCAATCTTCTTATTTACAATTAATTTTGACAGCAAGATGCTCCATCAGCGGCCCCTCTTCCTGCGGCACCGTATCTGTAAACTCCAGCGTCATCTTGTAATGCCCTATGTCGTCTGTGATATCCATCTGTGCCGGCGGGGAAAAAGCCCGGTCCCCAATCCGGAAGTACGGCTTGAAAGCCGCATCAAGCATGTCCAGCACGGCATAGATCCGCGCGTTTGATGTGTGCAGCGTCTCCATGTACGCGATATCTACAAAGATCTGTCTGTCTACAAAATGCCCTGCTGCCGCTGTGGCTGACTTAAGCGGCACAATCTGAATGTGTAAAAACTCCTGCTGATCCGTGCTGCTCATGTCCTCCTGCGTGATATACTCGATTTCCAGTTTTTTCCGCAGTATCTTTATGATCCCTGTTGAGATTTCCTGCAGTGTGACCATGTCATCCCCTCATTTTCTTTCCAAGATCGTCCACCATGCCCTGCAGGTCATCCCTCATGTAAGTGCCCTGATAAGCAGAGATGCCCTTTTCCAGCATGTGTCGTCCCTCTGCGTAGCCTACGGTTCTGCCACCGCGCACAACCCGGTGACCGTTGTTGACCGGCTCCGCATACTCGGCATCATTCTCAACGATGATGTTGACGCCGCCATCCTCCTTTTCCACCCGGGAGTCCCAGCGCCGCCGCAGGTTACCGGTCACGACCTTTGTCTCCCGCTTCACTTCCCGCACGACTTTCTTACCCATTTTTTTTGCATGTGCCGCGACGATCTCTGATTCCCATGCGTTCAGACCACGGTCAAAAGCCCGATCCAGATCCTCCAGACTCTTCATACTCATGTCTTATCCTCCGCAGCAAAGGGCGTCTCCCCGTGGCTGATATATCCAAAAGTCCGGCCAGTCATTCCAGTAAACTGCTGCCCGGCTTCTGTCACAATGACCGCCTTGTCTTTATCAAGCAGCTCTACCCCCGGCAGGGTAAAGATCGTATGCGTGCGCTTTTTTTCAGAATGAAATTCCTGCCGCTCCGGCGTATCGTTTCCCTTTTGGCTGAGCGCACAGGGGATATCCTCATAGACCAGGATCTCCTTTTCAACCGTTCCCTGTGTCTCCGGATCCCTGACCCGTCTTGTCCGGTACACGCTCATCTGATCCCGGAACGTCTTTGCCAGCACGTTTGCCTCCCTGTTTCTTACCATTCTGCTTTACCGTCCTTCCCGGCTTTTTGTAGCTTAAGTCCTTAAAGCTCATGCCATCCTCCTTTACCCGGTGCGCAGCCGTCTGTACTTGCAGCACAGTTCCCGGTGCTCCTGTGTCATGTCATCCTTGCTGATCGTATCAGTGTAAGTTATCTGTGTATCGCCCCGCTTGATAGACGCCACGTTATCGCCGTTTTCTTTGTAAAAAGCATTGACGACGATCTGGCGGGCCACATATTCAAGCTGCACCGGGAATACATCCCGGTTACAGAAGATCCGGATCATCATGACCGCATCCTCTAACATCAGACGGAGCACCTCATCGTGCTCCGTCGTCTCCGGGCTGATCCCCAGCCTTACCTTGATCTTCTTTAACATCCCTTCTGTGTCGATCATGTCCCGCTACCGCCTCCGTCCGTCACAGCCTGCGCCGGATCTGCTGCCGGCTGCTCCGGTACATGCTCTGCCTGTTCCGGTTTTCCTGCAGACTGTTCCGGTACAGCCTCTGTCTGCTCCGGTTTTTCCGCGGGCTGATTCGTGCTGCTGCCTTCCTGCTTCGGCGCTGCTGCAGGCTGTTTTGTCTTCTTATCTTTTTTACCGGAAACTGCCTTCGGCGGTGCCGCCTTCTTATCTTCCCTGACGGGATTAGCAGCCGGCTGTCCGGTGGCTGCGTCCGGTGGATCTGCTGCTGTCGTCCCCACCGGCACATAGCCCTGCGCAGCCAGCCGTGCAATCTCCTCAGCACTGCCGGCGTACTTCGCGCGGTTGAGTTTCCTCATCTCCTGCTTCATCCTGTATCCTCCTATGCTTCCGCTTCCGCATTGACCCAGCACTTCTTATACCTGCTCTCTGGCAGCCACACTTCATGATACCGGCGGTAGCCGATAAACCATGCGTCCCCTTTCTGAAAGGTGTCCGGATCAAAGATCTTCATCTTGTCCTGTTTCGTAACTGCGATCGGCGCTGTCTGCACTGTAATGATCCAGTTGATCTGCTTTGCGCTGTCTGCGGGTGCAAAACCGCCTTCCTTTTCCCCTTCTGTCTTACCGTCCTTAAAAATGTAAGCCGTTTTCATGCGGGAAGAGGGAACCGGCTTGAGGAAACAGTTATTGATCTGTTTCAGCTGTGTGTTGATCTCGCCAGATTTAAAATCTGCCACGTTCAGCAGCTTTGCAAACTTGTCATTCAGCTCCAGTTTTGTTTTAACAGGCTGAGCAATAGAGACAACAAGCGGTATATCCTCACCTACTTCATCCCTGACTTTTGCGACATCCGACAGTAATGCATCCATGACCGTTTTCTCATCTGCCGTGTAGGGCGTTGCCCTGTCTGCTGCCTTCAATAACGCATACAGCTTGCTGTAACGGTAGGAATCAATCTCCGGGATAACATGCTCGTTCTGGAATTCACCCGTAACAGACGTTGCGTTGACAATAAAATTTGTCTCATTCACATCCATAGAATCCAACTGGAAGGATGCACCCCTGTCCATCGTCATCTCATACTCTTTGTAAGCAAGCGTCACACCCCCGGACGGATACCCTTCGTCCCGGTCGTAATCCTTAAGCCCGGTCGTAGAGATCTCAGGCATCTTGATCTTATTGCCCCCGTTATACTCCACCTGTCCAGCGTTGTCGTCCATCCAGCCGGATGTCAGTGTTTTTGTTGCCGCTGCATCCAGCTTTTTCTGCAGAACACTCCCATATACTAACGTGTTTAAAGCCATCTTTTTTTCCTCCTTTTAAAGATATTTGTCAATCTCTGCAGCCATGGCCTCTTCTTCGCTTACAGTGCCTGTGCCGCTGCTGCCCTTCGGCGTTGTACCGGCCAGACGTTTTTCCACCTGTGCCTGTACGGCGGCATCAAACTTACCCTTGAATGCTGCCACGTTAGCCTTTGTTTTTTCCGTCGTATCTCCGACAAGGATATCAACAAACTCAGACGGGACGTCATTCTTTGCAAGGATATCCAGCGCATCCGCCTTCCGCTCCCTGGCTGCGATCTTCGCTTCCCGGTCCGCCAGCTCCTTTGCCGCCTTTTCCTGCTCGTAAGACGCCTTGCTGTCCTCATCCATCTTAGCGACCTTGAGCGCCTCCGCCACCGCCGCATCCGTGGCAGCCTTCTGATCGGCCAGCAGTTTGTCAATGTAAGCCTGATCGTAAGTCTTTGCCACAGGTTCCTGTTTCGCCGCGCCCTGCGGCTGTGTCCCGCCCGCTGCTGCAGCTTCACCGCCGCCAGAAGCAGCAGCGCCCTTTACGTCTGTCTCTGTTGCAGTATTCTTTTCTGTCTCCATCTTTGTACCTCCTGTTTTTATGCAATCAAAAAGAGACCACGCATGTGATCCCTTCAAGTTACCTTTAACTGTTTTTAAATATCTTTTAAAACTCTTAAACTTATCGTTTCCTGCCTTTGAAAAGGTTTTTCAGCTTCTCCCGCCGCTCCTGCTTCTCCTCTTCTGCCAGGATCCGCTCCTCTTCTTCAATATCAAAATGAGGTTTGTAAAGTTCCGGATTCAGTTCTTCCGGCGGATCTCTTAAGATATCAGGTCTTTTACTCATTCCACACTCTCCTTTACCAGCTGATACATCTCCGGAAACCTTTTTTTCATGTATCCCGGATGGTCACAATAATACTGGAATGCCACCGAGACAAATTCCTTCATCTTATCGACATCAACGTTTCCCTCTGCATCCAGACATTCCTCTTTACTGTCAGCATATATCCTTCCCTGATAGATGTCAACCATCTTCATGTTGTCGATCACATAGATCTTTGACTTCTCTCCGTTATCATAAGACGCTGACTTTATCCTGATGTCATCGACAGTCAACCCTTTTACGATCTCCCGCTTCAATTTCCTTACTTTATCCTGATCAAAGAGTTTAAGGTCGATCGCATGTCCTACTTCATGTTCTATCCTCTTTTTAGATGCATTCCCTCTCAGGAATATCATATTTCTTACTGTATCAAACCCATTCCCTTTATAGTCGTCCCTTTTGATCCGGACATCTTCAAGCGCCCTCCTGACTTTCCTGCTCATCTGCTTTATCACTTTTGCCACCTTCGCCGCGTGTTTCGCGGAATCAACCGGATCTCCATTTCCGATATAGCGGTACTCCAGAAGATCGTTCTTTTCTCTCCATTGTTTATAGGTCATATCCGCAGGTACTTCATAGACGCTCCCGTTCTCATCCTTCGCGACTCTGGTCGTCTTTCCCTTCTTATTTTCCTCTTCCGGGAAGTCACAGACTGTCGTACTGCGGCAATTCGGATGCATCGGCGGATAGTTCTTGCCCGGCACAGCATCCTTTACTTTAAAACGCCTGCCGTCCATTTCCTGACAGATTTCGCTTGTCTTAAAATCCAGCGTAGCCAGAAACGCATACCATTCAATCCCGCAGGCGCTGTAGCCCTCCATCGTGGCCGTCTCATAGATGTACGCCGTCTCTGTCCTGACTAACGTCTTTGCCGCGCTGTAAGCGACGCCCATGCGCTTGTGAATCCGACTTGCCATCTTGTCAAGGTTCTCGCCGGTGATCAGACCGGTCACAAGATTGCTCTTGAGATCCGCGGAAAAGTTCGTGCAGTGGGCATACAGGCTTTTGGAGAAATTCCGCTTGTCATAGCGGTTCAGGATCGCACGGTTGACGGCCGCCTCATTCGGTCTCGTAAAGTCATAGCCGAACCCGATCCGCTGCTGTGTGTTAAAGATGCTGTGATAATAGCCATCGTCAAACTCACTTGTCAGGTGGTCGTAGATGTTTTCCTGCTGCTTATCATACAGATCCACCATGATCCTGTCGATCTCCAGCGACCGTAATTCCAGATAAGAGATACGGCCACGCTTCGCGTAGGCCTTCATTTCCAGATCCAGTGCCCTGTGCTGTCTCTCGATCTGCTCCCTGATCTCTTCCGGCAGATCTGTCTCTTTCAGACGCTCCCGCAGCTCTTTCTCCTGCTGCAGCATCCCCGCCCAGTCGATTTTACGGAAATCGGCGTCTTTGATCTTCTGTTTCGCTTCTGCAAGCGTGATCTTTTCGCCGTCCGCGAACTTCTGATACAGCTTCTCGATTTCCGCCTGAATCTCCTGCTCCGCCTGGCTGTACAGCTTTTTCTGCTGCTTTGACAGATAGTCCTCTGTCCAGTTGACCGATGCTGCCTTATCCTTAAGATAACGTCGCTCCCAATAATCTTTTGCCATACCGTCACCTACATCTGGTCAATGCTGCTAAGATCTACCTTCGGCAGCTGCTCCGCATCCATGGCCTCCTGTTTCTGTCTGTCCAGTTCTGCGGAAGAGTCTGATACGATGCTGATCGGCAGCATGTCAAGCTGTGTTTCCCTTGAAACGATCCCTTCAAGGTTCTTTACGTCTGTGATAACGTCGGAGGCATTTTCTATAAAGTTGCGGTCGTATTTCTGTTCTACCGTATCCGGATCCCATTTTTTGTTCATCTTCATATTTAAAAAATCCGTGATGATCCGCAGCATCTTCGTCTGCGCCGACCGCATCCGGTTTTCTTTCATTATCGCCAGTTCTTCCAGACCGGTCATCTTATATTTGATCGCGATCCCGGATAAGTTTCCGGAGAAATTTTCATCCGTAAGCGCCGGTACCTGCGACAGGAAGAAAATATCTTTATACAGCCTATTCTTATAGTTTTCGTTCGCGGCATCGTTGACATTTTTCGTCAGCCACTCGGCCTGTCCATGTTCATCTAAAAAGAGCAGTCGGTTTTTGCGCAGGTTTACCGCGGCCCTCCGGCCTTCGTCGTCCCCGTCATCATCCAGATCCCCAGTAAGGGCATCCTCTACCATGCTGCTGGCCCCTGTGATGCACAGATAAGCGTCTGTAAAGTAATCCATGTCGTTTGCCGTATCCGACTGTGCATTGTCGTATGCGTCATTCAATGTGATGACCGGCTCATAATCCCCCAGCTGCTCCTCATTGTTCCAGACGATGATCACGGGAATGTCCTTCATATAGTGCGGCTCCGGCACCCGGAATTCTTTATAGTCATGCTCCCCGTCACCGCGCCGGAAATGATGGATATAGGTTTCGTCATAGACATCCGCATACTCCATGAGCAGCTTCCCGTCTATGTCATGCTCTGACCAGATCCGCACCGCCGCCTCTAAAAATTCATCCAGCGACGGGGAGTAGACCGGAATCATCGCCTCCGCATCCATTTTTTTGATCCGGAGATTCGAAAATTCATTGGAAAATATCAGGTAAAAGCCAATGCCTTTCTTGCTTGCTTCCTTCGACACTTCAAAGTTTAAAGAGTCTATATAATTATCCTGAAAGACATCCAGTACGGCATCCTTATACTCCTCTGCAGTAAGGTCACCGCTCTCATCATCCTTGAAAATGTAACGGACAGGCTTGCCCGCAAAATAGCTTGTAGCCATATTCGTAATATACCGGCAGAACCCGTGTGCCAGCTTGTTATTCGGCTTGCCGTCTGTCATCGTGCGCTGCAGGATCCGTGTCTGTACTCTGTAGTAGTCCTCGCAGCGTTTAAAGCGCGGCACCTGTTCGCTCTGAAACCTCCTGATCAGTTTTGTCAGGAATACAGGATCCAGTACCTGCTCTTTACTAAATCTATACATATTTTCTTACCTCTAAAGTCCCAGCCTGCTTTTTTTACCTGTCCTGGCTTTCTTCTTGCCTTTGACATCCCCGTTGACAAACTCAACAATGCCGGTCAGGGTATCCTCGATATCATCATGATCGTTTTTACCTTTACGCTGATACCTGCGGATATGCTCCGCCGCCTCCGGCCAGCGTGTTTCCCAGTCACGCGGCATGATCACCTGCTCCATGACGTTTGATGCGTTTGTGATGATACGCGTCCTCTTCTTCTTGCTCTGGTGAAACCATGTGACTGTACATTTAAAGCACTTGAGTGTGCGCAGATGCCGGATCACGTTCCGGGCAAACCCGCGGCCACCGTTGTTACTCTCGATCAGGCATTCCCTGACACCGTTAAGCTGCAGCCGTCTTGCCAGTTCCGGTTCTGTCTTCTCCATAGCATCCTGTGTATAGTACATATCTGTGACATAAAGATATCTGCCTATAGTACCGCCACAGATGCTGCCCAGGTAGTCGTCCCCTTCGTCTGCCGTATCCGTATAATTAAGTACCCGCTCGAATTTATCCGGATCCACCTCATCATAAGTCTCAAACTTTCCATACAGGCCGCCTTCCAAATCTACGGGCTTTTGCATGTAGTTTGCGCCCCAGATGTGGGAGTCAAGCGTCTGCCGTTTATCCTGCAGGTCTTCCGTGGGAAAGAGGTCTTCGCAGGTACTGACCCCTTCCGGCCCGTCCACATCCAGTGCCGTGATCTCAAGTACGTGGCATTTATCTGGGTAGGCCTCTAACAGCTTCCCGGCCAGATCGTCCGTGGCCCATCTGGTCAGTACGATCACCCACAAGGCGCCCGGCAACGCACGGGACGAAAGCGTGTTCTTTAAATAATTCCAGTGGCCCTCTTTCACAGTTTCGTTGACGGCCTCCTTATCATTTTTGATCGGGTCGTCGATGATGATGATGTTGCCGCGCATACCGGTCACAGTACCGTCAAAGGACGTGGCCAGATAGCTTGCATAACTGCCCTCCAGACTCCATTTCATGACTGAGGAATCGCCATATTTTAACTGCACATGCGGGAAAAAATCCCGTGTCGTGTAGGATTCTTCATTTTCTGGATCCGGCTCTTCCGCTACCATGTCCCGCGTCGTTCGGGCAAATTCCGGCGCGATCGTGCCGTTGTAGGAAACGGTGATGATCTTATTCTTGATGTTCTTCCCGTATGCCCAGTTTGCGAAGTTGGCAAGGGTGTAGCTCTTGCCATACCCGGGTGGCAGGTTGATGATCAGGTACTTGACCGGCTTGCCTGTCTTTTCGTTGAGAAGACGTTTCTCGTATGCAGACTGCAGCGTGTTGCACAGAATGTCCTGATACTCCCGCTCTGGCTTATAAAAGTCGGGCTTGCGCAGGTTACAGAACGTCCGCAGATCCTCCCGGCCCAACCGCAGGTTCTTTTCGCGCTGCGTCTCTGCTTTATTTACTTTTGCCGCAAACTGCTGCGCGAAGGTCTGCATCAATAAGTCCCCTTTAAACTGTTTTTAAAGATATTTTTAAGCACGAAAAAAAGGGCTTTAAAACCCTTTCTATCCGTGATACCGCTCCCTTGATAATTCCAGCACGGCCAGCTCATGTTCCCGCTTTAACGTCTCGCCTGTGACGGCGTAGATCCCGGGGCTGCCCTGCTGCCTGTACTGTCTTTGTTTCTCTGTCTTGTAAACCCGGCGCTTTGCTGCAGATGCTTTCTTACGCACTGCCTGAATCTGATTGTAGTCCGGCAGGCTCTTAATATAAGAAGAAATGCTCTTTCTTGATACTTCTAACAGCGCCTCTATGTCTGTAAAGGAAAGGCCGTCCCTGTAATATTCTGCAGCCTTCTTTTTCCACTCCTCTGCACTTCCCATTTTTGTCCACATCCTTCCGGGCATGGTAAGGGTACTGTACCCTAGTTTAAAACCCTTTTAAACGCTTTCAAAAGCCCCCTGAAATATCTTTCCGGCACTATCGTCCATAATAGATCAAAAATGCCTGTATAGGCGTCCCTGCAGGATTCCCCTGTCACTGCATCCTCGCCATCTCTTTTTCCGTGTTCTCTGCCAGTTCTAAGAGAGTGGCCGCGATCTCCGGGTGCTTCTCCCCGATCTCGGAAAAGACCTTCTCTTTCAGCAGCTCCATCGCCACATGCACAGCGCCCTGTTCCTTCCTTGCTTCCAGTTTCAGCTTTTCGTTGCGGACCTGCGCTCCCTGCAGGCTGGCGATGCTCTTCGCCACCTTCGCCCTGTCTGCTGCGTCCATCTCATCATCAATCAGCGCTTCCATGATCAGCTGCGACGCCAGCAGGTTGTTTGCCTCATGCAGCTCGGTGGCGGGGCGGTCCACGTTGTCCTCCGCAAGCAGCTTTGCAAACTCCTTCGCCACCCTGACTGATTCAAAGCGGTTCAAGAACTTCTTGCCGTACCTGCCCACGCTGGACACGTGGACCTCTTCCCCCTGTTCCTTCAGATAATCAGATACCTGCTCATAGGTATCGCCGTTAAGCAGCCGGTCTTCCACTTCCCTGCGGAGTGCAGGTGGTAGCTGGTCAATCTTGCCATGGCTCCTGTTTTTTTCCATATCAGCCCACCCCTGCGATATCCGGGCCGTTGCCCTCCAGATAATCCGTGCCGGCCGCCGTCAGCCGCACGATCAGCCGGTTGATGGCAAGCCGTCTGTTAATCACTTCCTTTGTCTCTACAAGCCCCTTGTCTTCCAGATAATCGACCTGTGTGAGCAGTTCCCTCTCAGACAAATCATTACCACTCTTACGCAGTGCCGCCCGAAGTACGTTCGGGTTCGTGCCGTAAGGCTGCGCCTCCCTGCACAGCTCCAGTATCTCCAGCCTCAGCTCCTCGTGTTCTGCTGTATCTAATGCTCTACTCATCAATCTCCACCCCTATGTCTGTTATATCTCCCTCTGCAAGGTTGACTCCTGCAGGTTTCAGCCAGATCGTGCTGTCCAGCCAGTTGTCCTCGTTTACGTTTACATGTATGTACCGCTTGCCTTCGCCTCCCAGATAAAAGATGGCCTTTTTCAGCTCATCTTCCGTCACCAGCCCGCTTGTCCGCAACAGGTTCTTAAGCGACGCGATCCGCAGGTCATCCCCGTAGTTTGCATACAGTTTTTCGATCACATTCCCACGCAGCACCTTCCGGTCTGCCACTTCAAGCCTGTTCATATGCAGTGCCTACCCTCTCTTCTATCTTTTCCAGCCTCCTGTCGATACCGGAAAAACTCTTCTTGATCTCATCCAGTGCCCTGGTGATCTCACCCATGCTGGCCGTGATCCGCTCCATGTTCAACAGCAGTATGCTCTCTCGCTTCTCCGATTCCTTCCTGATCAGCTCCTCACGCTTACGCGATTCTTCCCGAAGTATTTCCTCACGTTCCATACTGCTTCTCAGCAGGATGTCCTCACGCTCCCGGATCGCCTTGTTTGCTGCCTCAATCTTTTCCTGTGCGTCGTTGTATACTGTTGTCGTTGTGTCGATCGCCGCCTTCTGCGCTTCCGATACACGTTTGTCATCATTCTTCGCTTTTTGCAGGACATAACCTACAAAGATAACCAGCATGACTATTGTCACGCCAACATTTCCTATCAGGTTGATCGTTTCCACTGTTCCCATGCTGTCTGCTCCTGTCACCATTTTTCTTCCCATTCATCAAAGTGCCTGATCCCATAACAGATCACTAAAATGCCTGTGATCAATGTAAAGAGGGAGGCCAGAGCGGCCAAGATGCCTGTCATATATACAGCAAATATGAAGATATCCCATGCCGCCACAGCTATTCCCCTTTCGCGAGAAGGTTATTATGAAAAAGTAAAAGTAAAAGACCGCACACATTTCTGTGTGCAGTCTCATCATAGCATCCCGCTGTTTTTTTGTACTTTCCATCGTGGAAAAATTTCTGGAATCGTTATTCTCCCAACATATCCATGAGCGACATCTGTCCGGGAATGTTCCAGACTCCCCGCCCGATCTTGTCACTGACAATCTTGTAGACCGTTGATTTCGACACCCCGTACTTCTGTGTCAGTTCCTGTAAGTTGCTCCCGTCAAATTCCTGATAGATCCGGCGGTAGATCCTGTTTTTCTCCAGCTCCCGCCGCTGGGGGATGTATATACTCGTCCCACCGAAATTATCTGACAACCGGAGCAGGTTGTCAACCCCTATCACCTCCGCGTATTCCCTGTGCTGATCCTGAAGGTCATCCAGTGTCAGCTCATATATATTTTCCTTATCCATCCGGATGCCCTCCTTTCCTGCATCATGCCTGTGCCGGCTCCTTCGCTTCCTTTTTCTGCCTTTTATTCCAATCCTTTAAAAATTCGATCACGCCGCTGGCCGTCTTCCTGTCTAAAAACCTGTGACTGTCGATACCGTACTGTTTCTGCACGAAGCCGTCCAGCCGTTTCAGTTCCGGATCCCCGCTCTCATTTGTCCACCCTGCCTGTTTCATCAGAAAGAAGATATAACTCTTCTGACGGTCAGTCATATGGCTGCCGGAAGCATACTCCCGTTTTCCGGTCAGTCCGTCTATGACCCTGATCGCCTCCGTGATCGTGAGGCCGCTGATATGTTCCTTATTCGTGACCATCCCAACGTACTCATGCAGCAGATCGTCGTCCATCCCCAGCTGTGACGCCAGCATGTGTATTTTTCTGTTCTGCGCTGCTGTGATCTTCCTCATAAGCCCCTCCTATGCCGGGTCGGCGATCTTCTCCTGTTTTGTCTCATACCAGAATGTATCTTCCTTTTTCAGGCTTGCACCTACGGCCAGTATGGTTGCCTCATCATAGGTCTTTAAGATCTCCTTATTGACTGTTTCCTTAACGACCACACAATCTGCCATACCATATTTTTTAAGACTGTTGATGACTGTTTCAACCACTTTGGGCAGCACCAGCTTTGTGCTCAGCCGGAAGCCTACCCGGCCGAAGGGCATTTCCTTTGTTTTGCCTTTCAGATCCGCCTTGTTCAGCACTGTGAATTCTTTCAGCTGCAGCTCCATCCGCTTGATCTTATCCTTGTAAGGCTGCGCTTCCGTCTCCGCCTGCTCCCGGATATCAATCATGCACCGTTCCGCATCTGCAGATATCTTACTAAGAGCGATCTCTGCCTCCCGGATCTGTTTCAGCGTGCTGTCCACTTCTTCCCAACTCTTAAGTGCCGGCTCTTCCATTCTCTTTCTTCCCATGTCCTTATCCTCCTTTTATTTTCCGTGCTGCCGTTCCAACTGATAAGTATGCTCCATGATCTCCTGCGCATACTCTGACAATCCCTGCCCGCTCCAGACGAATGCCTCTGCGCCTGAATCGCCGGAATATACCATCAGTACCATGCCCATGTCCTCATACTGCGCAAACAGCTCTGCAAGATAATCCGCAGCCACCAGCATGTTATCCTCCGGATCATACAGATCCGTTACCTGCAGCCTTGCCATCCTGTCCCCGTGCCAGCGTCCTGCTACCTGCATCAGCCCGCTGCAGCCGTCATTCTCCGCATCCTCCCTGTAACTACTCTCATGCCAGGCGACCGCCTGCAGCAGTTCCGGACAGATGTTATATGCCGCGCCGATCCGTGCCGACATTTCTATGACCTCTGCCTCGCTGACGGCCTGCACCTCCATCCGCTGTACTGACAACAGTATGCCTGCTGCCAGTAGTGCTATTAGCACTTTTTCCAGCTTCCTTATCCGCGGCTTCTTCCTGACGCCCTCGACCCTGCGCATCTCACACGCCGCCAGTTCCTTTCTGCTCACTACTTCCAGATACTCCTGCATATCCCTCACTACAAGCCATGATTCCGGGTCGAGCCCTTTTGTCTTTAAAAACTTTTTCTGATCCCGCGTGGGCCTTTTTGCCTGTTTCATATAAGACTCCTTTCGCTTATGTAATTGTCACTGTACCGTCCACTCTGCATTCACACGGGCTTGTGACCGTTCCACCCCGGACGTGGAGCTGCATTAGACGTTACGGGGGAAACCCCCGCAACCCTAGTTAAACCATATTTAAAAAACGTATTACCCGCGCCATCTCTTTTGCAGTGATCCCTGCCTCGCTCGCCGCTGTCTGTATATATACATACACAGCACTTCGTAACCCAGAATGCTGACTGCTTACCCCATACAGAAGTTTCATGATATCCTCTCCTATGTCGTATCCTCCAAATACGCTCTGGATATCTTCATAAGTGATATCTTCCTTTCTTACATGTACTGGTATACAGACGCGGGATTTTAACTGATCCATATCCTTTACTCCCTTTCCCAGTGTCTTATCATGCAGGGATTCGTTTCCGAGGAGCACCAGCCCAATACCGCACAGATCGGAAAGCGTCCTGAGCTGGTTCAATGCGCTGTTATTCAAGAACTGTGCCTCATCCACGATCAGAACCCTGCCGCTGCCCTGCATTCGTTCGATAAATGCATCTGTTACATTCCTTGTGATCCTCTCCCGGATCCCGAAAGCCTTCGCGACTAACCACATGACGCCTGTGTAACCAGAACAATCAGGCCTAGCTACGATATAAGTAGCCAGCCTCTCCCTCTCCACATAGGCCTTTGCTGCTGTCGTCTTCCCTACTCCCGCATCCCCATAGATCACAGTCTCCAGCCCCTGTACATGCGCATAGGCCATGCTGGCTTCCATCAGCCTGCTCAATGACGTCTCCGCAAAATCCGGCGCTGTCGGTGCAGCTTTCTTCTTCCTGTTCACTTCGATATATGCCATGATCTTCGGGATCTGCGTATGCGGGGATACGTATTTCCCGCTCAGGAAACTGCTGACCAGTGCTGAGGAAAATCCAAGTTCCTTCACGATCTGCGCCTGGTTCTTCCCGGATTCCGCCATATACTCTTTTAATGCGTCTATAGTCTGTTGATACTCCGTATCCACCTTTGCTGTATTTTCTTTACCTGCTACTGTATCCATCTTTTGCCCTCCTACGATATCCTTTCCTAGCTTTCCATTGCATCCTCGCAATCTGATTCACACCCGATGTACTGACACTCTTTTATGTCCTCATTATCTTTGTAGCAGTAACCCCCAGTGTTGTAGATACAATCCATAGTTACCTCCTCCCTAAAACCGGCTCCTCAGGAACCACCCATTTACCATCATTCTTTCATCGCTCCCGCTACTGCGGTCGTTGTCGATAAGATCACACAAAAACTGCTGTATGAGCTGCTTTACCGTGATGCCCTTGTCATCACATCTTTCTTTAATCTGTTCTGCATCCTCTACGGACATCCCTAACTGTTCCAGCATAAAATCAATACCCATCCCGTTACCTCCTTATCTAAATATCAGTTTAATGCTATAACCCTATTTTCTGATTCATTCTACGATTGTCTTTTCTTCAAAGTTTGACTATGATATAATTTTTTTAGCATTTTTCAGCGAAAGGATACTAAAATGAATAAGAAATTCCAAACTTCTTCCAAATTCAAAAAAGCTATTTTGCCCACTTTATTTGGTGCTCTTTTAGCATTCATTGTCGGCAAAGTATTTGATCCAATATTTGAATACCTATATACGCTTTTTTTGTCGTTAGGCGGATCTTTTGTCACATATATCTCTGATTCTACGTATCGCAAAATCTCAGATGGATTTACAGATCAAACAACTCTGTATATTTTCAATATCACAGTTATTGCATGTATATATGGTTTAACTACGATTTTTATCTCTACCAAACACATATTCCAATCTAATGAGACTTCCGCCGTTTCTTCTGAGTCAAATCACCACTCAGAAAAATTGGAACATGCTATGCCAGAAGACTTGCCACAGCTCATAGAATATGCTGAAAAGCTCAAGATACAGCTGGAAGTCCAAAAACGCCAATTGGAAAAAATTGAATCCCGAAGGAAACGTTTTAACAATTTTATGGATATCTCTACACGGATATGGATAATAATCACCATAATTGTGCTATACTTTAATTATTCCAGCAGCGTTTTTATTAACAACAAAATAACTGCAATGACAAATAATATAGAGATCGTTTCGCCTTATGTCTCTGATACTGAATATAAGAAATTCAAATCAGATTTTCATACGATCCAATGCCGTCGCGACTATGAGGATTTAGAACAGACATTGCAATCCATCGCCGATGCTCACGCTATAACTCTAAAAAAATAACCATTTTCCAATCTCCCATCCGACTATCGCCAGAACATAGCGGCATATAGACTCAACTATGCCGCTATGTATCTTCTTCCACTTCTCCCCCAAAAACTTCTTTCTCATTATCTTCCACCTCCGCTAAAGTTCAATTTAGCCTTCCTTCGCACGTTTCAGGTTCTCTACCACCTTTGACAAGTCATAGATCTCTGCCCCGCTCTCCCCGGAAGCCTTCGGCAACTGCTCTATCTCCTGATCATCCAGCGCATGGATCCTGTAATTCTTCGGATCTGGCGTATCATCTATCAGCTTATTCTGCTCGGCCGCGTACACCATCAGTTCCCATGCACTCATGACCTTCTTCTGTTTCCGCTCCTCAACCAGCTTCACGGCCTTAAGGTACTTCCTCTGGTCACTGATCGCATTCCTGAGAGTCTCCTTATCCTCAAAATAGCTGTACAGCCTTACCTGCTGTGCTGTACACAGGAAACGGTCCTCGCTGCTGTATATCCTCACTTCCTCCATGTCGTCCGGGTTGTATCGTATATATACTTTCTCCTTGATATGCCGCAGGATAAGGTCCTCGCTCTGGAAATACAGCTTCTGGCCATACAGGTTCAGGTATACGCCATCTTTTGATACTGTCTGCATCCGGCTGTGGCGCATCATCATCAGGTTGAGCTGCTCCGGTGTCGCGATCCGCTTCTCTATCATGCACTCGGCATACATCTGATCGGGTGTCCGCCCGTTCATGCCGACACCGTTATGCCTGCGCTTGTTATAGATATACCGTATATAATTGTCAACGTACTGGATGAACTCCGGCAGCAGCATGAAGTTCTCCGCATCCTTCCCCGTTTTCTTCAGCCGCTCCGGCCGCTCTGCAATCGTACCACCTGTATACCCATCGAACATCTTAGAAAAATTGTTCTTCACTTCTAAGAATGCCCTCTCGATGATCTTCGCCCTGGCATTGCGCACCATAGCGGTAGTGAACCTGATCCCGAGATTGTCCAATATGGTCGGGATCTCCTTCTCTTCTTTTGAAGCCTTCCCACCTTTACGAAAACCCCGGCCCCCGATATCATGAGTCAGGAACTCCCGGCCGTTGTCAGAAAGTATCATATCCGGCAGACCGTTCTCCTCTATCCCGCGCCTGAGTGCTACCAGTGTTGCTTGGGAGCATGGGTTCATGGTCACTTCCCATCCGACGAATTTCCGACTGCGGACATCCTGGAATGCTGTCAGATAAACCCGGACCGGCTTCCCATGCTCCCCGTCGTTCACGAATACATCAAACGTATGGTTGTCGCATACCCAGATGCTGTTACTATACAAGTCATCATAATTCCGTTTCAGGCTGGGCAGCATCGTGTCAACACATGCCTTTTCTCCCTTCCGGCAGTATGTCAGTTCTGCTGGGAGGATCCGCCTCAGGACTTCCCTCCGGAATGTCTCAGCTGACGGCAGCGGCAGCACGTCCTCTCGCCCTTCATGCCGGAACCAGGTCTCTGTATAACCTATACATTGTTCAACACTCGGCCTGTTCTGATCGAGATAAAAGCTAATGAAGATGTCAAACACTTCATCCGGCATGACTTTCTTGTGATGACCATGCTTGCCCCGCCCGTCGATCAGCGCCGCCTCCCCGTAGTCCCGCAGCGCCTTTTCCTTGCGCTTGATGATCTGCACGGACAGCTTCATCTCCGGGTACCGCTCCTGCAGCTCCTCGTAAAACTGCGTGTCAAGCTCCTCTTTCTTTCCCGGCTGGCTGCGGTATGCCAGCCAGTCAGAGATGACGTTCTTCCAGAAGGACACTTCCCTGCGTTCTTCCTCGCTCATCCCTTCCAGGGTGGGAAGCTCCCGGATCCGCTCCGGCTTCGGCGTCTCGATGCCGTTCTTCTTTTTCTGCTCCCGGATATACTTGCCGTATGTCTTCGGATCCAGCGTATCTACAGGGATTCTGTAGGATATCCCACTTGTACCACCGCCTAACTTTCCAGCCATTCCTATAGCTGGGAGAAGTCCTTTAGAAATTTTCTGACGTATGTTCCTAGAAGTCTTCCCCGTAAGCATTGCATACTCAGATACTGATAAATATTCCATTGCATCACCATTCCCTCTTTACTATGACGCCCACCTATGATACAGTGGACTTGTCCAGAATTTTTGAATGAAGTCGGTGCCTTTCGTGGAGGCATCGGCTTCTTTTTCGCTTAGCATACCGTTTGGTATTCCAGCAAAATCCTTCTGGCATCCTCCAAGATATTCATAGCTTTCAAAACAGTAGTCCCTGGCTGTCCTGTGATAACTCTGATCACATTGATTACAGTATCCACATTCTCAGCTGCCAGGAAATTATAATCTTCACGGATAGTGTCAAATAGTTCCTCCCATGAATTTACCAGGTCAACGTTCTGCCTTATTTCTCCCATCTTCCCACTCTCCTTTCCGGCCTGCCTCATCAGTACCGGGCGGCCATCCCCGGCAGACAGCGGATCCACTCCGCTGTTTCGGCTCTCTTATTCGTATTCGACCCGTTTCTTAAATTCCCGGTTCCCAGACAGATACTTCTCCTTTGTGACCTGCTCATTCTGCAGTCTCCGCAGAGCCTTGAGCAAGTTCGCGTACTGCTTGTCTGTATAAAGCTCATGCACTTTCTCGTAGAGTGTCACCCGGTCCTTTGCCACCCTCCTTGTCCTGCGGCTCTGTTGCAGTTTTGTCGCTATCTTATTCCTTTCAGCCTTATTCGGGGCAAACTCTATGTCATGCAGGATCGTCTGCAGCTTATTGTCCTCGGCCCCCATATCTGCATAGGCAGCCCTGTACTCATCCTCTGCTCTTTCAAGGAACCGGAGAAAGTCATTGATGATCTCACTCGGCCTTTTATCCATATACTCTCCATCATCCTTCCAGACGCTTCATGATATTTCTCGTTGATACTTTACTGTAGACCGCACCGTCCGGCTTCCCCTTCGGCACCCTGATCCTTCCGAGTTCCCGGCTGGTCTCCCGCATCTGTGCCTCTGCATAGGTAAGCCCCTCTGTCGTGGCAGCTCTGTGAAATGTGCCAAGGTCACTTTTCTTCCGTCCCATTCCCATCACTTCCTTTCCAAATAAAAGATAATCTGCTGATACGTTAAAGACCGCACACAGATGTGCAAGCCGTAGCGCGTCCGGCATGGATCTTGCATTGATATAGCGGCAGAACGTTTTCCGCTCAGTCCCAATCCGCCGTGCAGCCTCTCCCTGTGTCAATCCTGATGTAGTCCATGCTTCCCTCAATCTTTCCGTAAATCCTTCCAGCGGGTATTTATCCATAATGCCACCACCCTACATCATTGCATTAACTACATCCAGTATCAGTGCCGCTCCGGAATCGCACTCCACATTGACTCTTGTTTCATATCCGGAATCGTACCTTACTATCACTTCCCCGCCATCCTCCGACAAGGACAGCCTGTCTAGATCACAGCCTGCCCTTGTCGCTTTCATGAGAATGGACAGTCTCCCTACAATATCTTTCTTGTTCTCTCTCATATAACCCTCCTATCCTGCTGCTGTCATAATTATGTATAATGCCGACAGAAACAGTATGATAAATATGGCTGCGACAGCATCCTGCATGATCTCAATTATTTTTTCTTTCATACCATTTCCCTTCTGGTCTGCCTCATCAGTGCCGGTAGACCATCCCCGGCAGACAGCGGATCACTCCGCTGTTTCGACTATTGACCTATCATTTGCAAGAAATATATGATATGCTTTTCTTGTTTATATTCAAAAAATCCAATCCCACAAAAGGAGGCTTGCCTTATGCAGACTTATACTGTAAATGGAATCCGAACTACACTTTATTCCATCATCCAAAATGTTTTTACCCCATCATTTGTGAAAAAATATGAAAACAATGTCACAAAATACCGTTCTAATGCTGCTTCCATAATGTATGATGAATCGGCGCGTGCAGATATGGCTATCATTCAGATGTCTCTTTTCTTGGACTCCCCAGCTATGCTTGATTCCATCTCCAAAAAGCTGACTGCAAAAACTATTTTCACAATTTATATTCGCTATTATTATCTTTCCCGATATCTTGAAAAAAAGGAGCAGTCAGAACTTCTGGAACTCCCCGAAGATAAAAAGGAATTCTTCAAATATCTTTTGATTAATTATTGGCAGAATTCACTCCCGAAATGATACATTTCTCCGGTATACCATATTCTTTAATTCCATCCTGCAATCGTTCTAAGGATAATGGATAACCATTCTGGGCGGCATTAAGCATACACTGCCGCCCAGCTTCCGATAAATCAGACATCAATAATTCTTTAAATTCTTTTTCATTTTGACATCTGTGCACCATGCACCACACTTCACCTGCATATTTCTCAACATCAGTCATTGCCTGCAGTACATCAAACCTTCTCATCCTCATACCTCCTCAAAAAGTTCTTCCATGCTACATTTAAATACCCTTGCGATACTCCGCCCGATTATCAAGTTCGGCACCTTCGATCCGCGTTCATACTGTGCAATCATAGATCTTCCTACTTCAACTGCGCTTCCAAGTTCTTCCTGTGTCATCCCAAGATCCAGTCTTCTTGTTCTAATATTCTCGCCCACACTCATACTTTACCCTTTCCTTTCTATGCGTTACCGTGGTAACATATATTTGTTCTATTAGTTTACTATAGTAACAGTATATCCCACTTTTGTTGGATTGTAAATATAAATTCCTATTTTTGTTGGATTATATGCATTTTTATCCATCTTCTGTGGGAAGAAAGGAGGGAAAAATGTATAGTGCTGACGACATTGCATCAAAAATTAATCAACTACTAAAAGAAAAACAACTGTCTCAAAAAGATATGTTAGAAAAATGCAATCTAAGTAAAAATGCAATCTCATCTATGTTGTCTCGTGGATCAATGTTACGTGCTGATAATCTCGCACGTATAGCTGATTATTTAGATTGTTCAGTTGATTATTTAATGGGAAGAAATTATCCCATAAAAAAGAACTCATCTTTTCCTATCGAACTAGCTTCAAAATTCAATTCGTTGCTAAAAGACGATCAGGAAGAAATTGCACATATGATAAACTACAAGTACGATCAGTACCAAAAGAAAAGAATGAAACTGTCGTCCACTTCCGGATCCACAACAGCTGATGACGTTCAGGATATGCTTGCATAGGAGGAAAATATAATATGACGAATGAAGATAAGGAATTCTGGAAAAATGAACGTAAGCTTCAACTCAAAGAAGAACGCGATTATCTAGACAATATGAAGGGCATAGCATATGAAAAAGACGATGATATTGAAAATGCTATAAAAATATATGAAAAAGTAGTGTCCCGGAAGTTTGATGGTTCACACCCATATGATCGTCTCTGCGTGCTATATAGAAAACAAGGAAATCTTGCCGCCGAAGAAGCTGTTCTCATCAAGGCCATTAAAGTATTTACCCAAATTGCCCATGATGGGCGCGATGATGGGCAACCCAAATTGGAGCGTTATCAAAAAAGATTAGAAACTGTCCATAAAAAAATGCATAAATAGCTTTTTACAAAGATTTAAATCGGCTTTAAATGGATTTGTAGGCATTGTATTTTTATAATAATTCTCCTTTTTTATGAACTTAACTCAAAATATCCTATCGGTGCGGAACTAATCAGGGCTACATTTAATAAGGTTATTTTTCATTTTTTATAAATAGCATTGTTGTTCCGCACCTCCTTATGACTTTTCAACCTTTCTTAGTATTTATGCAATGTTGACGGGTGCGGAACCCATTCTACCAATACCAACATTTGTTCCTCACCTCGCATTTTGCTTTTTTTGTTTCTCCTTCAACTAATCTTTAACTATTTTTCAAAACGTGATAAACACTGGCCTTACAACTTAAAATTTTTTAAAGCCGAAGCAAAAAATAAAAGCTGGGCATTTTCGACCCAGCTATACACTTCAATTTTCTTACCACCAAGAATGACATAATCCTTCTCTCCATTATCTTAGAATCCTTGATTTCTCGGTATTTCTCACCTTCTGTCAGTATTTCTCACTCTCATCCGTTTATGTCATTCTTTCTGGTTATACACAGGTGGCAGGCTCCGTCATTTCCACCCCGATGTGGGTATTGTTTGCGCCGCCTCCGCAGTGCCACCCACGGAAATCCCACGGGAGCAGTTGGTACACATCCCCGTCCGGCTCTACGATGGCATGGACGCAGGCGGTTGCCTCTGCCCTGTTCCAGTTCTTCATGAACACATCCGCCTTTGGCTGCGGGCATCCCACCGAGTGGATCATAAGACCTTTCACGGTGATGTGCTTTCCCGCCTTATAACAACCGGACTGTGTAAGGTAATTCTGTATCAGATTCATCCCATTTCCCTCTCTTTCTGCACGAAAAAGGCACCGCTACAGCGATGCCCTTCCAAAAATTATCCTGTTATCTTTCCATCCGTCTCAGCATGGCGCGGCACACCTGCCTTGCCCTCTTTTTCAGCGGGCGTTTCCATCTGCGGATGGATGCCGCTTTGGTGTGGTTCCTCGACCAGCCGCCGTAATCCTCCAGCGTGTACTTCCCGTGCATCTCCCTTTCACCGTATGCCCTCATCCTTAAGCCCTCCGTTCCTGTATTCCGGTTTCCCCGGTCACAGACATGTTCGCTCTGAACGGGCATAATAGCAAGCGGGAATGGAACCATAAACTGCACAAACATCATCAGAAAATTTGTGCAGCATATCATTCCTCTTTTTCCTCCCGTAACTGCTCCAGCACGGCTTTCAGCTTCCCCGGAATGGGCAGCCCCGTCCTCGCGGCATTCTCCAAGATGGAAATGCCCTCATTGGAAAGGTAAAAGAAGATGACCGCCGTCCGCAGGACGCTCCCCTCCCCGATGATGTGCGTATCCACGATATGCCCCACCGCCACAAGGCTGAAAATAATGACCTTCTTAAAAATACCTTTGAATCCCACCTCGCTGGAGAGCTTCTTCTCCACTGCCGCCGCCATCAGCCCGGTGATGTAGTCCACCACCACGAATACCACCAGTGCATAAAGGAAGCCGTCAAAACCTCCCATGACCGCGCCCAGCGCACCGCCGAGCGCCGCGAACGCATACTGCGCCGCCTCGATAAAATTCTTCATTCCAATTCCTCCTTCTAAATCTGCATTAAAAAAACACCCCGTAAGGTGTAGTTACTGTTTACGCGCATTCCACATACCGGATGAATGCCCTGCCGTTCCCCTCGTTCACCCC
>OFFW01000318.1_pt1 | contig 36231 bp, 30 predicted proteins | sample 1521501 | NCBI WGS metagenome assembly OFFW01 (sample SAMEA3504107, study PRJEB24116) | mouse gut metagenome | biome: mouse gut; feature: mouse-associated habitat; material: faeces | place: Denmark | collected 2011
GCAGGCGGAGGAGAGCGGGGCCGTGTTCGGCATCATGTACAACCAGCGGACGAACCGCCTCTTCAGACAGATCCACGACCTGGTGCAGGAGGGGGCGCTGGGGGAGATCAAGCGCTTCGTCTGGATTGTCAACAACTGGTACCGCACCCAGGCCTACTATGATTCCGGCGACTGGCGGGCCACCTGGAACGGGGAGGGAGGCGGCGTGCTGCTGAACCAGTGCCCCCACAACCTGGACATCTGGCAGTGGATCATGGGGATGCCGGTGAGGCTGCGGGCGTTCTGCAGGGAGGGGCATTACCATAGAATCCAGGTGGAGGACGACGCCACCATCTATGCCGAGTATGAAAACGGCGCCAGCGCGGTGTTCATCACATCCACCGGGGAGTATCCCGGTACCAACCGGATGGAGATCAGCGGTACCCTGGGCAAGGCCGTGGCGGAGAACGGCTGCCTGAAGCTGTACCTGCTGGAACGGGACGAGCGGGAGATCTGTTATGCTTCCAGGGAGGGCATGCCCCAGGAGAAGGTGAACTGTTGTACCATGGAAGAGGAGGAGCCCGGCGGGGGACATCTGGAGATTCTGCAGAACTTCACGGATGCCGTGCTCCAGGGAGCGGAGCTGATCGCGCCGGGCCAGGAGGGGATATGGGGGCTGACAATCGGCAATGCCGCCTATCTGTCCGCATGGAAGGACGACTGGGTGGAGCTGCCCTTCGATGACCGGGAATTCCGTCTGCTCCTGGGCAGGAAGCAGGAGTCGGAGGAGGCCATGGAGCGGGAAGTGAGGCACGAGGAGCTGTCCGGGGAATACTCGGAGCGGTGGAGCGTCAGGTGGTAACGGCGGCCATGGCAAAATAGGCCTTGCAAACCGCGGATTCCTAAGGTATCATGAATAGTATGGAAAGGAACAGGCCCCAAAAGAAAAGAGAAGGAGAACACCATCAATGAAGCAGGATTTAATCGTCATTCTTGACCTGGGCAGCACCCAGAACACGGTCCTTGCCAGGGACATCCGCGCCCTGGGCGTATACAGCGAGATCCATCCCCACGACATCACCGTGGAGGAGCTGCAGACCCTGCCCAATGTAAAGGGCATCATTTTGAACGGCGGCGAGAACCGCATCGTGGACGGACAGGCAGTGGAGGTGCGCCCGGAGATTTATGAGCTGGGCTATCCCATGATTTCCGTGGATTATCCCCAGTCCGGATGCGAAGTGCGCCTGGAGGCCCTGCCGGAGCGGGAGGCCCTGGAGAAGTTCCTGTTCCGGGACTGCAAGGCGGAAGCGAACTGGAACATGAAGAATTTCATCGAGGATCAGGTAGAGCTGATTCGGCAGCAGGTGGGCGACAGGAAGGTGCTGCTGGCCCTGTCCGGCGGCGTGGACTCCTCCGTCGTGGCCGCCATGCTGATCAGGGCCATCGGGGAGCAGCTTACCTGTGTCCATGTGAACCACGGCCTGATGCGCAAGGACGAGTCGGAGAGCGTGGTGAAGGTGTTCCGGGACGAGCTCCATGCCAACCTGATCTACGTGGATGCCGTGGAGCGCTTCCTGGGGAAACTGGCCGGCGTGGCGGATCCGGAGCAGAAGCGGAAGATTATCGGCGGGGAATTCATCCGCGTCTTTGAGGAAGAGGCCAGGAAGCTGGACGGAATCGATTTCCTGGGACAGGGGACCATCTATCCCGACATCATCGAGAGCGGCACGAAGACGGCGAAGATGGTAAAGTCCCACCACAATGTGGGAGGTCTGCCGGAGGATCTGGAGTTCGAGCTGGTGGAGCCCCTGAAGCAGTTGTTCAAGGATGAAGTGCGAGCCTGCGGCGTGGAGCTGGGGCTGCCCCATGACATGGTGTACCGTCAGCCCTTCCCGGGGCCGGGCCTGGGCGTGAGATGCCTGGGGGCCATCACCAGGGACAGGCTGGAGGCCGTGCGGGAGTCCGACGCGATTTTGCGGGAGGAGTTCGCCAGGGCCGGTCTGGATAAGAAGGTGTGGCAGTACTTTACGGTGGTGCCGGATTTCAAGTCCGTGGGCATGAAGAATAATGCGAGGGTATTCGAGTACATGGTGATCATCCGGGCTATTAACACGGTGGATGCCATGACGGCCTCCGTGGAGAAGGTGGACTGGGAGGTGCTGGAGCGGATCACGAACCGGATTCTGGCTGAGGTGGAGAATGTGAATCGGGTTTGTTATGACATGAGTCCGAAACCGCCTTCGACCATAGAATTCGAGTGATGAAATGGGATTGTATAGTCCTTCGCCGTAAGGTGGGGGACTTTTCCTTTAATGAGGACAAGGATGGGGGGCCGAAAAAAGAGTGTATATCTTAATGCACATGGAAGAAAAAATGCCTGCGGTCTTTGCAAGGTTGCTTGCCCGTTTGGGACATGATAGCAACCGTGAAGGTTACCTATGAAGTATCGGGGGAATTATGAAATCAGATAAAAAAAGCGGCATATTTCGATTAGAACAGGAAGTGGTAACGCAATGCGGCATATCGAGAGAACGCTTTCGTAAAGTCAGAGGAAATCAGTGGGAAAATATATATCAGAAGATTGCAGAAAAATATGCGGATAAGACCAAAATATGGAAAAATGGTCTGCATTGGGCAAATACCAGTGGCTATAGTCCCAAAAGCATGAAAGAGCTTCTCGGATGCTATGCGGTTGATTCTTCGACCTGGTTTTATCTGCTGCCTCAAATCATAAAAGAAGAAAATAAAATGGTCTATCTTCTCATTGACAAGGGTGGCAGGGACTGGCATGGAGGAGAAGAATTCTGGATATTTGAAAGCTATATGCCCGAATTGATAAAAGCCCTTGATCTGCTGAACCATACTGCCTTTTTAGACAATGGCTGGTCAGATTATTATATTGTTTCCAAAAAATATCAATGGCTGATTGGATTTAATCACCACGATATAATTTCATGTATCGGAGAGGGATTGAAGCTTGACTGCTTCGGGAACCAGGACACAACAGGAATGAACTGATGGGGGCGTTTTTGCCCCCCCCTTCATTCCAGGACAGAATTATCCGCCAGGATATGCGGCCGATGCCGCATGCTGTCCGCCTCGGTGAGCGCCCGTATCACTCTGCAGGGTACGCCGGCGGCAAAGCTGTCCGCGGGAATATCCCGTGTGACCACGCTGCCGGCGCCGATGACACAATTGTCCCCGATCGTCACCCCGGGGCAGACCGTCACCGAAGCGCCGAACCAGCAGTCATTTCCGATATGTACGGGCCTGGCATAGCATAGAAGCTTTTTCTCCCCGTCTGCAGTCAGCATTTCCCGGCGCTCGTTGGGGAGCATGGGATGGACGGGCGTCACGATTGTCACATTGGGGCCGAAATTGCAATTGTCCCCGATGGTGACTTCGGCATCGTCCTGGATGGTCAGGTTGAAATTTGCGAAGAAATTTTTGTTTTACGCCCTCAATCCCGGCTGCGCAACAGGAAATCATAAAACAGGACATAGAACATTGCGATTCATATCTCCTGAAATTATCATGTTGCATCTGCTCCAGGACTCGTCCTTATATGAGAATACATCTTTATCGATTTTTCTTTCAACAAAGCCGACTTTTTCATAACAGTGTCTCGCCGATGCGTTTTCATGGAAAACATTCAGTTGAACCGCTTTTGCGCCGGTTATCTGGAAGGCATATTGCAGAGCCAGATTCAGCATTTCTTTTCCGTAACCTTTTCCACGTTTTGTTTTATCTATAATTACGAATTTCAGAAAACCGGTATTATCTTCTGTATTGACAGAATAACAGAAGAAGCCCACTGCCTGTCCGTTATTTTCGGTTGCTACATAAGCGCTGTCTGTCCAGTCCATTGCATTTTTCGCTAATAATTCATGGAATGATTTTGGTGTCATGGGATAGGGCAAAAGATTTGCGCACCAAAAGGCGTGCGTTCTTTCGTCATCAATCCATTTTGATAAATATTCATAATCTTTGTCCGGTATATACGGCCGGATTCTCATTAATGGAAAGTCCAATACTACTGCTGACCTCCAATCATCTTTCGATTGAAATGTACAGCTCATATTCTAACAAACTTCAGATAATACTGCAACAAAAACTTATCAGGAAATATCAGTCTTTCTGTGGAAAATTGGATATAAAAGTGGTATAATCAGACATATCTCCGCAGCGTATCGAAGGATTGAGGGAAGGATTAGCGCCTTTTTTGACGGCGGTTGGGCGTGGCGCGTCAATCCGCTTTCGGTTGACGATCCCAGATTGCGGAATGGCGACAAAACAATGTCATTTGCGCTATCCACATATTTGAACTCCGGTTTCGATTATGTCTTTTTTCGTCGGTGGTTGTGGTGGATAAAACAATCCGTGAGGCGATATTAAAAGATATAACGGCAAAAGATTACTCTGTCATTGGCATTACCCTGACCTGCTCGGAGGAAACCTTGCGTGAACGCCATAAAAAGCGTGGAGATGCAAATGAATGCTCTTTCTTCTGGCTGCATCTGAAACCATATGAAAGCGATTATGTTATCAATACAGACAACAAAAGCGTTCGGCAAATCGTTGATGAAATGAAAGTGATTATAGACAGTGAGGGAAAGGAATAGCGGAAACGAAATAAGTGGCTGGAGGAAGCGGGATTTGTGATTGAGCGGGAGTGCGGCGATTATCAGGGACATTCGATAAGCGAGACAACGAATCGGGCCATCATTTGGGCAAGAATGGCCGGATAATCCCAATAGGATGTAAATAGCTGTGTGCGGTGTGGCAGGGGGTCCTGGGGGATTGTCTGCCACAACATCCTATACGAAAAACAGAATGATTTGAGAGGGCAGAAATGGACGGTTGCCTCCGTTACCAAACAGTTCACAGCGTACGCGGTTATGATTTTACATGACAAAGGGCTGTTGCAAATACAACTATCGCCAAGGCATTCCAAAGTCCGGCAGACTACTTTTTCCTGCGCAGTTTTAACGTGATATTTTTTGCTGCGGCAGCTTCCTGGAATAATTTGGCGGCATAGGCGGCCTTCTCCTTTAAGGAAAGATGCAGGGTATTTTCATCCAGAACCTTTATGATATTTTCCAGGTCTTCTAATTCCAATAAATTGACTGCAACACAAAAAAACGTCTTCTTACGCCCGTCATTATAAGCATTCAGGAGATGATTCAACAGGACTTTCTTTCTCTGTTGTTCTGCGGAATAACAGTCCGTTCCCAGCTCCTTGAACTTCTCCATATCCTGCTTTTGATGCCGGTGCGTGATAAAAGAATCGAATTCATCTATGTGCTCATATCTTTCGCAGGGATAGCTTTCACACTGAAAACAGTACGCTATATTTCCATGCTGAAAACTGCACTTTGCTATGGAACAGGATTGGTTTCCCTCCCCTCCGCCACAGCCGGGGCAGTAGTGGTCCAGGTTCATAGGGCATAAGCTGCAGTTCAATCCACATAGGGAAAAGGATAGATTTTCTCTCTTGAAATTTTTCATGGGACATCCCCTTTATGGCAAGCGTCAGGGTGTAGCTGACTCCTTTTTAGTGCCGAATCTTCTGTTTCTTGTGATTTTCATGAGTGCCTGGTTCGATTCTATCATATTAGGGGGCGCCCCTTTCCCTCGAAGCTATCCCGATAATCCGAAGGCAGCATCCCCTTGCGCTTCTTAAAAGCCCGCCGGAAGGTATGGCTGCTGTTGTACCCGCAGATCTGGGCGGTAGCTTCGATGGAATCGCCCCGCTCCAGGGCCTGGCAGGCCCGCTCCAGCCGCAGCGTCTCCAGCATCACCGAAAAGGTGCACCCGAACTGTTCGCGGAAGACCCGGTACAGATAAGACTCTGCGTAATCAAAATGCAGAGCCACGTCATACAGGGTGAAGCCGCTGTCGGAGAGATTCTCTTCTACATAATCCAGAATGCTCTGCTTGAGCCGGGATTCTTCATCGGCTTTCTCGCTGCTGGCCCGCTGGCAGGCGGCGGTAAGGCGTTCTATTACCTTTTCCGAAATATCTTCTGCCCTGTCCCCGCCGTGATGGCCCAGGAGGAATTTGCTCTCCTGTGCCAGCGCGTCGTCATGGAGGCTTTCGCTGATGCGCAGCATGGTGAGATACATCTGCTGGTTCATAAGCTGCAGTTCCGAATCCTGCAGCGGGCCCTTTTTCCTCTTATAAATATCTGAGATCAGCGCTGATATAAGCCTGGTCTGGCCCGTGGCCACTAGATTGATCAGCCGCGACTCTGTCTCGATAGGGAATACGGCGGTGTGCGTCCTCCTGGCCTGGCTGGCATCATAGAAGGTGACGCTTCCTGATTTTACTACTGGTTCGTCGTCCAATAGGGATACCGCACGGTCAAAAAGCTCCGAAAGCTCGTCAAGGTCCTCGCAGAAACCGCCGCATAGATAGGACAGGGGGAAGTGGAGCCTCTCCCCCAACAGTCTGTGCACCCGGGCAATGGTCTCCTCCAGCTTCCGGCGGCACGCCGAAGCGTCGCTCTCCTGGAAGATGAGCAGGAATGCCGATACCTGCTGATTATACTGGGCCCCATAGGCCCGGAAGGCCTCAGTCTGCGAAAAAGTGGACAGTATCAGGACAGTGGCGCTCTCCAGCTCATGCATGGACTGGGAGTCAAGCCATTCGCCATAGCCTGTATTGTTGACCAGCAGCACGGAATAGCTCTGCCCCGCAAGGTTGAAGGAGAGGTATTCCGACAGGCTTTCCGTCTGGCTCCGGGATATGGTCCCCCGCAGGAGCTGCAGCAGGAAATCCGACCGGATCACCAGCGTCTGGCGCTCCAGCTTTTCACTGAGCTCGCCGTAGCTGCTGACCATCTTTGAAATCGTCCCTTTCAGGAAATTATAATCCTTTGAAACGTCCTTGTCCTCGCCGGAACGGCCGTCCAGCAGCCGGAACAGATCCAGGATGGGCTCGGAATTCTTATAGGAAAAGCGCCAGGACAGGATAAGCCCCAGAACCAGGTCCACCACCAGTATGACGGCTATCACGGTCCGCAGGCTGCGGAGGCGGAAATAGATCTCCCCCTTGGGGATATAGGCCACGCAGCGGCGCCCGCTGGCAGGGCTTTGGGAATCGAAGCGGAGATAATCCTTCTCCGGAAAGTCCAGCTCCTACAGCGAGGCAGCGGGCTGCGTATCGCCTCCGCATACCTGGAACAGGATCCTGCCGTCATCATCGGCGATGCAGGCGATGCCGGTGGAGCCCAGGTTCATCTTCATGAGCTTCTCGGCGAACTCTGAGGTATCCACCACGGCCACCACGCTGTCGGAAGGGTTGGAGCGGTAGCCGGCCAGAATGGGCTTGAAGAACAGGATCGCGTTGTAGGAGCGGTCATATATCTCCACCTCTGTGGCAGGGCAGATGTACTCCGCGCCGATATGCTGCGCCAGGAAATCGGAGAATTTCAGATCCCTGTCCGGGAAAAGGAGCACTCCGTCATAATGCTCCAGGCGGGAATAGGGCGCCTTGCGGGAGACCAGGCAATCGCTGTTTCCGGCATAGATCAGCATATCCAGAATCCCGGAGGAGGAATAGACCTCCTCATAGACGGACAGGCTCTGATAGGCAGCTTTCGCCCGGGTGAGCAGGCTGGAGCCCTTATAGGTATACGGCACCAGGAATTCCTGGGTGGTATGGCTGAAGGCCATGGAGTTCATGGTATGGTCGGTCAGGTCGAAGACCTCCTCGGACGAGCGCATGCATTCATCCAGCAGATATTGGTTGTAGGTCTGGATTTCCTCCTTGATGATGGCGGAGGAAGAGCCGTAGGTCAAAAGCAATGCCAGCAGGGGCAATATGAGCATGGCGCAGTAGGATGCGAACATGATTTTGAATATGCTGTTTTTGGAACGCTCTCTACGGTTCATGACGATCCTCCCCCCATTTCCCCTGATTTCTCCCACGATGGACCTGCAATGAAAAATATGTACTGTCCATAGTGTATCAAATATCATTCGAAAATTGCAAGGCTAACGCGGAATTTGTACCATGCGAAAAATATGTACCATAGGCGGCATGTCCACAGATTCCGGGGCCTGAAAGGGACATTTTTCGACAAACGTCAATCTGCCGGAATGAACCTTGAAAAACGGGCGAGCTTTGTGCAATACTAAGGTCAAAGGAATCCGGAGACGGAAAAATGTACAATATAAGGAGGGATATATGGGAACGGAAGTCAGAAACACGAACCGTCCCGACAAAGGGACAAAGGCCCAAACGCCTTTCAACAGAAAGTTCCATAGAATGTGGCAGGACAGACAGCTCTATATCATGATGGCGATACCGCTGGTATTCCTTATCCTGTTCAGCTATTGGCCCATGTACGGGGTGCTGATCTCCTTTCAGAAGTTCAGCCCCACCCGGGGCATCTTCGGCAGCAGGTGGATAGGCTGGGCTAACTTTGGAAGGTTCTTCTCCACGCCTTCGGCCACCAGGACCATAGCCAATACCTTCCGGCTGAGCCTCTATTCGCTGATCGCCGGGATACCTTTTCCTATCCTATTGGCGCTGCTGCTCAACGAGTGCCGCGGCACCCGCTATAAGAAGACTGTCCAGATGGTGACCTATGCGCCCTATTTCATCTCCACAGTGGTCATGGTGGCCATCCTGTTCCAGCTGCTGGATCCCCGTACCGGGCTGGTCAATGTGTTCCTGAACAAGCTGGGGACAGGCCCTGTGGACTTCATGACGAACCAGTCCCTGTTCCGGTCGGTATACGTGTGGTCGGGGATATGGCAGGGCACAGGCTTCAACGCGATCATCTATATATCAGCTCTCAGCGCCGTGGATCAGGAACTGTACGAGGCGGCGCGGATAGACGGGGCTAACCGCATGCAGAAGATCTGGTATATAGACCTGCCCAGCATCCTGCCCACCTTTACCATCATGTTCATCATGAGCTGCGGCTCCATCATGAGCGTGGGATTCGAGAAAGTGTACCTGATGCAGAATTCTGCCAACCTGGCAGTGTCGGAGGTGCTCTCTACCTATACTTATAAGATGGGCCTCATCAACCTGGACTACGGATATTCCTCGGCGGTAGGCCTGTTCAACTCGGTCATTAACACGTTCTTCATCGTTCTGGTGAATTTCATATGCAGGCGCACCAGTGAAACCAGCCTGTGGTAAAGGAGGTCACGATACCTATATGAAAAAAATGAAGCTGTTCGATATCATTGTATACATACTTCTGGGCCTTTCCGGGCTGCTCGTGCTCTACCCGCTGCTCTACATCGTCAGCGCCTCCTTCAGCGCCCCGGCGGATGTGGTGAGCGGCAGGGTGGTCCTGTTCCCGGTGAACCCCACCCTTCTGGCCTACCGGCAGGTCTTTAAGAACAAGCTGATACTTTCCGGCTATGCCAATACCATACTGTATTCCGCAGGGGGCACTTTGATAAGCCTGGCAGTGACCATATGCGCCGCATACCCGCTCTCCTGCAGGAGGCTCATGGGCAGAGGGCTGTTCACGAAGCTTTTGATATTTTCCACCCTGTTTTCCGGAGGGCTTATCCCCTTCTACCTGGTGGTGAAGAATCTGGGGCTGCTCTATACCCGGTGGTCCGTGGTGGTGCCCGTGGCGCTGAACGTGTTCCATATCATCCTCATGCGCACCCACATACAGACGGCTATCCCCGCGGAAATGCTGGAGGCCGCCGAGATAGACGGCTGCAGCCACCTGGGCAGGCTTGTCTACATGGTGCTGCCGCTGTCCGGCTCCATCCTGGCTGTGCTGGTGCTCTATAATGTGGTGGGGCAGTGGAATTCCTATTTCTATGCCATGATGTTCCTGAAAGACCAGGACATGTATCCGCTGCAGATCATACTGAGGGATATCTTAGTGATGAATTCCGTGTCCTCCGACATGACGGTGAACATTTCGGAAATGATATTGAAGCAGGGACTGGCGGATGTGCTGAAATACGCGCTGATCGTGGTGTCCAGCGCACCGCTGCTGGCGGTATATCCTTTTATCCAGAAGCACTTCGTGAAAGGCGTCATGATGGGTTCCATGAAGGGATGACCCTTCTGAAACAATAGAGGAGACAAAGCGAAACGAAAAGGAGAGAAGAGTATGACGAAATCAAAGCGAATCCGAATGTTGCCGGCGCTGCTGGCACTGTGCGTGGCCCTGTCCGCCTGCGGCGGGGACAGCGGGACGCCGTCCTCCGATGGGGGCGCGGGACAGGAGGACGCCCCGCAGGAGGGCACCTCTGAGGCCGATGCCGGAACGGACGAGGGAGCCGATGCCGAGGGGACGCAGGCCGGGGGAGAGAAGGTCCTGAATGTGGTGGTGGGAAAGCCTTCCGTGGTGGAGGATATGAACACCAATGAGGCATCCCTGTGGCTGGAGGAGGTCACCGGCATCCATGTGAACTATGAGCAGCTGCCTCTGGAGAACATCAACGAGAAGATCGCCATGATGCTGGCCGGAGGCGAACTGCCCGATGTGTTCTTAAACTGCGGCATCACGGCCGCGCAGATGACCCAATACGGCGTGGAAGACCAGTATCTGATTCCTCTGGACGACCTGATCGACCAGTATGCGCCGAACCTGATTGAGGCCATGGAGCCCTTTGAGGCCCAGGGAGGCATGGATCTGCTGCGGGAGGTGGACGGACAGATATACAGCCTGCCGGAGATCAATCCCTGTTTCCACTGCAGCCGCGCCCTGAAGATGTGGGTCAATGACCAGTGGATGCAGGAGCTGAATCTGGAATATCCCACCACCACTGAGGAGTTCAAGGAGATGTTGATCGCTTTCAGGGACAATGATCCCAATGGCAACGGCATAAAGGACGAGGTTCCCCTGAGCGGAGATACCAACGGCTGGTATACGCAGTCCGCCTACTTCCTGCTGGGCGCGTTCCTTCCCATGAGCGCCTACAGCCAGGGATTCGGCCTGGACGGAGGCAAGGTGGTGAACCTGTCCGCGGACGAGCGCTTCCGGGACGCCCTGGCCTATCTGAACGATTTATATGCCGAGGGCCTGATGGACGCGGGCACCCTGACCCAGACCAACGACCAGCTCAAGAAGCTGGTGGACAATCCGGACGCACCCCTGGTGGGGGCCACCACCGCGGGCTACGGCGGGCAGTTCACCACCGAGATAGGAGGAGACCGCTATCAGCTTTACCGTCCGCTGGCGCCGCTGAAGGGGCCGGAAGGCGTCCAGTACGCTTACAGCGCGCCTTATACCCCCGGCACGGGCAACTTTGTCATCACGAAGGACTGTGCGGATCCCGCCCTTGCCATGCAGTGGGCCAATGCGCTCTATACAGGAGAGGCATGCAACACCATCTTCAACGGCGTGGAGGGGAAGGCCTGGCGCTACGCCGAGGACGGCGAGGTGGGCTCTGAGGGGCAGCCTGCCCTCTGGACGGCGCTCATCGCTTACGGCGGCGATGTGGGGAGCACCCGGAACGACTGCTGGACCCAGATGGGTGTCTACAATTTCAGCGCGGAGTGGCGCGCGGGACAGACGGTGGATCCGAACGTAGACCTCTACTCCGCCGACGGCATGGAATTCCTGCTTTACAAAACAACCAAAGAGATGTACGATCAATATGACATGGACGATTACGCTCTGCCTGCCCTGAAGCTCACGGAGGACGAGAACTTTATGGTGTCCCCTCTGCGTACGGAGTGGAACAATTATTTCTCCGAGATGTTCTTCAATTGATGTGGTCAGGGAATATTTAGAGGCCTTCCGGGTACAGGGGATGAAAGCGGGACTGTACTTCTCCATCCTGGACCTGACCCAGGGCATCAACCGCGGAGGCTGCTCTCCGGAGAACAAAGAATATATCAAGGGGCAGGTGACGGAGCTGCTCACCGGTTACGGGGAAATCCCTTTTCTCATCGTTGACGGATGGCAGTCCCCCTGGGGAGGCCCCAGCTATGAGGATCTGTCCTTTGAGGAGTTCGACGGCTGGGTGAAGGGGCTTCAGCCGGAATGCCTGGTGCTGAACATCGGCAGCCTGGACGGCCTGAGGCATTCCGACATCGTGTTCCATGAGTGCGCTGCCGGGCAGAGGTTCGAGGGCGGGTTCGCGGGCCCCGGCGCAAGCTGCCATGTCCTGACGAAGAGCTGGTTCTGGCGGGACGGCGACGGGGATAAGGTCCTGAAGCCTGCGGACTGGGCGATTGACTGGATAAAGCGTTCCAATAGCTGCAATACATCATTCATAATAAATGGTTCGCCGAATACAGATGGCCTGTTGGACGATAATATGGTAGAGCGGTTCCGGCAGATCGGAGAGAAGTATCGGAAACCTGCGCCGCTGGAGGAGATACCGGAGGGGTGGGCTGTGAGATAGGGATTTCACATTTTTTTCTTGCATTCAAAACAAAATAATGATATACTACCCCCAACAGCGATGAAGATGTGTCAGTAGCCCACACGATTTCCCGCCCCCAGAGAAGGATGCCCTGGCTGGAAGCATCCGGCAGGACGTGTCCGCGAATTTCAGCATCGGAGCTTCCTGCGAGAAACTAAGCAGGATGTATTCACTGCATTAAAGTGAGAATGAGAGCACTTGGGAGAGCGCGGGCTTTCCCGGGTGAAAAAGGGTGGTAACGCGATGATTCGTCCCTTCTGCGCCATGCGCAGAGGGGATTTTTTTAAGAAGAAAAGGAGATGAGCGAAATGTTCAATGCAGACGACCTGAAGAAAGAATTCCTGGCCGACATTGAATCGGCCGCATCCGAGATCCAGCTTTCCGATGTGTGGAAGAAGTACCTCAGCAAGACCGGTTCCGTCCAGAAGCTGATGACCGGGATCAAGGAAGTGGCCAAGGAGGAGAAGAAGGCCTACGGCCAGTTCGTCAACGAGGTGAAGACCTGGGTACAGGAAAAATATGACGAGAAGAAGGCCCGGATAGAGGCCTTCGAGCTGGAGCAGAAGTACCGGAGGGAAGCCATAGATGTGACAGTCCCGGTGAAGCGCCGTCCTGTGGGGAACCTCCACCCACTCACCGCCGTGAAGCATGAGATCATCAACGTGTTCGCCGGCATGGGCTTCGAGGTCTTCGAGGGGCCGGAGATCGAGGATGACGACCACAATTTCACCAGGCTCAATGTCCTCAAGGACCACCCCTCCCGGGACATGCAGGACACCTTCTGGCTCACGGAAGACCTGCTCCTGCGCACCCACACCTCCCCGGGGCAGATCCGGGTCATGGACAGCAAGAAGCCGCCGATCAAGGTGCTGGTGCCCGGCAAGGTGTTCCGTTCCGACTCGGACGCCACCCACTCCCCCATGTTCAGCCAGATGGAGGGCCTGGTGGTGGACAGGCACATCACCCTCTGCGACCTCCAGGGCATGCTGGACGAATTCGTGAAGAACCTGTTCTCCGACGCGGCGAAGACCAGGCTGCGCCCCTCCTACTTCCCCTTCACGGAGCCTTCCGTGGAAGTGGACGTGAGCTGCTTCAAGTGCGGCGGCGCGGGCTGCCCCCTCTGCAAGGGCACGGGCTGGATCGAAGTCCTGGGCGGCGGCGTGGTCAACAAGAAGGTGCTGGCAAACTGCGGCATCGATCCGGAGCAGTATTCGGGCCTGGCCTTCGGCATCGGCATCGAGCGCATCGCCATGCTGAAATACGGCATCAACCATATGGGCAAGCTCTTCGAGAACGATGTGGAGTTTTTGAAGCAATTCAAGGCATAGAGAGGAGACAGGCTGGATATGAAAGTATTACTGAGCTGGTTAAAGGATTATGTAGACATAGACGTGACCCCGAAGGAGCTGGAGGAGAAGCTGTTCTCCGCCGGGCTGGAGGTGGAGGAGGTCGCCTACCTGGGCGAAAATATTGAGAAGATATACGTGGGTCAGGTCACCTCCATAGAAAAATACGAAGGGACGCATCTTTATATCTGCCATATCGACTGCGGCGTGCAGGGCCATGACCACCTGATCCTCACTGGCGCGGACAATGTGTTCCAGGGGGCAAAGGTCCCCGCCTGCCTGGTGGGGGCCAAGCTGCCGAACGGCCTGGAGATCGCCCCCAGGAAGATGAAGGACATGATGTCATACGGCATGCTCTGCTCCGGGGAGGAGCTGTGCCTGGACAAGGAATGGTATCCGGGGGCGGACGTGAACGGCATCATGATCCTGGACCAGGACGCGCCTGTGGGAGAGGATATCAGGACCTACCTGGGCCTGGAGGATTATGTATTCGATATTTCGATTACGGCCAATCGGCCGGACTGCCAGTCCGTGCTGGGCATCGCCAGGGAGGTGGCGGCTATCCTGGGGAAGGAAGTGAAGGAGCCCGACATGAGCTACGCCTGTGACGGCACCGTGAACGGGGACATCAGCGTCACGGTGATCGACCAGGATATCTGCCCCAGGTATCTGGGCCATTATGTGTATGATGTGCAGTACAAGGAGTCGCCCCTGTGGATGAAGCGCAGGCTCATCGCTGTGGGCCACAATGCCATCAGCGCCATGGTGGACATCACCAACTACGTGCTGGTGGAGATCGGACAGCCCATGCATGCCTTTGACCTGGACACCCTGGAGGGCTCTTCCATCGTAGTCCGCCGGGCGGCCCAGGGGGAGGAGCTGGTGACCCTGGACGGGAAGAAGCGCGTGCTGGATACGAGCAATCTGCTGATCTGCGATAAGGAGAAGCCCGTAGGCCTGGCCGGCGTCATGGGGGGCCAGAACAGCGAGATTACGGAGCACACAAAGGAGGTGCTCTTCGAGTCCGCCAAGTTCCGCAAGGACAGCGTCCGCAAGACCGCCAGGGGGCTGGGGCTCCACTCCGACGCCGCGGCCCGGTACGAGAAAGGCATCGATGAGTATTCCGTGGAATGCGGCATGGCCCGTGCCCTGAACCTGGTCCAGACCCTGGGGGTGGCGAAGGTCAGCTCCTCCCACTTCGACGTCAGCGCCGGGGCGTCCACCGAGAGGCGGATCATCAAGGTAGAGACTGCCAGGGTGAACTATGTGCTGGGCATAGAGGTGCCTGAGGAGGAGATGGTGCGCATCCTGCGTGCCCTGAACTTCGGCGTGGAGTGCGAAGGCGGCGTTTTGACCCTGTCCGTGCCCCGCTACCGGGAGGACATCGAGACGGATCAGGACATCGCGGAGGAAGTGATTAGGGAATATGGCTACGACAAGGTAGTCCCCACCTTCCTGGGGGAGGCTCTGGTCACCAACGGCGGCCTGAATGCGGCACAACGGAAAGAACTGGCCGTAAAAACGTTTCTTTGCACCCAGGGCTATTTCGAAATCCAGACCATCGCCATGACCGCCAGGACAGAATTCGACCAGTTCCTGATTCCGGAGGAGGAGAGGCAGGCGGTGGAGATCCTGAACCCGATTACGGAAAACCTGAGCATCATGCGGACATTCATGGCCCCCGCCATGGTAAGGGCCATTGAGAACAATATCAAGAACGGACACGAGAGCCTGAGGTTCTTCGAGCTGGCCAATGTATACCTGCCTGAAAGCCTGCCCCTGACCCAGGCGCCCCGGGAGGTGAAGACCCTGTGCCTGGGCGCCTGCGGGGCGGACGAGGACTTCTTCTCCATGAAAGAGACGCTGGAGGCGCTGGCGGCTGACAGCGACCTGAAATTTACCTATAAAAAAGGCAATGTGCCCTATCTCCATCCGGGCAGGACGGCGCAGGTCATCTGCGACGGTGCGGTGATAGGCACCTTCGGGCAGCTGCGCTATGATGTGGTGGACTCCCTGGCCATCGCCAAGGACAAGAAGGGGGATACGAAGATTTTCGTGGCGGAGCTGAACTACGATGCCCTCAGCGCCAAGTTCAAGGCAGAGATCCATTATGAGCCGGAAGCTCCCTACGCCAGGGCCCGCAGGGACATTTCCCTGGTGGTGGACAAGGGAGTGGAATGCGGCGAGATTATCGAGAAAATCTGCCATGCGGATGCCCTGGTCTCCAATGTGGAGCTCTTCGACATCTTCGAGAGCGAGAAGCTGGGCGTGGGCAAGAAGAGCATGGCCTTCAACATCGAGCTGGCCTCAAAGGAGAAGGATGTCACCGACGAGATGATGGAAGAGACCATCGGGAAGATCCTGGAGCTCCTGGGCGAGGCTTACGGCGCGCAGATGCGGAGCTGACGGTATAAAAATACCCCCGGAAATGCTGGCAAATGGCATTTCCGGGGGATTTTCTTTTCACTGGCTACTTTAGATTATTCTCGCTTCAAAAAACGCTCCGTTTTCCCGCCTTACATCACCCTCTCGAACACAGGAATGGAATCAATCGGTGCCATGGCGCGGATGACCTGGCCGCCCTGGTGCTCCTTCCCGTCCCTGGTATCCCGCCAGGTGCCCACAGGCAGGTACACATCCCTCTCGAACTGGTTCAGCCGCAGAATCGGGGCCACCAGATACCTGTCCCCGAACATGTACTGATCCTGGAGCTCCCAGCACTTCCCGTCCTCCGGGAACTCATAGAACATGGTCCGGATCAGCGGAGAGCCGTTCTCCGAGGCCTCCCTGTAGAGCCCCTTGATATAATCGTGCATGCCCCTGCGGATGTCCAGGTACTTGCGCATGATGCGGTAGTTCTCCTCCCCGTAGCTCCACAGCTCGTTGGGCTGGCCCGTGTGCAGATAGCCGCCGCCCCAGTCCCGGTCGTCCAGGGGCGGGATATTGTAAGGCCCCCTGTCCCCGTGCATCCGCAGCACCGCGGAATACACCGCGAACTCATACCAGCGGATCAGGAGCTGCCGGAAATCCGGGTCGTTCACATCGTCCGTCATGAAGCCGCCTACATCTGTAGTCCACCAGGGGATGCCCGCCAGCCCCATGTTCAGCCCTGCCTGGAGCTGGTCGTAGAGGGCCTCGAAGGTGCTGGGCACGTCCCCGGACCAGACCACATTGCCGTACTTCTGGCTCCCCGCCCAGGCGCAGCGCAGGAGGTTCACGATCTCCTCGTTCCCCAGCGCCTTCATATTGTCATAGAAGACGCGGCTGTAGAGCTGGGGATAGATATTGGTACAGGACAGGGCGGGCCCCTCCATATACCGGTAGTGGTCGAAATCATACACCCCGTAATCCGGCTCGGAATTGTCCAGCCAGAAAGCGTCTATCCCCAGGTCGTAATAATTCCGCTTGCAGACCTCCCACACATACTGCCTGGCCTCCGGGTTGAACACGTCGATTTCCACACAGTCGCCCTGATAATCGTAAGTCTGGGCCGCCCCGCGCTCCGTCCGGATCAGCAGCCCCCTGTCCATCATCTCCCAGAAATGCTCGCTGCGCCTGTCCACGGAGGGCCATATGGACACCACCACCTTGATGCCCATGGCGTGGAGCTCCTCCACCATGGCCTTTGGATCCGGCCAGTAAGTGGTGTCGAACTTCCAGTCCCCCTGCACCGTCCAGTGGAAGAAATCGATGACGATCTGGTCGAGCTGGATGCCCTCCTTCTGATACTGCCTGGCCACGGACAGCACCTCCTCCTGGGTGCGGTAGCGCAGCTTGCACTGCCACAGACCCATGCGGTCCTCCGGGAACATGGGGGCCCGCCCGGTGACTGCCGTATAGTTCTTAAGGATTCCCCTGGGCCCGTCCGCCACGGTGAGCCAGTAGTCCATCTGCCTGGTGGAGCGGGCAGTCCATTCCGTGTAGTTCTTCCCGAAGGTCACCTGTCCCACCGCCGGATTGTTCCAGAGCATGCCGTACCCCAGGCTGGACACCGCGAAGGGTACGGAAATCTGGGAGTTGCGCTGGGCCAGCTCCAGCACGCAGCCCTTCAGGTCCAGGTAGGGCTGCTGGTACTGGCCCATGCCGTAGAGCCTCTCGCCGTCATTGCTCTCGAACTTCACGTTAAGCTGGTACTCGCTGCCGCCGATGATGCCCTTCCACTCCCGGTTGACGATTTTCAGGCAGCGGCTCTCCCGGCTCAGGGTCCCGTCGTACTCCCGGAAATACTCCTGCAGGAAAGGCTTCCCGTCCCTGTAGAACACCATCACGCCGCGGAAATTCACCACGGCCCGGATGCGCCCGTTGGTGACGGAGGCAATCTGGCGCTTGTCCATGGTGCCGTCCCCCACCCAGTGGTCTGCCTCGCCGATCTCCACCGCTGCCCGGCAGGGCCCGGGGTCTTCCGTCAGCGCCCAGTCCTGCTCCGTGAAAGAGGGGAGCCTGGTGGCCCGCACCCGCAGGGAATCCTTCCCCCAGGCCTCGATGCGCAGCGTCTCTCCGTTCTGCCTGGCGATCAGAGCGCCGTTTTCTTCTTTGAATTGCATGGTCTTTCTTCCTTTCTGCTACAATATATGTATGGTCAGTGACTTTAAGCCCACGAGGGATCGCTCCGTCTGCCGCCGGTTCGGCCGGTGCTACAGATCATGGCTTTGCCGTAAACGGTAACGGCTGGTGCATCTGTAGCCGGGAGCCCGCATACAGGGCTGGCAATTCAGCCATACTTGTATTATACTAATCCAAGGAGAGGAATACTTGACCTTTTATGGCGGTTTCTGACACTATTTTGACAAAGGAGGGACAATCCCATGAACAGCCGCAGCCCGGATCTGTTCCGCGAGGCCACTGAGCACGGCAATCTGCGCTTCCACCTGATGCTGCATGAATATACGACGAATCCGTCTTGCCAGGAGCGCCTCTACACCCACTGGCACCAGGAGTACGAGCTGCTGGCCGTGGAGGAAGGCCGGGGCATCGCCCATGTGCACAACCACCGATTCCCGATTGCCCAGGGGGACATCCTCTTCGTGGATTCCGGAAACCTCCACTCCCTGTCCGCGGAGCCCGGCATCCCTCTAAGCTTCTATGCCGTGGTGTTCGGCCGGGAGCTGATATGCAGCAGCGGCAATGACGACATCCAGCAGAAATACATCCTGAGCCAGTCCTCGGGCAGGCTGGTGTTCCGCGACCACTTCCGGGCCGGGGAGGAGGCCTGGGAGGCGCTGCACCCTGCGCTGGAGGAGCTGCGCCGCCTGTGCCTGGCGGGGATTCCGGGCCGGGAGCTGCTGATCAAAGCGGCCCTCCTGCAGGCCTGGCATTTCCTCTGCCAATATCCCGCAACGGCTCTGGCACCCGGCCCGGGGGACAGGGATGCGAAGACGCTGGTCATCAAGGAGATCCTCCAGTTCATGCAGGAAAACTACAGCCGCGCGATCACCCTGCCGGAGCTGGCCGGCCGCTTCCACATGAGTGAAGGGCAGTTCTGCCGCCTGTTCAAGTCCCGGGTCAACATGACGGCTACGGAGTACCTGAACCAGTACCGGGTGAGCGTGGCCTGCGACCTGCTGCGGGAGAGTTCTGCCCCGGTCACGGCCGTGGCCATGGACTGCGGCTACGGCAATATCAGCTATTTCAACCGAATGTTCCGCAGGTACATGCACTGTACGCCCAGAGAATACCGGGAGGCGGATGGAAGCCTCTGATAAAGAATCCGGTGTTGAAGAATCCGGGTTTCTCCTGTATAATGGGGATACGATTCCGGGTCCGCCTGAATCCGCCACCGGCGGTTCTCGAAAACTCCGGCCTGCCGGGAAAGGGAGCCGGAGCGCACGGGTGGAAGCGGGAAACCGGCAACAGAGAACGGAAATGAGGAAGTGCAGGATGGACAACATTATAATAAGGAAGGTAAGGGAGCATCCGGATATGGCAGATGCCGCCGCCCGGTGGTTCCACGAAAAATGGGGCATCCCCCTGGAGGCCTATCAGGAGAGCGTCGGGGAATGCCTGAAGAAGCAGAGCGCCGTGCCCCAGTGGTATCTGGCCATGGACGGCGAGGATATCGCAGGGGGCCTGGGCGTAATTGAGAACGATTATCATAACCGCAAAGACCTGACCCCCAATGTGTGCGCGGTCTACGTGGAGGAGGCGTTCCGCCGCAGGGGCATCGCCGGAGCATTGCTGAAGGCCGTGTGCGCCGACATGGCGGCCCAGGGCATCGATACCCTGTACCTGCTCACCGACCATGACTTCTTCTATGAAAGATACGGCTGGGAGTTCCACTGCCTGGTGCGGGGAGACGGGGAGCCGGATATGTCGAGGATGTACGTGCACAGGCAGGATGCTGCCGGGTAGACGGATTCCGCATCCGGAAAACCGTGCCCCGAAGCGCTGCCGGCACAAAGAGAAGGGGGCGGTCCCCCCGCAAAGGAGAAGAACAGAACATGATTACAATCCTAAAAGAAACCCCCAAAGACCCCATCACCCTCATGGGCCGGCGCGCCGGCGTCTGCTGGGGAGGAGACATTAATAATGAAGAGAAAAACTACAAAAGGGGCCTGGACTGCATCCGCTCCGGCCATCACCGGGTTCTGGAGTACGTCAATGTAGAGATGATTATAGACGGCTACTCCGCCCGCGTCATCCGGGAATGGTAAACCCACGGCGCGCCCACCAGGCTCCAGGCCAGCACCCGCTACATCAACTATAAGGACTTCTCCTACACCACGCCGCCCCTGGTGGCGGAAAACGAAGAGGCGGAGAAAATATATCGGCAGACCATGGACACCATCGCCCAGGCCTGTAGCCGCCTGGAGAGCGAATGCGGCATCCCCAGGGAGGACGCCGCCATGCTCCTGCCCCTGGGCATGACCACCAGGATCGTGGACAAGAGAAACGTCCGCAATTTGATTGAGATGTCCCACCAGCGCCTCTGCACCAGGGCTTACTGGGAATATCGCCGCCTGATGGGGGATATCTGCCAGGCCCTCCGGGCATACTCAGAAGAGTGGAACTATCTGGTGGAGCATTACTTCGTGCCCAAATGTGGAGTCACCGGATACTGCACCGAAAAAAAGAGCTGCGGAAAAGCTAAAGTATTTGCCGCCTCTGCCGATATTCTTAATAAGCAGTCAGCCGTGCGGGAATGATTTCTACAGAGAATGAAAGCCCGCCACGCTCCGGCAGTACGGAGCTGTCCCTGCGGCAGAGCAGGGAGCCGGGGCTGACAGAAGCGGAAATGGGAAGGGAGGAATCCTACATGCGTGTTGAAGCATACAATCAAGTCCAGCAGCTGTACCAGACCAAGAAGGTGAACAAGACGCGTCAGACCGGCAGCGAATCCCGGACGGATCAACTGCAGTTCAGCAGCCTTGGGAAGGATATCCGTGCAGCGCAGGCAGCGGTTGCGGGAGCTCCTGCCATCAGGGAGGAAATGACGGCCTCCATTAAGGCACAGATACAGAACGGTACGTACAAAGTGGACAATGCATCTTTTGCCGACAGGCTCCTGCAGAAGAGGGCCGAGATGGATGCCGCATATGAGGAAATGAGGTAGGAAGTCCCGTGGCGAGTTTAATGGAGAACCTGATTGAAGTGCTCGGTCAGGAAAGCGAGGAATATGAGGGGCTTCTGGCCTTGTCCCAGAAGAAGATGCGGATTATCGCAGGAGCGAATTTAGAGGATCTACAAAAAATCACGGATGATGAACAGGAGGTGGTGAGCAGGCTCAACCGTCTGGAGAAGAGACGGATTGAGGTCGCTGCGGATATCGCCAATGTTTTGAACAAGGATGTTGAGACAATGAAGCTTACCAACCTGATTGAGATGCTGTCGGCCAGACCCGCGGAGCAGGCTGCGCTGGCGGCAGTCCATGACAGGTTGAAGAGCGTCGTCCGGGAAGTCCAGCGGACGAACGAGCAGAACAGGGAACTGCTGGAGGAAGCACTGGAATTGGTGAACTTCGAGATGAACATGCTGCAGGCCTACAAGGCCGCGCCGGAGACAGCCAATTATACCAGAAGCGCCTACAACTCAGGGGCGCAGATGGGTGTGGACAGCGGAGGCTTTGATGCCAAACAATAGCATTCTTGCAGAAACGAAGAGGTGATTATCATGCCACTAATGGGTAGTTTATACGTAGGTTCATCAGGATTAAAGACAAGTCAGAATGCGCTGAACACCACAGCGCATAATCTTACTAACACGGAGACCACCGGCTATGTCAGACAGCAGGTGCAGCAGTCTACCAGAAGTTATCTGCAGCTCTCAGTAGACGTCAGGTCCGTCAACAACAAACAGGTGGGCCTGGGCGTCACTTATTCCAGGGTAAAACATATAAGGGATTATTTCCTTGACAAAATATACCGCAGGGAATCCGGCCGCAGTATGTTCTATGAAGTGTCCACCGAAGTCATGGAAGAGGTGGAGGGACAGCTGGGCGAGATGCACGGCGAGGCGTTCCAGACCTCCATCGAGGACTTCTGGACGGCTGTGCAGGAGCTGGCCAAGGATCCCGCCAGTTCCGTGACCCAGGGACTCTTCGTCCAGAGGGGCGCGGAGCTGATTCAGCGCGCCCAGGCCGTCTACAAGGGCCTGTCCGCCTATCAGGACAACCTGAACATGCAGGTCAAGGAGCAGGTGGACAAAATCAATTCCTACGGAAAGAAGATACTGCAGCTCAACGAGGCTATCCGGAAGATAGAGTCCGGCGGCATAGAGCAGGCCAACGACCTGAGGGATACCAGGGACCAGCTGCTGGATGAACTGTCCGAGATGGCGAACATCAACTACGGCGAGTCCGTCAACGGCGATGTGTGGGTGCAGATAGAGGGCGTGGACTTCGTGAAGGGGCCCAGATGCTTTGAGATAGGGGTTTTCGCGGATGAGGAGACAGGCTTCTATACCCCCTTCTGGCCGCAGAACGCCTCCTACACCACAGATGCCAATGGCAACAAAATCTATACTGAAAAAAGCATCGAAAATGCCCATGTGTTCAAGTTCAACCGGGAGATTTCCACGGATCTGAATACGGACATCGGCGGCCTGAAGGCCACGCTGCTGGCCAGGGGCGACCACAGGGCGGACTACAGGGATGTGGCCAATAAGGATGTCTACAACAGCAATGACAGCATCGTCTCCCAGTCCGTCATCATGAATGTGCAGGCTGAGTTCGACCAGTTGATTCATAATATCGCGATGAAGATCAATGAGATTCTGGGCACGGCGGCCGGGGTGGAGACAGCCGACGGCACCGGGAAGGCGGGCGCGGGAAACGGCTTTGAGTTTATAGATAAAGACGGAAAGACCGTAGTCATGAAGGATGCCAGAGTCTGCAGGGCGGACTCCGACGGCTATATGCGCAAGGATGACGGCAGCCCTATCGAGATGTTCACCACGCGTTCCGGCAGCGGCTACCAGAAGATGACGGCAAATGAAGACATAAAGGACAAGGACGGGAAAATTCTGGTGGCAAAGGGGCAGGAGTGCTGGGTATACGTCCCCGAAGACCCCAACAACCCCAGCTCCCTCTACAACATCGAAAACCTCCAGATAGAGGAGGAACTGATGCAGAAGCCCTCCATGCTGGGATTCAGGCTGCCGGACGGCTCCGAGGACCAGGCCACGGCCGATGCCCTCAAGGCGGCGTTCACGGCAGAGGACTACACGCTGAACCCCAATTTATCGAAGCGCTCCACCTTCGTCAGCTACTATACGGATCTGGTGTCCCAGATAGCGAATACCGGCTACGTGAGCAGGAGCATATACCTGAACCAGCAGGATACCATGGAGTCCATCGAAAGCGCAAGGCAACAGGTGTCGGGCGTCTCCTCCGATGAGGAGCTGTCCAACATGATCAAGTTCCAGAACGCCTACAACGCTTCCAGCCGTTACATAAACGTCATCGACGGGATGCTGGAGCACCTGTTGAGCACGCTGGGCGTTTAAGCGTTTTTGACACAGATTGAAATGCTCTCCAAAAAGGAGGTAGAGATAAATGCCATCACAATTTTTCGGATTGAATATAGCATATACCGGACTGCTGGCCAGCAACGCTGCGCTGAACACCACGTCCAACAACATCGCCAACGTACAGACCGAAGGCTACAGCCGCCAGCAGGTGACCACACAGGCCGCAAACGCCCTGCGGGTGTTCCAGACCTACGGCTGCGCCGGTGCCGGCGTGGAGACCCTGGCCATCGAGCGCGTGCGCAATGAATTCTACGATTTCAGATTCTGGAACAACAATGAGAAGGTAGGCGAGTACGAGCAGAAGATATACTACATGGAGCAGATAGAGTCCTACTTCCATGACAACGGCCAGAACGCCGGATTCAAGACCGTGTTCGACCAGTTGATGATTACGGGTCTGCAGGAACTGATGAAGAACCCGGACAATCTGTCCTTCAAGGAACAGTTCGTGGGCTATGCCGGAGCCCTCACCGAGTATTTCAACAATGTGGCGGGCAATCTGGAGAAGCTGCAGAAGGACGTGAATGAAGAAATCAAGGTGAAGGTGGACGAAATCAACAGCATCGCCAGCGAAATCGCCGCCCTGAACAAACAGATCAACACCATAGAGCTCAAAGGCGTGAACGCGAATGAGCTCCGTGACAGGCGTACCCTCCTGGTAGACCAGCTCTCCCAGATTGTGGACGTGGAGGTAAAGGAGACGAAGATAGCCGACCTCAACAATCCGGACCGCAACACAGGGGGCAGCAGGTTCACCGTCAAGATTGCCGGCGGCCAGGTGCTGGTGGACAATTTCGAGTACAACGGCCTGAAATGCGTGTCCAGGACCGACGATCAGAAAGTGAACCAGACCGATGTGGACGGCCTGTACGATGTGGTATGGGACGATGGAACCAATTCCAAATTCAACCTCTACGGCGGTGCCATAGGCGGCGCCCTGAAGGGGCTGATAGATTTGCGGGACGGAAACAATGGAGAGAGCTTTTCGGGCGTGATTGTCCCTAACGGTGTCGATAATACGAATCATACCGTCACCGTAAAGGTAGATAAGCACTATCTGAAAGATTTGAATAAATGTAACCTCTCGGACAGCGGCGGCGTCATCAAGCTGGGGAACAAGGAGTATTATTATGACTCCTGGACTTATAGCGTCAGCTATGATAACGGTGAGCCGGAATATACCTACACCTTCCAGATGTCCGACACAGCTACGATCAATGCGGCCGAGGGCTCTACCGCATCCGTGGGCAAGAGCGTCGCTTATCAGGGCGTTCCCTACTACATGGCCCAGATGAACGAATGGATCAGGACCTTCTCCCAGAAGTTCAATGATATCCTGACCAGCGGCTACGCGGGGGACCAGAAGGGCATTGCGCTGTTTACCGCCAATATGATGACGGAAAACAAACAGTATTTCTTCGGGAACCACGGCGACGAGACGGAGGCCGAGTATGTGGCGAGGGTGGAGAAAATTTTGAAGGATCAGAAATTGAATCCAGCGAATCCGGCTGACAAGGATAAGGTGCTGGCAGTGTGCGAGGCAGCGCTGCAGGATTACAGATATGATACGGAATCCAAGGAAGCTTATGGTAAGAGAATTGACAAATTAAAGGCATTCAATACCAAATATAATCTGGGATTGACAGACGCAGAGATAAAAGAGGCTGCCAAACTGAAGGTAACCGTTGGCAAGGACGATGCCAACAGCCAGAGCTATTACCTGATGACCGCCAAATATTTCGATGTGTCGAATACCGTGGAGAACGACCCCAGCCTCCTGGCCACCAAGAAGAAGGAAGGGGACGGCGCCGAGCAGAACGACCTGCTTGAGGACATCAATAAAATTGCCACCGACAAGGGCAGCATGAGCTTCCGTGGCTGCTCCGCATCGGAATTCCTGCAGTGCATCCTCTCCGACGTGGCGCTGAATGCCAGCAGGGCGGAGACATTCTACAGCAGCTACGCGGACATTGCGATTTCCATCGACACCCAGAGGATATCCATCTCCGGCGTGGACGAGGACGAAGAGGCCGTGAACCTGGTGAAATATCAGAACGGATACACCCTGGCCTCCAAGATGATTCAGACACTGACGGAAGTGTATGACAGGCTTATCCTGCAGACCGGCGTCTAAGCGCGGCATTTGCGCTTGAAGGAAACTGATTCAGGCCCCAGAGCGGCCCTGCCTGGCAGAAAGAGGAGATTTCTATGAGAATAACGAATAAAATCATGCAGCGCAACAATCTGTCCAACATCAATACCAACAAGATGTACCAGGACAAACTGAGCACCCAGATGTCCACCCAGAAGAAGATAAACCGTCCCTCCGAGGATCCCGTGGTGGCCATCCGCTCCCTGCGGCTCCGCAGCAATGTGACGGAGATAACCCAGTATTACAGCAAGAACATTCCCGATGCCGAGAGCTGGATCAAGATTACCGAGGACTCCCTGTCCAAGCTGTCGGACATCATCGCCAATATGGCGGCCCAGTGCACCAGAGGGACCAATTCCGACTTCACCACGACTGACAGGGGGACCATCCTGGAGCAGCTCAAGCTCCTGGCGGACGAAGTCTACGCCACCGGGGATGCGGACTATGCGGGACGCTATGTCTTCACGGGTCTGCGGACGGATACGCCCCTGAGCTTCCTCTCCGAGCAGGAAAGGAATTACACCATCACGGAGCAGCTGGATAAGAGCGCGCTGGATGAGTTCACCAGTGTGAATACGGGGAAGGTACTGGAGATTAATTCCTCAAACTATAATGATGCTAATTATAGTAATATTACGGAAGACAGTATTACGTCTGTAGATGTGCATCGTATCAGACTGGCGTATAATGACTGCTCAGATGCTTTTACTCCAAAGATTTCGTTTATCCAAGATGATGGAAATGGGAACATCCAGGAGGTTCTGTGGGCAGGTGTGACAGGAACGACACCTCCACCAAAGTATGAAATCGTGAAAATGAATTCCCACCAGACTAACCCGGATCCATATACCTATGCGGCAGATCCTAATCATAAGAACGAAATAGTATATATACCGGAGACGGGAGAGCTTCTGCTTGGAGAAGATGCCTACAAAGAGGTGATGGCAAAGAAGGACTTGGAAAGCACCTCCAACATAAACGAAGGCGAAATCCGCATCACATACGAGAAGAGCCACTGGCAGAAAGGCGACCTGCGCCCCGAGCACTATTTCGCCTGCGAGGCTGACAAGCTGGATGACACAGGAGCGGTGGTGAAGGACGACCAGGGCAAGACCATCAGGATTCCTTACAACGACACCTACCTGACCACCAATGCCGAGCGCCAGGTCATTGAGTATGACGTGGGCTTCAACCAGACCATCCGCATCAATTCCAGAGCCGATGAATGCTTCAAGCACGGCATCGGCAGGGAAGTGGACGACATCATCGCCGCTATGGAGAATGTCCAGGAGCTGGAGAGGGCGCAGGCCGATATCAAGGCCATCATGGAGAAGCTGCCGGAGGGCGATGCAGGTATGCCGACTCTGCAGAACCAGCTGGACGCAGTGGAGAAGGCTCTGACCTACGCCAAGAAGAAAGAGCAGAAAATGTTCGAGGGCGGCATCAGCGCGTTCCAGAAATATCTGGACGAGGCCAATCTGTGCGTCACCGCCTGCGGTTCCAGGGGCAGCAAGCTGGATTTGATCAAGAACCGCAGCCAGAACCAGAAGACCACCTATGAGACCCTCAAGAGCCAGAACGAGGATATCGACATCACCGAAGTGGCGATACAGCTCACCAGCGCGGAGCTGACCTACGATGCTGCTTTGATGGCAGCAGGAAAGGTCATGCAGACTTCCCTGATGAACTTCATTTGATGTTGCCGGGGCGGAACCCCGCCCCATTGAGCGGACAGCAGCCGGAGAACGGGTTTCAGGCAGCGGCGGACGCAGATAGGAGCAGATTACCATGAAGATTGAGACGAAGATTTTCGGTGAAATAGAGATTTCCGAGGACAAGATCGTGACCTTCCAGGACGGCATCATCGGCTTCCCGGAGATGAAGCGTTTCGCCCTTCTCCATGACGAGGAGCGGGGCGCGGGAGCGGGCATCCGCTTCCTCCAGTCCCTGGACGAGCCGGGCTTTGCCATGCCTGTGATGGATCCCCTGGCGGTAAAGCCGGACTACGATCCCGAGGTGGACGATGAGCTGCTGGCCACTGCCGGCAATATAACCGAGGAAAACCTGCTGGTGCTGGTGACAGTCTCCATCCCCGGCGACCTGAAGAAGATGAGCGTGAACCTCCAGGGCCCCATCATCATCAACATCGATGAACACAAGGCCTGCCAGCTCATCGTGGAGAACAGCAGCTACCCCGTGAAATTCCCTGTCTACGATATCCTGCAGACAGCAAAAGGAAAGGCGGGTGTATAGGATGCTGGCATTATCGAGGAAGAAGAACGAGGCGATCATCATCAGCAACAATGTGGAGATCACCATTCTGGAGGTGAAGGGAGACCAGGTGAAGATAGGCATCACCGCGCCCAAGGACGTGCCCATCTACCGCAAGGAAGTATACATGCAGATTCAGGAGGCCAACAAAGAGGCTGTGAACGCGGACGGCATGGAGGCGCTGAAGACATTATTGGGATAATGAGGACCCCGCCTTTTCAGGCGGGGTTTTTGGCCGATGGATATGAACGGAAGCGGTAATGTCACCAATTTTTCGGCCTTTCTGGTTAATTTTTCGTAGAAAGCTTCCGATAAAACAATTAGACGCAAAGGAATATCAAGAAGCAGGATGCTTTTGATGTGCGCAGGTAAAACATACAAGGAGGTGTGGAACGTGGCAATAGAACCTATTTCAAGTGTAATGACATTTCAGGCACAGGGAAGTGTAGTGCAGAAGCCACAGGCTCCCGTTGAGGCGGAGAAGCCGGAAAGCAGCAGCGCCAGCACCACGGCGGCTGTGGAGTACGTAGACAAGACAACCAGTGTGGTGGAGAACGCCCGGGAGAAAGGCCAGTCCAACAACGGCGAGCAGAGCCAGGACCAGCAGGCCTATCACGAGAAGATTCGCAAGGCCGTGGAGACCCTGAACAAGAAGATGCCCAATTCCGAGGCGGTGTTCGGCATCCATGAGGACACCAACCGCGTCACCATCAAAATCGTGGACAAGAGCACCAAGGAGGTCATCAAAGAACTGCCTCCCGAGAAGACTCTTGACATGATTGCCAGAGTCTGGGAGATGGCGGGCATCCTGATTGACGAGAGGATGTGACATCGGGGAGGGGCGATTCCCCCGGAGGCAGCAAGCTGAGAGATTCCGGATATCATTGGCGCTGTCGCTCCCGCTTGGGAACAGAGTACCGGCAACTATAAGAGGCGTGCGGTTCCGAAACCGTCATACGCCGGGCTGTATGTGACTACGGCACTTACGAATCATCAAAAACCACGACTCATGCAGTCTGTGCGGCATTGCACGAGCCCGGGGGTGAATGTCTCCGGAGGCGAGGGGGACAGCCAGTTCCGAAATAAAGACAGAGTGTAGAAAGGATGGATGGAATATGCCCATGAGATTGAGCGGCCTGATGTCCGGCATGGATACCGAAAGCATTATCCAGCAGCTGGTAGAGGCCAAGAAGACCAAGGTAACAAAAGCAGTCAAGGCGCAGAAGTCATTGAAGTATAAGCAGGACGCGTGGAAGGATCTGAACAAGCAGATTGTGAATCTGTACAATAAATCCCTCAATAACATGCGCTTCGAGAGCTCATTCCTCAAGAAGGTCACGAAAGTGTCCAACAGTAATGTAGTGTCTGTTATCACCGGCGAGGGCGCTATGAACAGCGTGCAGAGCCTGGAAGTGGATCAGCTGGCTAAGTCGGCGTATCTGACTGGTGGGGAAATCGGGAAGACGACATCGGGCGAAGATGTAACCGGCAAGACCAAGCTCAGTGAGTTGGGATTTAGCGGCAGCGGAGTCATTCGTGTAACTACCAGTGAGGGAACGAAGGACATCACCATGGACGGCGACATGACCGTCAGCAGCTTTGTCAATAGCATGAGGAACGCGGGTCTGACTGCTAATTTTGACGAGTCCAACGGAAGGATTCATATTGCCGCTAAGTCTTCTGGCAAGAAGAACGACTTCTCTATTATGGCTATGAATGCGGACGGCCTCAAGGCTTTGAACACGTTGAAGCTGAGCTACACGGACGGGCTGGAGAGCAAATACGATGAGATGGTGGCGAAGAAAGACGAAACCGTCAAAAGGCTTCAGAATAACAAATTGAAGGGACTTGTCTCTGACTGGAACAGATATCGGGGGAATCGGGAAAAAATCCTGGAGTCCTTTGAACAGGCGGATATAGACAAGATTAATGCGAAGCTACGGGAGAATGGCAGTAGCATTGAGCTGGGCAGTGAGGATTTAAAGTACAGTGACCTGACGGATGCGGATTGGGCTCAGATAGATACGGCTATCAATGATGTGGTAACGGATGCCAGTGCGAATCCGGATTCCGAGGCTGATAAAGCCACCGCGGATGCACTGAAGAAGTGGACGGATAACGAGAGCAAGATAACGGAACTTGAAAAGAGCTTCAAGAAGGATAGTTCTGGCAATATCGAGGTGGATGCAGACGGCAATCCTGCCGCCCTTACCGATGAGGTGATGGCTGAAGTAGAGCAGTCGGTAGTGAAGGAGATACAGGATGCGTTGCAGACTTGGGCAGAACTTATATCCTCCCCTTCAAGCGGAGCCAAAAAGACCGCCGGAGAGGATGCCAAGATTACGCTGAACGGAATAGAATACACTTCCGACAAGAACAGCCTGGAAGTCAACGGCCTGACCCTGACAGTCAGCGCAACCACCAACGGCAATCCTGTCACCATCACCACCGAAGACGACACCAACGGCATCTACGACATGGTCAAGGGCTTCCTGAAGGAATACAATGAGCTGATCAACAAGATGGATAAGCTCTACAACGCAGATTCCGCCAAAGGCTACGACCCCCTCACCGACGAGGAGAAGGATGCCATGTCCGACAGCGCCATTGAGGAGTGGGAGAACAAAATCAAGGATTCCATCCTCCGCAAGGACAGCGTCCTGGGCACCTTCGCCAATGAGATGAAGATGATCATGATGGACGGCGTTGAGGTAGACGGCAAGAAGATGTACCTTTCCAACTTCGGCATAGGCACCCTGAGCTACTTCAGCGCCCCGGACAACGAGAGGAATGCCTACCACATTGACGGAGACCCGGACGATGAGAATACCTCCGGCAATGCCGATAAGCTGAAATCCATGATTGCCAATGACCCGGATACGGTGGTATCGTTCTTCACCAAGCTCTCTCAGAAGATGTACGACAGGATGTTCGACCTGATGAAGAGCAAAGAAGGGTACAGCTCTGCCATGACTGTCTATGACGACAAGAAGATGCAGAAGGACTATGACGACTATACCACGAAAATCAAAGAATTGGAAAAGAAGCTTGCAGATTACGAAGATAAGTGGTATGCTAAATTTGCGGCAATGGAAACAGCTCTGGCCAAGATGCAGAACAATGCCAGCGCTGTGACGTCCCTGCTGGGCGGCTGATGATAGGATTGCTTTCAAGTAGAAATGCTTTCGACAGAAATGGCTTTCAATCATGAAGCGTGTTTCCCGGGGGGATATCTGTCCCGCCGGGAAATGGCTGGCGATTTCGAATAATTGGCGGCGCCCGGAGGGATGAGCGGAAATGATGAAAGGCGAGGTGCAATATGGCATTACCCAACGCGTACGGACAGTATAACAACAGTAAGATTCTGACTGCTTCCCCGGCGGAGCTGACCCTGATGCTTTACGAAGGCGCAATCAAATTCTGCAATATAGCCATCCTGGCGATTGAGGAGAAGGATGTCGAGAAAGCGCACACGAACATACGGAAAGTCGAGAAGATTATCGACTATCTGCGTCAGACCCTGGATATGAAGTATCCGGTGGCGGAGCATTTCGAGCGGATCTACACCTATCTGAGCCAGCGGCTCATAGAGGCCAATATGAAGAAGGAAAAGGAAATCCTGGAGGAGATCAACGGCCATCTGCGCACCCTGCGGGATACCTGGAAGGAAGTCATGAAGAAAGGCAGGGAGCAGGGCACATGACGGAGAATTATCTGGCCCTCCTGGAGGAAAGCCTCAGGAAGAAGCTACAGGTCATGGCTGAGATTCAGAAGTACAATCTCCGCCAGCAGGAGATTTTCCAGTCCGGAAATGTAGATATGGACTGTTTCGACGGATATGTGGAGGAGAAGGGCAGCCTGATTGAGCGGCTGACGGCTCTGGACAGCGGTTTCGAGAAGCTGTACGCGAAAGTGGCGGAGCAGCTCAACGGCAACCGGGAGAAATATGCGGATCGGATCAGGACGCTGCAGTCGCTGGTGACGGAGGTCACGGATACCAGCGTGCAGATTCAGGCGCAGGAGGCTCGGAACAAGAAGCTGATCGAGGACTACTTCCGCAAGGAGAAGGATGGCATACGGATGGGGCGGAAGAGCTCCCAGGCTGCTATCGGTTATTACAAGACCATGAGCAACTCGGCCGTAATGCCGCCGCAGTTCCTGGACAGCAAGAAGTGATGACGGCTCCAGGGACATAGCAGAGAGAAAAAGGGGTGCCGTGCCCGATGGGTGCGGCATTTTTTTCTTCTATAATGGATTCCTATATCCATTTTGTATCCTTTTTGGACTAATTGTCCATAGATTCTCAGGTAAGATTGTGATAAGATAGAGAAGGGAAGGTTCGAAAGGAGACGTACATGGATACTGAAATGCGGATGATGTTCAACGCCATTCTGGAGGAAATGGACAGGATGGAAAAGCGGATGGATCAGCGGTTCGAAAGGATGGAGGGCAGGCTGGAGCAGCTGCAGCACGAGGTAAATGCCTGTAAGCTGGAGCGGGAGTCCATCAGCATGCTGATCAGGCACATGGACAGCCTGGAGGAGCACGTGGAGGGTCTGGAGGAGCGGATGGAGGGCTGCGAAAGCCGGATTTCGAAATGGGAGAGAAAACAGGATAAAAATTTAAGCTTAGTCTAAATTTTTCGGAAAGAAGAACCGATATAATTACCATGGAAGCGTCAGTTTCAGACTGATTCAATAAAAAGCAAGAGGCGAGCCGTCTTCAGGGCGGTAGTTATTCAAGGAGGAATAGAACTATGGGAATGATAGTAAAACACAACCTTACGGCAATGAACTCCAACAGAATGTTGGGTTTGACCACCACATCTCAGGCGAAGGCCACAGAGAAGCTGTCATCCGGCTACAAGATCAACCGTGCGGCTGACGATGCGGCAGGCCTTGCCATCAGTGAGAAGATGCGCAAGCAGATTCGCGGTCTTACCCAGGCATCCCTGAACGCCCAGGACGGCATCAGCGCGGTTCAGACCGCAGACGGCGCCCTGAACGAGGTGCATGACATGGTGCAGAGGCTTACAGAGCTGTCTGTAAAGGCTGCCAACGGAACCCTGTCCAAGACCGACAGAGATGCGGTTCAGAACGAGGTCGATCAGCTGGTAGCGGAGATTGACAGGGTATCTACGACCACCAAGTTCAATGAGACGCATCTGCTGAGGGGTACTAATGCGAATGGGTCGGCTGGAGTGTTGACGTATACTGATGCATCGAAGGCTTTGGCTAATAAGTTGGGGGCAGGTGTCAGTGTAAATGCAGATACAGGTACGGCAGGGCTTGCAGTAAAATCTGAAAAGGATTCTGCTAATCCTGCATTGAGTAAAGGCAAGTGGTCTGGAAAAACTGTAGGGCCTATTGGAGGTACACCGGCGACTACGTATGTTCTGGTAGACAGTGCTTCGGATTTAAATACAAGTGAGGCAATCAAAGAGATTAATTCAAAAGCTAACTATAAAGCATTCGGAAGTATGAGTGAACTTACTTCTGCATTAAAGGCAGCTTATGGTGAGCATATCAGAGCAGTCACTACTTATTTGGATGGTAGCACTTTGAATTTGAAGGTAGAAACCTTCGCTGACCTGAACAGCCCCATCGACCTGAGCCTACACGTAGGCGCAGATTCCGGCGATGACAACAAGATTTACATGAACATCTCCCAGCTCAGCGCAAGGGGATTAGGCCTGAACGGCCTCAAGGTAAACGGCGACAACGATGACAATGCCACCGCAGCCATCGATACCATCGCAGATGCCCTTCAGAGAGTATCCAACCAGAGAGCGTCCCTGGGTGCCATCCAGAACCGTCTGGAGCACACCATCGCCAACCTGGACAATATTGTTGAGAATACTACTTCTGCAGAAGCGTCCATCCGCGACACGGATATGGCGACCCAGATGGTCGAGTATTCCAACAACCAGATTCTGGCCCAGGCAGGCCAGGCTATGCTGGCTCAGGCCAACCAGGCTACTTCCGGCGTAATGTCCCTGCTTCAGTAAAGGGGAAACAGCCTGTCATATTGTTGATGACGAAATGCCGTATCCATGCGATAAGTGTGGATGCGGCATTTTTGCGTTTCCGCCCAAGCCGGCAGTGGCTGTACGTTCCGGCAGGGCGCAGGATAAAGGAGCAGATGGGTAGCCTGGGCACGGATTTCTGAAATTTATTGCTTGGAGTGGTGTGAAAGATGGATTAGTGTCCTTATATTGGTTAATATCGCACGGTACACGGCGATAACGATGACAACGCCGCCGCAGCCATCGATACCATAGCAGATGCCCTAAGGAAGGAAAATCTGTCAGCCGCGTGAATAGCAGAAATATCGGAGGGAGAAGCGATATGGCATAACACGTGCCATACGCATCGCCGTAAATTCATTCATAAAGCAAGCAGACTTCCGTTAGAAAGTCGGGACTGGCTGCTGATGACGGCAAAGTCTATGTGTGATACACGGGATGGTATGGTTAGGAAAAACAAAGCAGAGTCTCTAGTACACCGGTGCATGAATTCCCGCGTAATCAGTGCTCGCTGTCCGCACCAGGACAAGGCGGAGGAAGGAGGCGATGCGGGGGCATCGTCGACTGACGACAACGCAGTACTGGGGTGGACAGCGAGTGCTGATTGCTCAAGGATTTATGCATTGGGGTACTAATAACCAGCCATAGGCGGTAGCCATGAACGAAACCCCAATTTTAGCACAGTTGAGATGACGAGGTTGCGGCGGAAGAAAAACAGATGGACGGCAGCCTGAATCAGGTGATTCTGGAGAGAGCTATAAAATTGTTTGTGGCAGCAATCAGGTGAGGGCGATTCCTGTATGGCTCATGGAGCCATAGGATAAAATGAACGGGCGATGACGCGTACACGCTAAAGTATATGGGAAACTGTCCGATATAATAATTAGTCGGAGCAAATCCGAGGGGGCAGCCATGTCTCCCCCCGGATTTCTCGTCCAGGGGTTCCCGGCGATTCGCACGATCGCTGAGGAATTACTCATAGGCGGCCGACGGAATGCCCGAACGTGCGATTCGGGCGGAAAATCGGCCAGACTGCCTCAGGGAAGAGGCATACAATCCAATTCAAGGAGGAATATATTATGGTAGTACAGCACAATTTAACAGCTATGAACTCCAACAGAATGTTGGGCATCACTACGAAGACACAGGCGAAGGCCACCGAGAAGCTGTCTTCTGGCTACAAGATTAACCGCGCGGCTGACGATGCGGCAGGTTTGGCTATTTCCGAGAAGATGCGTAAGCAGATTCGCGGACTGACCCAGGCTTCCGCCAACGCCCAGGACGGCATCAGTTCAGTACAGACCGCTGAGGGCGCACTGACTGAAGTGCACGACATGCTGCAGAGAATGAACGAGCTGGCAGTGAAAGCGGCCAACGGCACCATGTCCGAGAGCGACAGGAACGCTATCCAGAACGAGGTCGACCAGCTGGTGACGGAGATTGACCGTGTGGCTACCACCACCAAGTTCAACGAGACATATCTGTTGAAGGGAAGCAATGGCGGTGTGGCCGGATCTTTGAAGTATTCGGTGGCAAATGGTAAGATAGGCGTAAGCACAACTACTGGTACCACATCTATAACAGTAGGAACGGCGCAGGGTTCTGCAGTAGCTAATACAACCGTTACATCTAAATCTTTTACGTTTAAGGGCACGGACTATATTTTGGTCGAGAGCGCTACGGCTACTGATAGCACAAAGGCATCTTCAAGTGTAAAGGAAGTTGCTGAGAAATGGTCTGGCGAAGCCGGTAAAAAAGCTTTTACCAGTATGGATGCTCTGATGTCAGCTATTAAGCGTGACCACAGCGAAGATATCAAGATGGTGTCGTCGTTTATCAATGATTCCAAGAAAGTGGAGTTAAAGGTAGAAGCTTTCGCCGACCTGAACGATGCTATCGATTTCAGCCTCCATGTAGGTGCGGACTCTTCCGATGACAACAAGATTAACCTGAACATCTCCTCCATGGGAGCCAGGGGACTTGGCATCAACGGTCTCACCATCACCGGCGACAATGATGACAACGCTACTGCCGCTATCGATGTAGTAGCCGACGCTCTGGAGAGAGTATCCGCTCAGCGCGCAACCCTCGGTGCAGTCCAGAACCGTCTGGAGCACACCATCGCCAACC
>OFFW01000326.1_pt1 | contig 35438 bp, 30 predicted proteins | sample 1521501 | NCBI WGS metagenome assembly OFFW01 (sample SAMEA3504107, study PRJEB24116) | mouse gut metagenome | biome: mouse gut; feature: mouse-associated habitat; material: faeces | place: Denmark | collected 2011
TTTATTTTGCATATTTCTGCTTTTACAGTAGATTTTTCATTTACTTCCATTGTATAATAAGGAATGATTGTTTCATTTTGGAGGAAATGCTATGGCAGTAAAATACGTATTTGTAACAGGCGGTGTTGTTTCAGGTTTGGGAAAAGGAATTACAGCCGCTTCTTTAGGTAGATTGCTTAAAGCAAGAGGATATAAGGTGACGATGCAGAAGTTCGACCCTTATATCAATATGGACCCCGGAACCATGAACCCCATCCAGCACGGAGAGGTTTTCGTAACCGAGGACGGCACCGAGACGGATTTGGACCTTGGGCACTATGAGCGTTTTATTGACGAAAATCTGGACAAGAATTCCAATGTGACCACGGGTAAAATTTACTGGAGCGTGCTCCAAAAGGAACGCCGGGGAGATTACGGCGGGGGAACCGTTCAGGTAATCCCTCATATTACAAACGAAATCAAAAGCCGTTTCTACCGTAATTTTACCGATGAGGAAACCCGAATCGCCATCATCGAGGTGGGCGGCACCGTGGGCGATATCGAGAGCCAGCCTTTCCTTGAATCTCTCCGTCAGTTTCAGCATGAAATCGGGCATGAAAATGCAATCCTGATTCATGTGACGCTGATTCCTTACCTGAAGGCGTCGCAGGAAATGAAGACCAAGCCTACTCAGGCCAGCGTCAAGGAGCTCCAGGGAATGGGCATCCGTCCCGACATCATCGTGTGCCGGAGCGAATATCCCTTAAGCCAGAGTATCAAGGATAAAATTGCGCTCTTCTGCAACGTGCCCAATAACCACGTTCTGCAGAATCTGGATGTGGAATATTTGTATGAGGCTCCCCTTGCCATGGAAAACGAACATCTGGCACAGGTTGCCTGTGAATGTCTGAATCTGGACTGCCCCGAGCCGGACCTTACGGACTGGAAAGCAATGGTGGAATCCTTAAGGACTCCCACCGGGGAAGTGACCGTTGCGCTGGTAGGGAAATATGTACAGCTTCACGACGCTTACATCAGCGTTGTGGAAGCCTTAAAGCATGGCGGGATTTCCAATCGTGTCACTGTGAATATCAAATGGATTGATTCCGAACTTGTTACGGATGAAACCGCAGACGGCCTTTTTAAGGATGTGGGCGGCATTCTTGTTCCCGGCGGCTTCGGCCCTCGCGGTATTGAAGGCAAGATTTGTGCGATTCGCTATGCCCGTACTCACAAGCTTCCTTTCCTGGGGCTGTGTCTGGGCATGCAGCTTGCCATTGTGGAATTTGCCCGCAACGTGATTGGTTATAACGATGCAAACAGCATTGAACTTGACCCTTCCACCTCTCACCCGGTTATTGCGCTTATGCCGGACCAGAATGGTGTTGAGGATATCGGCGGAACCTTGAGGCTTGGTTCTTATCCCTGCGAGCTGGACAAGACCTCCCTTGCATATAAATTATACGGGGAAGAAATTATCCACGAGCGTCACAGACACCGTTACGAAGTAAACAATGATTTCCGTACGGTTTTAACGGAGCACGGCATGAAGCTTTCCGGCCATTCTCCCGACGGACGTATTATTGAGATGTGCGAGCTCACGGGTCACCCGTTCTTCCTTGCCACTCAGGCACATCCGGAGCTTAAGTCAAGGCCCAACAGACCGCATCCTCTGTTTAAGGGATTTATTGAAGCGGTTACGAAATGTGAAAGATGAAATTATCAGCGGCACGGTTTCCCGTGCCGCGTCTTTGTCCGCCTCAGGATAGTTCCTATCCATGGCTTTTGGTTTTTTACTGGAATAACCTCGTCACAAGAGAATCCTGCTCCATCCGTTTTCTCAGCATCAAAGCGCCGTAATCTCTCATAAGTTCCTGTCTCTTCTTTTCGGATATTGCTTTCGGCATATCCAAATCCTCGATACGGCTTCTGGAATTTAACTGTTCCAGCGAAGCGGCAGTATTATAGTTATAAGTATGCTCCAGACGATTGGTCTGCGCTCCGATATTGCCCCTTCTGGAGGAAATCATATCCATTGCCTTATCGATGTCCTGCAGGTTAAAATTGCCCTTAGTCACATCAAAGTCCGCAATGCCAAGCGCTTCCAGCGTGGAATTTTCCATCTGGATTTTCATGCCGTTTCCGTCAGGATTGGTAGCCAGATGCATATCCGCCATACTGCCGTCAAGAAGCTTTTGCTCATTGAAAGTAGTGTCCTTTGCTAGGGACTGGATGCCTTCCTTAAGCTGGTTTATCTCATTTTGGTACATCTGCTTTTCCGTGTCTGAATTTAATCCGTTCATGGATTTCACTGCAAGCTCACGGATTCTCTGCAAATAGTCCATCATGCCGTCCATGGCTCCGTCCGCCACGTTCAAAGCGCTAATGCCGTCTTTCGCATTATCCGCCCCTACCCGAAGCCCGGTTTCTTCCCTTTCCATCTTTTTGCCGATGGCAAGACCGGCCGCGTCGTCCGCCGCCGTATTAATTCTCTTTCCGCTGGCAATGTGGGAATAGGAATTGTAAAGCCCGTTATTATTTACTGTCATACTGCTCATAACTGCACCTCCTTTCCTATTAACAGTTCCGTCTTAATTATATCCTTTTGCAAAGAATATCTCAATCGGCAACCATAAAATATTTTAGGCTAACCATTATATAGTTTGTACCGGGCATGGTTTTCCACGCCCGGTACATTTAATATACAGTGAATTAAAAATTTATTAATCTGTCAGCAGAGCCATTCTGTCAGGGTCATCCGCAAACACTTCTTTTGCATTGTCCTTTGTCACAACGACAGGAGGCAGTTCATAAATGGGAACATCAATTACGCCATTGTTTACCTTTACATCGGTTGCCGGCATCCCGTTACCGCTTAACAGACTTCCAATAATAGAAACCGTCTCCGCAACAAGCGCATTAGTCGGTTTTGCAACCGTGGAATACTGTCTGCCTGACCATACCCACTCAACAGATTCATTTTCCGCGTCCAGTCCCGATACTACAGGAATCGGCTGTCCCGCATTCTCACAGGATGTAATAATCGCACGGGCAATACCGTCGTTCGGTGAAAGAACACCGTCAATCTCAATGTCTGAATAATTGCCCGCAAGAATGGCGTCCATACGTGACTGCGCTTTGGAGTTATCCCAGTCAACTGTCGCGCACTGTGTAAAATCTGTCTGCCCTGATACAACAACCAAAGTCCCGTCGTCTATGAGCGGCTGAAGCACTGACATTGCTCCTGTAAAGAAATTCGGCGCATTCGGGTCAGCCGGGCCGCCGCCGAAAAGTTCAATGTTGTAAGGAGCCGAGCCTTTCAATTCCTCCAGACCCTGCAGAAGCGCCTGTGCCTGTAATTCCCCTGTTTTTACACTGCCAAACTGTACTACGCCGTCAACGCCTGTGGTATTTTCCAACAGTCTGTCATATCCGATTATGTATACGCCCGCATCTTTTGCCTTTTCCAGCACCGAACCAAGCTGTGAACCGTCAACAGGTCCGACAACGATAACCTGCGCGCCGTTCTCAATCATGGACTCGATTTGCTGTTGCTGCTGCGGAACTTTCTGGTCAGCGGCCTGTATAATCGCTTCATAACCTGCGGCCTCAAGCTGTTCTTTAAACATCACTTCCGCCTCCGCCCAGTTCTGTGTTCCAAGCCACGGCAGCGCCACACCGACGATACCGCCTCCTGTGGACGAAGTCCCGGCCGCATCTTCAGCTTCCGCAGTCTCCGCGTTTCCGGCTTCAGCAGTTTTCTCCACATCCGCGGTTGTGTCAGTCGCCGTCTGCGAGGCCTCCTCCGTTCCCCTGCCTCCTCCACAGCCTGTCAGCATGGTTGCCGCAAGAACTGCCGTCATCAAAAGTGATAATGCTTTTTTTGCTTTCATAACTTATTTCCTCCTTTTTGTTTTTAAATTTCAGGATTTTACCCCCTGTTTTTCTTGTTATATACATCAAAGGCTACAGCCGCTAAGAGCACAAAGCCCTTTATAACCTGCGTTTTGTCGGCCCCGACGCCCATAAGCATAAGCCCGTTGTTCAAGACCGCCATCACCAGGCCGCCTACCATCGTTGCAATGACGGTTCCGACACCGCCCGATACAGCCGCGCCGCCAATAAATACGGATGCGATGGCATCCATCTCCCATGAGGTTCCGTCCGCCGGTCCTGCCGCTGTCGAACGTCCCACAAATAATATACCCGCCACGGCTGCCAGAACTGACATGTTAAGCATTGTGAGAAAATACGTTCTTTTCACATTTACGCCGGATAATTCTGCCGCCGACTTATTTCCTCCTACCGCATAGACATGACGTCCGAAGGATGTTCTTTCCGTAATCAGATAATACAGGATAATCAGTATCACAAGAATCAGTCCTGGAATCGGAAAACTTGTGCCCGGCCTTCCGCTTCCGAAAAGCCATGTCGCGTATCCGATAACAGCAGCCACAATTCCGATACGAACCGCAAACGGCCAGAACGCCTCTTTCTTTCCGGTAACATCTCCTGAATGGGTAAACTTCCTCATCTGTGCAATTACATACACAGCTATTGCAATTATTCCAAGCAATAAAGTTGAGTTGTTCATCCCCGTAAAAGCCGGGCCCCATTCAGGGAGATAACCGGCACCAAACCATTTCAGCTCTGAGGGAACAGGAACTGAAATTGAGTTTGATATCCAAATAACACCGCCTCTGAATATCATCATACCGCCAAGCGTTGTAATGAATCCCGGAATGCCAAGCCTCGATAAGAAAAATCCCTGCCATGCCCCGGCTATCATGCCAATTACCAGCGCAATCAGAATTGCAACATACCACGGCAGGTTAAACTGGCGGGCGGTTATCGCCATTACCATAGACGCAAATCCTGCAACCGAACCCACCGACAAGTCAATCTGTCCGATTACTATTACCATAAGCATTCCTAAAGCCAAAACCAATACATATGCATTTCCCGATATTAAATTTTGAAAATTTGAGGAAGTAATCATCTTACCTCCCGATGCAATATTGAAAATTATAATGAGCGCTGCGAGGGCAACCACCATCGTATATTGACGGAGGTCTTCGCCCAACACCTTTTTAATATATTTCATTACCGTCTCCTCTTAAGCCGTTATGGTCATCTTCTGCATTAACATTTCCTGATTAGCCTCTTTTGTGGGAATCTCACCCGTAATTTTTCCTTCAAAAATCGTATAAATGCGGTCCGCCATTCCAAGAAGTTCCGGGAGTTCGGAGGATACCAGAATAATTGCTTTTCCCTCGTCTGCAAGTTCATGGATTAATTTATAAATCTCATATTTTGCACCCACATCAATACCCCTTGTCGGCTCATCCAGAATGAGAATATCCGGCTCTGTAAACATCCACTTTGAAAGGACGACTTTCTGCTGGTTTCCGCCTGATAAAGTATTCACGCCAACACCCACATCGCGGCACTTAATTCTCAGGGAAGCTTTATATTTTTCCGAGGCTGCCCTCTCCTTGTCAAAGTCCAGAAGACCTTTTGTTTTAATTACATTCAGATTCGCGGAGACAACGGTTTTTCTAATCGTATCAAGAAGATTTAGTCCCAGTCCCTTTCTGTCCTCCGGCACATAAGCAATCTTATTTTTAATAGCCTCCCGGACAGAATTTATCTGGACTTCCCTGCCTTCTATTTTTATCTTTCCGCCTCTGAAAATCCCCATATTTTTTCCAAACAAAGACCTCATCAATTCCGTTCTGCCCGCTCCCATAAGGCCGGCAAACCCGACAATTTCTCCGGCTCTGACATAAAATGCAGAATTTTTGCAGAGCATTTTTCCGGGAACTTTCGCGTCCTCAACATTCCAATCCGAAACCTCAAGAATAACTTCTCCGATTTTAGGCGTATGTTCAGGATATCTGTTTTCAATTTCACGTCCCACCATGGCCTTGATAATTTTGTTCTCGTCAACCCTGCCAGCCTCCACGGCATAACCATCCACGGTTTTCCCATCCCTGATTACTGTCACATAATCGGAAACCGCCGCTATCTCATTTAACTTGTGGGAAATCATAATGCAGGTAATTCCCTGCTTTTTCAGTCCAAGCATCAAACGCAGCAAATTTTTAGAGTCCGATTCATTTAACGACGATGTGGGTTCATCCAAAATAAGAACTTTAACATTTTTTGACAGCGCCTTCGCGATTTCAACAAGCTGCTGCTGCCCGACGCCCAAATTTTTAATGATTGTATTTGGAGCAATATGTAATCCGACTTTCTCCAACAACTCTCTCGTTCTTTTACGTTCTTTCTCCCAATTTATAAGTCCCTTTTCCACAATTTCATTGCCCATGAAAATATTTTCCGTAACGGACAACTCGGGAATCATCGTAAGCTCCTGGTGAATGATAACGATTCCCGCGCGTTCAGAGTCTTTGATGTTTTTGAACGTCATTTTTTTACCCTGAAAAACAATCTCGCCATCATAACTTCCATATGGATAAACGCCTGACAAAACTTTCATCAGGGTAGATTTTCCCGCGCCGTTTTCGCCGCATATTGCATGTATGGAGGCCTCTGAAACTTCCAGCGTCACGTCAGAAAGCGCCTTAACCCCCGGAAATGTTTTGGTGATGTTCTTCATCTGCAAAATATAACCGTCACTCATCTAACCCTATACCTCCCTTCCCTTAAATATTCACTTTGCTTTCGCAATCTTTAATTGTCTTTATTTTAGAAAATTTGCCGTGGTTTGCCTATTGCCGGATGTCATATCTTTTATTGTGACATTCGTCAAATAAAAAAAGCGGTTTACATATGACAAATGTCATTGACATTTTTGCCATATATAAACCGTTTAAAATACCTATTCGTTCAGGAAACTTCTGACTCGTTTTTCTATCATCTGCAGTCCTATCTTTGAATCCGTCCCGTTTTTTACAATATCGTCAATGCCTGCGTCAATCATTTCCTTAACCAGTGTGATATCCTTGAAATTATAATCCGGCTCGGCATTGTCCATAATAGATGTGATAAGGTTTATATCCATTCCGCCCTCCTCGGACAGCACCTGATTTATGCTTAACATAGTCGTCATGGAATCAGTAACCGTTTTCAATACAGACGCGCCTTCTTTATAGGTATATATTTCACTTTGAATTTCTATATCGTAACAAAAAGTTTTTATCAGTTCCCAGGCAAGCCTCTCATTGTCTGTTCTGGAATTCATGGCCAGTAAAAGCGTGCTCATGGTCGATTTGTTATCGCCTTTTTCTCCCCGAGGCAGCGTAATACAGTCCAGCTCAAAATTCGTATATTTTTTTATGTTCCATGGATAAGGCTTATAAGTTCTGTAATCCGACAAAAGTGCCGGCATAAACGCCACATTCCCTTTATCGAAGTCGTCTGCCGTGACGGAATTTCCTTTTGCAAGTCTGTTTATTTTCTTGATGAAATCCACAGCCTCTATCGCATTTTCACTGAGCAGATTGCAGTTCGTGCCGTTTGCGTCAAAGGCATTCACACCGTTTGTAATAAAAGCATGCTGCCAGGTATAACCGCAGACGCCAAACCGGTCTTCTATTCCATTGCCGTCGGTATCTTTGGTAACCCTGCTGCAGATATCATAAAAATCTTCCCACGTCCAATCTTCCTGTATTTCATTTATCCCTTCGTTTTTCAGCAGCGTTTTGTTTACAAACATCATACTTGGCACACTCTCGAAGGGAATCCCGTACTGACTGCCGGAAATATTTCCAAATTCAAAGGATGCGTTATAATATCTGGACTTATCATAATCCGCGTCCCTGTCAATAAACCCGTCCAGTTTCATCAGGGCATCCGTACCTGCAAAGGTGGAAAAATCTTCCGGCAGTATAAAGAAAACATCCGGCGCGTTTCCTTTTATCAAAGCAGACGCGATATATTCCGAATAGTCATCTTTCTGGATTCCGCTTACAAACTTCACCTTTACTCCGGGATGACCGGCTTCAAATTTCTCCACTGCATCATCAATAAGCTGATAGGTGTAAGCATCCGGAACATCCCATGCGCTGCCTGTAAAAAAGCCCAGCGTTATTGTCCTTTTATGCTGGAAATAATAAAATAAGGCTGACGCCGCTACCAGAACCGCCGTCATAAAAACGCCTAAGACAAATCCTTTGCCCATAATCTTCTTTTTCATCAAAGTCAGCTTTTCCTCCACTGTACGGCCCAGATAGCTAATTGTGTTCTGTCGCGCAAATCAAGCTTCTTTAAAACAGAGCTTAAATAGTTTCTTACAGAGCCCTCCGTCAGGAAAAGTTCCGTCGCTATCTCCTTATTGGACAGCCCTTTTGACACAAGCCCTATCACTTTCCACTCCGACTCTGTAATATCCTTAATATAATCCTCATCCACCTTAATGACTGCCGCATTTTCCCTTGCCATCTGTGAAAACATTTTCACAACCTTCCCGGCTATATCCTCGTTTATCATGGCGTTTCCATGATAAACTTTATGTATCGCCTCTATCAGCCCGTCCGCGGAAATACCTTTTAAAAGATAACCGCTGGCCCCATGCTTTAAAGCGCTGAAGATGTATTCATCATCATCAAAGGTTGTCAGAATAATAATCTTTATTTCGGGATAGTTTTCTTTGATAATCTGGGTACACTGTACGCCATCCATTTCCGGCATTCTGATATCCATCAGAATTACATCCGGCTTATCCCGCCTGACAGCCCTGACCACCTCAATTCCGTTTGCCGCAGTATTCACCGAAAAATCCGGATTGCCGGACAGCACAATACGAAGGCTGTCTCTTATCAGTTCCTGGTCGTCTGCAATTAGTATTTTAATCATTTTCCGTTCCCCACCTTATCGGAATTTCCGCCACCACGCAAAACCCGTCGCTTCCGTCAACATGTATCTTCCCACCGAGCATATCCAATCGTTCTTTCATGTGTGTAAGACCAAAGCCCGGCTCGATATCGGGGGCGCCGGCGCCGTTATCCTTTATTGTTATCGTCACAATATTGTATTCCCGCGTCATCCATATCCTTACCGTGTCCGCTTTTCCGTGCCTGATAGAATTGGTGATACTTTCCTGAATGATTCGGTAGATTACTTCCTCCTCGTCCTCGCCTAACGCCAGCCTGCCAGCGCTGTTATCCAATGTAATGTTCACCTTTGAGGCAGCGCTCATCTGCGAAATCATTTTATGGATTGCCGACAGCAAATCTTTCTGTTCCAGCGCGTCGGGACGAAGTTCATTGACGGAACGCCTTACATCCGTCATGCCCTGCCTTGCCACGTCTGAGACCAGTGAAAGATACCGTTTTAACATTTCGGGCGAAACATCGGCAACAGCCGTTGCCGCGTCAATTCCCGCGATAATGCCGGTCAGAGTGTGTCCCAGCGTGTCATGTATTTCTCTGGCCAGCCTGTTTCTCTCCCTTGTCTGCGCCAGTTTTTCCGACTCGGCGGCATAATTTTCAAGTTCCCTGTTTGCAGCCTGAAGCCGCTCATTCAGGGAATTTATCTCATCCTTTTTATCCATCTGTTCCCGCAAATGCAAAATTGTATACACAATAAAAAGAATGATGTTTAACGTCGTAAAAAGGTTCTTGATGAGGATTAAAATCGCCGCCACCGTTCCGATGTAATACTCCGTATATGTCTCAAAGGAAGTAATTTTAAAAATATTAGAGCAGGCATTAAAATCAAAAATCAGGAAAAATGTACTGCCCAAAATAAGGGGGAGCAGTTTTTTACTGCTTCCCTCAAAGAATTTCATAATATGCGCCACAAAGAGAAGGATAAGCCCGTTATAGTTTACCTGCAGTGCAGTAATCACAAAAACAGTACATATAAATTCCAAAACAATAATACACCACTGATGTTTTATTTCATAATTATCATGCATATACATCAGCGCCATCAAAAGCACAAAGAAGCTTAAGGAAATAAAAAACATTTTCCCCGGAATCGGAGGTAACGTGTTTACCTTTTTCAGAAACATGACCGCTCCCCCGGAGTTTCCGATTTTTATAATGGTTACCGCGGAAACAGCGGAAATATACAACACTGCTATGAAATTAAAGCTTTTCATAAAACTTAATACGAAATTCTTTAATGCCGACGTATCCATTTTCTACTGCCATCCCTTTGTACTGAATTCGTTTATATTTTCCGCACTGATTAAATTGACCGAAACTTTTATTTTCTTTTCAACAGGCCTGCCTTCTATCATATTGTAAAGCTGCTCCACCGCATTCTGTCCGATTTCGGACGGATACTGGGCCGACGTTGCGAGCATGATTTTTTCTTTTATCATGGACTTCGCCTCCGGCGCGCCGTCCACCCCAAGAACAGATATGCCGTCCAGTCTCCCGTAATCCTTCAGCGCTGCCATCACGCCAAGAGCGCCCACATCGTTGATGGAAAAAACAACATCAAAATCCACACCCTTTTTCAGTTCGTCAATCATCAGAGGCATGGCAATCTCAAGCTGCCCTGCATAATCCAACCTGTCCACAATCTCAAAGTTCCCGTTTCCCTCCACCGTGTCTGCAAACCCCTCCACGCGGTCGTTTGAGGATTTGGTTGTCGGATGTTCAAATATCAGAATCTTTCCCTCTGTTTTTTTATGCAAAAGATATTCGGCGCAGAGAACTCCCGCATGATAGTTATCCGAAACAACAATACAGTCCGCCAGACTTTCATCATATATCTCAGTGTCAACAAATATTATTCTGACACCTTTCTCTCTCCCATACTCGATAGCGGGAATAATCTTCTCAAAATCAACAGGTGCGATAAATATAGCTTCCACGCCCTCGTCTATCAGGTCATAAATCTGCTGCGTCTGTCTCTCCGCGTCAAGGGCCGGGTCTCTTGTAATCAGAATATCCCCGTTTGATTCCACGGTAGCTCGTATCGTTCCGTTAATTACTTCAAAGAAAGGATTATTCATGGTCATATATGTTGCCCCGAATTTGTGCGCGCTTTCTCTCTGTGTAAGGGAAAAATCATTGTTTTTGTCAAGAATAGCCATTGCGCCCAAAAGAACCAGTACCATCGCTGTCGTATAAAATACAGTTTTCATCCCATTTGATAAACGTTTCATTTTGCCTTATCCTAAAAATAACAAAAGGAAAGAACATATAAGCCCAGTAGACTTATATTGGTCTTCCCTCAAATATTCATCTGATTTGTGACAGGATATCCTATCTCCTGTCATATTCTGCCATTAAATACAGTATAGCAATTCAGAAGCTAAAAATCAATAATTTCTTACACCCTTCTTCAGTAAATATTTTCTTAATCCGGCTGCTGTCCGTCGTGCGCCTTCCACTGGCATTCCATCACCTGCATATGGGAAAATATCGCCTTAAAGGAGGAATCCTCCGGCGAACAGGCATAGATGCCGAACTGTATTTTCCCCTTTCCGGCGTGCATATGGCAAATGCGCATCTGATTAAACACGGCTCCGTCCTCGGAACACTCGATACAGTAATCGTCCTTCCTCCGGCTGAGCCGATACCACATGGATTTTATGGAAGCGTCTGTAACGGTGGTCGCCCAGTCGGAATATCCCTGATTTGTCACCACGCTTCCCAAATGCTGATAGCTGTCATTTTCATATTCCACAGAAGCCTTCAGCCAGTTTTCACTGTCCAGATACATAACGATTCCGCACTGGTCGAATCTGTGATGGCTCTCTTCAAATTCCGTCTTAGCCACAAAGCTGAAATATTTTTCCTCCGTCTCCATCTGCCAGACAGGCGCATTGTCATTTCGGAAATGATAGTAGGTTCTCTGCCATAAATCCGTATGAGGCTTCGTCACAACTTCCACCCTGTCATTCTCAATTCTGCAGCTTTCCGGTTCCCTTGTCCACTTAAATTTTGTAAAGTCCATTTTCTTACCATCCTTATTCCGTTTGTTAAATATATCCTTATTATAAAAAGCAGCACCTATTTGATTACCCTTGCAATATTTTCCGGCAAAAATCTCTTATTTCATCTTTCCGGGCTTCCACCGCTTCCTTATACTCCACAGAACAAAGTCCCAGGCTCCCGCCCGGCTGTATTTCCAGATGACCGTAAAAATGCTCAATGCTTTCGATTATTCTTTTACATTCCTTCATATTCGGGCCTGTTCTCAGGGCGATGGTATAGCCGGTCTTTCTGCCGATATTAACGGCACCTCCGATAACAGCGTGAGGCTCATGGGTATTACACCAGGGCGTGCATCTATCAATAAACGCCTTGAACTGGCCGGGAACATCCGCCCAGTAAGAAGGGGAAACACAGACAATGGTGTCCGCCCACGCAAATTCCGCCATAATCTTTATCATATCATCGTCCTGAACGCATCTTGCCGTCTTATGGCAGCTTCTGCAGCCTTTGCAGAACTTAATATCATAGTCGTCAATGCAAATGCTCCTGACTTTACAGGCCATCCCCAAAAAGGAATGCACCGTATGAATTATTTCCGCTGTTGCCCCGTCTCTTACAGGGCTGCAATTCATCAACAATACATTCATGGTATCATTCCCTCCTGAACTCTTTTACATTCTGGCGCTTTCCACATTTTCCTGAAACCACCGGTAGGCCAGACCTACGCCCTCTTCCAGTTCCACCTTATGGCTCCAGCCAAGGCTGTGCAGTTTGTCCACGTTGGTAAGCTTTCTGGGCGTACCGTCGGGCATGTCCTTATTCCAGACAATCCCGCCTGTATAGCCCACTGCCTTTCTGACCGTTTCCGCCAGCTCGCTGATGGTCACTTCCTTGCCGGTTCCGATATTTACATGCTCCTCGCCGTCATAATTTTCCAGAAGGAACACACAGGCGTCCGCCATGTCGTCAACATAAAGAAATTCCCGAAGAGGCGTACCGGTTCCCCAAAGTTCAACGGATGGCGCTCCCTGCACCTTTGCTTCATGGAATTTCCTTATCATCGCGGGCATCACATGGGAACCCTCAAGGTCATAATTATCATGGGGCCCGTAAAGATTGGTGGGCATACAGCTTATAAAGTTGTCCCCATACTGCCTTTTGTAAAACTGGCACATCTTCAAGCCGGAAATCTTGGCAATCGCATAAGCTTCGTTGGTCTCCTCCAAAGGCCCGGTAAGCAGAGCTTCCTCCGGTATGGGCTGAGGCGCCATTCTGGGGTAAATGCAGGTGCTTCCCAGAAACAGCAGCTTTTTCACCTGATATCTGTGACAGCATTCAATCACATTGCACTGAATCTGTAGATTTTCATAGGCAAAATCAGCCGGCGCGGTATTGTTGGCGTTGATGCCGCCTACTTTTGCCGCCGCCAGAACCACCACATCGGGCCGCTCCTTTTCAAAAAACGCTCTCACCATGGCCTGATTGGTCAGGTCCAGCTCCCTGTGGGTTTTTCCGAACACATTTGTGTAGCCTTTTTCTTCAAGATTTCTGACAATGGCGCTGCCTACCAGTCCGCGGTGGCCCGCCACATAGATTTTATCATTCTTTTTCATTTTTTCCTCCATTTATAGTTCCGTATCAGCCCTTCGATTACCCATTGGTCTGGAATGCTTTCCGGCTGCTTTGCATCCCGAAATCATTCCGGGTTCTCTTCGGGCTGATACTGTTTTCGTTCCGTATCAGCCCTTCGGTTACCCTTGGTCTGGAATGCTTTCCGGCTGCTTTGCATCCTTAAACCCCTCTTTTATGGTTTCCCCGCGGAAGATATCCCCTGCTTCTTTGACGGACGAATTGCCGTCTGGGGAAGCGGCTTTTATCGGCGAAGATGGGAAATCTCTGTAGCCTGTCCGGTCTCCTGATGCGGGATAATAGAAAGTATAGCCGTGCAGTTCGTATGGGATTGTTTCAAAATTTTCATAATCTTTTTGGTTCACCAGATATTCCGCCGTCAGGGTTTTCCCGGTTTCCAGACCGAAAGCCCACAGCTTGTAGGTTCCCAGAAGAATAATGGCAATGTAATATATTTTAAATCTGTCCAGATGCGGGCTGACGCGCAGATACGACCAGCCCCACACCAGCGTTGGGAACATCCACAAAAACACACAGCCGTATCGAATCAGCGGCGCGGATAGAAGCCAGAATAAAAAGCAGGCCGCCAGTGTTCCCGCGATATGGAGAAAGTCCGCCATATCCCTTTTTTTTCTGACCAGAGCGTAACCGGCAAGTAACAAAAGCGCCAGCAGGCCGCATAGCGCCAACGCCAGAAAGACCTTATCGGTCCCGTCCAGGTTCCTTATCCAGTCGGGCAGCCAGCGCGTAACCGGCTCGCCGTAACGGCCAACATCGCTGTAGCCGCGTCCCCACACCTGTATTTCATGGGCGTCATAATCCGCCATGCCTTTCGGTATTTTAAAATCAAAGGAAAACAAATCAAGGAAGGTAAAGGGATATACCAGCCAGCCTGACAGAATCACGTTCCGAATCAGAAAAGGCGCCGCAGCAAAAATTCCCGTTCCCAGAAATACGGCAATGTCTTTTCCGGCCTTTTTCCGAATCATCATCACCGCCGGTTTTAAAGTCAGAAGAAGTATCAGCGCGCCGGAAAGCTTCACCGTCACCACCACCACGCCAAGCACGCAGAGCATGGCATAGGGCAGGTAAGAATCCTCTTTCCTTTCCAGCAAATCCAGCCACCGGATAATAAGATAAAGCGCCAGCAGAACCATAAAATAATCCGAGGCCGGCGATATCATTTCGTCATATAAAATCAGCAGATAGTAGACGGCGATAACCCGTGCAAAATCCGAAAGCCGGGGTTTTTTGCGCACCTCCGCAAAGGCTTCCGTACAGACCAGCGAGAGAAGAAAGGCCAGAAATCCCGCGCAGCAGTGGTAGGATTGTCCGCCCAGAAAGGCCATGCTGTACAGGGCCGACAGGCAAAAGGCCGCGCTGTTGTAGGCCAGCCGGCTGTGCAGATTGCCCAGCCCCGGCACCACGCCGTATTCCTCTATCCAGCGGATGCTCTGGGCATGGTAAAGAGCCGTGTCATAATGAAGGATTCCCGTGGATGTGCCGTAGGCAAACAGCAAAAGCAGCGCCGCCACCACCGCCGCTTTCAGAGGCGTAATCGTCCGCAAAAGCGCGCCAAGCCCCTCCGCCATTTCTTTTCCGAAAAGGGCGGTGCTGGCCCCGCAGATAAGAAGCAGCAACAGGTTTGCCGCAAGCCCCACTTTTCCGAAAATACTGAAAAACTGGGCATAGACCGTCACCGCTCCTATACCGGCGAACAGATAACTGATTTCTCTTTTACACCGGAAATTTTTCTTTCCCAAAATGCCTCTTATACATGCAAAGCCCGTAACATAACAGGTAAAAAGCATGTACAGCCATATCAACAAAACAGAAAGCATTTACTACTTGTCCTCATACTGTCATGGCCCGCCTTCAATCCGGCAGGTTTATTGATTGTCGGAGCCGGTTTTCCTGCTGTTTCGGTATTCGCTGCTGCTCATTCCGGCAATTTCCTTCATGTCGGCGTCCATCATCATGGCCACCAGCCCGTTAAAGTCCACTTTTCGCTTCCAGCCAAGCGCCTTTTCCGCCTTGGACGCGTCTCCCCAGAGGAACTCAACCTCCGCCGGGCGGTAAAATTCGGGATTCACATCCACCAGAAGTTTCCCTGTATCGGAGTCATATCCTTTTTCATGGATTCCCTGTCCTTCCCATCTGACGGTAATTCCCAGTTCCTTAAACGCCGCTTCAACAAACTCTCTAACCGTGTGGGTCTCATTGGTGGCAAGAACGTAATCGTCCGCCTTGTCCTGCTGGAGCATCATCCACATTCCTTCCACGTAATCCCCCGCAAAACCCCAGTCCCGCTTTGCATTCATATTCCCCAGAGAAAGCTTTTCCTGTTTCCCCGCAACGATACTCGCAATCGCCAGTGTGATTTTACGGGTAACGAAATTTTCTCCTCTTCTGGGAGACTCATGGTTAAAAAGAATGCCGTTGCAGGCATACATATTGTAGGACTCCCTGTAATTCACGGTAATCCAGTAGGAATACAGCTTTGCCGCGCCGTAAGGGCTCTTGGGATAAAAAGGCGTTTTCTCGCTCTGGGGCGCCGTTTCGGGAAGCCCGCCGAACAGCTCCGAGGTGGACGCCTGATAATACCGGCAGTTCCCGCCGTTTACACGGATTGCCTCAAGAAGCTTGATTGTGCTCACCCCTGTGGCGTCCGCCGTGTACTCGGGCACCTCGAAAGACACGCCTACATGGGACTGGGCCGCCAGATTGTAAACCTCCGTGGGACGGATTTCCCCTATCAGCCGCATCAGATTACTGGAATCCGTGGTATCGGCAAAGTGAAGGAAAAATTTCACCTTATTATAATCCGACTGTAAAATATGCTCAATGCGGCCGGTGTTGCTGATGCTGTGCCTCCTTATCAGACCATGCACCTCATATCCTTTCTCCAGCAGAAATTCCGCCAGATAAGAGCCATCCTGTCCGGTAACACCTGTAATCAAAGCTATTTTTTGCATTCTATTCTCCTTTCGGTTTTCGCTTACTGCAGACATTTATATATTCATTACAATTACAGCAATTATAATACCCAAAACAGCGCCCATCAGTACCTGCAAAGGCGTATGTCCCACAAATTCTTTCAGCTTCGCCTCCGCGCTGATTTGCTTGCCCATATTGGTAAATATTTCCAGCATTTCGTTTAGGACTTTTCCCTGCTTTCCGGTTTCCATACGCACCCCCATCGCGTCGTGCATTACCACAATGGCAAGGATTGCCGCCATGGCAAATTCATAGCTTCCGCCGCCGTAGCACATTCCCACAGCCGTCGCCAGCCCGCACACGGTCGCCGAGTGGGAACTGGGCATTCCCCCGCTGCCCACCATTCTTTCCAGCACGAACTGCTTCGTGATTAACATATGAATCAGGGTTTTCAGCACCTGGGCCACAAACCAGCCAAGCGCCGCGGAAACAAATATCCGATTGTTAAATAAATCCGTAATAAATTTCATCTCATATCCTCATCGTAATGTTTATTCAGGCGTAAGCCTTCCGTTGTTATTTTACCCTTTAATCTCATTTTAGACAAGCCTGATAAAATAAAATATCACGGAAAGCCTCCTGTCATGGTTCATCTTAATTTTTCTTCATAATTTTTTCTAATGACGCTGCGCCGCCGATATGCTATACTACTTAAATACGCGTTGGCAGCGGCCGCTTTTCATATAATATTTGCCCCTGCCCTGCAAAGCAGAAAGTGAGGAACAGGATGAAAAGACTACAGGTTCTCTTTCTTGCCGCCTTGTCTTCATCTCTTTTTTTATTTGGCTGCGGAAAGGATACGGAAGAACTCAATACTCAGCCTGCCGCTTCTCCCACCCAGGCGGCTGCGCCAGGGGAAACGGATAAAGACGGCCCGGCCGGGAGCCCGGATACCACAGAAACGCCCCCTGCCGATAATATGGTCAGAAGCCGAATCACCAATGAATGGGTGGATGCGTCCGTGGACCAGACCAGGCCCATTGCCGTTATGATTCCCAACACCAAAACCGCCAGTCATTACGGGCTTTCAAAGGCTTCCGTCCTTTATGAGTGCAGCGTCGAAAACGATATCACCAGATTAATGGCAATTTTTGACGACTGGAATGATATGGACAAGCTGGGAAATATCCGGAGCAGCCGTGATTATTTTATCTACTGGGCGTTTGAATGGGACGCTATTCACATTCACTACGGCGGCCCCTTTTACATAGACGACCTTGTAGCGCGTACCGATACTCAGAACATTGACTGTATCAGTTATCAAAATGCAAGCTACAAGGATTCCGCAAAAAATACGGTGGATAATGCGTTCACCGACACTGACAGAATCAAAAAAGCCGCGGACCATTACGGTTATCCTCTGAAATACAGGGAAGATTATTCCGACGAGCAGCATTATCTGTTCGCCCCCGATAACGCCCCGAATACCTTAACCCAGTATCTCGGCTCTGTCACTGCCTCCGAAATTGACATGTCGCCTGCCTACCCCGTCACGAATCCTTATTTTATTTACAATGAAAAGACAGGACTCTATGACAGGTATCAGCACCTGATGGGAGACAGCTACGGACCCCACATTGATTTGGAAAACGGCGAACAACTGGCATTTAAAAATATTCTGGTTCAGAATACCTACTATGAGGTCAGGGACCAGAAGGACTATCTCTCTTACCAGTGCCATGATAATACCCGCGACGGATGGTTTTTTACCAACGGCAGGGGCATTCACGTAACCTGGGAAAAAGGTTCCGATTACGGCGCAACCAAATATTATGACGACGACGGAAACGAAATCAGGCTGAATACCGGCCGTACAATGGTCTGTATTTTAAAAGAGGGAGACACGTTTCTCGCAGACGGAACCGTGATGAACGACGAATAAGAAAGCCCCGGGGACTTCCATCCTCAGGGCTTATTATTTTACCTTATTCTCCCAATCCATTTTCAATTGCTTTCACCAAAGACGCAAGTGCTTCGGCTTCATCTTCACCCTCGCAGACAAATTCAACTTCATCTCCGCATTTTACACAGGCACCTAAAACGCTTAACACGCTCTTGGCATTTGCAGTACTGCCTCTGAAAGTAAATGTAATCAGCGACTTGAACTGCATTGCCTCCTTACACAGGATACCTGCCGGTCTCAGGTGAAGGCCTGTGGGGTTTTTAATAACCACTTTCTGGCTTACCATACCGTTTTCCTCCCATTCGTTTTCTGCCTGATATATCCGCTAACAGCCTCTGTATCTACTATAACATCTTTTTCCGTCTTTCTCAAGTGTCCGCGGTTGCGGAAATCAGCTCCGGATTCCCCGAAATCGCTCTTTGGCGGTTACAGCATAATATTCTGAATCAGCGCCGCAAGCTTACCGGCTTCCGCTTCAATCATCTTCTGGTCCTTGCCTTCAATCATAACCCGCACCAGGGGCTCTGTTCCCGAAGGACGGATGAGAACTCTTCCCTCGCCGGCAAACTTATCCGTAAGCTCCTTAATAGCGCTTGCAATTTCCGGGTATTCCATATATTTTTCTTTCTTGTGGTTGGGCACCTTTGCGTTGACCAGCGCCTGGGGCAGTACTTCCATTACCGCGGAAAGTTCCGAGAGCGGTTTGCCCGTTTCCACCATTACTTTCAGAAGATGCAGCGCGCTTAGCAGGCCGTCTCCCGTGGTATTTTCCTTCAGGAAAATAATATGGCCCGACTGTTCGCCTCCCAGGCTGGCTCCGATTTCCTTCATTCTCTCAAGAACGTACCTGTCGCCCACCTTTGTCTGCTCAATATGGATTCCTTCCTTTTCTCCCATAAGGAAAAATCCCAGGTTACTCATCACGGTCGCCACAATGGTGTTATCCGTCAGTTCCCCGTTTTGCTTCATGTGGCTGCCCACAATGGCCATGATTTGGTCGCCGTCCACCACTCTGCCCTGTTCGTCCACTGCCATCAGCCTGTCGGCGTCGCCGTCAAAAGCAAGACCGATATCCGCCTTCTCGTAAACCACTCTTGCCATCAGCTCTTCCATATGGGTGGAGCCGCAGTTGGCGTTAATGTTGGTTCCGTCTGGCATGTTGTGGATAGCTACCACATTGCCGCCCAGCTCTCTGAGCGCTTCCACGGAAGTATAATGGGCGGCTCCCTCCGCACAGTCCACAACGATTTTCAGCTTTGATAAGTCTACGTTTACGGAGCGGATAGAATGATTGATATACTCCTCCCTCGCGTCCGTACGGTATTTGATTTTCCCCACGTTGGGCCCCGTGGGAAATTTAATGCCGTTCATATTATTTTTGATAACGTCCTCGATTTCATCCTCCAGGGCGTCCGGCAGTTTATAGCCTTCCCCGTCGAAAAACTTGATTCCGTTAAATTCCACCGGATTGTGGGAGGCGGAAATCACAACGCCTGCGTCCACTTTGTATTTTCTGGTAAGGTAGGCCACCGCGGGAGTGGGAATCACTCCCACGTAAACGGCGTTGGCTCCCACGGAGCAAATCCCCGCCATCAGCGCGTTTGCAAGCATATCGCCCGAAATTCTGGTATCGCACCCTACCATAATCGTAGGTTTATGCATGTTTTCTTTCGTAAGCACATATGCTCCGGCCTGCCCTAACTGCATGGCAAGCTGCAGGGTCAGCTCGTCGTTTGCCACGCCTCTGACGCCGTCCGTACCGAATAATCTACTCATTTTCCTCTTCCTCCAGTTCTGAAATATGCAAAGTTACGGTAACCTGTCTTACCAGTTCCACTTCCTCAGGCAGCCCGAAATCAACCGCCACCGTGAAAAATCCTGTCTCCGGCGTATCGGTTCCCCTCTGCTGCATCCACTTCTCAATATCCACCGTGCCGCTTATATTGCTGGCCTGCACCGAGGACACATCTCTCGAAAGTCCCTTAATCTCCATGATAAAGGTTTCATCCAGACCGGAAATGCTGGCGTCATACCCTTCGGGAAGATTCGTGATTCTGACCTTTTCGCTCCTGATTTCCATTCTCTTGGAAGCTTCCTGCTCTATACGCACCGTAATCGTGCGTACGGCATCCTCGGAACGCGCCAGGAAAACATTGTCGGGAAGGTAAGAACGAATATCCACTTCCGTCTGCCAGTCCTCCGTCATATCCGCAATATTCAGTATTTCTGCCGGTATTTCTATGGAGGCGACGTTTTTAATCGCGCTGGCCCTGCCTGCTATCAGAACATGCTCGCCATTGCCCACAATCTCGCCGGTGTAGCGGTAGCCCGGTGCGGCTTCTCCCTCCACGGTAAAGTTTACGGGAACGCTCTTTGTCTGCGCGATGCTTACTTTCACGCTCACCGACTTAATATTCAACGTCGCTCCGCTGACGTCCACCTCGTTGTCTTCCGCGTCATAAAATTTTATTTCCGCATTTGTGAGAATATCACTGGTCATCCCGCTGACATCCACTTCCACAGCGGCCCTTGCAATCCTGTCAATGACGGACTGGGGCCCGGAAATCCTTACAAGGTTCTGGTCGGTGGTGATATCTCCTATGATATAGCCTTCTTCCTGCTTCCCGACTGCCGTAGCTTTCAGCGAAAGAGCCTTGCTCTTCTTATTCTCTATATTCAGTCTTACCGTATCAATACTTCCCGTAATGCTGACGATATCCCTGTAGGAAACGTCTGTCGTCAGCTTTATGGAAATGGTATCGAGACTGCTCAGTTCGCTGACGTCCGCTGTCGCAATAATATTGTCCGCCTTAAGTTCGCTGATTATGGAACGCGGTGCTCTCACCACTACCCTGCTGATGACATCCGTGTCGTCAATGACTTCGTACACCTGATTGGAATCCGTAATCAGATTGGTGTTCAAAAGCTTAACCGGTATATTATAATAGGGCTGGGGAACCGTAGGGTCATTGATACTGTTGACTACCAGCCAGAGCACCAGAGCGCAAAGAACAGACGCCAGTTTCAGTCCGATATTGTTTAACAATCTATTTTTCAACTTTTGACCGTCCCTTCCACAGAATCCTCTTCCGACTCTCTGTCTCCGGTTTATTCTGTATTAATTTTAACCTTTCCTTCAGGGCGTCGCCGCTTAACCCCCGCTCCAGATTCCCTTCGTACGCCACGCTTATCTTGCCTGTTTCCTCAGACACGATTACCGTCAGGGAATCCGTCACCTCCGAAATTCCCACGCCGGCCCTGTGTCTGGTTCCCAAATCCTTGCTGAGCCGCATGTTGTCCGAAAGGGGCAGATAGCAGGTGGCGGAAGTCACCCTGTTGCCTCTGACAATGATGGCTCCGTCGTGCAGAGGCGTATTGTGCTCAAAAATATTGATAAGAAGCTGGCTTGTGACAATTCCGTCCACATCAATTCCCGTTCTCTCATATTCCGTAAGGCTCTGGTTCTGTTCCATTACAATAAGGGCACCGGTTTTCACCTTGCCCATTTCCACGCATGCTTTTGCAATTTCATTAATCGTCTTGTCTGAAAATCTGCCCTCCGGCGAACTTTTACCCAGTTCAAAGGGAAGGATAGTCGTTAAAATATTCTTTCTGCCAAGCTCGTCAATGGCTTTGCGCAGCTCGGGCTGTAAAATCACCACCACGGCCGTCGCCACTACGCTGAAAGTATTCTGTACTATCCAGATAATAGTGTTCATTTCAAAATACGCGGCTATCAGTATGAACGCCACGATAACAAAAAATCCCTTGAGAACCGACCATGCCTTTGTGTTTTTAATCCATACCAGAATATAGTACAGCACAATGGCAAGAAGAACGATTTCCACAATATCCGTCCAGCGTAAGCCTGACATGCGCGACAGGGATATCTCAGTAAGTTCCGTTACATGCATCATTTTCAGTTATTCCCCGTTACTTCAATCTGTTAACTTTTAATCATTATTTTTTGCATGGCCGCCCGCAGAACGCTTTCTGGTAGCGTTAATCCGCTTAACCGTTCTCGAGGGCGCCGATACGGTAATTTTCGGTATTGCTTTTACATAGTAATAGTATTCATCGTCCTCAAACTGAACCTTTTCCGTCCGGCTGTAATCCAGATTGAAGGAGAAAAACTCCACCACTTTCGCTATCAGCACGGATATAATGGTTCCGATAATAATACTGCCAAAGGATACGTTTGTATCAAACATCAAATCCCCCACCAGCAGTAACACCACATCCGTCAGCGCTCCGGCAATGATGGCGATTGTCCACGCGTAATCAACCGACAATCTTCTTATTATATACACCACGATAATTGTGGCGGCGAAAGCGCCTATTGTGAGCAGCATTTCCTTATTGTCAAGGAAGCTGTCGATAATAAAGCGGAACCTGGTAGCCATATCGTCTGAATCCATACTCATAATTGACGTTGCGTTGTCCGCAACATGGCCAATCAGAAAGCTTACCGCCACGCCACATCCCACGGACACCGCGCTGGCCGGCGTTCCCAAAAGCCCCATTGCCAGGGGCATCACATAAGGAATCTTAAGCACAAAGCACATTGGCGTGAGTATCACCACCAGTGCGTCCTTTGGTGAAAATCTGAAGTAAAGCAGAAACATTACCAGAAAAATCACCAGCATAATGACCGCGCTCTCCAGAGACATCGCATATAAGTGCAGTATTGTAAAGAGCGCCGATACAAAAATAATAAAGTTCATCGGCATAAAGGAGCACATCAGAGCAATAATAAGCACAATGGAAATGCTGTCTAACCTGTGCATGTAGCCGATTTTCCCGTTAATCATCATCATGGCGGCAAGCGCAATGATGAGTTTCATCAATGGTTTGAGATAGACCTCGTATTTGCTGATAAAAGTTTTAATGTACTGTCTTGCAACTAGTAAGGTTGTCATATGGTTTTCCTCTTTTATTTATCATACATTCCCGCTAATTTCCGGAGATTTCCGTAATAGTTTTTCAGGCTCTTTCTGGCCCGGCTATAGCGGATTGAAAACAGAATATAGGACAGAACCCCGTATGCACCTACAGAGCATAAATAAAATATTACAATGTTCTTCCCGTACTCCAGCAGATTCATCTTATAGATATCCTGCATCAGTTCTTCAAAGTTGTAAAAAAGGTAGACCGCAAACAATGCCAAAAAAGAAATTGTAGCGGCTATTATTGACTTCAAAACCTGAAAACCAATGTAATCGCTTCTGAAGTAGTTGACAATTGAAATATCCCTCTTCCCCTCGTTTGCTTCGTAGGAAGCCAGCTTGGTCATAAGGATGACCCTTTCTTCATTTATCATATTCGTACCTTTCAAACATTATTAGGCGGTAAGAAGCCGGCATGAAGCGGCTCCCATGCCCTTATTTGAGAAAGCGCATCTTATCGCCCTCGCTTTTATGGGGTTTTTGCACGGGCGCTTTCGGCTTGCTCATCTCCACGGTATGCTTGAGTTCGTTCGTAAGCTCGTTCTTGCACTTATCGCAGAAACGCCCTGACTGAATCATGGCGCCGCAGCTTTCGCACGGAATACGGATAGGCGAATCATCGGAAAACTGCAGACGTTCTTCCCGAATCCACTGGCGAATCTGATTTGTTTCCACTTCGCATTCTTCCGACACCTCTTTGATATCGGCTCCCTGATGCTCCCGGACATAGGCCTTTACTTCCTGGAATTTTGCTTCCATTCCCTCTTTACATCTCGGACAAATCACAGGCCCTAAAACATAGTTAAAAATTCTGCCGCATTTTTTACAATTACGTACATTCATAATTTACCTCTTTCTTTCTGGTTTTATATTCCCCTGCCAATTGTCAAAGCCATAAAATAGACTTTTCTGACACCGGCTCCCGTAAGAACCCGTGCCATCTCGTCAACGGTAGCGCCCGTTGTATATATATCGTCGATAATTACAATCGTCTTTAATTTTACATCATTTTGACAGATTTTGAAAGCCCTTTTCAAATTATTTTGTCTCTCCGGACGGGTTAAATTTTTAAGCGCGCGGGTTTTTCTTTCCCTGCGTATGAGAGACGTATTTACCGGAATCCCCAAACGGGCCGAAAGCGCCTCCGCAATCAGCTCTGCCTGATTATACCCTCTCTTCCTTTTTCTTGAAGGGTGTGCCGGCACCGGAACCAGCGCGTCCGGGCGTATCATCAACAGCCATTGCCTCTTTTTTTCGTAAAGCTCCTTTCCGTAAAAGGAGGCGTATTCGGTTCTTCCCCTGTACTTGAAACGGAAGATGGAGTCTGCCATGCTGCCGTAATCATAAAGCGCGGCTCCCTGTATAAAATGATGGGCATTTTTTCCGCAGTCACCGCAGTACTCTTTTTCCCCGCTTTCCAACTGTTTTCCGCACTTCATGCAGAAAGGCTCTTTTATGTATATGATTTTTCCCCGGCATTCCGTACACACCTCTCCGTTCCTTTGGTCCGCAATCCCGTCGCAAACAGCGCATCTTCCGGGAAACAGCAAATCGGCCAGCACCCTTCCTATTCTCATTTACCCTCCATTTCCCTGATTCTGTCGCACAGGCTTGTGTACCGCTCGTGCTGCTTTTCGTTTGCAATCATCTCGAAAATCACCTGCCGGCTGCCCAGAATTGTGACGCATTTCCTTGCCCGCGTCACCGCCGTGTACAGAAGGTTCCTGTTCAAAAGCATTCTCGGCCCCGACAAAACGGGAAGAATCACCGCCGGGTATTCGCTTCCCTGGGATTTATGGATGGTAACCGCATAAGCAAGCTCGATTTCATCCAACCCGGAAAAAGGATACTCGATTCGCTTATGCTCGTCGTATTCCACCGTCACCGTCTGGGCTTCCTGGCTGATTTCCCTGATGATGCCCACGTCACCGTTAAAAACGCCCGTTCCCTTGTCTATGGCAATTCCGTACCTGCTGACGATTTCCCACGGAATCTGGTAATTGTTCTTTATCTGCATTACCTTGTCCCCCTCCCGGAAGAGCCGTTCTCCCGACTGGCACTCCTTTTTGGAGTCCGAAGGCGGATTCAGATACCGCTGCAGGATTTCGTTTAAGACCTCCACTCCCAGATTTCCCTTTCTCATGGGCGTAAGCACCTGTATATCATAGGGCCCCGCTTCCACGAAGGGCGGCAGCTTTTCCCGAATCAGCAAAATCAGGTGCTTGTAAATCACATTGACGTCCTTTCTCTCCAGAAAAAAGAAGTCCATGCTTTTATTATCCAGCGCTATCTCCTCTCCCCGGTTGATTTTATGGGCGTTCACCACAATGTCGCTCTCTCCGGCCTGCCTGAAAATCCTTCTCAAAATCACAACCGGAAACGAGCCGCTTACTATCAGGTCCTGAAGCACCCGTCCCGGCCCCACGCTGGGAAGCTGGTCCACGTCCCCCACCATAATCAGCCTGGTTCCCACGCTGATGGCAGAAAGCAGCGCCCGGAACAGGAAGATATCCACCATGGACATTTCGTCAATGATAATCACGTCCGCCTCCAGAGGATTTTCCTCGTTCCTCTCAAACTGGGCCTTTCTGCCCGGTTCCTGCTCCGTCTCGCCACTCTCCACCGCCCCGTTGACCTCCAGCAGCCTGTGAATGGTCCGGGCCTCATATCCGGTGGCCTCCGTCATACGCTTGGCCGCCCGGCCTGTGGGCGCAGCCAAAAGAATATCCATCCCCTCCGATTCAAAATAACGAATCATGGTGTTTATGGTGGTGGTTTTTCCCGTCCCCGGCCCGCCCGACAAAATCATAACGCCGGACTTCACGCTCTGAAACACGGCCTCTCTCTGCAGCCCGTCCAGCGTAATCCCCTGTTCTTTTTCCAGCCGCTCCAAAATCCCCTGCGTCTTTTCCTCCTGCGCCATGGAAATATTGAGGTCGCAAAGCATTCTGGCGCAGCCCAGCTCCGCGTAATAATAGGACGAGGCATATACTTTGGCGGCTTCGCCGCTTTTCTTAATCACAAGCTTTTTGTCCATGGCCAGATTGGACATCTGGGGCTCCATCACGTCTTCCGGCAGTCCCAGAAGACGGGCGGTCCGCGTCTTTAGTATTTCATCCGGCAGGTAAATATGCCCTTCCGCAGCCGCCTGGAGCAGCATGTACAAAATCCCGCTTCTTATCCGATAATCGGAGTCCATATGGATTCCGATTTTGGAGGCAATCTCATCCGCTTTTTTAAAGCCGATTCCGTCCACATCCTCGGCAAGGCGGTAGGGGTTTTCTTTCATTATACCATACAAGTCCATGCCGTACTTCCTGTAAATTTTTACCGCCATGGTGTTGGAAATCCCGTACCGCTGCAGGAAAACAAAGGCGTTTCTGGCGTCCTTTTTTTCTATCACCTGGTTCGCAATCTCTCCCGCCTTTTTCTCGCTGATTCCCTTTACCTCCGCAAGGCGTTCCGGTTCCTCCTCGATAATGCGGAAAGTATCCTCCCCGAATTTCTTAACGATTCTCGCGGCCATCGCCTCCCCTATTCCCTTAATGGCCCCGGAACCCAGATAGCGGCGCATGCTTTCCGCGTCGTCCGGCTCCACAGCCTTAAAACGCTCCACCTTTAACTGTTCTCCGTACAGGGGATGCTCCACAAAACTGCCCTGCAGCTCCAGCGTTTCCCCCGCCTCCACGGAATGAAGCGTCCCCACGCATACCAGTTCATCACCCTCCACCGTCAGGGAGATTACCGCGTAACCGTTCTCTTTATTCTGATAAATAATATGGTCCACATAGCCAGTCACCGTCTCCAAAGGCTTTTCCTCCGAAATCTTCACAGTAAAAAAGCTGCCAAACAAAGCGGTTACCCGCTTCATTTTTGCAGCCTTCTTGTTTTGTTTCCCTTACGTCTTTATATGTTATAATTGCGTTTCATCTGCTCATACATCATCTGTGCAAGCCCAAGGCCCTGAAGCTCCGTGGAAGTCCCCGCAAGCTCCTGAATCGCATTGTCCTTAAAATAATCTACCAGACCGCTGGAAGACGAACTGCTCTCCTCGCTTTTAAAGCAGTCCACCGTTTTCTGCATTTCTTTGAATACCTGTTCCAGAAAATAGGATTCAAACTGTTTGCAGACGTCCATCAGCTCTTTATCCGATGCGTTTGCGTAATCCGCTCCGTCAATCTTTTCTTTCAGCTTCGCGTCCGCCGTGTTCTGCGATTTAATAAAATCCGTATAGGAAGAAATTGCCCCTGCATCCATATTGATAACCATGCTCCTTTCCAAAGCCCGGAAACTTTGTACCTAACACAAATCTCCAGACTGAAAATTTTTACTTTTCAGTCTTTATACCTCATGCCTATCTCTTCAGATTGTTAGCCGTCTGCATCATGTCATCCGAAGTGGTGATTGCCTTGGAATTCATCTCGTAAGCCCTCTGCGCCACAATCAGATTCACCATCTCGTCCGCCACCTGCACATTGGAGCCTTCCAGATAACCCTGAACCATCTTGCTCTTCTGTACGTTTCTGTTGGTTGCTTCGTTCAAGACCGCGCCGCTGGCTTCCGTTGCCTGCCATAAGGTATCGCCCGCTCTCTCAAGGCCGCCGGGATTATTAAACTGGTACATTCCGATGTTCATACCGTTAATCTGTCTCGGATTGTTCTGCGCGTCGGGATAGCAGATAGCGCCCTCGCCTGTAATTGTGATTTTACTGGTAACATAGGTGCTGGGCAGGGTAATCGCCTGTCCTCTGGAATTCAGTACCGGAAGTCCGTCCTGATTTGTCAGCATCATGCCGTTTCTGCCGTTGGTCGCCCAGGTGAAATCACCATTACGGGTATAATATGTTTCTCCGTCTTCCCCGCGTACCGCAAAAAATCCGTCGCCTTCAATTGCAAAGGATGTGTCGCTCTCGGAAGACAAAAGACTTCCCTGTCCGAAAAGGGAATTAATGGAAGAGGTCCTTACACCAAGACCCACCTGCGAACTTGTAGGCTTCGCTTCCCCGTTTGCCGTGGTGGTCGCCGTCTGCAGCGTCTGATATAACAGAGATTTAAATTCCGCCACCTGCGCCTTGTATCCCACCGTATTTACATTTGACAGATTGTTTGCAATTGTGTCCACATTCGTCTGCTGGGCGTTCATTCCCGTCGCAGCAGTCCATAAACTTCTAACCATCAGTAGTTACCTCCCTATAACTTGCCAAGCTGATTCGCCGCAATTTCCAGCGTGCTGTCAAAGGTCGTAATCATTTTCTGGTTGCTGTCGTATGCGCGCGCAACCGTAATCATATTTACCATCTCCGTCACCACCGACATATTGGACATTTCCAGATAGCCTGAATATACCTGTGCCGGGGCCTCGCTCTCCTCAGCGCCTTCTATGGGCTGAAAATAGTTCTCGCCGTAGCGCTCTAAATAATTATAATCCGCAAAGTCAGCAACCTGAATGGTCGCCGCCACTCTTCCGTTCTGGATAATCTGGCCGCTTCTGTTCACCGAAGCTTCCAGCAGCGGGTCAATCTTAATGGGCGTGCCGTTTTCGTCCAGCACCGCGTCGCCGTCTCTTGTAACCAGCCTGCCGTCCTGGGTCAGGGCAAAGTTTCCGTCCCTTGTGTATTTGGTGGAAGTCTCCCCGGACTTGTTTGTAAATTCAACCGCAAAGAATCCCTTATCCGACAGCGCCAAATCAAACGTGTTATCCGTTGTCTTAAAGCCGCCCATGGAAAAGTCCGTATAGCCTTCGCCGATTTTTACGCCCGGATTATGAGTGCCCATTTTTTTGGCAATGTTAAAGCCCTCCGATGCGTCCTTGATTTTAAAAGCCAGAATATCGTCAAAGGACTGGCTGGTAGCACCTTCCTTCTTATAGCCGTTGGTAGCCGCGTTGGCCAGATTGTTGGTAAGCACATCCATTCTGTGCTGTTCGTTAATCATGCCTGTAAAGGCGGTATATAATCCCTTAACCAATGAATAAAACCTCCAGTTCTGCTGTTTTCATACGCCGGCTCCTGTGACAACGCGCTTTCCCGCCGTCCGGTTTCCGGTTTAATCCTCCCGGTAGCCTCCGAGAAATTCCACATATTTTCCCGTGCCGACGGCAACCGCCGTCATAGGGTCTTCCGCCGTCATGGTATTGATTCCTGTTCTCTCGGCGATTAAATCCTCCAGTCCACGGAGCAGGCTCCCGCCGCCCGTGAGCACGATTCCCCTGTCGGCAATATCCGCCGCAAGTTCGGGAGGGGTTTTCTCCAGTACGCTGTGAATGGTGTCGATAATCTGCGCGGTGGCTTCCTTGAGGGCTTCCTCCGTCTCTTCTGAGGAAACCTGCACCGTCTTGGGAAGTCCCGTAACCAGATTACGCCCTCTTACGTCCATGTAATCAACCTCGGGACGCCTGAAAGCGGAACCGATTTTTATTTTCACATCCTCGGCGGTTCTCTCGCCGATGAGCAGATTATGCTTCTTACGCATGTATCTCACAATCGCCTCGTCAAAATCATCCCCGGCAATCTTGATGGACGCGCTGACAACCGTTCCTCCAAGAGAAATCACGGCGATGTCGGAAGTGCCGCCGCCGATATCCACTATCATGTTCCCGCAGGGCTTGGAGATATCAATTCCGGCTCCGATTGCCGCGGCAATGGGCTCCTCAATGATAAACACGTCTCTTGCGCCCGCCTGAAGGGTCGCGTCGTCAACCGCTTTCTTCTCCACCTCTGTGACACCGCTGGGCACGCATACGGCAATGCGCGGTTTTCTGAAAGTCTTTTTACCGATTGCCTTCTGGATAAAATACTTCATCATCTGCTCCGTCACCTTGTAATCGGAAATAACTCCCTGACGCAAAGGGCGGACGGCAACAATATTTCCCGGAGTCCTTCCAAGCATCAGCCTGGCATCCTCCCCGATTGCCTTAATCTTTTCCGTATCTCTATCAAAAGCTACCACCGAAGGCTCCTTGAGGACAACACCCCTGCCCCTGATGTAAACTAAAATGCTGGCGGTTCCCAAATCAATTCCAATATCCGTGTACTGCATCACCTCGTACCCCTTTCTTACTTTAACAAAATGAATGTATTCTATTTTGAACCTATATTTCCTGTAATCAGACACATATAGAGTTATTATAACCCATAGAAATACATTTTCAAAGGGGTTTCATAAAAAATTTATAAAAATGGACGCAAGGCATCCGAAACGGTTCCTTCCGTTTGTTCTGCCGCGTCCATGCTACGTGTTATTTATCGGTGCTTCTCCCGATTATCTTTATACTTTTTCAGCATTTTTTTCACATACTGTCCCGTATAGGAGGAGGGATGCTCCGCAACCTGCTCCGGCGTTCCGCAGACCACCATCTCTCCGCCTCTGTCGCCGCCCTCAGGCCCCATGTCGATAAGATAGTCGGCTGTCTTTATCACGTCAAGATTGTGCTCAATCACCACCACCGTGTTTCCGCCTTCCACCAGCCTGTGCAGAATTTCCACCAGCTTGTGCACGTCCGCAAAATGCAGGCCCGTTGTAGGCTCGTCCAGAATATAAATGGTGTTTCCCGTGCTTCTTTTGGAAAGCTCCGTGGCCAGCTTGATTCTCTGGGCCTCGCCGCCGGAGAGCGTGGTGGAAGGCTGTCCCAGCTTTACATAGGAAAGGCCGACATCGTTTAAGGTTTCTATTTTCCGCCGGATGGAGGGCAGGTTTTCAAAGAAGGGAACCGCCTCCTCCACCGTCATATCCAGCACGTCGTAGATATTCTTTCCCTTGTACCGCACTTCCAGCGTTTCCCGGTTGTAGCGCTTCCCGCCGCAGACTTCGCAGGGCACGTATACGTCCGGCAGGAAATGCATTTCGATTTTGATAATTCCGTCCCCTCCGCAGGCTTCGCAGCGCCCGCCCTTTACGTTGAAACTGAAACGGCCTTTTTTGTATCCTCTGGACTTGGCGTCCGGAGTCCCCGCAAACAAATCCCTTATCATGTCGAAAACGCCCGTGTAAGTCGCGGGGTTGGAGCGGGGCGTCCTGCCAATCGGGGACTGGTCGATGTTTATCACCTTATCCAGCTTCCCGATACCCGAAATGTTTTTGTGTTTTCCGGGAATTGTCCTCGCCCGGTTCAAATCCCGCGCCAGCCTTTTATATAAAATCTCGTTCACAAGAGAGCTTTTCCCTGAGCCGGATACGCCGGTAACACAGGTCATAACTCCCGTGGGGATATTCACCGTAATATTCTTCAGGTTGTTTTCCTTTGCCCCCGTCACCGTCAGCCACCCCTTGGGCTGCCGCCGCTCGTCCGGCACCGGCACCTGTTTTTTCCCGCTTAAGTACTGTCCGGTTACGGAGTTCTCCACCTCCATAATTTCCTCCGCGGTGCCCGCCGCCACCACTTCTCCGCCGTGGGAGCCTGCCCCCGGTCCGATATCCACCACATAATCGGCCTCTAACATGGTGTCCTCGTCGTGCTCCACCACTATCAGGGTATTGCCCAAATCACGGAGATTTTTCAGCGTGTTTAAAAGTTTGTCATTGTCCTTCTGGTGCAGTCCGATGCTCGGCTCGTCCAGAATATAGCACACGCCCACCAGCCCTGAGCCAATCTGCGTTGCCAGACGGATTCTCTGGGCCTCGCCGCCGGACAGCGTTCCCGTCGCTCTGGACAAGGAAAGATATTCCAGTCCCACGTCCACCAGAAATCCCACCCTCGCGTTGATTTCCTTGAGAACCTGCTTTCCGATTAACAACTGCTGACTGGAAAGCTTCATATTATTAAGGAAGCCGTAAAGCTCTCTGATGGAAAAGGATGTGATTTCATAAATATTTTTATCGCAGACGGTAACCGCAAGAGACTCCTTTTTCAGCCGCATTCCGTTGCATTCCTTACAGGGCGTGATTCTCATATAAGTCTCATATTCCTGCTTGATGACGTCGGAGCCCGTTTCCCTGTACTTCCGCTCCATGTTTTTAATCAGCCCTTCAAAAGCCACCGGATAAACGCCCTCTCCCCGCTGGCCCTTATAGTGAACCTTTACTTCTTTCCCGTTCGTCCCGTGAATCAGCATATGGAAAACATTCTCCGGCAAATCCTGAACGGGCGTATCCAGACTGAACTTATACTCTTCTGCAAGGGCCTGCAAAACCGCGTTGGTAAAACTGCCCGCATCGCCGGAGGACTGCCATCCCATAACCTGAATCGCCCCCTGGCTTAAGCTCATGGACCTGTCCGGAATCATAAGCTCCGGGTCAAATTCCATCTTGTAGCCCAGTCCGAAGCACACGGGACATGCGCCGAAGGGATTGTTAAAGGAAAAGCTCCGCGGCTCGATTTCGCTGACGCTGATTCCGCAGTCCGGGCAGGCAAAGCTCTGGCTGAAATTGATAGGTTCTCCGTCAATCACGTCCACCACAAGCAGCCCCTCCGCCAGCGCGAGCACGCTTTCAACGGAATCTGTAAGCCGTCTCTCTATTCCCGGCTTCACCACCAGCCTGTCAACCACGATTTCAATGTTATGCTTGATATTTTTATCCAGCTTTATTTCTTCCGTCAGCTCATAGAGATTGCCGTCAATGCGCACACGGACATAGCCGCCCTTTCTTGCCCGGTCCAATACTTTTACATGTTCGCCTTTTCTTCCCCTTACCACCGGGGCGAGAAGCTGGATTCTGGCGCCCTCCGGCAGCTCCATAATCTGGTCCACCATCTGGTCCACGCTCTGCTTTTTGATTTCCTTTCCGCAGTTGGGGCAGTGGGGGATACCGATTCTTGCATATAAAAGTCTGAAATAGTCATATATTTCCGTAACCGTTCCCACCGTGGAACGGGGATTTCTGTTGGTTGACTTCTGGTCGATGGAAATCGCCGGGGATAATCCGGTGATGGACTCCACGTTGGGCTTTTCCATCTGGCCCAGGAACTGCCTCGCATAGGAAGAAAGGGATTCCATATATCTTCTCTGCCCCTCCGCATAAAGCGTATCGAAGGCCAGAGAAGACTTGCCGGAACCGGAAAGCCCGGTAAACACTACCAGTTCGTTCCGGGGTATGTCCAGATTCAGGTTCTTTAAATTGTGCTCGCTGGCCCCCCGTACCCTGATATACTCTCTCGGACGCATTTTGGGGATTTCTGTATGTTTCTCTGATAAATTCATTGAATTCTTACCTCTTTCTCTCGTCGTCTTCCAGAGCCTTTAATTTCTTTTTCAGCTCTACCATCTTATCGCGCAGCTCCGCAGCCGCCTCAAAGTTCAAATCCGCAGCCGCTTTCTTCATCTGCTTTTCAATATCCGCAACCAGTTTTTCCAGTTCTTTCCGGCTCATGGATTCAGGGTCCTTTTCAAACCGGAGTTCTTCCTTCGCTATCACTCTGGAAATGCTGATAAGGTCCCGAACCGCCTTTCTAATGGTCTTGGGCGTAATGTGATGCTCCTCATTATACTTCTGCTGAATGGCGCGACGCCTGCCTGTCTCCTCAATGGCCGCCGCCATGGAATCCGTCATCTGGTCGGCGTACATGATAACGTGGCCGTCCACATTACGCGCCGCCCGCCCGATGGTCTGAATCAGCGAAGTCTCCGAACGCAGAAACCCTTCCTTATCCGCGTCCAGAATTGCCACCAGTGAAATTTCCGGAATATCCAGTCCTTCTCTCAGCAGATTGATGCCCACCAGAACGTCAAACACATTAAGACGCATATCCCTGATAATCTGCGCTCTCTCCAGCGTATCGATATCCGAGTGAAGATATTTGACGCGGATTCCCACATCGTTCATATAATCCGTAAGGTCCTCCGCCATGCGCTTTGTCAGCGTGGTCACCAATACCTTATTTTGCTTTTCCGTTTCCTTATTTATCTCGGAAACCAAATCGTCAATCTGCCCCTCCACCGGACGCACAAAAATTTCCGGGTCCAGAAGCCCCGTGGGGCGAATCACCTGCTCCGTGCGGAAAAGCTCATGCTCCTGCTCATACTTCGAGGGCGTTGCCGACACAAACAGCATCTGGTCGATATGCTGCTCAAACTCCGCAAAGCACAGCGGCCTGTTGTCAAGGGCGGAAGGCAGCCGGAAACCGTAATCAACCAGCGTGGTTTTCCGGGAACGGTCGCCCGTATACATGGCTCCAATCTGCGGTATCGTCATATGGGACTCGTCTATAATAATCAGATAGTCGTCCCCGAAAAAGTCCATCAGGGTATGGGGCATGGCCCCCGCCGGCATCCCCGCAAGGTGCCTGGAATAATTCTCAATTCCCGAGCAGAAACCGGTTTCACGAAGCATTTCAATGTCAAAATTCGTCCGCTCCGCAATCCGCTGGGCCTCAAGCAGCTTGTCCTCGCCCTTAAAATAGCGGACTCTCTCCTCCAGCTCCGCTTCTATGTCAATACACGCCCTGTTAATCTTCTCCTGGGGAACCACATAATGGGAAGTGGGGAAAATTGCAATGTGTTCCAGGGTGGCGTGCACCTTTCCCGACAGAGGCTCCACCTCTGCTATTCTGTCTATTTCATCTCCAAAAAATTCAACCCGTATCAGATAATCTCCGCCCTGGCCGGGATAAATCTCCAATACGTCGCCTCTGACCCGAAAACATCCTCTGCCCAAATCCATGTCGTTTCTGTCATACTGGATATTAATCAGCTCCCGAATCACCTGGTCCCTGTCCTTGGTCATTCCCGGACGTAAGGAAACCACCATTCCCTGATAGTCGTCGGGGCTGCCCAGTCCGTAGATGCAGGAAACACTGGCAACCACCACCACATCCCTTCTCTCGGAAAGGGAAACGGTTGCGGACAGACGAAGCTTGTCTATCTCATCATTGATGGAGGAATCCTTCGCAATATAGGTGTCGGAGGACGGGACGTAGGCCTCCGGCTGGTAGTAATCGTAGTAGGACACAAAGTATTCCACCGCATTTTCAGGAAAGAACTCCTTGAACTCCCCGTACAACTGCCCCGCAAGTGTCTTGTTGTGGGCAATTACCAAAGTGGGCTTGTTCAGCGCGGCGATGACATTGGCCATGGTGAAGGTCTTGCCGGAACCTGTAACGCCAAGCAGAGTCTGAAACTGGTTGCCTTCCTTAAAGCCTTTGACAAGAGCCTCTATGGCGGCGGGCTGGTCGCCGGTGGGTTTGTATTC
>OFFW01000327.1_pt1 | contig 35382 bp, 35 predicted proteins | sample 1521501 | NCBI WGS metagenome assembly OFFW01 (sample SAMEA3504107, study PRJEB24116) | mouse gut metagenome | biome: mouse gut; feature: mouse-associated habitat; material: faeces | place: Denmark | collected 2011
CCGTTTAGTTGCCCCGCCATTCGGTTTAACCGGTTTTGAAGCTGTCTGCGCTGCTTTTCGTCTCTGGGCGTATGCTTGGTACGGCAGCTATCGCAGTTGCTGCATATATTTTCCTGGTTTTTATTATCTCCTTTTTGCGGCATCCCATCACCTCTTATTATTTCCATGGATTCATATACCCCTATGGGGTATTTACTTTACAAATTTATAATATACCCCTATGGGGTATTTGTCAAGTAAAAAATGTCAGGCGGTTAAGACAGCCTGAACGGGCACAGAACGCGGATTGCTTCCGGCGGAAAGGTACGTTATAGTTTTATGATGGAAAAAATAATAAAAGAGACAACTGAATTTTATTTGAAGCAAGAACGGTGTCACTGATATACACTACATAAAGCGTGCCAACAGGCAAAAAGAATTTAAGCCTGTCCATCTTACAAGAAGTACAGGCAAGGTAACATATGATTTATATTGGGACCAGGAAAACGAAAAAGTTCAGGGACGGCGCAACCCGCAATCGAAAAATCAGGATTGATTCAATCCACGCCTTTCCCATTCTTCACACTTCCTGCGTATCGGCTCCGGAAATTCAATACCTACAGCATTATACAGCCGTTTCGTCTGGTTCACACGGGCAAATAAAACCGTCACGATGCAGCCTTCCCAGTTTCTGAACTTCTCTTCATTTAATATGAAAATAATACCATTCTCCGTCACACAATGCAGCTCAGCACCATCTGGATGTCCTTTATCAACCCGGAAAATCCTGTCAAATGGCGCCGGTCTGCCGTCTGTTTTATTTAATTCAAAGGCTTCATCAAACCGCTCAAATCTGTCAAAAGAAGCATGAGATGTAAAATCACAGTTTTTTAGCGAATAAATATCAATTTCCTCGTCAGAAAGTTCCACACTCTTAAAATTTGAATTCTCTTTAATGTTCATAAAAATCCTCCATGCTGCCAACATCTGCAATGCATTGTTGAGCCCCCTCACAGTCAACAACCCCGCAGCAAGCTGACGGAGCATCAAACTTGCAACGCAGCAAGCTACGGGGTATGTGACCCTCGCGGCATTCGCCAAATGTCTGCTTCGCAGCCGCTTGGCTCATTGCTCGCGGGAATCAAAACAGGAGGACAGGAATGAGCTCAATTCACCTGACAGAGGGAGAAATGGAGATTATGGAGGTGCTGTGGGAATGCGAAAGACCCATGGGTTTTGGCGAATTGCATAAGTGCGTGAATGACCGCACAAAAAGAAACTGGAAAAAGCAGACCGTGAACACCCTGCTTTTCAGGATAAGACAGAAAAATCTGGCGGGGGATGTCAGCGAAAGCGGACGCAGGCTTTATATACCGCTTATCACCCGGAACGAATACATAAAGAAAATATCACGGGAGTTCCTTGACAGGAACTGCGAGGGTTCCTTTTCCAAAATGCTCACGGCCTTAAACGGCGGCGAAAAGGTGAGTGAGGAGGAAAAGAACGAGCTGAAACGTATCCTGGAGGAATGGGAGAAAGAATGAGGAGGCACAAAATGAAAAAAACACAAAAAACGAAAAAAGACTTTCTGTGTCTGCTTTTTATCCTGCCCAGTCTGGCGGGAATGTGCTTTTTTTACATTGTCCCGTTCCTGTCCACGCTGTATTATTCCCTGATTAACAACATGGCGGATAAAAAATGGGCGGGCTTTAAACATTTCGGGAGTCTGTTTGCCAACGATTTGTATATGCAGGCCGGCAGAAACACGCTGCTTTTCATACTGGCTTCCGTTCCTCTTGGCATGGCGGCCGCCTTACTTTTGGTGCTTGCGCTTAAGGATAAAAAGTGGGGAAAGACGGTTCTGTTTTTTCTGCTGATTCCGCTGATTGTACCCTCCGGAACCACCATTGCCTTCTGGAAATCGGTTTTCGGAAAGACAGGGCTTATCAGCAGTTTGTGGCAGATAGCGGGAAATAAGCCCTTAAGCCTTGAAAACAGCGGCTGGGCCTTTGCGGTGATTGTCATCGTGTTTCTGTGGAAGAATATCAGCTTTTCCATCGTTTTATTCTGGTCGGGAATCAACTGGATTCCCAAAGCCTATTACGAACAGAGCCAGATAGACGGGGCCACCTCCTGGGAACAGTTTAAGTACATAACATGGATATATTTAAGCCCTACCACCTTTGTGGTACTGCTGATGTCGATTGTAAATTCCTTTAAGGTATTTAAGGAAGTCTACATGCTGTACGGGGCTTATCCCACGCCGTCTATTTACATGCTGCAGCACTACATGAATAACCAGTTCACGGCCATGAACATGCAAAAGCTTTCAGCCTCCGCATGGGTGATGTTTGTGGTTCTCGGCGCTATGCTGTGGATTGTCTATAAGCTGCAGTGCCGCATGACGGATTACTCCGGCGGGTAACGGGCCGGACGGCTGTAAGGCGGATATTTGATAAAATAAGGAGGCTTTCATGGGAAAAAAGGCAGGAAAAGTATTATCTGTTTTCATTATTGCGGCGGCGGTGGCGCTGGCCGTTTTACCGCTTGCCATAACGACGGGAAAATCCGCTTTGTTTAAAGAAGGATACAAAGACCTTATGATAAATCCGGTGTATCTGCGGCTTATCTGGAATTCCGTCGCTTTGCTGCTTCCGATTCTGGCGGGACAGTTTGTGATTGCGCCGCTGGCGGCTTACGGGTTCTGGCAGTGGAAGTGGAAATATAAGGAAGGGCTGTTTTTTGTGTACATGATTGTAATGCTGATGCCCATGCAGCTTACGCTGGTGCCTCATTATCTGGTCACAGGCTGGCTTGGGATTCGCCATAGCTGGTGGGCAATCATTCTTCCAGCAGTGTTCCACCCCTTAGGGGTCTTTCTGATAAGACAGCAGATAAAGGAATTTCCGGAGGAATGTCTGGAAGCCGCCCGGCTGGACGGAGCGGGAGAGTTCCAGATTTACCGGAAGATTATGTATCCCAATATGACCGGGGTAATATCGGCAATGCTGATTCTGCTTTTTGTGGACAACTGGAATATTGTTGACCAGGCGGTGGTTTTTATCGAGGATTCTTACAAGTTCCCAATGTCGGTGTATTTAAGCCAGTTGCTTGACGGAGAGGCCATCGTGTATTATGCGGCTTCCGTGGTATACATGCTTCCGGCGCTGTTTGCATTTCTCATGGCAAAGGAATATCTGATAGAGGGAATCAGTATGTCAGGTGTCAAGAGCTGACGCCAGAGAAGCAATCTGATGTGAGAAGCCGGAGCTGACGCCAGAGAAGCAATCTGATGTAAGAAGCCGGAGCTGACGCCAGAGAAGCAATCTGATGTGAGAAGCCGGAGCTGGCGCCAGAGCAGTAATCTGGCACAGAGCCGAAGCTGAGAAACAGAATTTGGAGAAAGCTGTAAAACGGGAAATCTGCAGGGGGAGAGGCCGCATGAAGAAAGAAGAAGACAACAAAATGAGTTTTTCCAAGAAACTGGGACTGTTTTTGCTGACGGCCTGGGTGCTTTGTCTGGCCGGGACTACGGCCTGGGCGCTTTGGCGTGAAAGAAAGATGATGCCGGAGGTTGAAACAGGATACCCGCAGGCCGGAACAATCGTTTATAATTGTCAGGTGGAGGCGGAGGTTCTGAGTAAGGAGGAAGCGTCCCTTATGGTGCCTCATACCTTTCATTTGCATTCGCGGCTGTTTCAGGAGGGAACCGACCTGGGAATCGGGACAGTGACTTCCTATGAAATGGGCGGTGACGGGCACTACATGAAAATCAGACTGAAGGAAGATGGCACAGCGGGAGAGATGCTTCCCGTGGAAATCAATTATGTCCACGACTACGACCAGGTGGTGGACAATAAGCATATTCATCTGAACAGTATGGGAATGTCCAGCGTGTTTGTGGTGGAGGAAGAAGCCGGAGCCTGGGGAAAGGAGTACCGGCTTCGGGAAAAGGACGTGATATGTTTTCCCGTGGATATCTCCACTGAACAGGTGGCGATACTTGACGAACTGGAGCAGCCCATAGTGCTCAAAAGCAGCAAAGAGCTGAAAGGCGGGATGAAAGTAAAGTTGGCCGGGAAATTTGAAAAGTAATTTGAACAGATAAGAACAATAGGTATAAAAAGTGGGAGAAAAGAGCCTTTCCGGAAAAACGGAGGGGCTTTTTACACGTGTAAAAAATGTGGTTTTGGAGAAATTTTCCTTTGCCGGTATTGACGTACAATAGCAGGAATTAAGTATATTAAACCAAAAAGGAGAAATTCAATGCAAAACACAATTTATGGGTACATACGTGTATCGACCAAAGAACAAAACGAAGCCAGGCAGAAAATTGCATTACAGAATTTCCCGGTTCGGGAAGAAAACATTTTCATGGACAAGCAGAGCGGAAAAGATTTTAACCGGACGTCTTACCGTAAGCTGCTTAAGAAAATGAGAAAAAAGGATATTCTTGTGGTCCAGTCCATTGACCGTCTGGGACGGAATTACGAGGAAATTCTCGAACAGTGGCGTATTCTTACCCGTGAAAGGCAGATAGACATTGTGGTGCTTGATATGCCGCTTTTGGATACCAGAGATAAAAACAGAGATTTGACAGGCACGTTTATGGCGGATTTGATTTTGCAGGTTTTATCCTATGTGGCCCAAAACGAACGCGAAAATATCCGGAAACGGCAGGCGGAGGGAATTGCCGCTGCGAAAAAGAGAGGCGTGCATTTCGGGAATCCGGGCAAGCCGGTTCCGGTGGCTTTTGAGGACGTAGCTGGAAAGTGGAGGCGGAAGGAAATCAGTCTTTCAGAAGCGCTCAGGGAGCTGGGGATTGGACGTACCTATTTTTATAAGAATGTAAAGCTGCTGGGGCTTTAAAAGAGTCCGCAACGTGCATTGACGGGGGGAAAACCTCACATTATAATAGTAGAAAAACGGATTTTTAAATTAGATGGAAAAGGAGTATGGAATGGAAAGAGTAATAGAAAACTTTTTAAGGTACGTTGTGATTGATACCGAGTCGTCTGAGGAAAGCGCTTCAACCCCTTCCACGGCGAAACAGCATAATCTGGCAAAGGTTTTAGCGGCGCAGCTTGAGGAGATGGGAGCGGAGGAGATTACTTACGACGAGGAACATTGCTATGTATACGCCTCTGTTCCGGCCTCTGTGGGATGCGAGATGGCTCCGGTAATCGGATTCATTGCTCATATGGATACTTCCCCGGCGGTAACGGGGGCCGGGGTAAAGCCCCGCGTCATTGACAACTACGACGGAAAGGATATTCTGCTGAACGAAGAAAAACAGGTGGTGATGAAGACGGCTGATTTCCCGGAGCTTGCATCCTATGTGGGGAAGAGACTGATAGTCACCGACGGGACAACGCTGCTCGGGGCGGACGATAAGGCGGGAGTCGCGGAGATTATGGCTATGGCGGAACGTCTTCTTTGCAATCCCGATATCCTCCACGGCAAAATACGTCTTGGATTTACCCCGGACGAGGAGGTGGGAGCCGGTGCGGACCACTTTAATGTGGAGCTTTTTGACGCGGATTACGCTTATACGGTGGACGGCGGAAGGCTGGGCGAGCTGGAATACGAAAACTTTAATGCCGCTGGAGCAAAGGTAAGGATACACGGAAGAAGCGTACATCCCGGAGAAGCAAAGGACAAGATGCGGAATGCGATTCTGATGGCGCAGGAGTTCCAGTCCATGCTTCCGGCTGCGGAGAATCCTATGTACACCTGCGGTTATGAGGGCTTTTACCATCTGGACGCGTTAAACGGCACAGTGGAGGAAGCGGCGGCGGAATATATTATCCGCGACCATGACAGGGAAAAGTTTGAAAAGAAGAAAGAAGCCTTCCTCAGAATCGGAAAGTTTCTGAACGAAAAGTACGGGGAAGGTACCTTTGAGATAGAGTTGAAGGATTCCTATTATAATATGAAAGAAGTCATTGAGCAGAACATGCATCTTGTGGACAATGCAAAGACAGCCATGGAGGAGCTTGGAATCGAGCCCGTGGTGGTGCCCATACGGGGCGGCACGGACGGCGCTAGACTTTCCTTTATGGGACTGCCATGTCCGAATCTGTGTATCGGAGGCGCCAATTTCCACGGACGGTTTGAGTACGCATGCGCGGACGATATGGAAATGATTGTGGAGCTTTTAGTGAAGCTGGCGGGGAAGTATGCGTAAAAAGTACAGAAATGAATGGAAATATTGTGAAAAGGAAGCAGATTTACTCGCTATAAGGGAAAGGCTTGCCGGAATATTGGATTATGATGCCTATGCGGGTACAGATGGCGAATACGAGGTTCAAAGCCTGTATTTTGATGACTATAAAGATAACTGCGCAAGGGACAATGTATCCGGCGAAGGCAGAAGATTCAAGTATCGAATCCGCTATTACGGAAAGGAAGCGAAAAAGCTTTACCTGGAAAAAAAAGAAAAGAAAAATAATGGATGCCATAAAGAGAAGTGTGCGCTTTCTATGCAGGAGTATCAGAATATCATAGACGGGAAAGCTATGGAGGTTTTTTGGGGAACGCAGGAACATCTGCTGAAAAAGTTCTGTGTCGATATCGTGACAAAGAGATTCTATCCTAAGGTAATTATCAATTATCAGCGGGAAGCCTTTGTGGAGCCGATTACCAATATAAGGATTACATTGGACCGGAATATTTCCGCTTCGGATGAAATCGGACTGTTCTTAAGCGGTAATTATTTCAGAGTACCGGTTATGGAGAAGGCTCTGCATGTTCTGGAGGTGAAATTTGACGAAGTCCTTCCTTCTTATATTAAAGCAGTGCTTCAGGCAGATGTGCGGCTGCAACAGTCGTTTTCCAAGTATTATCTTGGGAGAATTGCATTGCAGGAAAAGAAAGTGAGAACGATTTAAATGAGGTTTTGCGCGATAAAGAGACGAAGGCTCATAATCGGAAGCCTTTTAATAGCGGTACTTTTTGTAGTAGCTGAGATATTTTTGGACAAGAATAGCGAAGCAGTGCCGGGGGATGAAATGTCTGTATTATCTTTTTCAAGGGGTTCCGGATTCTTTGAGGAACCCTTTGAATTAGAACTTACGGCGGACGGGGGAACGATTTATTATACACTTGACGGTTCAACACCGGATAGAAATTCCATAAAATACGAAACACCAATCCTGATAACGGATGCAACCTTAAATGATAACACTTATTCTATGAGAACCGATGTCTCTGTGGCATTTGACCGGGAAGCGGTGGAGAGAATCAGTGTGGAAGAGGCTTATCCGGGATATCAGATACCGGATTACAATATTGACAAGGCGACTGTGGTGCGGGCGGCCCTTTATGATAATTCAGGAATTTGCAGAGATATACAGACGGCTACCTACTTTGTAGGTTTTTCCGATAAGGAAGGATATGACGGGATGAGTATGCTCAGTATAGTTACAGACCCGTTAAATCTGTTTGATTATGAAAAAGGCATTTATGTTACAGGCAAAGATTACGCCGATTATGTAGGAGAATACAGGGATAAGGAAATTTATATTTTCAGAGAGGCTTACTGGTCGCAGTGGCTTGCAAATTATAAGAACAGGGGAATGAAGTGGGAAAGAAAAGGGGTGTGCCAATTTTTTGATTCATCAGGGAAATTCGTTCTGGAACAGGAATGCGGTATCAGAATTCATGGAACCAGTACCAGGGCGTATAATCCCAAAAGTCTGAATCTTTATGCGCGCAAGGAATATGATGGCAATAAAATTTTCGGAGCAGATTTTTTCGGGACAGGTTATTTGCCGCAGACGATAACACTTTTTCAGGGCGGAAATGATGTGAGAACAAAAGTGAAAGATTATCTGGTCAGCAATGCGGTTAAAGATATGGCAATCGCTTCCCTGAATTATCAGCCTTGTGTAATGTTCTTAAACGGAGAATACTGGGGCGTTTACTGGCTGAGCGAAAAGTATGATGCCTGTTATCTTGAATACTACTATGGAGTAAATAAAGATAATGTGATTATGATAAAAGCGGGCGGATTAGCAGAAGGAGAAAAAGAAGATTATAAATATTATGGAAAAATGCTGGAATTCTGTTCTGAAAGCGATTTGACAGAGGCGGCAAATTATGATAAAGTGTGCCAGATGATTGACATGGAAAGTTATATTGATTATATGGCTGTTATGCTGTATACGGCAAGAATTATCGACTGGCCGTCAGAAAATTATGCCTGCTGGAGGGTGAAAAAGGAAGAAGAAGGCGTATACGGAGACGGAAAATGGAGATGGATGATATTTGATTTGAACTCTTACGGTTTTTATCCTGAATTAGATTCTGTAGACTGGGCAATGAGTAATGATGTTATGTTTAAAAATCTTATGTCTAATGATATGTTCAGGCAGCAGTTGATTAACCGGATAAAAGAGTTAGCGGATACGGTGTTTGAAGCGGAGGCTATGGATAAAAAGCTTGATGAATATCAGGCATCTATGTCTGAAGCCATGCGGGAGAATGACAGACGTTTTTACAATGACGACTCTTTGGAGACATTTAATGAGGAAATAGAAGAGTTGAAAGATTTTTTTTATAAACGAAAAACATATTTATTTCCGGTTTTAGATATGTATGAGAATTGGAATTTAATTTCACCGGAATAAGAGAAGATAACAAAGTAAGGCACAAATTCTGTCATGCGCTTAAAAACGGCGCAGAAATGAGGGGAAAAATGAATCTGATTCAGGCAGTGGTCAACCAAATTACCGAAAGTATGCAGAACGCGGAAATAACGACATCAGTGGTTTTGGCAGTGCTTGCTGTAGCAAGTATTCTGGCGTTATATGAATTTATTGTGTATCAGGCGGTTTTACACCGTTCTCTTTACAATAAGGCATTCAATATCAGTATAGCGGTACTGCCTCTTTTTATATCTACCATTATTTTGTGTCTGCAGTCCAATCTGGTAATAACACTGGGGACGATAGGAGCTCTGGCGATAATTCGTTTCAGGACGGCAGTAAAGGACCCGGTAGATTTGATTTTTATACTCTGGTCACTTCATACAGGTATTACCTGCGGCTGCCAGTTATATGAAATGGCGGTAATTACCTCACTTGTGGCAACTGTAGCGATGGTAATTCTGGGGCATGTGAATAAGCGGATGAAAACGCATATTCTGGTAGTGCACTGCAAATCTTCCGGAGGAGAAGACAGGTTAAAAGAACTCCTGGAAAAAAATACGGGGAGATATCGTATAAAAAGCAGAAATTATACGGAAAAAGGGATGGATTATGTCTTTGAGATTGTAGCAAGACAGGCATCAGACCTGGCCAGCGCTATGGAGATGGAGGAGTCTGTCGAACGTTTTTCATTAATGGAGTATGATTCAGACGATGTTTTATAGGAGATAACACAGAATCGGCTTGTAAATAAAGGGCTGACGCATCAGTAAAAACGTGATGCGCAGCCCTTTTTTAAACTCATTTTATTCCGAAGATTTTGTTCAGGCCTTTCCTTTCATCCGCTTCTTCCTGTCAGGAATTTAACAATGTCCGTCCCTGCTGGGCAACCGCGATAAAGGTTTTTCCGGCATTCAACTGGATTTCAACCCCGTTATCGTCATAGTATCTGGTAGGAGAGTAATCGGAGGTCTTTTTCCAGGTAATATGTATTCCCTTCCCTTTGGTGAAGTAGTAACCGTCGCAGGTGGAATCAACAGTCTGGAAAGCAAGATAGCCTTTGGCGTCCCGCTTGGACCATTTGGTGTTCTGGACAATCACATTGGCAAAGGTAAGCTGATTGCCGGTAAGGCTGTCCACCTGAGCCTGTCCGTGAATATTTTTGGCATAAAGCCCGGTTTCCGGATTGTAGGTTAAAGAGCTCCTGGTGTAAGGAAAAATATCCGACAAGTCGATTGTATTGCCGGGAACAGCGCCGTCATACTGCTCTAAAGTATTTCCCTCGGGTGCAAACTGGAAGTGTGAAGCGTTGTAATATTCGGGTCTGGTAGCTAACGAATAGCCCAAATCGTTGCAGGCTTTTGTAACGCCTTCCCCGCTGACATAAGCGTTGTGGGGCACTTTTCTGTCGGTGGAACGGAAAAATGCCGAGGAGCCGGGCGCGCCGCCGCCGGTGCCGTATTCTCTGGCTGCGGAAAGGTTGTTGACGTCCGGAGCTGTGATTTTATCCGCCATATAGTGCACGCCGCCTACATGTATCAGAATCGGGTCCCATTCTTTGGCAATGGTGATATAGTAATCGCGGCAGCTTCTGATGCTCCCGATACGGTCAAGTCCCTGCCAGTCGTCGATTATCGCCATCTGACGGGACATTTCTCCCTCTTCCATAATTTCATAAAGAACCTTTGCGTTGCCGATTCCGTAGGAAGGCTGGGCCGCTTTGTCCGTAGGCACCATAACGGCGATGGGACGCTGGGAAGCCTGAGCGGCAGATACCAGTTCGCCGGTATAGACGCTGGCAACCTGCTCGTCTGCCAGAACAGTGTCGGTTCCCGACACAGCCGGCACATACAGGACCGCTGCTGCGGTAAGGCCGGCGGTAAGTACGGCGGCGGAGAGTTTTTTCATAATTTTTTTCTTATGCATCATCATTTCCCCTTTACTTTCATAGGTATGTTTTTGGTTTCCGTAAAGTATCATAACTCTTTGTGCGGGGGGAGTCAATGCATAATAATGGAAAACGTCAAACCTGCCGGGCGCTGCGGATTTCAATAAGGCGCAGCACGTCGCGGAAGATGGCGCCGTCGTCCTCCAAATCAATCATAAGCCATTTCTGTCCGTTGCCTTCAGTGGTCTTTCGGTAAATTTCCCGCAATTCGGCGCAGCAGTCGGGAAGCAGGGATTCGACCCGTGCTTTTTCCTTCTGGCCGACTACGACAAGAACGGTAAAATACTGCTCTCTGGGGTAGATGGTGCACAACGTTTTTCCGGATTTTTTAAATTTGACGTTCCAGCCTTTTTCCCAACTGCAGGAGCTGTATTCTATTTTTTCATTGATTTTATATTTTTCCTTTATTTCGGAACAGAACTGACTGAACAGGGGATTTTTAACATAAGCTTCTATTTCGTTTAACAGGGGACAATAGTCGCGGGACTGTAAGTTTATCATAGGGATTCCTCTTTTCTGTTTTTATAAAATAAGATGATTTTTCTATTATAACGGATAAATCCGCAGGAGGAAACAGGTTTATCCGGTTCCCGGAAACATAAAAAAATGAAAAAAACAGTTGACTCTGACGTTATGTCATACTTTATACTGTTTTTTGACGGGAGGGAATGAAAGTTATGAGGACAGTAAAGGAAGTCAGAGGTTTAACAGGCGTAAGTATACGTGCGCTCCACCATTACGATTCTATCGGCCTGCTGCGGCCGACGCAGGTCACGGAATCCGGGTACCGGCTTTATGACGATGAGGCTTTGGAAAAGCTGCAGATGATATTGCTGTTTAAGGAACTGAAATTTCCCTTAAAAGAGATAAAAAAGATTCTGGACAATCCTTCTTTTGACAGGAAAAAGGCATTGGAGCAGCAGATACGGATGCTTACGCTGCAAAAGGAGCATATACAGGGACTGATTTGTCTCGCCCGCGAAATACAGACAAAAGGAGTAGAAAAAATGTTTCGCTTTGATGCATTCAATACACAAAAAATGGACGAGTACGCAAGGCAGGCAAAAGCCGAATGGGGGAATACGGAGGCCTACCGTGAGTTTGAGGAAAAATCAAAAAACCGGACAGCCAGAACAGAGCAGGCTGCCGGAAAAGAGATGATGGATATTTTCCGGGAGTTTGGCGCGCTGCGGGAAAATGAGCCGCAGGCAAAGGAGGCCCGGGAGCTGGTACAGAAACTGCGGGATTTTATAACGGAAAATTTTTATCAGTGAACGCCCGAAATCCTGCGCTCTCTGGGAGAAATGTACGTGTGCAGAAACGACTTTACGGATAACATTGACGCCGCCGGCGGTGAGGGAACCGCCGGATTTGTGAAGAAAGCGATTGATGCGTACTGCGGCGGCGGAGAGGAAGAATAAAAATTTCATATTGTGTTTCTTTATCGCTGAAATTATAATAACAGTATGATATCAGTAAAAATCAGGAAACGGCGGGGTCTTAAGGGGCTCCGCCAATATGGGAGAAACGCAGGATGAAAGTAATGAGTTATGAAGAAAAACATAAAATGATGATAGAGACACCCATCAGCCGTCTGATTCCCAGACTGGCGGTTCCTACCATTATCAGTATGCTGATAACGTCCATCTACAACATGGCGGATACCTTTTTTGTGAGTCAGCTAAGTACAAGCGCGTCCGGCGCGGTGGGCGTGAATTTTTCCCTGATGGCAATGATTCAGGCAATCGGCTTTACGCTGGGAATGGGAAGCGGCAATTTTATGTCGAGAATGTTGGGAGCAAGAGAGCAGGATAAGGCCCAGAGAGCCTGTTCCACGGCGGTGTATACCGCTTTTGCCCTTGGCCTTGCTCTGGCAGTTTTGGGCATCGCCAATATTGACGCTCTGGTTAGGGCCCTTGGCGCGACGGAAACCATAGCCCCCTATGCCAAGGACTACGGAAGATACATACTGATTGCAGCTCCTTATATGACGGTATCCTTTGTATTCAACAATCATCTGCGCTCCCAGGGAAACGCGGCTTTATCCATGATAGGCATCACCACCGGCGGGGTGCTGAACGTTATTTTGGACCCGGTTCTTATCTTCGGATTCCACATGGGGATTTCAGGCGCGGCAATCGCCACCATATTCAGCCAGTTCGTGAGTTTTATCATATTGCTGACTTTGGTAATCCGTTCGAAAAATGTGTTAAAGCCGCTGCCGAAATATTATACGTTTAAAGGATGGGTGTACAGGGAAATTCTTTCCGCGGGAATGCCCACTCTGGGACGTCAGGGGCTTGCAAGCGCGGCTTCCGTTTTTTTAAATGTGGCGGCCTCCGGGTTCGGGGACGCGGCAGTGGCGGCGATGTCTATCGTCACAAGGATAATGATGTTTATCAATTCTGCTCTGATAGGATTCGGGCAGGGCTTCCAGCCCGTGTGTGGATTTAACTTTGGGGCAAAGAGGTATGACAGGGTGCTGGAGGCTTATTATTTCTGCCGCCGTGTGGCGCTCGTCTTTTTGCTGGTCATGGGCGTGGTAATGTTCGCCGTTTCCACTCCTATTATGCGGCTTTTCAGAAAGGAAGATTTGGAGGTTATCCGCATCGGCTCTCTGGCGCTTAAAATGCAGTGCTGCCTGCTGCCCTTTCAGGCTTATTCCATTATCGGAAACATGCTCACCCAGTCGATTGGCTACAGCTTCCGGGCAACTATCACCGCCATCAGCAAGCAGGGGCTGTTCTTTATCCCGGCGATACTCATACTGCCGGAATTTTTCGGCGTAACGGGACTGCAGCTCGCCCAGCCCATAGCGGACGGATTTACCTTTATACTGACGCAGGTTATTGTCGTTATGGTGGTGAAGGAGCTGCGGGGGATGGCAAAGCAGGAAGAGGCTGCCTGCTGAAGGAATGATTTGAAAGGTTTTTAGCGTACTTTCCGTGCTTTCAGCGTTTAACGGCGGCTCTATGGGTTTTCTTTCAGCAGTTTCCCACAAACACATTTTCCAGATATTTCCCAGCAGTTTCCGCCAGACGGTATATCTGTTTTACCTCGGTTGCGCCTCGGTCGGTCATGCGGTATCGGGGGAAAAAACGGGTGATATGGAGAGGGAGCCGCATAGAGGAAATCCAGGCGGCTTCTTCTTCCATTTCTTCGATACTGTCGTTTTCGCCGGGTACAATCAGGGTAGTGAGTTCCACATGGCAGCGGGCGGCCGCATGCCGGATAAAATCCTTTACCGTCTCAAGGCTTCCGCCCAGCTTCTGATAATATTCCTCCCGGAAACCTTTCAAATCAATATTCATGGCGTCAATAAAGGGAAGAAGCTCGTCAAGTACCTTCACCGTGGCTGTTCCGTTGGTGACAAGCACGTTTTTCATACCGGCGTCTTTCACCAGCTTTGCGGTGTCGCGCACATATTCCCATCCTACAAGGGGTTCGTTGTAGGTAAAGGCAATTCCGATGTTTCCGGCTCCTCTAAAGGCGAGGGCTCTGGCGGCCAGCTCTTTTGGGGAGAGGTAAACGGTGTCTGCGGAAGAATAGCCGGCCATGGAAATTTCATGGTTCTGGCAGAAAGGGCATTTTAAATTGCAGCCGTAGCTTCCCGCCGATAGAATCATGCTGCCCGGATAAAACAGGTTTAAAGGCTTTTTCTCAATGGGGTCGAGGGCCAGGGAGGTTATCCGGCCGTAATTTTCACAGCGGATGAGTCCGTCCTTATTGATTCTCGCCCGGCACAGGCCCCTTTGTCCCGGCGCGAGGCGGCAGTGATGCATACATGTCTGACAGATTATTTCCATAATTTCCCGTTCCTTATTTTTTTCAGTAATGCCGGACTACCTCGAAGCGTTCGAGCTGTACGGATTCATGCTCGCTGATTCCGACCTTGCGTCTGGCAATGGCGATTTGCTCTTCCACGGTATCGATACCCTCAAGGTTCGGAAGAAGCAGCCCTCTTTTTGAACCTTTCGATACCACCACGCCGTATTTCTTAACGTCCAGCATGTCGGGGGAATCGATTTGCTCCATGCCGCCAAGCACGTCCACGCTGATGGTCAGCATGTCCAGCTCTTCGGGCTCAACGGGAGCGAACCTGGGGTCGTTGGTGGAGGCGCTTACGGCGTTGTGGATAATTTCTTCGGCAACGGAGGGGCGGGTGGCGGAAAGGGTGCCGATACAGCCCCGAAGGCTTCCTTCCTTTTTGATGGAAACAAAAACTCCCGCTCTCTGACGGTGCATTTCTTCCGGCAGCCTTTCCGGCATGCTGATAATCTTTCCCGTGCGGACGTATTTTTCAATGGTTTTCCGGGCCAGAGCGACGTAGGAGTCTTCCAGATTCAGACGTTCGGCAATCAGGCGGCGTTCTTTTTCCTCGTAACGCTCTTTAAAATTCCGTTCCCCGTCCGCGCCGTCTGCGCTGTAACAGCAGACGCCGTATCCCACGCCAAAGGGCCCTTCATAGGAGAGACGCTCCGCTGAAACCTTTGTTTTGTCCAAAGCCCCGGCCATAATAGTGAAAGAGCGGTGGCCGCATTCGCCCGCTTTTTCACAGAAGTCCTCCGCAAAATCAAAGAGAGCGCCAAAGTCCGCCTTTTCCATCACTTCCATAATACGGCGGTCATATTCGGGCCCCTCTTTCCGGTAGCCGTAAGGCCCGTCGCTTTTCAGTCTGTGGGATAAGTCGCCGCTGGCAACCACCACGGTTTTGCGGTCAAGGAAATCGGCGGTTTCCCTGACGGCCCTCCCCAGTTCATAGTGGGCGGTGAGAGGGCAGCCGGAAAGGCCGATTCGCACCAGCCGGTAATCCTGCCAGTACCGGTTTATAAAATAAAGGGGAACCATGGTCCCGTGGTCCAGCGCCTTTTCACGCTGTCCCATGGTTCCGGCGGGCAGATTCTTTTTTTCCGACAGGAAGCAGAGTCTTTCCACAAAATCGGTATCATAGTCGGCCGTCATTTCCACGCCGCCGGCCCGGAACCGGCCGAAATCGCCTTTCGCTCCTTTTCCGGGGGAAATGTGAAAATAGTCCGCATACATTGTCTGGTGGGGCGAGATAAGGACAATGGTTTCCGGTTTCAGATTTCCGATTCTGCGGGCGGCCTCGTTGTAGGCGTTAATTGTTTTCTGAATGGCGCTCTCCTCGCCTTTTCCGATATCCGGTATGATAAGGGGCGGGTGGGGAACCATAAACGCTGCGGTTATTCCCATTTGCATTTACTCCTTTTGAGGGTGCGGTGGTTTACGTTATATAAAAATTGTAAGATGGGCGGGAGGGCGTGTCAAGAAAAAATACCTCTCTGAGCGGGAAAAGGATTTAATTAAATTTTGAATATTAATTTCCATGGTTTCAGCGATATCGGCATTTTCATTTACGCCCTTGTATGGTATAATAAATTGCGTTCTTTCCGGAAATAGGGAAGAGTTTTTTCGCAGAAACAGAAAGTAAGGAGAATGATTATGGGTTTTTCATTAGATATTAACGTGCCGGTGCTGACCGTGTTTTTACAGGGCCTTGTGAGCTTTTTTTCACCCTGCGTCCTGCCCCTTATCCCTCTTTATATGGGGTACTTATCCGGGGGGACCGGCAGGATGGGGGAAGACGGGAAAATGCATTACGAGCGGAAAAAGGTGATGCTGAACACGCTGTTTTTCGTGCTGGGAGTCAGCTTTGCGTTTTTTCTTCTAGGGCTTGGAATGACGGCTTTAGGGCGTTTTTTTAACAGCAATCAGATGTTGTTTGCCAGAATCGGGGGGATTTTGGTCTTTGGATTCGGCTTATATCAGCTTGGGGTGTTCGGGACGTCCCAGGTGCTTGGAAAAGAGTACCGCCTGCCCTTTAAGCTGGACGTGATGGCAATGTCGCCGGTAACGGCGCTTGTTCTGGGCTTTACTTTCAGCTTTGCCTGGACGCCCTGCGTGGGCCCGGCGCTGGCAAGCGTGCTGATTATGGTTGCCTCCGCCGCCACCCATACGACGGGAATTATGCTGATTGGGGTTTATACGGCGGGATTTGTGCTGCCTTTTCTGGCAGTGGGACTGTTCACCGCTTCTTTGCTGGACTTTTTCAAAAAGCACAATCAGGTGGTAAGATATACGGTGAAAATCGGCGGCGTTTTAATGCTGCTTATGGGCGTTTTGATGTTTACCGGAAAAATGAATGCCGTTACCGGATATCTCTCGCGGATATCCATGCCTGCGTCGGAGGATGAACAGGACGAGGAAATAACGGATGGAGCGGCAAAAGAAGGGCAGGAGGGAGAAGCTGTAAAAGAGGAAGAAGCTGAGAATACGGGAGCGCAGAATAAGGAGGACGGCGTATCTGAAGCGGGAGAGGAGGACGGCGGGGGAGAAAATGAGTCTCAGGACAAAGAGCAGCCGCTTCCGCCGGCCATTGACTTTACTCTCACGGACCAGTACGGAAACAGTCATACCCTGTCAGATTATAAGGGAAAAACCGTGTTCCTCAATTTCTGGGCGACCTGGTGTCCGCCCTGCCGCGCGGAAATGCCGGATATCCAGAAGATATACGATTCCTATAAAGAAAACGAAGACGATTCTCTGGTGATTTTAGGCGTCGCGTCTCCCGGACAGGGGCGGGAGGGAACGCTGGAGGATGTTACCGCTTTTCTGGAGGAAAACGGATACACATACCCGGTTCTGATGGATACACAGGGGATGCAGTTTGCGGCGTACGGCGTTTATTCGCTGCCGACCACTTTTATGATAGATAAGGACGGAAATGTGTTCGGCTATGTAAGCGGACAGCTCACGGAAGAAATCATGCTGGATATTATCAGGCAGACCATGGAGGGAAAACGGTCCTGAAAGAGGTCTTTGAAACAGGTGGAAAAGCTGGGGGGTACAAATGATACTGGAAAAGATAGCAATACTGCGGGACCTTACGTTTGTGTCAATACTGCTGAGGACAATGCTCGCCATGGTGCTTTCCGGGATACTGGGGTATGAGAGGGAAAAGAGGCACCGCCCGGCGGGATTTCGGACTTATCTGGTGGTATGTTTGGGTTCCACGCTGGCAATGATGGTGGGGCTTTATGTGGCGCAGTATACGGGAGGCGACGCCAGCCGGATTGCCGCCCAGGTTATCAGCGGCATCGGTTTTCTTGGCGCGGGTACTATTCTTGTGACCAGACAGAATCAGGTAAGAGGGCTGACGACGGCCGCCGGCCTGTGGTCCATGGCGTGCCTCGGGCTTGCCATAGGAGCCGGATTTTATACGGGGGCGCTGGTGGCCTTTGCCGGCATATGGGTGTCCATCCGGTTTCTGCATATTGTGGACAGGCATTTGTATTCCAATCTGGTTACTTTGTACGTGGTGTTCGAGAAAAACGGAGACGTCAGCCGTTTTCTTTCCTATGCGAGAGCGAAGGGCTGCGCGGTGGAGCATCTTGAAATGACAAGGATAAAGGACAGTCAGGATAAGGGGACGGTTTCCGCAAATATTGTGATGTGCTTTCAGGAAACCATGACTTATGCGCGGATTGTGGAAGAATACGGAGCGCTGGAAGGGGTTGTCTTTTTGGAAATGCTATAGGGGATTTGGCTATTGCTTTTCCTGAAAAAAATAGTTATACTTATCTGGTGTAGTTAAAATTTGATAAAACTTACTTAAGGGAGGCATTGATGAGTTTACTTAAGAAATTGTTTGAGCCGGTGGATATGACGGAGGGCTCTCCCTGGCAGAAAATCGTATTGTTTACGGTTCCGATGCTTGTCGGCAATATTGCCCAGCAGCTTTACAATACGGTTGACAGCGTGGTAGTAGGAAATTATGTAGGAGACAACGCGCTTGCGGCAGTGGGAAGCGCGGGACCGATATTAAATCTTCTTATCGTTTTGTTTGTGGGAATCAGCGTGGGAGCCGGTATTATGGTATCCCAGTATTTTGGCGCCAGACAGAAGGAGCAGCTTTCGACAACAATCGGCAACTGCATTACGCTGACGGCGATTGCAACTTTGTTTGTTATGGTGGTGGCCTCCCTGATAGCAAGGCCGCTTCTTGAACTTCTGGGAACGCCGGAGTCTATTATCGACTGGTGCCATTCTTATTTGCTGATACTTTTTATCGGGTCGGCGGGGCTGGCCTATTACAATATCTTAAGCGGGATTTTAAGAGGGCTTGGAGATTCCATGGCGGCTCTCGCTTATCTGCTTGTGTCAACCATTGTCAATATTGTTCTGGATTTGCTGTTTGTAGCCAAACTTGGCATGGGAGTCAACGGCGTTGCCCTCGCGACTGTGATTGCGCAGTTGATTTCCGCCGTTCTGTGTATGTACCGTCTGATGCGGATGACGGAAATTTTTGAATTGAAAAAAAGCCACTTAAAGCTTAAGAAAGAGTATACTATGCGGGTGATTCAGTTAGGGCTGCCTTCCGGTATCACCCAGGCGATTTTCTCCATGGCGATGATTGTGGTGCAGTCCCTGACAAACAGCTTCGGGGAAATGTTTATTGCAGCCAACGTAATCGTTATGCGTGTGGACGGATTCGCCATGATGCCGAACTTTTCCTTTGGCACGGCCATGACCACCTACGCGGGCCAGAATGTGGGCGCGCGCTTAAACGACAGAGTGGATAAGGGCGCGAGACAGGGAACGCTGATTGCAATGGGAACGTCCGCCGTAATTACAGGGTTGATTCTGATTTTCGGAAAGGCGCTGATGGGAATATTCACGAAGACGCCGGAGCTGGTGGAACTTAGCCGGGACATGATGGGTATTTTGGCCGTGGGCTATATTGCGATGGCGGTGACGCAGAGTCTTTCCGGTGTTATGAGAGGAGCCGGAGATACCATGACTCCCATGTGGATATCCATTGCCACCACAATCCTGTTCCGCGTGCCGATTGCTTACGGGATTTCTTATTTCACAAGAACGCCCGAACTGCCGAACGGAAGACAGGAATGTATTTTTATTTCCCTGTTAATAACATGGATGCTGGGAGCGATTATAACGTTTATCTGTTATAAGAGCGGGAAATGGAAAAACAAGGCGATTTAGTGTGATTTACAAAATATAAAAAGGGGTTTAAGGGAATGGAGAAAAAAACCAGGAGATTTTTATGGGGCAGTTTTTTCTGCATGGTATTGGTGTGTGTGGCGGTGTTTATCACCCTTACATATTTCATGTCACAGAAAACAAACGAATCCATTCAGGAAATCAGTCAGATTTACATGGAAGAAGTGAATACGCAGCTTCGGCAGAAATTCGATTCCATTGTAAGTCTGCGGCTGGAACAGGTGGAAGGAATTATTGCGCGGACTCCGGCAAATAATTTCAGTGATAATGTTGAACTTAGAGAAGAATTGATGCTTTGCGCCGAGGTGCGGAATTTTACATATCTGGGATTCCTCACGGAAGAAGGCGAACTTGTAAGGATTTGCGGGGAAGAATTGGAAGCCTCTGAAAAGAACTCGGTGCTGCCGAATCTGGAAAGCAATGGCGAGATGGTAGGACACGGAATTGACGACCAGGGAAATAAATTTCTTCTGCTGGGAAAGAAAGCGGTTTATCCGATAGGAGACGGAAGAGAAAGCATAGCTCTGGTGGCCGGTGTTTCCATGGATTATCTGAACAAGGCGCTTTACCTTGACGAGATGGAAGGCAGCGTATACTCCCATATTGTGGATGTGGACGGGAATTTTGTCATCAGAAACGGCAATGCGTACAGAAACAGCTACTATGACCGTATTCTGGAAGAATACAGCGCGCTTAACGGAAAACCGGTGGAAGAATATGTGAAAGAACTGAAATCGGCTATCGGGGCAAATGAGATTTACAGCAGCTTTGTCGTGTTAGAGGGTGAGCAGAGGCTGGTTTACTGTTCGCCGATTTCCGGTAATACATCATGGTATCTGATAAGCGCCATGAGAACCAAAGTGCTGGATGAGGCGATAACAAAGCTGGATACCGTGCGGCTTGGGATTATGATATGTTCGTCCATGGCTATTTTACTTGTAATGCTTATTATTTTTCTGCGTTATTTTGCCCTGTCGCGGCAGCAGATGCAGCAGATTAACGAGGCCCGGCGGGTGGCCGTGCAGGCGAATAAGGCGAAAAGCGATTTCCTTTCCAGCATGAGCCACGATATAAGAACGCCTATGAACGCGATTATCGGAATGACGGAAATTGCCCTGAAGAATGTGGCTGACGTGGCGAAAACAGAGGATTGCCTGAAAAAGGTACTGCTTTCCAGCAAACATCTTCTGGCGCTCATTAACGACGTGCTTGATATGTCCAAAATTGAAAGCGGTAAAATGACGCTTAACCAGCACCGTGTTTCCCTGAGGGAAACCATGGGCGATATCGTAAATATTATGCAGCCCCAGGTTAAGAGCAGGAAGCAGTATTTCGATATCCTTATCAGGGATGTAGTGTCGGAAGACGTTTACTGCGACAGCGTGCGTTTGAATCAGGTTCTGGTAAACCTGCTCTCCAACGCGGTGAAGTTTACCCCGGAGGAGGGACGGATTGACGTTCATATGTTTCAGGAGGAATCTCCGGCCGGCGCCGAGTATGTGAGGACTCATTTTGTAGTAGAGGATAACGGAATCGGAATGTCCGAGGAATTCCAGCGTAAAATCTGGGATACTTTTGCAAGAGACGACCGGGAGCTGGTACAGAAAACGACGGGAACCGGCCTTGGAACCTCCATTGTAAAGAAAATAGTCGACCTCATGGGCGGTACAATCACGCTCACAAGCGAACTGAATAAAGGAAGCAAATTCCATATCACACTTGATTTAAAGAGAGCAGAGGCATTAGAGGAGATGAAGCTTCCCGAATGGCGGCTTCTGGTAGTGGACGACAATGAGCTTCTTTGTTCCAGCGCGGTTTCCAATTTGGCGGAGCTGGGCGTTAAGGCAGAGTGGGCCTTAAGCGGCAGAGAGGCTGTCAAAATGGTGGAAGAACATCACCTGAACGGAGAGGATTACAATTTTGTTCTGGTTGACTGGAAGATGCCGGATATGAACGGGCTTCAGACCATCAAAGAGATTCGAAGCAGAGTCGGGAAAGGAATACCGGTCTTTCTGATTTCCGCTTATGACTGGAACGACATTGAGGAGCAGGCGGAAAATGTGGAGATAGAAGGTTTTATTTCCAAGCCGCTGTTTAAATCGACTCTGTACACCTGCCTGAAGCATTATATTGACGGGCGCGAGGCCGCCGCGGAGGAGGCTGAAAATAACAATATAGACTTTACGGGCGAAAGGCTGCTTGTGGCGGAGGATATAGAAATCAACTGGGAAATTGCCCAGGAGATTCTCTCTTCTTATGGTTTTGAACTGGACCATGCCGAAAACGGAAAACTGTGTGTGGAAATGTTTGAGAAGTCTGAGCCGAGATATTACAGCGCGGTTCTGATGGATATCCGTATGCCGGTGATGGACGGCTATGACGCCACGAGGGCAATCAGAAAACTTGACCGTCCGGACAAATACCTGCCGATTGTCGCAATGACTGCGGACGCTTTTGAGGACGATGTTCAGTACTGCATAAACTGCGGAATGAACGCCCATGTGGCGAAACCGCTCGATATCAAAGAGCTGATACGGGTTCTGCATAAGTTTATACACGGCGAAGAAGTGGATTAAAAACGAAAGGCGCAAAGAACGGTTTGTTTTATGGCGCAGCCTTTGGCCGGTACGGAGGATAAAATGACAAAGAAAGAACTGGCGATTGTGATTGTACAGCGGCTGAAAGAAGAGTATCCCGGCGCTGAGTGTACCCTTGATTACAATGAGGCATGGAAACTTCTTGTGAGCGTACGGCTGGCGGCCCAGTGCACGGACGCCAGAGTGAATGTGGTCGTAAAGGACTTGTACAAAAAGTATCCGGATGTAAACGCGCTTGCCGAGGCGTCTGTGGAGGAAATCGAAGAGATTGTAAAACCCTGCGGCCTTGGGCACAGCAAGGCGAGAGATATCAGCGCCTGTATGAAAATTCTGCGGGATAAATTTGACGGAAAAGTGCCGGGTGATTTTGACGAACTTTTAAAACTTCCCGGTGTGGGAAGAAAAAGCGCAAACCTTATTATGGGCGACGTATTTGGAAAACCGGCCATTGTGACGGACACGCACTGCATCCGTCTGGTGAACCGAATGGGCCTGGTGGATGGCGTGAAGGAACCCAAGAAAGTGGAAATGGCTCTGTGGAAGCTGATACCGCCGGAAGAGGGAAGCGATTTCTGCCATCGGCTGGTAAATCACGGCCGGGAAATCTGCACCGCCAGAACAAAGCCTTATTGCGACAAGTGCTGCTTAAACGATATCTGCAAAAAATGCGGGATTTCCTGAAACTCTTAAGCTGAAATGTAATATAAAAATTGAAAACAAAAAGTGTAAAACAAAAAGTCCGGAAATGTGTTGACATACGCCGGACTTTATTTTATTATAAACATATGAATAATTGTTCAAATGTTTATATGTCGAAACATGGAAGCCGGATAAATATTCAGAAAAGGAAACAAGACCTTAACAGGCAGGAAAACCTGAGGACATGTAGCGGAAAGGAGAGTGATTGATTGGCTGTCAATGATGTAGAATGTTGTGAGACTTTTCAGACCCATGAGGAGCTTTTAAAAGTAGTCAGCGAACAGATGCCCGAGGAGGATAAGCTGTACGACCTGGCGGAGCTTTTCAAGGTATTCGGAGATTCCACGAGAATCCGGATATTATATGTGCTTTTTGAGGCGGAAGTATGCGTGTGCGATTTGGCGGAGGCCCTTAATATGACACAGTCCGCAATTTCCCACCAGCTTAAAATCCTGAAGCAGTCCAGACTGGTAAAGAGCAGGCGGGAAGGAAAATCCGTTTTCTACTCCCTGGCGGACGGCCACGTAAGAACCATCATCGCCCAGGGGAGAGAGCACATAGAGGAACCCTGATATCTGCGGAACTAAAAAAACAGCAGATATCGGAAAGCGAACAAATCGATTTGAGGACGCAGAGCGGCCGCAAATTGATTTAAGACGGGTGAGCTGTAAGATATCTGCGGAACTCAAAATAAGAAAGGATAACGTTATGAAAAAGAAATTTAAACTGGAAGATTTGGATTGTGCAAACTGTGCCGCAAAGATGGAGGACGCCATCAAGAAGATAGAAGGCGTAAACGACGCCAGCGTCAGCTTTCTGGCACAGAAAATGACCATCGACGCTGTGGACGAACAGTTTGACGAAATTATGAAAAAGGTGGTTAAGGCTTGTGAAAAGGTGGAGCCCGACTGCAAAATATTGATGTAGATAATAAGAAAGAAGATTTTGAGGCGTCAGTGTGCCGGTGAACTTTTTGATAAAAATGACTGAGCACACTGATGCGCCTGTTTTTATATGATAAATTTGTGCTGACGCCCAAATTTGCGGGTGTTGGCAGTATGGAGGATTATTATGACAAAAAAACAGAAAAAAATGCTTGTCCGCATTATCATATCGGCGGTTCTTTTTGTGGTATTGTTTGTCTGCGAACATGCGGGATTACTGGAGAAAATAAGTCGTTCATGGATTTTATTCGTGATTTATCTGATTCCCTATCTGGTGGTCGGATACGACATTATATATAAAGCGGCGAGAAATATCAGTCATGGACAGGTGTTTGACGAAAATTTCCTTATGATGATTGCAACCTTTGGCGCTTTTGGCGTAAGAGAATATTCGGAAGCGGTTGCGGTAATGCTTTTTTACCAGGTGGGAGAGCTTTTTCAGGGTTACGCGGTGGGAAAATCCCGCCAGTCCATATCCGATATGATGGACATCTGCCCGGAGTACGCAAACATAGAAATTGACGGAAAGCTGACTCAGGTGGACCCTGACGAGGTCAGCATAGGCAGCGTTATTGTGATAAAGCCGGGAGAGAGAATCCCTCTTGACGGCGTGGTTTTGGAAGGGGAATCCCTGATTGATACGGCCGCGCTTACCGGAGAATCCGTTCCCAGAAAGGCGGCGAAGGGTGACGAGATTATCAGCGGCTGCGTAAACGGAAGCGGGACGCTGAAGGTTCAGGTAACCAGAGAGTTTGACGATTCCACTGTGGCGAAAATTCTGGAGCTGGTGGAGAACGCCAGCAGCAAAAAGGCAAAGGTGGAGAATTTTATCACAAGATTTGCCAGATACTATACGCCTGTTGTCACCATCGGAGCGGTGCTTCTGGCAATTCTGCCGCCTCTTTTTCTCGGCGGAGGTTTTGGCGAATGGATACAGAGGGCCTGTATTTTTCTGGTAATTTCCTGTCCCTGCGCGCTGGTGATTTCCGTGCCTTTGGGATTTTTCGGAGGAATAGGGGCGGCTTCCAGGATTGGGGTTTTAGTAAAGGGAAGCAATTATCTGGAAGCGGTTGCGGAAATGACAACCATTGTTTTTGATAAGACAGGGACTTTGACAAAAGGGGAGTTTAAAGTAAAGGAAATCCAGCCCATAGGCTGTACGAAGGAAGAACTTCTGGAGATGACGGCTTTAGGAGAGGGATTTTCAACACATCCGATTGCCGGTTCAATAAAAGAAGCGTACGGAAAAGAGCCTGACATGAACCGGGTAGGGCAGGCGGAGGAAATTGCCGGACACGGAATCTGCGTGCCGGTGGACGGAAAGGAAGTTTTGATTGGAAATGAAAAGCTGATGGAGGTAAAGGGGATTTCCTATACCCCCAGCCAGAGTGCGGGAACGGTTGTGTATGTTGCCCGTGAGGGAAAAAGCTGCGGCACAATCATAATTTCAGACAGCGTCAAGGATGGAGCGGCCGGAGCCATCCGGGAAATGAAGCAGGTGGGAGTGAAAAAGTGCGTTATGCTGACCGGCGACCGTGCAAAGGCGGCGCAGGCAGCGGCGGACGAACTGGGAATTGACGAGGTTCATGCGGAACTTTTACCGGGAGATAAGGTTTCTATCGTGGAGAAACTGCTGGCGTCCCAGAAAGAAAAGGAAAAGCTGGCTTTTGCCGGGGACGGCATTAATGACGCGCCGGTGCTTACAAGAGCCGACATCGGAATCGCCATGGGAAGCATGGGCAGCGACGCGGCTATCGAAGCGGCGGATGTGGTTCTGATGGACGATGATGTGAGAAAGATTGCCGCTGTGGTGAAAATCTCCAGAAAGACGCTTCGCATTGTGAAGCAGAACATCGTGTTTGCTCTGGCCGTTAAAGCGCTTGTGCTTGTTCTTGGCGCCTTTGGCATGGCCAATATGTGGGAGGCCGTGTTCGCGGACGTGGGTGTGTCGGTGATTGCAATTCTGAACGCCATGCGGGCGCTTAAGGAGTAGGAAGAGGGTTTTTGAAAAGGATGCCGGGGGCTGTTGCAGAGATGAGGTTTACCTGATTCTGCAATAGCCCCTTTCATGTTAGCAACATTTGTAGAAGAAAGTTGTACTCTTCCGTAGATATGCTATAATTTATTTTATAAAGGAGATTTAATGAGGGAGACAAGTCGCAAGTGAAACGGGTAATTCTGATTTTTTTATCTGCTATAATTTTTTGCTTTCTGTTTTCCCGTCCGGTTAATGCCCGGGAAAACGAGGATTCCCGTGAGCTTTTGGCGGCTTTCGAGGATTATAAGATGCGTATTTCAAAGGCGGAGTGGCAGTGGCAGATTGAGGACGCTGGATTCGAGGTGGCGTGGGAGCAGGTTTTTTCCATTGAAATGCGGGGTTTCGGAGAAGTTTTTATGATTCCGGCCATAGAAAAAGATTATCATCGTCTGGTGCTTTTTTTCGCAAAGGAGGACGGAAAAATCGTATACAAAACGGACCAGCTTGAGGCAAACAACCGCAACCGGGGAGAGCTGGCCCAGCCGGTAAGGGAGCTGAAAGCGGTATCTTTTCAGGACATTAACAAAGACGGGCTTACGGATATTGTAATGATTGTCACCTGTGTAAACGAAAAGGGGGATTATGCCCAAAAACCTTATAAAATAGGGGAAGCTCTGTTTCAGGGAAAGCAGGAATTTTACCGGGATTACAGGCTTTCGGACAAAATCAACCGTTTTGGCATGAACAGGAGTGTGGAAAGCATTGTTTCCTTTGTACGGGACGGAAATTCCACAGAATTTCTTTACACGGCGGCCACCAGGCAGGAGCTGCTTGACAACGGGTTTGAAATTATCAGCGAGCAGTGCTATTACAGGCAGTTTGAAAAGCTTGGAAGGCTTGAGGTGGTTCCGGGCACCTACAGCATGGCAAATTTTGCCACCTTTATGATTTATCTGATTAATGAACAGGGATACATTGTGTGGAGCTTTCAGCCCATGGGAGATTACGAAAATCTTTATGCGCTGAAAGGAATTACCTGCCGCGATATCGACGGGGACGGGATGAAAGATATTCTGGTGCTTGCCCGTTACAGCAGCGGGGACGACGATAACGAGCTTGTGGTCAAAAGCGATTATAAGATTTATTACCAGAGAACAGGCGGTTTTTATGAGGACACGGAGATTAAAGGCCGGTATGAGTGCAGGGACGAGGATACGGTGTCGGAACTGGTGGAGAAGGCCAGAAAGTATTGGGGATGGCAAGTGTGAAGGAAATCACTAGGCTCGAAAAAACCTCGCCAAGGGATTTTGGTTTCACACTGAGAAGAACGTCTCTATGAGCCGTTCTTCCTGTGGACTGGGGAGAGCAGAATTGTAAGGCTTTAGGAAACCTCGCCAGAGCCGTTCTTCCTGTAGGACAAACAAAAAGAGTTGTCAGTCTGAAAGAATCTTGTCAGGCGGCAATGTGGGAGCAGAAGATGATAAAGGTATTGATTGTAGACGATGAAAAAGCGATTTGCGATTTGATTGATTTGAATTTGTCGGCGTCGGGGTATCATTGCCAGACGGTGCAGAACGGTCTGGACGCCATTGATTTGATAGAGAATGAAAACTTTGACCTGGTGCTGCTGGATATTATGCTGCCGGGAGCGGACGGCTTTGATGTGATGGATTATATCAGGCCGCTGCAGGTGCCAGTTATTTTTATCACGGCGAAGCATGAGGTGAGGGACCGGGTAAAGGGGCTTAAGCTGGGGGCGGACGATTATCTGGTAAAGCCCTTTGATATGGTGGAGCTGACGGCCAGAGTGGAGGCGGTGCTGCGGAGGTATCATAAGACGGAGAGAGAACTTGCCGCGGGCGACGTGGTGGTGGACGTGGAGGCCAGAAGGGTCTTAAAGGGCGGGAAACCTGTGGTTCTCACCAACAAGGAGTTCGGGCTTCTGGTACTGTTTATTCAAAATAAAAATATCGCCCTGTTTCGGGAGACGCTGTATGAAAAGGTGTGGGAAGACGAGTATATCGGCGACAGCCGGACGCTGGATTTGCATGTGCAGCGGCTTCGGAGGAAGCTGGGATGGGAGCAGAGTCTGGTAGCGGTGTATAAGGTGGGCTACCGGCTAGAGGTGCCGCAATGAAATTTTCTTCAAAGCTTTTGTTGTGTACAATCATCGTACTGGCTCTGGCGCTTGGTTTTTCCGGATTTTATATTGTAAATTACGTGTTTGAAACCGCTCTTGCCAGAGAAGCGGGGCAGGCTCTGGATGAAAACAGCATCCTTTGTTTTGCCTTTGAAACGGCTGCTCTGAATGTGCCGGCCAAATATGACATTCTTCAGGATAAGACCATAGGGCAGATTGCAGTCAATCTGGAATCGGGAGGTCAGGGAACCGGCCGTATGATACGGATTTCGGATGAGGAAAAAAGCGTTTTGTATGCGGGGGACGGATTTGAAGCGGACGAGACGCTTTTGGAGATGACGGACGAGGAGACAAGGGCCTACCGGACGATTTTTCTGGACGGGCATTATTACATACAGACCGGCAGTACCTTTTACGCGCTGGACAGGGTTCTGTATCTGGAAACGCTGCGGGACGTGTCGGAGGTTTTCAGTGAGCGGGAGCTGGGATTTCGGGTGTACCGTCAGGTTACCGTCATCATTCTGATTTTGGGAATGGTAATTATGTATCTGATTTCTTTCTGGCTGACAAAGCCAATCCGGCTTCTGACGAGGGCTACCAAGCGGATGGCGGCGGGAGACTACGACTATCGTGCCAGAAAAGTCAGCGGCGACGAGCTGGGGCAGCTTACCCTTGATTTTAACCACATGGCGGAAGCTCTTGAGGAAAACATTAACAAGCTGGAGGACGAGATTCAGGCGCGGGAGGATTTTGTAGGCGCTTTTGCGCACGAGCTGAAAACGCCTCTTACAGCCATTATCGGTTACGCGGATATGCTGCGCTCAAGGAAGATGGATGAGGAAAAAAGCCTGATTTCGGCCAACTATATTTATAAAGAGGGAAAAAGGCTGGAGGCCATGTCCATCCGGCTTTTGGATATCATGGTGGCCAGGCACGGTCAGGTGCAGTTTCAGGAAATCCAGGCGGAAACTCTGTTTCTGTATCTGCACGATATGTTTACGCCCAATGAAAGTATGGAGTTTATTTACGCCTTTGACCATGCCGTGGTGTGGGCGGAAAGCAATCTTATTATCACGGTTCTGATTAATTTGCTGGATAATGCCTGCAAGGCTTCGGAGCCGGGCGGCACCATAGAAATCAGAGGAAGGCAGGAGGAGAGGGGATACCGTTTTATTGTGAAGGATTACGGAATCGGCATACCCGGGGAGGAGCTTCAGAAGATTACCAAGGCTTTTTATATGGTGGATAAATCAAGGGCGCGGAGCCGGAACGGAGCCGGACTGGGGCTTGCCCTGTGCACGGAAATCCTTTCTCTCCACGACAGCGTTCTGGAAATTGAAAGCACCCAGGGAAAAGGAACCAGAATCAGTTTTGTGCTGCAGAACCGGGATAAGGAGGCGGAACATGAAGAAATCGACGATTAACATTGCGCTTCTTGTGGCTGCCGTTCTGATTATGGCCGCTTCTATCTGGGGACCGGAACTGCTTGCGGAATATAAGGACAAAACGGTGCTTGACAGAATCAGCACGCAGACCTCCGAAACGGAAGGCGCAGGATACCGGTATACCTTAAGCAGAAACGAAAAGCTTTTTATCCTGTCAAAGTGCCTGAGCGGACAGACGCTTCCCGAAAGCGAGCAGAACGCGCTGACGAGAGAAGTGGAGGAAGCTTCGGACTATCAGGAGCTTGAGGGAACCTATGCGTTTGTGGTTAATCACAGAGGGCCTACGGGAGGGGAAATTACCAACGAGGAGATATTTGCCAAATGCAACGAGGCGCTTTTAGCGTTAAAGGAACTGGAAATTCTGCCGGGAACCTTAAAGGATGTGGAAAGCAAGGGCTACGAAGCGGTGCTTTATTCCGCTATTGACGTTCTGGAGCCTCGCAACAACGTGGCGGTGTGGAAGGTCAGTTTTTCCATGAACAACAGGAATCTGGACAGGACCAACCGCCTCATTGACGCCTATCTGGACGCTGACGACGGAAAGATTTATGAATTTTACGCCAGAACCGATAAGAAATGGGAGGAGATTGACGCCGACGGGCTGATAGAACAGTGGAGCCGCTATATGGGACTTGAAAGCCCTAAGCCTTACGAGACGGACAATCCTCTTTCGGAGGCTACGCCTTATTATAAAAAGTATGTATTTTCCGGCGCAGGCGACGGAAGAACCATTGTAACCGTGGGATTTTATGAGGGAATCAACGAGCTGTTTCTGAAGATTTCCAAATGATGCAACTTTGATACAACTTTGATGAAAAAATGATGCACCCCTTGTGTAGACTTGAAGAAGCAGGGAAAAGGATACAAAGGAGCATCATTTTTATGTATACAAAAGAAGATTGGTATCGGGGCGGAAGAAGAAAGAAAAGTATACGGGGATGGATTTATTCCCTGACAGCGGCGCTGTTTTTGATTCTGGCGGCGGCGGTTTTACTGGCGGCAAAACCGCCGGAAAAAGCGGCCGGGCGGAAGTTGTCGGCGCAATCCCTGCGGCTTTTCGGGAGGGCGGGGGAGCTGATGCGGGATTCGGAAAAAGAGCGGCGTTTGTGGACGGCACAAATCAAAGCTCCCCTTGTCATTATCGACGCGGGCCACGGCGGGATAGACAGCGGGTGTCTGGGAAGAGGCGGCAGGGTTATGGAAAAGGATATTAACCTTGAAATCGCCCTTCTTGTAAGGGATAAGCTGGAGGAGAAAGGATTCCGCGTTATGATGCCAAGAGAGACGGACGAATTTCTGGACAAGGAGGAGCGTGTGGAATTTGCCAACAGTTTCCGGGCCGAGGCGTATGTCAGCATCCATCAAAACACTTATGAGGGAAAGGATAAGAGTATAGGGGGCATCGAGACCTGGTACGACGGCGGGGACGAGGCGAGAGACAGCAAAGCGCTTGCCCGGTGCGTCCACAGGGAGGCGGTTAAGAGTACCGGAGCAAAGGAACGGTCGCTGATTGACAGCGATACGCTTTATGTACTGGGCAAAACCCTGATGCCGGCCTGTCTGATTGAAACGGGATTTTTGTCGAACCCTGAGGAATGCCGCAGCCTGTCGGATACGGATTATCAGGAAAAGATGGCGGAGGGGATTGCAAAAGGGATTGCGGAATTTATTCTGACAAAGGATTCATTTTAAGCGAAGAAAGCTTATGTATAATATCTCCATTTTCATCCATAATAATTCACGAGACAAGCAATCGCAGAATGATATGGAAACGAAAGTGGAGGTATTTTTTATGGCAGCTAATTTTAAAAACAGTGTGACAAAGGATAACCTGATGAGGGCTTTCGCAGGGGAAAGCCAGGCCAGAAACCGTTATATTTTTGCGGCGCAGCAGGCCAAAAAGGCAAAGCTTCAGGTGATAGAGAGCGTCTTTACTTACACGGCAAATCAGGAAACGGCCCACGCCAGGGTATTTTACAAACATCTGAAAGAACTTGCCGGAGAGACGATTTATGTGGACGGGGGATATCCCGTGGATATTTCGGACGATGTCGGAAAGCTGCTTCGCATGGCCCAGCACAATGAGTATCAGGAGCATGACGACGTTTACAGGTCTTTCGGGGAAAAGGCGAAGGAAGAAGGCTTTCTGCAGGTTGCCAATTCCTTTTTTATGATAGCGGAAATCGAGAAAATACACGGGGACCGCTTTGGCAGATTTGCGGATTTACTGGACAATAAGGGGTTATTTAAAGAGAACGGCACGACAAAATGGATATGCTTAAACTGCGGCTACGTCTGCGAGGGCGACGCGGCGCCCGATAAATGTCCTGTATGTTACCATGACAAGGGTTACTTTATCCGGTTTAAGGATTCGCCCTTTATTTCTTAACTATTTCATAATTCTGCATCAGACAATTGACATTTATACGTGATTGTGAATATAATAAAAGCCATCAGAGAAAAGAAGTTTGTTTGAATGCAGAAAGTGAAACGGGATGAAAAAAAAGAGATGGCTGGCTGAACTGGTTTTATGGGCAATGTTTATTGGCATGGTGGCCGGAGTAATGTATATTTCTTTCCAGAACGGTGAGGAGAGCAAGGCCGCCGGAAAGCAGCTTCTGGCGACTTTTACGGGAATAAAGGATTCGGAAAAGCTGTATGGCCAGGGACAGAGAGACGAACTGATGTATATTCTGCGCCAGAGCGGAAGAGTGCTGGCTTTCCTGCTAATAGGAATTGTTGGGACGTTGACGATTCATGTCACCTGCGTAAAGTGCGGATGGTTCCTGAAAACGGTTATTGCCGCGGCAATTTTACTGCCCATTGCCTGCTTTACGGAAAGAATGAAAATTTATATTCCGTCCAGACATTACAGCTATGAGGAAATGCTCATCAGCATTGCAGCGGCGATGGCGGGACTTCTGATAGTGAGTATTTTGCTGCTGTTATTCGGGATGGTGAAAGGGCTGGCGCGTTTGAAAACGACAACCGGCGCCGGTTAAAGAATGGAAGTATCGGCTTCAGGGCTTCCGGCAAAGGAGAAGCAGTTAAAAGCCGATAGAAAGAAAATTTAAGTTCAGGCGGGGATGGTAAAGTCCCCGCCTTCCTTTTGATATATTTTTTTATAATCTTTCCGTATATTTCTCCTCGCAGTACTTGCAGCGGTAAATTTCCTTTTCCTCGTCCGCCAGAACAAAGATATGGGGAAGTTCCTGCTCGATGGAGGTGATGCATCTTGGGTTTTTGCACCGGATGACGTTTTTGATTTCTTTCGGGAGCATCAGCTCCTTTTTGGAGACGATATCCCCGTCTTTTATGACGTTGACGGTGATATTGTGGTCGATGAAAGCAAGGACGTCCAGATTGAGCATATCAATGTCACATTCCACTTTCAGAATATCCTTTTTCCCCATTTTGTTGCTTCTTGCATTTTTGATAATCGCAACCGTACAGTCAAGCTTGTCCAGTTGCAGATGATGATAGAGGGAGAGGCTTTTTCCGGCTTTGATGTGGTCCAGAACGAAGCCCTCTTCAATTTTTCCTACGTTAAGCATGTCATTCTCCTTTTGATTTCCGCGAGCAATGAGCCAAGCGGCTGCGAAGCAGACATTTGGCGAATGCTGCGGGGTTGTTGACTGAAAGTTCCCTTTTTCCCGTACAGGGTTTAATGATTTGATAATTTGCTACACATGGATATCAAGCAGCGTCAGAATCAGGGCCATTCGCACGTAAACGCCGTACTGCACCTGTTTGAAGTAGGCGGCCCGGGGGTCGTCGTCGATTTCCACGGAGATTTCATTGACCCTTGGCAGTGGATGGAGAACCAGCATATCGGGGCCTGCCAGTTCCATTTTGGCCTTGTCCAGAATATAGAAATCTTTCAGCCTTACATAATCCTCTTCATTAAAAAAGCGCTCCTTCTGGACTCTTGTCATGTACAGGAGGTCAAGCTTAGGCATGATGGCCTCCAGACGGATAACTTCCTCATAGGGAATATTTCTTTCATCCAGCATTTCCGTGACATAGTCGGGAACCGTGAGTTCTCTTGGGGAAATGAAAATGAATTTCACACCCTCATATCTGGCAAGGGCGTTAATCAGGGAATGCACGGTACGTCCGAATTTCAGGTCGCCGCACAGACCGATGGTAAAATCGCGGAGCTGGCCTTTCAGGGAACGGATGGTCAGAAGGTCGGTAAGGGTCTGCGTGGGGTGCTGGTGCCCGCCGTCCCCGGCGTTTATAACCGGAATGGAAGATTTACCGGCGGCAACCATGGGAGCGCCTTCTTTCGGATGACGCATGGCGCAGATATCGGCGAAGCAGGAGATAACCCGAATGGTATCCGATACGCTTTCGCCCTTTGATGCCGAGGAGGAGGCGGCGTCGGAAAAACCGATAACGCTTCCGCCTAAATTCAGCATGGCGGCTTCAAAACTCAGCCTTGTACGGGTGCTCGGCTCGTAAAAGCAGGTGGCGAGCTTTTTGCCCTGACAGACGTTTTTGTATTTGTCCGTGTTTGCCTCAATGTCGTTTGCCAAATCAAAGAGGCGGTCAAGTTCCTCCACGGAAAAATCCAGAGGATTCATAAGATGTCTCATAGTGTGATTGCTCCTTCCGTCTAAAACAGTGATTTATGCATAAAAAATCGAAGAGAGCAGCCTCTTCGATTTATCAGCTTTGAAATGATAACAGGTCCTCCACAGGTTTTCTTCTGGGAGCGGCAGGTTCCTCGTCAGGATATCCCACGGGAACAAGTGCGGCAAGAATCCTGTCTTCAGGAAGATTTAATAAAGAAGCAGCTTTTGCTTCGTCAAAAATTCCCATAATTACGCTTCCGATTCCCTTGTCAAAAGCGGCAAGGCAGAAAGTCTGGGCGGCAATTCCGGCATCAAATACCTGCCAGTCGGAGCCTTTGGAAGTGGAAAAAGAACCGTCGCGCTCAAAACCGCTTCTCCCCTTGATAAAGGTAACGGCTATCAGCATGGGCGCTTTCGCGATAATTTCCCCGTTTTTGGGATAAGCGGAAGTACACTCGGCGGCAATTTTATCCTTCAATTCCCCTTCAACCGCAATATAACGCGCAATCTGCGTATGCTTCCAGCTTGGGGCATAGGATGCGGTCTCCACAATTTCGGAAAGCAGCGCATGGTCTATAGGCTGGTCTTTAAACTTGCGGATACTTCTGCGTTCCCTGATACAATCCTTTGCGTTCATAAAAATCCTCCTGCTGTTTTAAGTTCCTCGTCTACTGGTTTTCAACATCATATCATATCGCCGGTAATCTTTCAATCGTAGAATTTGACATTTGAGGGAATTGCATATATACTTTAGTCTTAAGCAGGAAAACAGAAAGCAAAAGCGCTCACAGCGGCGCTTTGTATGGAGGAGAAGATGGCGAAAGAGTATACGGAAAGAAAAAGATGGCTGTTTTTCGGACTGCCTTTTACTTTTACAAAATATACTGTCGGGGAAAATATTATCACGATAAACAGCGGCCTTTTGCGGAAGGTGGAAAACGACTGCTATATGTATAAGGTGCAGGATGTGGAGTTAATCACTTCCCTGGCAGAGCGTCTTGTAGGCGTTGGCACCGTAGTATGCCACACAGGGGACACCACCCATCCGAGGCTTGAGCTGATACATATCAAAAACGCAAAGGAAATCAAAAATTTTATTCTGGAGGCGTCCGAGGAAGCAAGGATGAAGAGACGTACCTTAAGTACGTTTGACATCGGCGCACAGCCCGAAGAGGCAGCCGGGGACTGGGACGATTAAAAAAACGAGGCGGTATGACTTGTCATATCGCCTTTTTGCGCGAGCAATGAGCCAGGCGGAGATGCTTGCATCTCCATCGGGCGAATGCCGCGTGCAGCGAGGCGAAAGCCGAGCGGCGTGAGCAATGAGCCGGGCGGAGATGCTTGCATCTCCATCGGGCGAATGCCGCGTGCAGCGAGGCGAAAGC
>OFFW01000336.1_pt1 | contig 35007 bp, 33 predicted proteins | sample 1521501 | NCBI WGS metagenome assembly OFFW01 (sample SAMEA3504107, study PRJEB24116) | mouse gut metagenome | biome: mouse gut; feature: mouse-associated habitat; material: faeces | place: Denmark | collected 2011
GAATTCTAAAACCGATACTTCAGACCCCTGCCAGTACATTGAAGGTCCCCACAAGGTTCAGCTTCCCATACCCCTCTTATGTCAAGTTAATGTCACAAACTTTTTTCACTTTTTTTAAGGGAAAATCCCCGGAAGACGCATAACTTCGTCAGGGTTATGGTAAGTTAATGTCAAGTCCGGGGAAAATTAATGGTAAATTAATGTCAAGTTGTTTTTGCTTTATACTGTCAGAGATTCCGCCAATCTCTCTACCTCTGCAATATCCAACTCTGAATATTTTGCAATCTTATCAATCGGCAGTTCCCCGTCCTGCAGCATTCTGAGGGCAGTTTCCTTCTTATTTTCATTCTTAATTCTCCTTGCTTCTGTCTCAATCAATGCTCCGCTCATCATTCCACCCACACCTTTCTGCACATTTTCATACTTTTGTGCGATTTCTTTAATTACATCGCCGGAAAGTTCTATGATTGTGCGTTTATCAAATGCTCCAATAATTCCTTCCTGCTCCAATTTATCAAGCCTATCCAAAATATCCTGATATTCTGATTTTAGTTCTTCTAATCTCTTCTTATCAGTATTATACACCACAAAATCCTTTTTATGTGAAAAAATATAAAATGGAATCAGCAATAGTAAATTTTTAGCAAAAATTTCATCCAGGGAATATTCCTGCACTTTCATAATCGGCACATCATACTCTACTGTACCACCTGGTGTCCTTATTACATACCGCATTTTGTCAGGTGTTTTTTTATATGTCCGCAGATACAATACTGCTGTATTCGGGAATGTTACAGTCAGCGTTTCATGGATAACCTCTCCTTCGTCCAATGCAATCTGGGCATCATACTCAAACAGCCGGATTGTCATCTTCCCATCCGGCAGACTGCTCTCACATTCAAGGTGGTATTTCTTCCTTTTCCGTCCAAATATTGTAAAGTTAGTGTCTGTGATTCTCCCTTGGTTCGGCGCATCCTGTTGGTCAATAAAATGTTCATTTGGATGAAACTCAATTTTTTCATTCCCTGTGTAATCTTCCCCGAATATCTCATTGATGACCGGAATGATTAGCCGCCTGCAGTCATTTAAAATTGTCCGGAATGCCCCATCATAAATATTCCCCATACCAAATCCTCCGTATTTCTTGGTTTTATAATATCTTTGTCATTTTACAGGAACAAGCGCATATTCATCTTTTCCTGACCTATAGCCTTCCCATTATCCTCCCTGCTGCCATAAGAGCCGCCCAGCACAATAAAACGTACACCAAGAGCCGGAAAGGTCTTCTGGATATACCTTCCGGATTCGATGTAATCACGCCTGAAACGGGAAAGGTCTTTCACAATGACACAGTTTACCATTCCAGCATTGATGTTGCACATCATTCTCTTAAATTCCAGTCAGTTGAAATTGCTACCTGAAAATCCGCCATCCACATAGATATCATACAGTTCGATATCTTCCTGTTCACGGATATAGGCTTTGATCAGCTCCCGCTGGTTTGCGATGCTCTCACTCTCGTTTTTGCAGACACCCTGCCCCCGCTCTCCTTTGCACTGCCGCCATCGGCAGCATCATCCCTTGAAAGACGGAGGTACATAGCCGTATAGAATATCTTTTCCTTCATACACGCATCACTCCTGACTTTTATGTTTGACCCGCATAAAAAACCTTCAAGCCAGGTGCTGCGCCAGTTTAGTCCTGATTATATTTTATCACGTTTTTACGTTTTATTCAAGTTTATTATACATAAACTTCTGCAAACCTGCGTATGTACTCTTCCTTTTTTTCATCTATAGTTGCCCCTCTTTCTGGTAACATACCTTCTCCACATAGTCGCCGCTCCTCCTTAGAGCATACTTGTCCCAATCCCTTTTTGCTGCTTCCACAGCAAAAAAATATTGGGGCTTAATCAGCGGAGCACCTTAATTTACCGGCTCCCTGCTGACCCATCCCCTAATCCCCTTTCTTACTTATATTCCCGCCAGTACATCAAACGTCCCCGCAATATCAAGCCGTCCGTATCCCCACTCCCTGCTGGGATAATTCTCCCCCTCCGTCCGGTCCGCTCCCCGAATCAGATAATTTTTAATTTCCCTGCTTTCCACCGTATTCTGGTAGCCTTCTACAACAGCCCACTCAAAAAACTGCGCGCACGCGCCGGCGGTAAGCGCCGCCGACATACTGGTTCCCGTCTTGCTTCCCAGAATCGAATCAATATCCACCCCGGGCGCGCACAAATCCGGTTTGACGCGTCCCGTCCGCGTAAAGCCCCGGCTGGAATCCGTCCAGAAACTGTTGTTGGAATCGTTATAGGCCGTAACCGTAATCACCTCCCGCACATTGGAAGGCTCCGTCAGCGTCTGATAGGGAGACGGCCGCAAAAAATAGGTTTCATTATCCAGAAATTCTTTTAAAGGAAGCCAGATATGGAAACAATTCCCCACGCCTCCCCCGCTGATTGTCACGTGAATCGTCCATACGCCGGGCGTGGGGTCTATGAACCTGAAAAAGATAAGCTCCTCCCCCGACCCCTGCTCCACAAGCACATGGTCCACAAGCACCCTGCTTTTGTCGTAAATAAATACAAATTCCCTGCCGCTCTGTTCCCGGAAATCAACCTTGGGCGTTATCTCCCCGCCCGGCGTGCGGATGGATATGGCATGGGTTGCCGGGACGCTTCCCCAAAGCTCCGCTGTGAAGCCTTTTCCCCGCCCGTCCACTCTGATTTCCACATTTTCAATGGTTTCTTTCAGCCCTTCAACGGAAGTCGCCGTATAATGGTGGGCGCTGTTCCCCTCATTCCCTCCGCATACCACCACGGCTCTGCTTCTTTTGGTTGCAATCTGATTTAAGAATCCCGCCATAACCGAGTGCCCTTCATGGTCCCCCATATTGCTTCCAAGCGCAAAGCAGATAACCAGAGGTCTTGACAGGGAAACGGCGTAGCTGTCCAGATACTTGAGCGCTACCAGAATATCGCTCTCCGCATAGGCGGCGGCTCCGTTTGCTATCAGATAAAAGTCTTTTAAATACTGCTTTGCCTCCCGAAGCTTTACCATCACAATATCCGCCTCGGGTGCGGCCCCCAGAAAGCGCAGACCGACGCCAAGGAAACTTCCCGCCGCCACACTGGCAAGCGCGGTTCCGTGTCCGTCCTCGTCGTAGCTTGGTACAATCTCCCGGGGATTATCGCTTTGCAGCGCCAGATTTATTATTTCCCGCCGGTATTCCGTGCCATAGAGGATACCTGCCGGCGGTTCGCCGCTCTGTATCGTCTGGTCCCATATTCCCAGAATCCTTGTGCTCCCGTCCGGATTCCGAAATACATCATAGTCGTAACGGATACCCGTATCCAGAAAGCCGATAACCACTCCCTGCCCCGTAAGATTCAAGGTTTCCCCCTGCACCCGCACGATACCGCTGCGAATCAGCGGGGACGGGTCAAAAGGACTGTCAGGTTCCTGCATCAGCCCATATATGTTAGGCATAACGGGATAAGTAAAAGTACTGATGCTCACCGGCTTAAGCCCCCGCCGGGGCACATAAGTGATGCTGAGCTGGTCGCTGACAGGCTGTACCGCGTATTCGCCCAGTCCGTTCCTTATTTCCTCAGGAAGAATATAATCTGTAAGCAAATCGTAGTAATCGTTTGAAATTGCTCTTTCACGGTCTGTCATTACAAAATCTCCGTCATTTTTCTTCTATTATATGACCGCCCCCTCAAAAGTTTAATTCAGAGATTTTTACTATTTTATCAGAGTTTATTCTTACCACAAAAAATTAAATGCTTATACAATAGAAAAAAGAAAACAGCAGACGCCTGTAAGCGCACGGAACAATTTGCGGACGGCAAAGACGGCCGCACTTTGTTCCAGTTACAGGTGTGCCGAAAGGCGTCTGTGGAACTTAAAAACAGCAGACGGCCGCACAGTGCACGGAAGTATTTGCGGATGCAAGCGCAGCCGTAAATGCTTCCAGACAAAAGTGTACTGGAAGGCCGTCTGCGGAACTTAAATTAGGAGGACTCAAAATGACAAGAATGAGTTTGCAAGACAACTGGACCCTGACCGTTTTAGGGGAAAACGTCTACCATATCCCCGAAACCCCAATCGAAACAAAGGTTCCTTCCACCGTGTACGGAACCCTTCTTAGCAAAGGCCTGATTCCCGACCCCTATTTTCGCGATAACGAGCTTATGGCGACAAAGCTCATGGAAAACGACTTTGCCTACGAAACCGAATTTTCCATCCCGGAAAAAGAGAGAGAATCCGACCGGCTGTTCCTTCGCTTCGACGGCATCGACACACTTGCCGACGTTTATCTGAACGACCGGCACCTCGGCTCTGCGGACAACATGAACCGCGTCTGGGAATTTGACATCACTTCCATGGTAATGGAGGACGATAAGGATACCCTTTACCGTTTAAAGGTAGTCCTGCACTCTCCTACCCGTTTTATTGAAAAGGCAAACGAGGAATGTCCCGTAGGCGGTTCCAGCGACGCTATGCCGGGCTTCCCCCACATCCGCAAGGCGGCCTGCATGTTCGGCTGGGACTGGGGCGGAAGGCTTCCTGACGCCGGACTTTTCCGCGAGGTTTCCGTTGACGCTTACAAAACCGCGCGTATTGCTCAGGTTTATTTGGGACAAAGACATGAAGTCACCGGCAAATCCGTGCACGGAAATATTGTTTCTTCCGTACGCCTTACGGCGGACGTTGAAATCGAATGGATGCCAGGGGCTTCCTCTGAGAAAGTAAAAGCCGTTCTTCTTTTAACCTCACCCGACGGCAGTACCACTTTATCAGGCCAAAGCGCCCTCACAGACGCTTTCACGGATTCGGCTCCTTCCTTAAATCTGACCGGATTAGGGTGCGGGCTCCGCAGCAGCCATATCAGCGTATCCATGAACGTTGAGAACCCGCAGCTCTGGTGGCCCAACGGCTATGGCGACCAGGCCCTTTATCAGGCAAAGGTTCTGCTGGTGCCGGAGACAGAGGACGCCGGAGAGCCTTTGGATTCCTGGCAGAAAAAAATCGGTCTGCGCACCATGACCGTCAACACCGACGCCATGGCGGACGAAGTTTTCGACAGCCATATGATAAACCAGGAGGAAGACCTTGACGATGGCAACAACATGATTTTAGCCCACGGGGAAAAACGCATCATTGTCACCGACAGAAAGGAAAAGAAGATTCCCGGACGCAATTTTGCGTACGAAGTAAACGGCCTGCAGATTTTTGCCATGGGCGCGGATTATATTCCCGAGGACAATATCCTTACAAGGCAGAACCGCAGACGTACCGACATGCTGCTTGCTTCCGCTCAGGAATCCCACTATAACTGTCTGCGCGTCTGGGGCGGCGGCTATTTCCTTGACGACTTCTTTTACGACGTGTGCGACGAGAGAGGGCTTATCGTATGGCAGGATTTCATGTTCGCCTGCGCCTCCTATGAGCTTGAGGACGTCTTTGAAGCCAATATTTGCGCGGAAATCCGTCAGAATATCCGCCGGCTCCGCTCCCATCCCTGTATCGGGCTGTGGTGCGGCAATAACGAGATGGAAACCCAGTACGAGACCCTGGCCTGGCCTCAGACCAAAAAGCAGTACTATGACTATATCCGCCTGTACGAGTACATAATTCCGAAGCTTGTAAAAGAAGAGGACCCGGACGCTTTCTACTGGCCCTCCTCCCCTTCCTCGGGCGGCAACTATGAAAACAGCAACGCAGAAAACGTGGGCGATGTCCACTACTGGGGCGTATGGCACGGCAACGAACCTTTTACCGCGTACAGGAAGCATCACTACCGTTTCCTTTCGGAGTTCGGCTTCCAGTCCTTCCCGGCCCTGCAGACAGTCCGCCGGTTCACAGATAAGGGCGACAGGAACATTTACTCCCGGGTAATGGAGATGCACCAGAGGAATACCGCCGCCAACGGCAAAATTATGAACTATATCTCCCAGACCTATCTGTACCCGAAGAATTTTGACGAGCTGCTTTACTGCTCCCAGCTTCTCCAGGCGGACGCCATCCGCTACGGCGTGGAGCATTTCAGACGCTTCCGCGGCACCTGCATGGGTACGGTGGTATGGCAGTTAAACGATATCTGGCCCGTGGCCTCCTGGGCAAGCGTTGACTATTACGGAAACTGGAAAGCGCTGCAGTATGCCGAAAAGCGCATGTTTGCACCGGTTCTGCTCTCCTGCGAGGAGCACGGCGAGATTGACCAGAAACCCAACCCCAACACCCTTCCGGTGCCGGTTGATATAAGCGCGGATTTACATGTGGCAAATGAGACGGCCCAGCCTGTCAGCGGATTGGTAAAATGGTCCCTCCGTATGCCGGACTCCTCCGTTGTCCGCGAGGGAGAATTTGAGGTAACCGCACCCGCTTACGGCGGCGCATGGCTCCCTCACCTTGATTTTAACGGAGAGGACCCCTTGAAGGTTCATCTGGAATACTCCCTCACAGTGGACGGCGTCCTTGTTTCCTCCGGGGCCACCCTGTTCTGCGCACCCAAGCACTACGCTTTCGCGGACCCGAAGCTTACGGTTTCCGTGGATGGCGACACTGTAACGGTGACGGCGGAAAATTACGCGAAATCCGTCAGTGTGGAGACGGAAAACGGCGTTCTGCGTCTTGACGACAACTTTGTGGATATGGAAGCCGGAACCAGAACATTTAAGATTCTGGAAAGCAGAGATTTCACCGCCGGCAGCACCGGGGCAGACATCCCCTGCACCTTTAAGGGCGGCAACACCCTGTCGAATGGTAACACCCTGTCGGGTGGTGAGGTTTCCGGCGCTTTCCGCGTAAGAAGCATTTACGAAAGCGCGGAAAGATAAGCGGCGGACAGCCAAATGTATCAAACGGAGCCTGCATTGCAATCAGATGCCTGGCCCGTTGCCCGGGAAAGTCAAAAAGGCAGCCGCCGGATACGCGAGGAAACACGCATATCCGGCCGGCTGCCTTTAATCATTCTCTGGCCTTGCGGGCCTGTTTGGGGGTGACCCCCTTTAACTTTTTGTAGCACCGTATAAAATAGCTGCAGTCGGAATACCCCACCTCATGGGCGATGAAAGAAACGTCATAATTGGAAAAAAGGAGCATGTTTTCCGCCACATTGATTCGCGTGGCCGTGATGTATTCCTTACAGGTCTTTCCGTACCGCCGGTAAAAATTCCCGGAAAAGGTGGAATGGGACATTCCGCACATGGCGGCAAGCTTTTCCGCAGTCAGCTCTTCAAAATAATGGCTGTCAATGTACTCCGAGATAAGGTCGAAGCCAAGCTCGTAAGAGGGATGTATGCCGGGCGTCGGCAAAAGGTAGCCTTCCCTTTGCCAGCATCTTAACAGTTTTACCATTATCTTACAGACGTCCGCGGTAAATATCATGGAATAGGCATAGTCCTTTTCCCTGTATTCCTTTACAATCTCCTCGAATAACGGGAGAAGATTCATCTCCTTTATTTTATCCGGGGCGAAATCACAGGGATAAACAGAGGTGCTTATTCCCTGAAGCGAAGAACGGAGACTGATATTGTCCGCCCTGCCCGAAGGCAGATTGCCCGAATCAAATTTTACAACATAATAGCGCACCCGCTCCGATTTATCAAAAGCGTCTATTCCATGGACACATCTGGGCGGAAAAAGGATTACGGTATCTTCCCCGCATATCTTTACGGCATTTTCCATGGAAATCCTCACCCTACCCTCCAGAATATAGAGAAGTTCCGCATAATAATGCCAGTGCGCCGGAATGGGAAGCCCGGAACCGGCGTTTTCGCTGTCGCTGCAAAACGCCTCGTAGGGCGAAGCTATGGGGTCGATATATTCGTATAAATTATTCATCATTTGCGCAAGGCCCCTTGTTTAAATGCCCACAGCCTAGTTGTCCTTTAATTCTATGGCTTTCAGTTTGTCGGGATTTTCCCCGCTAAGGCTGCGGATATCAATAATCGGCCCGCCTGTCCCTTCAATATATTCCCGGGTAATAATACCCCTGCCGATGTTGTCGTCCTTGGGAATTTCATACATGATATCCAGCATAAATTCCTCAATAATCGCGCGCAGAGCCCTTGCTCCGGTATCTTTCTCCATTGCCTTTTCCGCAATGGCCTCCAGCGCGCCCTCGTCAAATTCCAGCTTCACCTCGTCCAGCTCAAGAAGCTTCTGGTACTGTTTTAAAATCGCATTTTTGGGCTCCTTTAAAATCTTTACCAGCATGGGCTTATCCAGCGCCGCCAGGGTGTAAATCACGGGAAGCCTGCCCAAAAATTCCGGTATCATGCCGAATTTCTTTAAGTCTTCCACGGTCACCTTGCTGATGATATTCTTTTCTTTGTCAAATTTATCCTTAAGCTCCGCGTTGAAACCGATGGAGGTCTGCTTTTTCAGACGCTGCTTGATAATCTCTTCCAAATCCGGGAACGCGCCGCCGCAGATAAAGAGAATGTTTCTTGTGTTGATGGTGGTAAGAGGCACCATGGCGTTCTTGCTGTTGGCTCCCACCGGAACCTCCACATCCGCTCCCTCTAAAAGCCGCAAAAGCCCCTGCTGTACGCTTTCTCCGCTGACGTCCCGGCTGTGGGTGTTTTTCTTCTTGGCAATCTTGTCAATCTCGTCTATGAACACAATGCCCCGCTCCGCTCTCTCCACATCATTGTCGGCCTCGTTTAAAAGTTTGGAAATAACGCTCTCAATATCGTCGCCGATATATCCCGCCTCGGTGAGGGAGGTTGCGTCGGCGATAGCAAGCGGCACGTCAAGGAGTCTTGCAAGGGTCTTAACCAGATAGGTCTTTCCGCATCCCGTAGGGCCAATCATCAGCATATTGGACTTCTCGATTTCGATATCGTCCATGGTATCGGTGGCAACCCGCTTGTAATGATTGTACACGGCGACGGAAATCACCTTCTTGGCGTGTTCCTGCCCGATTACATATTCGTCAAGCTGCGCCTTGATTTTGTGCGGGGGCGGAACGTTTTTGATGTCCAGTACGGGCTCTTCCTCTTTCTTCGGCTTTTTCTTTTTTACCCTCTGCTTGTTGGGAATCCCTCCCTCTCCCTGCAAATCCGCAATATTTACAAAACGGATATTGGGAAAGCCCTTGCCGTTTAAGTTTTTGTTGATATCGTTCACAAGGTTCGGATTGTTCAGCATTCCCTGATAATCAAACCTGCTCACCGTATCCATGGTTTTATGCATACAATCGTTGCACACCGTAATGTTATTGGGGAGCTTGAACATTTTTCCGGCCTTGCTCTCAGGACGGCGGCACATAAAGCAGACGTCCTCGTAATCGCTTTCTTTCTTTTCGCCCTCACCGGGCTTTTTATCCCCTGGCTTTTCGGACTTTCCGTCCGTATTTTCCAGCTCCTTCTTATCCTTTTCATCAAAATCCGACATATTTTTCCTCATTTCCGTTATATGATTTCTGTTTCACGCTTTTCCATTCATTCCGGCAGCTTCCGATTTGCGCTTTTTTATGCCTCCGAATAATTTCCGGCCTTCGTTTTCCCTGCTTCCCGGCAGCTTCCGTCCCTCTCCATCTATACGATTCTCCGCACGGAAAGAATTTCCTTGTAAGTGGCGTGGGTAATCTTAATCCCCGTCTTCTGAGTGCTGGCATGAACAATCTGTCCGCCGCCTATATAAATGCCCACATGCCCCGCATAGCATACGACGTCCCCCGGCTGCGCCTCCGAATAGGAAACCCCGGTGCCGGAACTTCTCATGGAATAGGAGGTTCTGGGCAGACTGTAGCCGAAATCCTTATAAACTCTCCAAACAAAACCGGAGCAGTCCGCACCCTCCGTCAGGCTTGTCCCGCCGGGCACATAGGGATTACCGATAAACTGGCAGGCATAATTGGCAATCTGCTGCCCTTTGCTGCCGGAACCCGAGTAATTGGACGCCGAAGCATAGGTCTTGGACGAGCTGCCGGAAGAACTATCGGAAGAGCTCTCCGAATCGCCGCCGCCCGAATTTTGCCGGGCCTCCTCTTCCGCCTGCCGCTGAAGAGCCAGTTCCTGCGCTTTCCTTGCTTCCTCCTCCAGTCTTTTCGCCTCGTCAATCTGGGACTGCTTTTCCTGCGCCGCAGCCGTCAGTCTTTTGATTTCATCGTTCTGCTTCCTGATATTGGCCTTATATACCGCCGCTTCCTGTCTGGCCCGGCTAAGCTGGGCCTCGTAATCCTCATAAAGCGTTTTCTTTTCCGCCAGAATGATTTCCAGACTTTCCTTTTCCTCCATCAGTTCGTGTTCCTGGGCTTCCAGTTCGGCTCTTTCTTCCTCAAGTTTCTCCTTCAGCGCCTCCACCATTTCCCGGGCGGCCTGATATTCCTCCAGAAGGTTCCGGTCATACTCGTAGAGCTTTTCCACATACTCCACCTTATTCATCATATCGGCAAAGCTCTGGCTGGTCAGAAGGATTTCCAGATAAGTGGAATCTCCTTTTTCATACATAAACTTGATGCGGAGCTTCATGGCTTCATACTGCTCCTGCTCCGTTGCTATCGCTTCCTCATATTCCCCTGTGGTTTCCTCTATCTGCGCTTCCTTTTCTTCAATCTCTTCCTCGATGATTTCCACGCTGGCTATGGTTTCCACGAGGGCGGCGTCAATTTCGTCGATTTCTCCCGCCACCTCGTCCACTTCCCCCTGGATAGCGTCCGCCACTCCGGCTGCATTGTCGTATTTTTGCTGCTCCTGCTTTTTTTTGGCGTCCGCCTCTTTTTTCTGCTGCTCCAGTTCTTTTTTCTGCTTTTCCAAATCGGAAACAGAGGTCGCAAGCGCCGGCTCCGCCGACAAAAGCAGCATAATACATGACAGCAATATCGCCAAAAATCTGAACTTCTGTTTTTTCATCCCGTTATCTCTCACTCTTCCCGCCGCCGCAGCCTGCGCCACAGACAGCCTGCAATCCTCTCTGCATCGCCCGCCGTCCATGCCCGCTTTCTGTTCTTTCAGCAGTTACGTCCCGGACACCACGGCGTTTTCTCCCAGAAACCCGGCCGCCTTCTGCACAAGGAGAGATTCCTTAAGAGCCTCCCTGTCCACATTCTCGCCGGTAATATTTTCCTCAAGCTCCTCGTCCGTCACTGTTATATCTTCCTTATCGGCAACAGCCGCAAGCATAATATAGCGTCTGGTTATTATCTGTGCCTGCTCCCGCAGCGTATCCTGATAATCCTCCGCCGCTCCGCCGTAAACCCCGGCCACATAATCGCCAACCTCCGTCTGGTACATGCCGGCATAGGCTTCCGCATTGCTAAGAAGAATATCGTAAATCCGGTTCACCATTCCCTCCGGCGGCTCCTCGAAACTGCTGCTGCTTTCCAGCGCCTCCACAGCCGCGTTTTCTCTCTCCACCTCAAAATTTGCCTGTCTCTGCTCAAAAAGCCTCTCCCGGACATAATCCTTATATTCGGATACGGTACTGCAGTCCGTAAGCCCAAGCCCCGCCACATATTCGTCCGTAAGCTCCGGGACCTTGGGCTCGCTGATTTCATGCAGCGTAACGGTAAATACCACGGGCGCCCCGGATAAATCCGGATTGGGCTCATAGGGGTCGGGAAACTTCAAATCAAGGTCCTTTGTCTCCCCGATTTCCATTCCAATCACGCCGTCTTCAAAGCCGGCTATAAACTGCCCGGAACCAATGGTAAGCTCATACCCGCTGGCAGTGCCGCCCGCAAAGGCCACGCCGTCCTGCTTTCCCTCAAAATCAATAATCACCCTATCGCCGTTTTCCACGCTGCGCCCCGTAACCGGCACATATTCCGCGGCTTCCATCATCATATAACTGAGCGCGCTCTCAAGATAATCGTCGGATACCTCCGGCGATTCCACCGCTACCTCTATTCCCTTATATTCTCCTAAAAGCACATAATCTTCGGCCTTAAAATCCGTCATATCCCGCATCTCGCCGGTATCCTTTCCGCCGCATGCCGTTAAGCCAAATGCCAGCGCTATCGGCGTCACCGCCGCCAAAAACCTTTTTCCTTTTAAAAACTTCATAAAATGTCCTGGTCTCCTTTTCTCATAATGATATGGCACCCCTCGAAAACTAATTATATACCAAACCGGATTTAAGTTCAATGAAACCTCTTGCCTATTTCTCCCAAAAATGATAAAATTATTTAGAAATATGCCGTATATCCGGCGCACCGCAAAGCGGCAGGAGGTTCATTGTGAATACAGCACTTATCATTACATTAGTTACTCTGGCAGTTTTGGCCATTGTCATCGTCGTACTTTATTTTCTCGGAAAAAAGGCCCAGAAACGCCAGACCCAGCAGCAGGAACAGATTGAAGCAATGAAGCAGACTGTTTCCATGCTGGTTATCGACAAAAAGAGGATGAAAATAAAAGACGCCGGGCTGCCGCCCATGGTTCTGTCCCAGACGCCGAAGCTCCTTCGGGGATCCAAACTTCCGATTGTGAAAGCCAAGATTGGCCCCCAGATTATGTCCCTTGTTTGCGACGAAAAAATCTTTGATTCCGTTCCCGTAAAGAAAGAAGTAAAAGCCGTTGTCAGCGGCATTTATATCACAGGCGTAAAAGGGCTCCACGGCAAAGCGCCCCAGGCTCCCGCAAAGAAAAAAGGCTTCTTCAGGAGAGCCCTCGAGAAAGCACAGGAAAAGACCGGTGCGAAACCGCTGAAATAACAGCCGCAACTTTTACAAACAACGGGCAGTCCGCAAAGCGTACTGCCCTCTTTTTATTAACAATTATCTGACTCGCAGAGCATGACAGCGTTTATTCCTGCTCTTCGCTATGCCAGGCTGATTCCGTCCTTTCTCGGGTGAAGCTCCATCTCTATCCGGCAATCCGCCAGATACTGATAATTCGCCTCCAGAGTGTAATCCACCAGTACGCTTATCTGATTTTCCTTTTCGTTTATCTGCACGGATTCCGTGTCAACCCCGATTAAAATATTCCCGAAAGGCGTCTGATAGCTGGTGATATTTTTTTTGCTTTTCTCAAAGACCATGCGGACATTGATAAGCCCTCTCTTAAACACCTCAAGGTAGGAATCCTGAAACCTGATAATATTCCGGGTGGTTTCCGTAAACCCCTCCGTCATTTCGTCATAAACTATGTAATGGCTGCCGCCCTTCCGGTAATAACTGGCCGGCGTTATTGTTTCCACTGCGTCTGAATCCTCCGCATATTCCATCTGAAGGCCCTTCAGGGACAGGAGAATGTCTTTCGTCATAATTTTCCTCCGTTCAGTTCGGCGCCTGATTGGTAAGACGCCGGTTTTCTGTGCCGTATCCCGCACATTTTGCACGCTAATATTCCTCTATGTTTATGATTTCCGCGGATAAAATCCCGTATTTGATAATGGAATTGGCAAACCGTTTGAATTTATCCGCCGCGTCGCTGACATAAAAGCGGTACCGGTTATCTCCCAGCCTCGCCGCCTCGTCGTTTAACATTCCTTTTTCTCCCAACAGCCTTTTAAGTTCTCTCGCAGTCTCATAGGCGGGGTTTACCAGCGAAACGCTCTCTCCCATAATCCTTCCCACCGTGGAGCGAATCAGAGGATAATGGGTGCAGCCTAATATCAGCGTGTCGATTCCGATATCGAGCAGCTCCGTAAGATACCTTTTGGCAATTTCATCGGTCACAGGGTCTTCCCACAATCCCTCCTCCACAAGAGGCACAAACAGGGGACACGCCTTGCCCGTAACGGCTGCCTCCGGTTTGATTTTTTTTATGTACTGGGAATAAATGCTGCTGTCAATCGTTCCCTCGGTTCCTATCACGCCTATTCTCCCGTTTTCCGTAACCGCCGCCGCCACTCTCGCGCCCGGCTTTATCACCCCGATTATGGGAATATCCGTTTCCCTTTCTATTTCGTCCAAAGCAAAGGCGCTGGCGGTATTGCAGGCCGCAACAATCACCTTTACCTCCCGGGCCTGCAGAAAACGCACAATCTGGCGGGAATATCTTGTAATGGTTTCCCTGGACTTGCTGCCGTAGGGAACCCTCGCGGTATCTCCAAAATAAATAATTTTTTCATTGGGGATTTGGCGCATGATTTCCCTTGCCACCGTAAGCCCCCCTATCCCGGAGTCAAAAACCCCCACAGGCGAATTTTTGTTTATCATTTTCAGCTCTCTTTTCCACTGCTGTATTTTCTTCTATTTGATATACATATTCCGCAACCCGGCTTTTTATACAAATCGTGCCCGGCTCCCACTCCGCCTTTTCTTCATACACATCGTCGCTAAGACAAAGCTCCGGGTAAACAAATCCCCACCAGCCCAGGGTTCCCAATAATATTACAGCCGTTTCATATAATTTTCTCATCATTCACTCTTCCCGTTATACCGGTTTGGCCCCAGCCGCCGATAAGGCCGGCTGCAGCGCCAATACACCGTTTTTTGTTTCTGGTAAGAGTGTTTCCTCTTTTGACGGGTTTATTCAAATAAATTTTCTGCCTTCATTCTCCATCCGTATCTGCCGCACAATCGCCTTTTCCTGATTGTCGATATGCAGCTTTGCCGCCGCCGATGCGCGCTCCTTGTCGCGGCTCACAATACTCTCATAGATTTCCCTGTGCTCGGCCACCAGATTATCATGCCGGCTTTCCTCCTGAATATAGACGAACCGGTAGCGGTACATCTGCTCTGAAAGATTGTTTACAAGCTGCTGCAGCCGCCTGTTGCCGGTAGCCTCCACGATAATATCATGGAGCGCCACGTCCGCCTTCGCTATGACCGAAGCGTCCGCCTCCTTTGCCACCTGCTCAAAGTTCCGGCATGCCTCCCGGAGCCGCTCCAAATCCTCCTCCACAATTCTGTCGCAGGCCAGTTCCACACTGAGAGCGTCCAGCGCCCGCCGCACCTCCAGCACGTCCTTTAAGCTCTTTTCCGTGATTCTCGCCACCTCCGCGCCGCGTCTGGGAATCATAATCACCAGACCCTCCAGCTCCAGCTTCCTGATGGCTTCCCTGATAGGCGTCCTGCTGACTCCCAGCCGGTTTGCAAGATGAACCTCCATAAGACGTTCCCCGGGCTTTAACTGCCCTGTCAGAATCGCCTTACGCAGCGTATTGAATACCACATCTCTCAAAGGTAAAAATTCGTCCATGCCTACCTGAAACAGTTCGTCCATGCCGCGTCCTCCTCTCCTCCTTTACCTGAATCCGTCCAAATACATGTGTCCGCCAAAAATACAGGCTTTTCATAATCTGTGGAATCCCGTCACGAATACCTGACCGGCAAGCCCGGCTCTTTTTATCTCCTCCACGGCCGCCTCCGCCGCCTCTTTTCCCTTAAAAATACCAAACACCGTAGGGCCGCTTCCGCTCATAAGCGCATTCTCCGCCCCCTTTTCCATCATCGCTTTTTTTATGTCGGCAATCACCGGATATTCCCTCACGGTGACCGTTTCCAGCACGTTTTCCATTCTTTCAGTGATTCCCGAAAGGTTCCCGTCTTTTATTGCCTCCACCATTCCGTCGATGTCCGGGTGCATTTTCAGATTTTCCAGATGAAGATTCTCGTATACAAATTTTGTGGACACGTGAATATCCGGCTTCGCCACCGCCAGAACACAATCAGGGGGTGACGGAAGATAAGTCAGCGCCTCGCCGATACCCTCCGAAAGCGCCGTGCCTCCCGCGATACAATAGGGAATATCCGCGCCCAGCTTCACCCCCATTTCCTGCATCCGCTCCAGAGTCATTTTCAGGTCAAAAAGCTCATTCAGCCCGTGGAACACCGCCGCCGCGTCCGTACTCCCGCCCGCCATGCCGGCCGCCACGGGAATATTCTTCTGCAGCGTAATCTCCACCCCGGAATCTATACCGTACTCATTTATAATCATATCCGCCGCCTTGAAAATAAGATTGTCCCGGCTTGCCGGAATCTCCGCCTCGTCAGGAGACGAACCGGCCGCCCCGCTAACCGCTTTTCCGCCCCAGGAATCTATCTGAAGGGAAATCCCCGGCCGGGTAGTTTTACCAAAAGTCAGTCTGTCCCAGATATCCACTGTCTGCATTACCATCTTTACTTCATGGTAGCCGTCCGGCCTCCTTCTTATTACATCCAGGCCAAGATTGATTTTGGCGTAGGCTTTACGCGTGATACTCATCTGCGGGTCCCTCCTTATTACATTTATAGAGCAGATGCATGAAATGCGAACTTCGTTCGCCGCATCTGCAGGTAATAAGGCATCCTCCCACTTCGTGGGTCCCTCCTTATTACATTGTATACATTATACATTAAATTGTACTTAATTATATACATGGGAAGCGGGGTTCGTCAAGATTTTATCTTTTACTATCTGGTCTGGTTCACTTTTCTTGCTCCTGCTCCCTCAACTTCCCGTCCTTCAGGTAAAAAATTCTGTCAAAGCCCTCAAGCTGGTGATAATGGTGGGTTATCATCAGCACCGTCTTTCCCTCCATCTCATGGGTGATGATATGGTGCAGGTACTTATCGGATTCCACGTCATACCCCGAGGAGGCTTCGTCCAAAAGCACAACCGGCGCGTCCTTTACAAGAGCCCTCGCCACCGCCAGTTTCTGCTTTTCCCCGCCCGAGAGCTTCATTCCCCTGTTCCCGGTCTGCGTCAGCTCCCCCTCCGGGAATTTTCCGATATATCCGGCCGCTCCGCTCTGCACAAGAGCCCTTTCTATTTCCTCCCGGCTCCTCTTCCCTGACAAATCCACGTTCCCGATAATGCTGTCCATGAAAAGATAGGGTTCCTGGCTTACCACGGAAAAAAGCCCCCTGTATTCATCCACGGGAAATTCCCTCACAGGGATTCCATCCGCCATAATTTCCCCTCCACAGGGCTCATAAAAACGCAGAAGGAGATTGAAAATAGTGGACTTCCCGCTCCCGTTTTTGCCGATAAAAGCCACTTTCTCTCCCGGCATTATCTGAAAGGACACGCCCTTTAGCACCTCCCGGCTCTCCCCGTAGGAAAACCGCACCCCGTCAAAGGAAAGCACCGGCGCGCAGCCGCCCTTTCGCAGCTCCCTCGCACCGCTTTCCTCCTCCTCCCTGTCAAGAAAAGAAAAAAGCCGCTCCGCCGAGGGCAGGATTCTCGCAAAATGCATTTTCAGGTTTATCAGGGAAGCCACCGGCCCCGTCACGTAGCCGGAATAGGAAATGAAAGCGACCACCGCCCCCACTGTCAAATCCCCCCGGCACACCAGCGCCCCGCCAAGGATATACAGAGCCACGTCCACGCCCCATGAAAGCACCATCTCCGTAAAAAGATTCCACGCGTCCGTCATACTTCCCTTTTCCCGGACAGAGAGAAGCTCCCGAAGAAGCCTTCCGAAGGCCTCCTTCCTCTGCCTGCCAAGATTCCACAAATGCACCTCCCCAATCCCGTCAAGGGTATCGTCAAACCACCGTGAAAACCGCCTGTTGGCCTCAATGTCCTTCCGCATATTCTCCTCCCGCCGGGCAGAAAGCCGCCGCACCGAAAGATACTTTAAGGGTATCATGGCGAGCACTGCCATGGCAAGCCCCGGACTGATGAGAAAAAGCCCTGCCGAGCCGCTCACAATGCGGAACACATACCCCGCGCTCATCACAATGTACCTGTCCGTCACCGATGTCACCTGCATCATATCCAGCGTCAGACAGTTGATAATTTCCCCGTTCTTCCTGTCCGAAAAAAAATCCTTCCTAAGACGCAGCACCTTGTCGAACACCTGCAGGGAAACCGCCTCATAGGATGCGTTGTGGATTTTCACAAAGACCCTTGTCTGAAAAAACTCCAGCGCCTGAGAGGCCACCACCAACGCCCCCAAAAGGCAGGAGAAAAACAGGATGCCGGACATGTCCTTTTCAATCATCCCGTCGTCCATTATCTTCCGTATGGCAAGCGGCTGCAAAAACCCCGCCGCCGTCACACCCAAAAGAGCGGCCGCAGCAGCAGCCAGTTCTCTTTTATATGGCAGTACATATCCAAAACATCTGAAAAGCAGCTCCCGCTTTCGTCTCTTCGTCCCCTCCACATTCGTTCCTTTCCGGCCCTTAAAGCCTCTTAATGTAAAATATCAGGCAAAATATTCCTTAATAAAAAGAAAAACCTCCCCCGCTGACGCGAAAACCCTCTCCCCGGCCTCCACGCTGACGCGGATTTTTCCCGCTTCCCCGGCCACATACATGTCGATTTCCGAAAAAGGCAGTCCCGGCCTTTCACCTGTAGAAAAAAGCAGAGCGTCCGCCGGATAAATCCCCGCCATTGTACGGGGGAACCCTTCCGCCATACATTCCGCCTGCCCATAAAGGGCAAGGGGCACTCCCTCTCCCCGGTCCGAAAAGACCGTAACGTCGTACCCGTCCTTCTCAAATTCTCCGTAAATCGGCGCAAGCAGCTCCCACTCAATCCACAGCACCGGTATTTCCGCTTCCTCTGTCTGTTTTCCGGGAAACCGGCAGTACATCCCCTCAAAAGCTCCCTCCGGATACAAAGCCGCCTCCCTCTCCAACACCGTAAGAGCCTTTTCAAAGGTAATGTCCTCCCCCGAAACCGCCATCTCCGCCAGCCTTGCCGTTACCACCGGCGCGGCAAAGCTGTTGGCATACCGGATATCCTCAATCCCTTCCCCGAGACTCTCGCTGATACAGGCAATGAGACTGTTCTCCCGGTTTCCCGGAAACCCGCTGTCAAAGGCTATGCCGCGGTTTTCAAGGACGCCCCTCTTATCCCCGCGGACGCCGAAAACCCCCGGAAAGGCCGCCGGCCAGGTGGGAATATTCCTGTTATGGAAAGCCGCCACCATCAATGTGCCGTTCTCCGAAAGCTTCCTCACGGTGTCCTCTATTTTGTCCTTCAATTCATACACCAGCGTCCCGAGACTCATATGCACCAAAGTTACCTTATTTTCCAAACACCACAAAAGCGCCGCGGAAAGCCGCCGGATGTCCCCGGCCGTGCCCTGTTCCATGATTTTAATGCTGATAACCGGTATCTGCGGACATACCCGCAGGATAATCGCCGCGCACAATGCCCCATGGGTGGGCTCCGGCGTCGGCTCCCTGTCTTTTATTACCCTGCCGCCGCTGATTTTTAAGTGCGTAATTTTTGTGCCCTCCGGCAGACTTACGCCATAGACGCCATCGTCTATGATGGCAAGGCTCTTTTGATTTTTTTCCATAGTTCTTCCATTCCGGCAGGTTTATCCGCACCTGACGCCGCTCTTCCATAATTATATTGTCTATTATATCGCTGTTCCACGGTGTATTGCAACAGCGTTGATTTTTTTAATATTGATGACAATGGTATCGGATTATAGTATAATCAAACCTAATTTTGGACAATGCAGTAATTGACAGTCCTGTCATGGGAAAGATTACGCCTACATCTCTTTCCGGCGGCGTCAAAACTTTAATTCTTATGAAGAATGAACGTTCCAGAATATTCAATGCCTCCACCTGCGGTGATAACTGTGCTAAATGGATTCTGAAGCTGGCCGAAACAGACGAACTTACAATAAACCTGCGCCATTTGATGGATTTCGGTGAGGGAACTTTTGACATTCGTATTATGAATACAGCTCAGATTGTCCACAGCATGAAAGAGCTTGTTCCGATTGCCGGACTATATGTATAAGAGGGGCTGAACATGAAAGGAACACATAGAATTATTGTACAGAATAAGCGTATCCGATATGATTTTCTCATAAAAAGGAACATTACGGTTATTCGCGGGAACAGTGCAACAGGCAAAACGGCGTTGGTAGATATGATACGTGAACATTTCGAAAATGGGGCCGCCAGCGGAATAGAACTTTCCTGTGATAAAGAATGTACCGTTTTGGATGGCCGGACATGGGCCGGGCAGCTTTCCATGATGAAAGACTGCATTATTTTTATTGATGAAGGCAACGATTTTGTTATGAGTACTGATTTTGCATTAGCTATTCAGAACACAGATAACTATTATGTAATCGTAACCAGAGAAAGTATACCGTCTTTGCCGTACAGCGTAGATGAAATTTATGGAATCCGTGATTCAGGTAAATACGGAACTTTGAAGCGCACGTATAATGAATTTTACCATTTATATCAAACGACAGACGCAGATGCCTCTCCCATTTTAAAAGCAGCATTATTTCCCTTTGCCGGGTTCTACACTACTGTTCGTTAGCCGAAATACTTTCAGTTTATTCCAGAGGATTTCCGACTGGTCTGACAGCTCTCTGTTCTTCTCAGTCACCAGCCATACGCTGGTTCCAAGAATGAACAATGCCTTTATCAGCGAAACAGCATCTATACAAATTGCAGCAGGATATTTCCAGAACCCTTCTACATAAAACCGGAAAAATGCTTCCCATGAATCTACAAGTTCCAGAATCCCTCCGATTATCTTCGTTACCTGATAACCTCCCAGCAAAGCCAAACCAAACGCGAATCTCCATCTTCGGTACATAGTCCCCAGAAGAATAGTAAGTTCAGGCGCATATCCTGTCACTCCTGCGAATACAATGGCACCAGTTCCCGCAACAGTTATCCTGCTGCCATAAACCAGCCTGACCACACTGACTGTTATGCTGAAAAGGAGCAAAAACCTGAACCCTCTTCATTAAATGCAATGATATATTCTTGCGTTTCTGCTGATACTTTTTAACATGTTTGCCCAACATATTCCATTGGCTCCGGTTTCTTACTCATTCATATACAGGTAGACACGGCTTGCCAGCTCCTTACAGCATTCCTCCGCCGTTATGGTGTTGTTTACAAAATAGTCCTCGTATACAGATTCCAGATTGTAGTACAGGTTTGTATCACTAAATCTATATGCATTTATCGCTTCGATATCCCGGAAGAGCTTTTCTTTGTTCTCCGGGGCAAGCCCTTCGCACGCCTTTTCGGCCTTCCCTCTATTAGGAGAAATTAATGAGGAGTAAGGATGGCTGCTCTCCTCATCGCTGAAAGCAAATTTAATAAATTCCCACGCAAGCTCTTTATTCGGTGAATAATTGCTGACAGATAAGGATGCAATACTTGTGGGATAGCGCTCCCCATGCATACTCACATAGGCAATTGCCCCTGTCATGTCTTCCGTTCCTTCAAACACTTCGTTTGCATTATTGCCCGGCAGCCTCAGGTCACTTCTGCAACAAAGTGTGTCAGCCGCAATCTTCATAGAACCGTCATGCATAACTGACCTTTGTTCCGTTGTATAATACAGTCCGTGACGCATCTGCAGATATTCCCTGTACTCCTCTGAATCCATCAGATTATTACGGATAAAATATCCATCTTCATATTCAGACATCCCCCCATATCCATAATTGGAATCCGTCAGGAATACCTTTTCTCCTACGCTCTCCCTCACTTTCTTGTAAAGCTCATGCAATTCATTAAAAGAAATAGTTTCTTTCGTGTATTCAAGTCCCGCCTGCTCCAATAACTTTTTATTTAAATGGAAGTAAACCGGCATCACATTATAAACAAAAGCGGGCAGTTTTCCGTCTGTTTCCATTGGCCCAAAGATACAGGAAAAATAATCCTCCTTTTTAAAGTCTCCGTCTGCCTCCATCAGCTCATATAAATCCGCAAAAACTTCCTGCCCCGCGCACTTTTCCATATTTACCAAATCAGACTCTATAATGTCAAAGCCCTCTCCGGCCATAATTCTGGTCGTGTATCGTTCCATAAACTCCTTTGTCATTACTTCTTCCTGCCCGGGCATATCCACCGTTACCGTCACCCCCGGATGTTCCTTTGTAAATCCTTCTATCACGTATTCCCAGTTATTAAAAGGAAACCATGACAGGATGGTCAGCTCCCCGGTGAGTTCTTCGGGTTCTGATTCCCCCAAAACCTCTGTTCCGGTGTCTGCGCTGCTCTCAGCCGCGCCTGTCCCGGCCATGCCTTCCACGTCCTGCTTTCCCGTTTCAGCTCCCTCTCCCCCACATGCCATAAGAAACAGTACATTAATTAACACTAAGGAAATCGCTGTTATTACCTTTTTCCACATATGTAACCCCTCCCCCTCTTAAAAGAGGAAAGATTTCTTCCCCTTCTATCAATAAAATACGCCTCGTATTTTACTCATTCATATACAAATATACTCTGCTCGCCAGCTCCTTGCAGCATTCCTCCGCCGTTATGGTATTGTTCACAAAATAGTCATCATATATAGATTTCAGGTTATTGTCCAGATTCTTATCGATAAATTTAAGCGTGTCTATTTTTTCAATATCCTTGAACAATTTCTCTTTGTTCTCCTGTGCCAGTCCTTCACACACTTTTTCCATCTTTCCCTTATTAGGGAAAAATAATGAGGAATTGCTGTGACTGGTATCCTTATCGCTGAATGCGTATTTAATAAATTCCCATGCCAGCTTTTTATTAGGAGAGAAACTGCTAATAGCTAAGGATTCAATGCTTGCAGGATAGCGCTCCCCATGCATACTCACATAGGCGATTACCCCTGTCATTCCTTCCGTTCCTTCAAAAAATTCGTTGGCGTTGCTGCCTGGCAGCCTTAAGTCGCTTAGGCAGCAGAGCGTATCATCTGCAATTTTCATTGTTCCATCATGCCAGTCTGACCTTATTTCCGATATATTGTACAGTCCATGACGCCTCTGTAGATATTCCTCATACTCCTCCGAATCCATCAGGTTACTACGAATAAAGTACCCATCTTCATATTCAGACATTCCCCCATATCCATACGCAGAACCATCCAAAAATATCCGTTCCCCAACGGCCTCCCTCACCTTCTCATACAGTTCGTACAGTTCATTAAAGGAAATGGTATCTTTTGTATATTCAAGACCTGCCTTTTCCAACAGCTTTTTATTCAAATGGATATAAGCAGGTTTTACATTATAAACAAAAGCGGGCAATTTACCGTCGATTTCAACCGGTTCGAAGATACAGGAAAAATAATCCTCCCGATGAAAACTCTCATCCGCATCCATCAGCTCATACAAGTCTGCAAAAACATCCTGCCCCGCACACTTTTCTATATTTACCAGTTCAGCCTCCACAATATCGAATCCCTCTCCGGTCATTATTCTGGTGGTATACCTTTCCATAAATTCCTCTGTCATCAGTTCTTCCTTCTTTGGCATATCCACCGTTACTGTCACCCCCGGGTGTTCTTTTGTAAAATCTTCTATCACGTATTGCCAGTTATTGAAAGGAACCCATGACAGGATGGTCAGTTCACTGGTGAGTTCTTCGGGCTTTGATTCTCCCGAAACCTCTGTTCCGGTGTCTGCGCTGCTCTCAGCCGCGCCTGTCCCGACCATGCCTTCCGCGTCCTGCTTTCCCGTTTCAGTTCCCTCTCCCCCGCATGCCATAAGAAACAGCATACTAATCAACATGAACGAAATTACCGTTATTACTTTTTTCCACATATATAACCTCTCCTCAAATACCGGTACCTTTTTACTCATTCATATACAAATATACTCTGCCCGCCAGCTCTTTCCGGCATTCTTCCGATGTTATAGTATTGTTCATAAAATAGTCCTCGTATATAGGCAGAAAGCTGTTATTCAAGTCCATGTCCGAATAACTCATTGTATTTATTGCTTCTATATCCCGGTACAGCTTCTCTTTGTTTTCCGGTGTCAGCCCTTCACATACAATTTCCGCCTTTCCCTTATTCGGAGAGAGAAGGGATGAATACTCCTGACTGGTCTCTTTATCGCTGAATGCATACTTAATAAATTCCCATGCCAGTTTTTTATTTTCTGAAAAGCTGCTGACAGCCACATTGGAGGCACCATAAAAATACCGTTCGCCATGCATACTTTCATAGCAGATTGCCCCTGTCATTCCCTCTGTTCCCTCAAATACTTCGTTTGCGTTACTGCCTGGCAACTTTAAGTCACTATGACAGCAGAATACGTCATCTGCAATCCTCATCGTTCCATTACTCATTGACGGTCTGTATTCCGATACGCAATACAGCTCATGGCACATCTTAAGGTACTCCTCGTATTCATCCGAATCTATAAGGTTATTGCGGATAAAATAGTTTGTTTCATAACTGCACATTCCCTCATAGCCATACCCATCTGGTGTCAGGAATATCTGCTCCCCGGCTGTCTCCCTCACCTTCTCGTAAAGTCCGTATAGTTCCTTAAAGGATATCGTATCCTCCGTATATTCAAGACCTGCTTCCTCAAGCAGTTTCTTATTCAAATGGATATAAACCGGCTGCACATTATAAACGAAAGCCGGCAGCTTTCCGTCTATTTCCACCGGTTCAAAAATGCAGGAAAAATAATCTTCCCTGTTAAAGTCCTCATCTGCGTCCATCAGCTCATACATATCAACAAAAAGCCCCTGCTCCATACACCTTTCCATATTTACCAAATCAGACTCCACAATATCAATCCCGTCCCCGGTCATAATCCTCGTATTGTACCGTTCCACAAATTCCTCGGTAAGCACCTCCTCCTGCTTAGGCATATCTACCGTTACTGTTACCCCCGGATGTTCCTGCGTAAATCCCTCTATTACATGTTTCCATTTATTAGAAGGAACCCATGACAAAATGGTCAGCTCCCCGGTGAGCTCTTCGGGAACTGATTCCTCCGATACATCTATCCCGGTATCCGTATTGTTTTCAGCCATACCGTCCGAAACTATTTCTCCTCTTTCTACCTCCTCCGCGCCGCATGCGATAAGAAACAGTGTGCTAATTAGCATTAATGAAATTGCCGTTATTACTTTTTTCCACATATGTAACCCCTCCCAGCCTTGCCTAAAAGGGGAAAAAAGACGTCCTTTCCCCCTGCCATGTGCCTGCCCTCTCTGTTTGTATTATATAGTTTCCACTCCTATCTTTCAATTAAATGCATCCCAAATACGCTTCGCTTTTTATTCATTCATATACAAATATACTCTGCTCGCCAGCTCCTTGCAGCATTCCTCCACTGTTATGCTGTCATTCACAAAGTAGTCCTCATATACAGATTCCAGATTGTAGTACAGGTTTGAATCAATAAATTTAAAAGTATTTATCGCCTCTATATCCCGAAACAATCTCTCTTTATGTTCCGGTGCCAGCTCCTCACACACACTTTCCATCTTTCGCTTGTTTGGAGAAAATGTACTGGAAGACCTATAGCTGGTATCCCTGTCATTAAATGCAAATTTAATAAACTCCCATGCAAGCTCTTTATTTGGTGAAAAATTGCTGATAGATAAGGACGCAATGCTTGTAGGGTAATATTCTCCATGCATACTCTCATAAAGAATGGCTCCTGTCATATCCTCAGTTCCTTCAAATATTTCGTTGGCGCTATCACTCGGCAGACACAGGTCACTCAGACAACAGAGCGCATCATCTGCAATCTTCATTGTCCCATCATGCCAGGATTCTCTTATTTCCGATGCGTAGTACAGGCTGTGACGCAGCCGCAGATATTCTTCATACTCCTCAGAGTCCATCAGGTTATTACGGATAAAGTACCCATCTTCATAATCGGACATACCCTCATAACCGTATCTGAAATCTACCATAAATATACTTTCTCCCGCATGTTCCCTTACCTTTCCATAAAGTTCATACAGTTCCATAAAAGAAATAGTATCCTTCGTGTATTCAAGTCCGGCTTCCTCCAATAACTTTTTATTTAAATGGATATAAACAGGGTTCACACGGTAAATAAAGGCCGGCAGCTTTCCATCTATTTCTGCCGGTTCAAAAATACAGGAAAAATAATCCTCCTGATGAAACTCATTATCTGCCTCTATCAGTTCATATAAATCCGCAAAGACGCCCTGACCAGCACATTTTTCCATATTCACCAATTCTGATTCCACAATATCGAATCCATCCCCAGCCATTATTCTGGTTGTGTACTTTTCCATAAATTCTTCTGTTACGAGCTGGTCTTCTCCAAGCATCTCCACCTTTACTGTCACCCCTGGGTATTCTTTCATAAAGTCCTCTATCACATACTGCCACGTGTTTACAGGAAGCCACGACAAAATGGTCAGTTCTCCGGTAAGTTCTTCGGGGTCTGATTCCCCCAAAGCCTTTGTTCCGGTGTCTATATTGTTTTTATCCGTAACTGCCTCTCCTGTTTCAATTCCCTCTGCGCCGCATGCCATAAGAGGTAGAACGCATATTAACAAGATTGCTGTTATCGCTCTTTTCCACATATGTACCCCTCCCTCTTCACCCCCAAAAAGGTGAAAGAGCGTTCCTCCTCCTTCGGCAAAATCCGCTTAAAATACCCTCCAGCTTTACTCATTCATATACAGATAAACTCTGCTTGCCAGCTCCTTACAGCATTCCTCTGCTGTTATGGTGTTGTTCAAAAAATAGTCATCATATACGGATTGCTGGCTGAAAGACAGGCTGCTGTCCCGGAAAGCCGCCGTATCTATCAGCTCTATATCCCGCATCAGCCGCTCACTGACCTCAGGTTTCATCCCTTCACACATAGAGACCACCTTTTCCCGATTCGGTGATATGCGCGAACTTTCCGTAGATTCAGATTCCCGGTTACTGACTACAAATTTTAAAAATTCCCACGCAAGTTCCTTATTCTCCGAAAAACTGCTGATTGCCAGGGCATCAGGATTATAAAAATAACGTTCCCCATGCATCCCTTCATAGACAACGGCTCCTGTCACATCCTCCGTTTCTGTAAAAGCGGCGTCTACTAAATTGCTGTACGGCAATCTAAGGGCGTCCCCAACCCGGCACAGGACGTCATCGTTAATCCTGATTGTACCGTCGCTCCAACTTGTCCTGCTTTCCGAAGTATAATAAAGTTCATGGCGCATCTTAAGGTATTCCCTAAATTCATCTGAGTCTATCTGATTATTGCGGACAAAATATCCATCCTCATATGCGGACATCCCCTCATATCCATACATGGAATCTGTCAGGAATATCCTTTCCCCTTCGCTTTCCCTCACCTTTTCATAAAGCTCATACATTTCCCTGAAAGAGATTGTCTCTCCTGTATATTCAAGCCCCGCCCTCCCCAGTAGCCTTTTATTCAGCCAGACGTATAACGGCTGTACAGAATACACAAGTTCATACAGTTTTCCGTCTGTTTCCATTGGTTCAAAAATACAGGAGAAATAATCCTCCCTGAGAAACTCCTTATCTGCGTCCATAAGCTCATACAAATCTACAAACAGTCCCTGCTCCCCTCCATATTTCTCCATACCTGTCACTGAAGTGTCAACAATGTCAAATCCATCTCCTGTCATTATTCTGGTATTATACTTTTGCAAAAATACTTCATTCTGGTCATCTTCCGGGGAAGGCGCGTCTATCTTAATTGTTACTCCCGGATGTTCTTCCATAAAAGCATCCGCTACCGGCTGCCAGACATCTCTGGCATAGGACAGCCACACCATCAAAGTCAGCTCCCCGGTGAGCGCTTCGGGTTTTGGTTCCCTCGAAACCTCTGTTTCAGTGTCTCCCCCCTCCACGGTCGTGCTTTCTGTGTCCTGATTACCTGTTTCAGCCCTTTCTGCACCACATGCTGCAAGGAGCAGGATGCTCACCAGTATAATTATTATCACTCTTTTCCACATATGTAACCCCTCCCCTACCTGTTTTATAGAAGAGGAAAAGAGAATCCCTCTTTTCCTCTTCTATAGTATATCAGCTATGAGCGCTATAATTAATATTATACCCCCCTGCCTGACTACCTGTAGATGAACTCTCAACACTAGAATACAAACTATTAGTTGAACAACTACACCCACATCCGCACGAACCACATGAACACCTGCTCTGCAATACCTCATAATTCTTTACTGATTCGCTTTTCATCTTTTTTAATGTCCTCATACCTTGTCACCTCCTTTCTCCTCGTATTTTATTTCCACAGTGGCAATAAAGCCACCACTGCTTCATCTTTTATCCCGGTCAGAGAAAATTTCCCTCCCCTAACCGGCATCTGATAAAATAGCCAGTAAATGCTTCGCAAAGCATTCGCTGCTCCCATGTAAAGGTTTTACCGGGACGATATATTCTTCCTCCCCGATATATTGCTTTTTTACAAATCCTGTAGGTAATGTAAAATAAATTGTTTCTTTTTTCTCTATATCTATCTTATACCTCACACAGCTCATTGCAATCCCCGCCACATTAGCAGAAAACCTCTGCCTGCATATCTCCTTAAGCTCTGCGACGAATCCCCCGTTAATCTCATGGGCCGGAATTGCCAGCAGGGAAGCGTCCGCATCAACCGCATTGCCAACCATATAGGCATATTCTCCGTCGCCGGTATATTCCAGAAGCGACTGATTCAGTATCCCTCCCGGCACGTCTATTATCACAATATCCGGCTTCTCCTCCTTCACCTTGCGGTACAGGAAATGGTTAAGCGCCAGCGTCCGCTCTTTCAACGGCCTGCCAGAATAAACTGCCTCCGGCAACGGAATGCATTCCCCCATCCGGCTTACAGGTTCCCCTGATACCTTCATCACACGATATCCCTGCTCCTCAACGGCGCGTGACACCTCGAGAAACAGCTTATGCCGCTCGCACTCCTCACTGATTCCCATCACCGTTACCACCGGGCAGGGCAGCTCATACAACCGCTTTCCGGCTTTTTTCTGCGGCGTTTTTTCCCCGGATAAAACAGATACCTTTTCCCCATACTCCTGCCCTGCGTCCACGGTCACGTCATACAGGTATATTTTCTTCCCCTGCTCCGCAAAGTACTGTATTTTTTCTTCCATCCCTTCGCTGTCACGGTAAAACAGCACGTCCGTCACCTGCTCTATGACTTCTTCCATATTTTCCGTAAAGAATACATTCCCCAAATCCCCCAGCATATTGACGCCGGAAAGGAAGCTGCGTCCTGCCACATAGACTTTGCCATAGAGCGCCGCCATCTCTTCCAGCTTCAGGAAATAATTCAAATCAAGGCTCCCGCTATACACTGCTAATGTCTTCATCTTCTCCCGCCTCCTGAAAATCATATCCGCTTTCCATAAGAATACATACGTCTCTGAGCATATCCCTTGCATGCCTCCTGACGTCGCCGCAGGCATATTCCCTGTAATCTCCGGAAATCCCCTCCTCCGTCAGGCATGCCGCTGCGCATAAATCACAGAACTGGAACGCCCAACAGCCCTTACATCGTTCCTCCGTAAGCTTCCCTATGTTCATCAGATTACGTACCTTCTCTATATCAAAACCTTCCTCCACAGTTCCAATATTCAACGCATTAATTTCTGGTAACTTCTCACATGGGTAAAACTCTCCGTCCACAGTCACAAACACCCTCCTTGAACCAGCAACACATGGACCAGAAGGATGGTTTCTCTTAAGATATAACCTACCCCCTTTAAGAATTTCTCGATATTTCTTTAATTCTTCTTTATAATCCGCAAGGATTTTGTATGCCTTTTTGTCTTCTTCCCCACAGCACTCTCCCCCTGACAGTTCGTAAAGCACCTCTGCCCGGTTCTTATCCTTCAGTTCTCTCCACTTCCCGGTATAGGCCACCCGGTTGGCGTCTTTAATCCCGGAAGGCGACACCAGCCCCAGTCTCGGGTGGAGTTCTCTGATGTATTCCTGTTCCTCAAAGAATGTCAACGCTTTCTCATAGTCACAGTCAGGGCTCAGCACCGTGTTTGTCATTATTTTTTTGAAATAATCCGGGTATTTCTCCCTTATATATTTCAGCTTTTCCATGATGAGGTCAAAAGAGCCCTGCCCCGAAACAAAGCGTCTGTTTGCGTCATGGATTTCTTTCGGCCCGTCTATGCTCAGGGTAAGGGAAAAATCATTTTCCGCCAGAAAGTCCACAACCTCATCTGTCAGCAGCGTCCCGTTCACCGTCATATTAAACTGAATCTCCCTGCCCGGATAATTCTCTTTCACATAGCCTACGATTCTCTTAATCAGTCCGAACTGCAGAAGCGGCTCCCCGCCGTAAAATCCCATTGACGGCTTTTCCACCAGCAGGTTCCTTGCCATAAAGAAGTCCACCGCCCGGCATGCCGTCTCGTAGGGCATGACACTATTATTGTGCGTCCTGTTAATGTATTTCCCAGAGTAAACACAATAGGAACACCGGAGGTTGCACTGCTGTGTTACCTGCAGAATCAGGTTTTCCAGCCGCTCGTTCAGATAATAGGGCGCCAGCTCGTTCATGGGATTTTCAAGTTCCTCCACCGCCTTGTCCGTGCACAGCCCCATACTCTGATACCGCTCCACGCATTCTGTAGCCTCTGGCGTTCTGTCCCCTTTTATATACGCTGACAGCTTCCCGGCATCTTCTTCACTAATGGGTACAATCTGGTTTTCCACAGCGTCATACAGATAATAGCATCCGGTCGTATCCAGTAATTCAAACATCATTGTCTCTGAATTCCTTTCTTTTGTATTTTTATGAATTGAACGGGTCAGTGTGGACATTTGTCATATGTCGTTGTTGATATTCTTGAGCCTAATATCACATCTCCGCATTTTGTGCAGCCCTGAGCATTGTAAGTAGTCACAGTACAGCTCCCGTCTGATTTTTTACTGTGCTGTTGTACTTTTCCTGACTTATATGTATGCTGACATGATGCCCTCTCCGTGACACCACCGTTTTCTTCCAAACTGTCTATACAGTAAACTGTGCCGTCTGCCTCTGTAAATACAATATCTCCCTCTTTAAATTCAGGATAATCTGTCTCCACATCTTCCTCATCGTTAAAAAGCAGCCAATCTGTGCTTTCCCAATTTTCAATATCGTAGGATTCTTCTGTCACCGTATACTTCCTTGCATCTTCATAAGCCATCGCCGGAATACTGCTGATAAGGAAACACCCCGCCATAAGTACCGCCGCAATTCCTTTTTTCCATGTCTTCTTTACATTTATTCCCATAATCCTCTCCATCCTCTTTTCTGTAAATGTTTTTGATGTCGATAAAGATACGCCTGTCAATCTCGTGTCATGGGGCTTTTGCACAGCCTCTATGATACATTCCATATATTCTGCTTTTTCCTTCTTCGTCCTGCCTTCCACCGCCGCCATATCGCACAGCATCTCGCTTACTTCCCTGTTTTCCTTAAACAGGTAATAGGTAAGCGGGTTAAACCATTCCGCTGCTATTGCCAGAAAGATAAGGAATTTCCCCAAAATATCTCTGCCCAGGACATGGCTTACCTCATGGCGCAGGACACACGCCTGCCTGCTCCCCGCCCCGCCGCCGGATAACATATCCTCAAGCCCTCCGTCCGGCATGACATCAAGCGCCCCCTTCGGGAACAGAACCACCGGCCTTATTATCCCTAAAGCAAAAGGAGAATCTGCGCAGCCGGACATCCCGATTCGTACCTTTCTTTTCCCTGCTCTCACATACCTCTCTCCGGGGAACTCCGCCCGTCTCATATGCCAACGGCATGTAACAAGGTAAATGATAAGCCAGCCTGCCGCCAGTACTATGAATATAAGAGTGCCTCCCGCAATCACTGACAGCCAGTTCTTATAACCGGTTATATAAAGGAGTTTCTTATCCGTATCGAAAACAAGTATGCTTTCCCATACGCTGGTCGTATCCGTTATATTTGACAGCGTCCTTTCCGGAAATACCATACCGGCCTTTTCCAGAAACAGTTTCAACCACCCTTTCACCTGTGCTGCCAGCCACGGCACAGGCAGTAAGTACAGCAACGCGTTTATTCTGAGGAAAACCTTCCTGCATCTAAGGGGCAGTTCGCACGGGAACGCGCGCTTTAAAAAAATATACAGCAGTGTGCAGATACTTCCACAGGCCATCATATGTACATACAGCCTCATTCTCTCTCCCATTCCCTGAGCATCCGCTTCAGTTCTCCTGTTTTCTCCCTGTCAAGCTCATCCCCTCCGCTTAATGCCGCGAACATTTCTGCAAAAGAGCCCTCATAGTATTTGTCCAGAAACTTTCTGGATACCTCCTTCACATACTTCTCCCTTGAAATACATGGCTGATACTGTTTCCTGGTCCCTCCAAAGGCTTCCACCTGGCCTTTATACTGCATCCGGGTGAGAAAGGTTCCCAACGTCTGCTTCTTCCAGTCCCTTCCGGTCTTTGCATTAAACCCTTTCAACAGTTCTCCAAAAGCCATGGGCTCCCCTTTCTCCCACAATACCCCCAAAATTTCCAGCTCTGAGTCTGATATACTTAGCATAATATACCTCCATTTTCGTCCTTTATCCTAAGGATATAGGACTTTTTTATACTATACTACAAATAAGTTCAAATGACAACAGCATTTTGCCTTTCCCATCCTTCCTCGTCGATTTAAAGCCAATTAAAGAACATTTCATTACATTTTCTCCAAAAATCCCTGTAAAAGCTAATCTTTTTAAATCACCAAGCCGATAATTTTTATAGAAAACTAACCAAGGAGGGTGATATTATGAGCGTAAACGGAGTTACAGGCGCAAGTGAAGCATATAGCAGCGCATATGCATCAAAAACCAAAAGCGCCGAGACCAATACCGAAGTAAAGCAGGGAAGTGTAAAAGAAGCTGCTGCCGCTGAAAATGCAGGCGCGGTGTACGAGCCTTCCAAAAAGACAGGTAAGACTTCTGCCAAAACCTATAAGCCCAATGCCGAGCTTGTTGCAAAAATGAAAGCGGATGCTGACGCGAGAACCGCGCAGTTACAGAGCATTGTTGAGAAGATGCTGACCAAACAGGGCCAGACCTACGGAAAAGCCAACGATATCTGGAGTATGTTATCAAGCGGCAAATTTACCGTAGACGCGGCTACCAAAGCGCAGGCTCAGGCCGATATTGCTGACGACGGCTACTGGGGCGTTTCCCAGACCTCACAGCGTATTCTGGATTTCGCCTCAGCTTTAACAGGCGGCGACCCCGACCAGATTGAAAAAATGCGTTCCGCATTCCTCAAGGGCTACAAAAAGGCTGAAAAGACCTGGGGCGGCAATCTTCCCGGTATCTGCAAGCAGACCTATGACGCTGTTTTGAAAGGATTTGACAAAATGGCCGAAGATTCTAAGGTTCAGACTGAAGGCAGCTCTGATTCAGACACAGACAAATAAAAATCCAAAAATCCATTTAAAACCCAAAGAGCTGTTGCAAAGGCAGATGAATAATCACCGCCAGAGCAACAGCTCCATTTTTATGCCTGAAAACAGAAAGACAGGCTCCTGTCCTACGCGTGTTCTCAAAATATCACCTGTCACCAATAAGCACTTTCTTTCCCCGGAATGCAAATCCATATTTGCGTATGCGCTCTTCGGGAATTCCTTTTGCAATAAGGTTCGCCTGATATTTCTTCTCGTCTATCTGGCGAAGCGCTTCCCGGACCGTGTCGGACAGTTCTTTCTCATCCTCGCTCTGAACCTTGAATTCTATGATAATCGCATCGCCTGTAATATCAGTGCCGGGCGCGCTGCCTTTCTGTGCTCTGGGTTCCAGCATAATGTCATATCTCCCGTACCCGCTTTCACGGTTCGAGGTGATAACATATTTATCAGCGTATTCCACCATTAATCCCAACACAAACCCATGGTAAAAGCGCTCAGGTTCCTCCTCCGACGGACTCTTTCCTGTATCAAAATAGCTGAGCGACTGCAGGGCGACCTTATTCATATAAGTGTTCATTTCCTTTATGTCACCAGCCTCAAGCGCCTTTAGAAAAGCGTTATTTAACCTGCGGCACCCGTCAAACCAGCTTCCAATCAGTTGCTCAAACATCACCTGAACTTCCATATTCGTCAGTTTAAGGTCAAACTCCGCTTTCCGGCGTGTTATATTAAATTCATAGTGTACTGCCTTCAGATAACCGCTTGCAAGCAAAAGACTCCACACCGCGTCGTCTCCCTGATTTAACTGGCTGAAAACAATCTGTTCGTCAAGCGTAGTGCTGAAGGTTTCCCCGCGCAGCAGGCCCTCCATTGTCATTTTAATCTCCGGGCTTCCCTCCCGAATCAGGCTTCCGACCAGGCTGTTACTGCTGGTATTGGCCCAATAAATGTTGAACTCCTTTTTGTCAAGAAAATTGATAATGGACCATGGATTGTAAATATCCCTTCTTTCCCCGAAGATAAAACCGTCATACCAGTCCTTTACCTTCTGTTTCTGATTGGACAGGCCATACTCCTCCATAGATTCAAACACTTCTTCCTCGGTAAAGCCAAAGCAGTCTGCATACTTTTTTGACGACGTAGTCACTACCTCAAGATTATTCAAATCAGAAAAAATTGACTCTTTACTGATTCGCATGATACCCGTCATAATGGCGCGTTCCAGGTAGGGATTTGTCTTAAAAGTTGAGTTAAACATACTTCTGGTAAGCGCTGTCATTTCCTGCCAGTAACCGTTTACGTACGCCTCCTGCATAGGCGTATCGTATTCATCCAGCAGTATGATGACTTTCTTCCCATAATAACGGCAAAGATAATCGGAAAGTATTTTCAGAGACAGCGTTACCATATAGTCCTCCATCTCTGACGATATTTTCTGAAAGTCAGATTTCTCGTTGTCATTCAGCACATCGCTTTGAAGCAGAAAATCAAATTGATTGTACAGTAATTGTATGAGCTTGCATATCTTCTTACGGGCTTCCTGAAAAGTGGTTTCCTTAATATCGGCAAAGCTCAGGAAGATAACCGGATAGGTCCCCTGCAGTTCTCTGTATTTATAATCCCTGCCAAAACCGCCGTCAAAAGCTTTATCTTCCCAGATGGACAGCCCCTCAAAAAGCGCGCTCCTGCCTGCGTATTTCACGGAAAAAAACTTCTCCACCATACTCATATTCAGCGTCTTTCCAAAACGCCTCGGGCGTGTAATCAGAGTCACATTGTCGCCGCTCTCCCACCATTCCCGGATAAATTTTGTCTTATCAATATAGAAATAGCCCTTTTCCCGAATCACCTCAAAATCCTGATTCCCAATGCCAATCGCCCTTGTCATATCAATGCCCCTTTCCGTCCGCAGACATCGGATTTTCGTTTCATCTGTTTACAGTATAGCCTTTTTCCTTTTTAAAAGCAATGTACCTTTAGTCCAATCAGAACCACCGGCTTAGCCGGTGGTTTGCTCACGCCCTATAAGGGCTTGTTA